>WNFA01002776.1_pt1 | contig 14490 bp, 11 predicted proteins | sample 5400481 | NCBI WGS metagenome assembly WNFA01 (sample SAMN13153340, study PRJNA577476) | soil metagenome | isolation source: 120 cm saprolite under Douglas fir tree site 2 hole 1 replicate 2 | place: USA:California | collected 2015-04-18 | reverse complement strand
TCGACGGAAGGAAAGCTGCGGCGCGCGTGAAGCGCAATCAGCAGATCGCACGGACCTCCGCGGTATTGCTGCTCGATGCGCACGCGGTGACCGAGCTCCCGCAGCAGCCGCGACCAGCGAAGCGCGGTGACGCGATTGCCTTTCCTGGAATCGGAAGGCGTGGTGCTGACGAGGCAGATGCTCAGAGCGCGCACGTTCTGAAGCCGGCCAGTATGTCGCGTCGATCCGGAGTGTAGAAGTTGCGCCAGGTATTGCGAATCAGCCTGGCCTGGGTGAACCAGCAGCCGCCCCGCAGGACTTTGTGCGTTCCGAACCATGGCTTGGAATAATCCTGGTAGGGATCCGTGGCAAACCCCGGGTAGGGGTTGAACGCGCTGGCGGTCCATTCCCAGACGTTGCCGATCATCTGGCGGCAGCCAAAGGCGCTGTCGCCCTCGGGGAAGGCATCGACGTCCACGCAGCCGAGCCAGTGGCCCCCTAGATTCGCAAGGCGGGCGCTGGGCGGCTCGTCCCCCCAGGGAAATCGCCGTTTCTCCAGCGCGAGCTTGCCGCGACTGTCCGCCTTCCCTGCCGCGGCCGCTTCCCACTCGGCCTCGGTGGGCAGCCGCCGTCCGGCGAATCGGCAGAATGCGTCCGCCTCGTACCAGCTGACGTGAATCACCGGGCGGTGCGGCTCGAGCAGAACCCAGCGATCGAATTCGCGCCGCATCCAGCTGCCGTCCGCCTTGCGCCAATACAGGGGATGTCCGGCGCCTACGGACTCTCTCCAGCGCCAGCCCTCCTCGCACCAGAATTGACGGCGCCGATAGCCGCCGGAGGAGACAAAGTCGGCGAATTGGCTCTGGGTCACCGGAGCCTTGGCAATCTCGAAGCCCCCAATCTCGACCGGGTGAGCCCATTTTTCATTGTCGTGAACGAATTCGTCGACGCCAACCGCGGCTCCGAGGCTCAAAGTTCCACCCGGAACGCGGGCATCGCCTTCGAAGGCTCCGTTCCCCGGGCGAACCGCCGGGGTTCCCACCGGTGGAGGGGTGGGGTAGCCCAGCGTCTGTCGCGTGATCACGAAAGCTTCGTCGTGCATGTCCTCGTGCGCGATCGACAGGCGCACGAAATAATCGGCCGCGCGGGCGCGATCCGCGTCGGAGATTGCCGCCAGCACGCGGTTGCGGGTCTCGTCCAGGTACTCCAGCGTCTGACTGCGCGAGGGCAACGGCAGCTCCCATCGCGAGTCGTGCGGAATGGCGGAGGAGTCGTAGAGCGCGTCCCCGTTCTTCTTGAGCGGCGCCGCTCCCAGCGCATGGCGAAGCACCCACCACTCCTGGAACCAGGCGACGTGCCCAATCTCCCAAAGCAACGGATTGACGGTGGGGAGCCGGGGGCCGATCAATTGATCGTCGGCGAGGTCGCGGACCAGCGCGAGGGTGCGGCGCCTGGCATCCTCGATCTGACTCGAGAGCTGAAAACGGGCATCCATCAGTCCTTGATCAACCCCGCTGACTTCGCCGCTTCCTCGATCGACTTGTAGTTCTCCGGCGAGGTCGGGATGAATTTGTGGGTGCGTTGCAGGTCGAGAATCGGCTTGTGTTCCGGATTGGAATAGTCGAGCGCCAGAAAAGCCTTCTTCAGCTTCTCCACCAGCTTCGGATCCAGGTCGCCGCGCACGGTCCAGTTGTAATCGAAATATGGGGGCGTGGTCCAAAGCACGCGAACCTTGGCATGGTCGATCTTCTTTTCATCGATCAATTTCTGGAGCACCGACTCGTTGAGAACACCGGCGTCGACTTTGCCGGCTTCCACCCATTTCGCGGTGACATCGTGCGCCCCCGAAAACGCCACCTTCGCGAAATCCTTGTCCGGGTCGATGCCACTCTTGAGCAGGAAATACCGCGGCATCAAGTGACCGGAGGTCGAGCTGACCGAGCCGAAGGCGAAGTTGGCGCCCTTGAGATCGTCAAGACTCTTGGCTTTGGAGCTTTCCGCCACGATGAACTTGCTGTGGAACTTCGCATCCTCCTCCCGCTGCACAATCGGATTCGCGGTGCCGGTTCGACGGCGCGCCTGGACGAAAGTGAAACCGCCATACCAGACGAGGTCCAGCTTCTTCGCGGCCAGACCCTCGACGGTGGCGGCGTAGTCGCTCACCGGGACGAAGGACACCTTCATGCCGATCGCTTTTCCCAGGTAGGCGGCCAGGGGAGCAAACTTCCGCTGCAGTTCCGTAGGGGACTCGTCGGGAATCGCCGAGACGCGCAAGGTGTCTTCCGCGGATGCAACGAGCGGTGCGGCGATGCCCATCGCCGCGAGGAGAATCGAGGACCAACGCTTCATTGAGTCAGCTCCTTTTCACAAAGTACGCCTGGACGCGCTTTGAAGCAGAATCCGCTTTACCACGCGGTTGCGGAAGCGGCTGGTGGTCCGGCCCATTCACCTGCACGCCCGTCCTCAGTATGCGTCCCCGATTCTTGAACCCGCCGGCGAAGCCAGCCGCTGAGCAGATCGACCCCGGCGACGATCGTCACCACCACCCCGATCAAGGTCAAGGTGCGATGGTGTTGAAACAGCGAAAGTGAAATCAGCAGAGCTTTGCCCAGGCCACCGGCGCCGACGACCCCTAGAATCGCCGAGGCTCGAATGTTCACCTCCCAGCGATAAAGCGTATAGGCAATCAGTTGCGGAAACGCCTGGGGAAAGACGGCAAAGATCGCCACCCCGGAAGGCGTGGCGCCCGACCCGCGAAGCGCCAGCGAAGGTCCGGAGGGAACTTCCTCCAGCACTTCCGAATAGAGACGGCCGAGGACGCCGGCGGTGTGCATTCCCAGCGCGAGCGCTCCGGCGAATGGTCCCAATCCGACCACGAAAATGAACAGGAGGGCCCAGAGAAGCTCGGGCAAGGTGCGGAAGAGGTTGAGCACGGCCCGCGCGACCCAAGACGCAGCGTTCACCCAAAGGCGGCTGGTCGGTCCCCTGCCTCTCCTCTGGGCCTCCTCGCCCCGCCGGTGACCGGCCGCGACGAAGTAGGCGAGTCCCATTCCGAGCACCGCCGCGATCGCCGTTCCCAGAACGCTGATCGATAGGGTTTCGACGATCGCCGGGCCGATGCTCGCCAGAAAGGTGGGGCTGAGATCCGGCGGAAACATCGCGGACGCGAAGGTCCCGATGCTTTTTGCCGCCTCCAAGGAGAGAAGCTCGGAGATCGGAAAGCGCAGAAACACCCCGGCGGCCAGGCAGGCCACCAGCCAGCTTCCGACGCCGGCCAGGCGAATCGCCAGCGATCGGCGCAGAAGGCCGCTGCTCTGCTGCAGCTTTCGCCGCACCAGCCCGGAGGCCAGGTCCACCGAAGCGACGAGCAGGAAAAGGGCGATGACCAGGGCGGCCACCTCATCGTAGCCAAACATCTTGAGGGAAAGCTCGAGCTGCAACCCCAGGCCGCCGGCCCCGACCAGGCCGAGAATTGCCGAGGCGCGGATCGCGCAATCGAATCGATAGAGCGTGTACGAACCGAGCAGCGGCATCGACTCGGGCAGCACCCCGAAGATGAACGTCTTCAGCGGCGAAGCGCCCACCGCGGCAAGGCCTTCGGCCGGATACTTGGGAAGCGATTCGAAAATCTCGGCGAAGACCTTTCCCAGCACTCCGGCGTAGCCGATTCCGATCGCCAGCACTCCCGCCGCCGGACCCAACCCCACCACCCGCACGAAGATCAGCGCCCAGATCAGCTCCGGAATGGAGCGCATCAAGTTGAGCACCAGCCGGGCCGCGCCCTGCGCCAGGCGCCGCGCCGGCCCGACTCGGTTCGCCAGCGGTGAGAGGGTGAAAGGAGACGTCGCCAGCACCGACAAAGGCAGCGCCAACACGACCGCGAGGGAGATGCCGAGGACAGCGATGGCCACGGTTTCCAGCAATGGCCGAAGCATCAGCGAGAGGAACTCCGGGCTGTGCGCCGGCGGCCAGAAACCCCGGGCGAAGTCGGCGAGCGTTTTGCGGGCGCCCGGCGTGAACAGCGCCGAAAAGTCGCCCTCGGAACCGCGGTAGCTCAAGCCCACCACCATCGCGAGCAGGAGCCCGGGCCAGCGCAGCAACCAGGGCCGAGCAGAGCGCGGCGAGGACATCAGCTGCGCTCCTCGCGGGTCGACCGCCAGGCTCTCCGGGCGATGTCCAGAAAGCTCTTCGCCTGCGGCGTAAGCTCCGCATCCACTCTCCAGGCGGCGAAGATCTGTCGCCGAATCCTCATCGAGTCCACCGCCAGCTCGCGAAGCAGTCCTGACTTCAGCTCCGAGGCAACCGCCATGCGCGAGGCGAAGGCGACCCCGATGCCGGAGATGACCGCGGCCTTGAGGCCCACCAGGCTGCCAACCTCGAGCGCCACCGCGCTTTGCCTCAGCGGCGCGCCCATGTTCGAGAAGTACTCTTCGACCACCGCGCGGGTCCCCGAGCCCGCTTCGCGCTCCACCCGCGCAAGCTCAGCCACCGCGGTCGCGCTCAACGCGCCGGGCGGGAGCCCGGAAAAGAACGGCGAGGCGACGAGGATGATCTCATCGTCGGCAAAATCTTCGAAGCGCAATCTGGGGTTTGCCTCGCGGGCTCCGACGAAGGCGAGGTCCAATCGGCCGTCGAGCAAGTCCTTCGTCGTCTCCAGGGTGTCTTTCAGGGTGAGGCTGACCCGCACCCCGGGGCGCTCGCTGACAAATACCGGCACGATGCTCGGGAGCATGAATTCGCCGGGGGTGTTCGAAGCTCCAATGAAGACCGCGCCGGCCGGGCTCGAGAGCGTGGGGGAAAGCGGCCGCGCTCCGGGCGGAGAATTCTTTCCCTTCTCGGATGCGTACAGCCTTGAAAGATCGTCGAGCGTCAAAGTCGAGCTGGACTTGTCAAACAGAAGCTTTCCCTCGCGCAGGCCGATCACCCGCGAAATCCAGGGCATCGTCGTTTCCAGCCGGTGCGTGGAGATGAGGAGCGTCCGGCCATGGCCGGCCTTCGCGAGAAGCTCCAGAATCTCGGCCGAGCGACCCGGATCGACGGATGAAACAGGCTCATCTGCGATCAAGATCTCCGGCTGCTGATACAAAGCGCGCGCAATCGCGACCCGCTGCTGTTCTCCGCCCGAAAGCCGGTCCACCCTCTCGTAGATTTTCGATCTGATGCCCACCCGCTCCAGCACGTCGTGCACGCGCTCCGCCTCGGCCTTGGAGACGAGCGAGAAAACGGCCTTCCAGAGCGGCGTTTGCGCGAGTCGACCAGCGACCACGTTTTGCAAGACGCTGACTTGTGGCACCAGCAGCAGCTGCTGATAAATGGTGCCGATGCGCCCGCGCAGGGCTCTCAGATCCCTTGGCCCGAGGGCCACCGGATTCGAGTCGAGGACGCGCACGCTGCCGGCGCTCGGAAAGAGCGTGGTGTTCAAAAGCCGCAGGAGCGTTGTTTTCCCGGCTCCGCTCGGGCCGACGATCGCCACCCGCTCGCCGGGGGCGATGGTCAGGCTCACCGGCTGGAGAGCCTCGAAAGAGCCGAATCGCTTGGCCGCCCCCTGAAGGCCCAACTGGACTGCGGGCGGTGGCCGATCCGTCCTCGGGCCCGCCGTGACGGTTCCGCTCCGCATCGTCGGGGGAGCAGCATCGGGGCCGCTCAAGACGACAGGATGGTTGAGATCGGCCGGTGCTTCCCTGGACATCGGAACCATCTAATGCGGGCCTTGAAACAAGACAACGAATTAGGCCGCGGCGATCAGGGGTCCACTCCGCCCCTCCCCCTTTGGACTTTCGATATCCAACGCCTACTCGTACCAGTAAACGACGAGGCTGTAATTCCAGTACGCCCCACCCGGGGTGATGTTCTGAATCTGATACAGCAGATCGTGCGAGTCGCCCGCGGTCAATACTTTCGTCAAATCGAGGTCCTGGTCGCACGGCCCGCTTCCGTGGCAGGCGATGTATCCGGGGCACCAGCCCGCTCGGGAGAAGGTGCAGGAGGGATACCCGCAGGCATTCCAGGTCCGGCATCCGGGGTCGGCGTTGCAGTCGGTCCGCCAGACGACGTGCTCCCAGACCGGAGAGCCATCGACGAGGATTTGATTGTTGCGAAGGCAGAATTCATCGCACGGCGGGCTGCCGACGCCGCCATGGCCGGTGGAGAACAATCTGAGATTTACCTGGGTTGCGGTGGAAGGAATGGCGACCGAAACCGGTTCGATGCTCGGCTGCCCGTCGGAATTCACATACGTTTTGAAGAACACCGGAACGATGCCGCTCGCCGGCGGCTTGGGCGAGGCTTGGAGGGGATCGCTGGTGAAGGTGAAGTCCACGTCCACGTACCAGCCATTCAAATCGTAGGTATCAATCCAAACGCCAATGTATTTGAGCCCGGTGAGCAAAGGCGCCAGCGGAGTGATGTCCAGGGTCAGCGCCCGCGGCCCGGTCCTCTCATCGGTCCCGAAGGGAGTGATCGCTTTCATCAATTCGACCTGGCCGTTCGTCCCGATACAGCGGGGCCCGTCGATGCAGCTCTCGTCGAGAACGAGAAAGACGCTGGCGGAGCGGTCGAAGATGTCCCCGGTCGGATTCGGGTAGGTGCATCGATTCGGAGTGGCGCGACTGTCGACGGTGAAGGTGACCTCCACCTTGGTCCACTTTCCCTCCGGGAAAGTGACCGGCACCTGTGCTTCCCTTCCGCTGTCAGGCCCCGGGCTTTGCCAGGCCAGATGGGCCTGATCGACCGCATGAAGCTGCACGGTTCCATCTCCGTTCGCCACCGGCTTGGCGATCGTCGCTCCGGCAACCAACAGCACTGCGATCGGGAAAGCGTTCATGACGGATACTCCTCCAGATGAGTTACGAAATTAAAGGCTCTCTGCCGCGCTGCTGGCCGAACCTCCCTTAGCTGATTTCAAGCCGGTCAACCACCCCTCGTTCCTCAAAAATAGGACATGGCGATTTTCACGAAATGTGATAGCTGCTCGCCCGGCTGAAACCCACTCCTTTCGCAGTGCGCTGTCTTGCCCACTCTCGAGATCGACATCCAACCTGGAGACAAGGGTAGCGCCCATGATGCTCCCAGCCCCGCCGCTTCTGCAGCAGCGAGCTTGCGCTGGCTTCCTCAAGTATTGGCGCTGGTGACGATCGGTTACTGGCTGCTGGTCAAGTCAATGCTTTTCCTTCGACTGGAGTACACGACGGATCTGTTCACCAACCTGCAGCTCACGCGATCCTTTTTCGAGGGCCGGCCGCTCTTGTGGGAAAACGGATACGGAAACCACAAGGCATTTCACAATCTGTATGTTGCCCTTTTGTTTTATCCGTTCACGCGGTTTTTAGGTGCTTACGGCTTGTTCGTCGCGCAGGCACTTCTCTACGGTTGGGCTGTCTACAGCATTCTCGCCCGTGCTCGGGATGCGGCGGAGTGGAAACTCGCGCTCTATTGGGCAAATGTGGCCGCGATGGCCCTTGGTCCGGTCGCATTCTTTATCTTCGAAGATCCGACCTACGGTTTCCATTACGAGCTTCTTTTCGTGCCGCTTTCGGTGCTGTTCGCGCTGAGTCTCGCCGATCGCTCGAGGTCAGCGTGGATCTATGCGGCACTGATCGTCCTCACGCGTGAAGAAGGTGCCATCGTTGCCTGGTGCATCCATGTATTGCATGAGCTCTTGAGCGCTGAACCCGGCACTGCCGATGGGAAGGCACGGTCGGCGCTGGTTCGACGGCTGATTTGGATCACCCTGGGTTGGGTCCTGGTGTTCATCGCCGGAATGGGCCTGCTGTTCGCGATGGGAGGCAGCCATGGCCGTCTCGGTACCGCGCTGTTGGGCATGCGCGTGCTGATCGGAGATCCGACCACGCGCCGTTTTTGGATCGCCTCGGTGGTTGACGCCTTCCTGCTGGTCGTCGCCGGCAGCATCGTGTACCTGGCCGGGATACCACGCCGAGGCCTGATCGCGAGCTCGCTGGTTTCGTTGGTGCTCATCGTTCCCACGACTGTGGCCACCTCTGTCTACCTTGAGGGACCACAAGACCATGGGCTTGGGTGGGCACCTCGCCTCGCCTTGTTCTGGGGAGTCGCGCTGGCGGGCTGCTTGTTTGCGATCGAGCGCGCCCGAGCGCCTGCATTCGCGGCTTCGCGTCGGCGGCGTGCGGCCATCGCGATCGCGGTCGCTGCTTCAATCGTGGCGCAGGTCGCCGTACTCGGGGTGCGCAAGCGCTATGACTTCATCTCGCGATTCACTTTGCAGGTATTGTCCGCCCCCATTTCGTTGATGGCATTGGTCCTCCCCAGGCCTACCTTAGAGAGATTCTTCAACCGGCCTCGCTTCGTCGCTTTGGGGCTCAGCAGCGCCGAGGACGCCTTTCTCAGATGCCTCGGTCGCGACCTTCCGCACGAGACGGCCGTCACTACCACCGGCGGCCTGTTTGGCCGGTTCCACGAGCAGGACTTGGTCTGGCCGGATCGAATCAAAAACGCCTGGAAGCCACCGGAGCTGGTGGTCTGCGATGGCTCCGGCCGCATTCCCTGGGAGTATGGTTGCTTGAAGCTCGCGAGTTCGCTGCCCGATGCGTCGTATCGCGCACTACAGCTGGGCAACCTTTCCGTGCGTTATTCCACCGGGCCTGGGACCGTGGTCGAGGCCTGCGCGGCGAAGACGTTCCCGGCGGCCGGTCCTCGCGAACAGCGCTGACCCCGTGGATCAGCAGTGACGCACCCCTTGTCTGCAAACCCGGCGATCGAGCGCGATCCCATTGTCGTTGACACGACCGAAGCAGTAGGGGTTACGTCAGCGTTCAGCTCCATCCACAAAAGGGGGAAATCATGGAATTGTCGAAAGTCTCGGCGATCGTTTCGTTGGTGTTCACCTCCGCAACCACCTCGGCGGCGACGATCGTCGTGCGCCCTGGCCAGTCGATTCAGGCGGCGGTGGATCGGGCGAATCCAGGAGACACGATCGCGGTGTACCCTGGAAGGTATCGAGAGCCCGGCACCCCCTGCCCGACCCAGCCCGGCCGTCTCTGCGCGGTGGCGATCACCAAGGACAACCTTCGACTGACCGGCCTGGCGACTCCGGGCCATCCGGTGCTCCTCGAAGCTGCTGGCGGCCAGGACCAGGGAATTTCGATTGCAAAGCGGGGCGCCACCGGTCCGGCATGCCTGACCGACTCCAGCCAACGCATCCACGGCGCCAGAGTGCAGGGATTCACCGTGAATAATTTCGCCGGGGACGGGATCGCATTGTTTTGCGTCGAAGACTTCACGATCAGGAATTGTTCGGCGAATGGAAACGGCGATTATGGAATTTTTCCGTCTCACTCTGGACCCGGCCAGGTGACCGGGTGCGTCGCCACCGGATCGAATGACACCGGAATCTACGTCGGGGTCTCCCACGACGTGCAGGTGAATCACAACGCCGTGCACGGAAACGTCAGCGGCTTCGAAATCGAGAACAGCTTCCGGGTCGAGATGGATCACAATCTCGCCACCGGGAATACCGGGGGAATCCTCTCCTTCACCTTGCCGGGCCTCGACATCCGCTTCAACCACGACAACTCCGTTCATCACAACACCGTCTTGTTGAACAACAAGCCGAATACCTGCACGCCTCCGGACGACGTCTGCTTAGTGCCGGTCGGCACCGGCATCTTGCTGCTCGCGGTTCAGAGCAACCAGGTCCGCGACAACACGGTTCTGGGAAACAACTCCTTTGGAATCGCCCTCTCCGATTTCTGTACCGCGAATCAGTTGCCGAGGGAGTTGTGCAACGAGTCGATCCTCGGCTTCGATCCGAACCCCAACCAGAATCGAATCGAAGAGAACGCCGCGCTGGGCAACGGGCTGCACCCCGATCGCGAGCGCATTCCACCGGAAATCCCGGGGGCGGACCTATTCTGGACCGGGCTCGGCTCTGGAAACTGCTGGGCGGACAATCTGTCGCTGATCAATGTCTGGCCGCTGTCGCCACAGCCGCTTCCGGCCTGCGAGTAGCGCCGATAACCGGTTCGCCCGGTGAACGTCACCACCGGCTCGCGCTGCTGAGCCGGCACTTCGTCTCGCGCTGCTGAGCTGGCACTTCCGCACGCTCTTCTAAAGACGGTACTCCGACTCGCGCGGCGGCGGACCGGCTTGCCGACGACGACTGAGTTGGCTCACTCGGCTCTCGATCAAGCCAAAGAGCGGCGGCGGCCTGCTCGGACCGACTGGCGCAGAAATGACGCGAGGCAGGGGCGATCGTGGATGTCGCAGAGCGGAACTTCGGCAACTGAGTCGAGTCTCATCGCCGCAGGACCGATGGGGCGCCCGTCGCGGCGCTCCGGTGACCCAAGCCACCGGAAAGTAGACAGGATGGCCCTGCTCCGTCCTATCGCGCGTACAAACGGGGGACCTGCCACTCTGCTGCGGTTTCCTCCCCACCGGTCCAGGTGCGAAGGATCAATCCTCCCTCGCCGATCACCATCCCGTTGTTTGCGTCTGAAAACGATACTCCATAGAGGGAGTTGAGTACCTCGACCGCCTGCTGATGCCAGGTCTGACCGCCATCGACCGTCCGCAGGATCGTATTCAATCCAATCGCCGTCGCTGTCATCGGCTCGGGTTGCGAAACTGCGATCAACAGTCTGGTCGTGCCACTCTCCTGAATTTCCCAGGTCTGGCCTCCATCGGCACTGCGAAGAATGAGCCCAAACGCACCCACTGCCGTTCCGAAATCAGCCGCGAACGAGACGCCGTAGAGTCCGCTGCCCTGCGGGAAAATCTGCTCCTGCCAGTGCGCGCCGCCGTCTGTTGTGCGGAGGATCAGCGACCGTCCATTGTCTCCCACCGCGATACCCGTATCCTCGGTCAAGGCGGAAATGGCGCGAAGGACGGGACCGCCCCTCCATTGAATCACCCAGGTATCGCCCCCATCATCGGTGCGCACGATTTCCTGGTTGGAGATGATCCAACCACGGTTGGCGTCGAAGAAGGACACGGCCACGAGGCCTACCACCCCTGGGTCCTGGACCGTCCATGTCTCTCCACCGTCCACGGTCCGAAGCACGTCGGGCCCCACGGCGGTACCGGTGTACGAATCGGTAAAATGAACAGCGGCGCCGGCCTCGCAACAAAACGGACGCCGTTGGAGTCGCCAATTCTGACCACCATCATCCGTGCGAAGAATTGCAGAGCTCCCAACGACTGTCGCCGTGTTCGAGTCCATCATGGAAACGCCCCGCAGCGCGTATGGCTCGTTGGATTGATATGTCCAACTTCGCCCGCCGTTCTCAGAGCGAGCGATCGATCCATAGCGGCCGACACTGGTGCCAACGTTTTCGTCGGCGAAGGAAACGCCAAATGCCCCCGGCGCCCCAAGTTCCTGCCAGGTGTCGCCAAAGTCCTCTGTGCGGACCGCTCCCCCGAGGAAATTGAGAGCGATCGCAGTCCGGGGACCCGGGAAAGTGACGGCCTGGAGTTGCAGATGCAGTCCCGGCGACGCCGCCCACTGCCAGGTTTCTCCGCCATCCTCCGTGCGCACGATGAGGCTACCCAAGAATCGGTGCCAGCCCACGATCATTCCGTGGTCGCGGTCATAGAACGCAACCTGCTCGGGGTAGTCAAACCCGCTTGAGATTTGCAGCCTCCAGGTAAGGCCGCCATCGGTCGTGCGAAGGATGACCCCATTCCGTTCGCCCAGGAAGTATTGGTAGCCCACCGCTGTTCCCACTTCCGCGTCGGTGAGCCAAACGCTTTTCAATGGAACCGATGTGCCGCTCTCCTGGCGGAACCAGGGGGCGCCGCCGTCGCTGGTGTGGAGAATCGTTCCATCCATTCCAACCGCGGTGCCCACGTCGGGGTCGACGAGCGACACGCCGGCCAGGTCATCGGTCGTTCCACTCTCCTGGGCTGTCCAGGTGATCCCACCGTCAAGCGTGCGCAGGATTGTCCCCCAGCTTCCGACCGCCGTTCCGACGTTCTGGTCCACAAACGAAAGGGCGGTCAGGGAAAGAAGGCTGCCGAAGGGATGGCTCACCGTCCACGAGTTGCCACTGTCGGTGCTTCGCACAATCGCGCCGCCCTCGCCGATGGCGAGGATGGTGTTCGCGTCCAGCATCTTGACCGCGCGCAAAGTTTGAGCCTGGGGGAGGGGACGCTCTACGACCCACCCCGGGGCCGCTTCGGCCCAGAGGCCCGCCAACAGTACAAAGAAGAGACCAAGCTTCGGAGAAAATGAGATGCTGTGCACCTGGAAGACCTCTGCCGTGTGCGATGACTCGCTTCGCCGACCCACGCGCAAGCTAGGAATTAGATGCGCGTCGCAACACGCCGGCGCGGCACCTATTGCTCACTGCGCGACAAATGTTTTGTTAACGCCGGTTGGGGAGATGCCGGACAACGTCAGCTTGCGCGCACGATGTTCTGGTTGAGTCGGAAGAGATTCGATCGATCGTACTTTTTCTCGCGCGGCTGAGCCGGCACTCCGACTCGCGCTGCTGAGCCGGTAGCTCGTAAGATGCAAGAGCATCGCAACCGTGGCTTGGCGCTCTCGCCATCCCCGCACCATCCGGCGGTTATTCAGCCGCAACTTTGACCGCAGCGCTCGTTGCACTCGCGCAAGCGGAAGCATTCTGGCGCAAGACAGAAACCCTTGAAGGCTCTGCCCTTCGCCTGGAACCGACGCTTGGCGCATATCGTGCAGAACACCCTTCGGCGAGGCCGCTCGCCCAAAAGCAAACCCCAAAGGAGATCGCAATGACCGACAAATCCCGGAAGCAAACCCTGAGGCGAATCACACTGCGGAGTCTCACCGAGGCTGAGCTCGGCACCGTCGGCGGGGGATTGAGTTCCATCATCCATCCCGACGTCGTGGTGCACCCCGATCCCAAGAACCCATTCCTGCCTCCTCCGTAGCTCTAAGTGTAGGAGCATCCGGGTCGCTCCTTCCTTCGGCGAACCGACGATCCTCGGTTATCAGGAAATGCGCTTCGGCAACGCCATTCCCCTTCGACCACGAGCAGCGACTACTCAGGCTTTGAAGCACTGCTCATTGAGCTCGGGTCCATGTCGCCGCAGGCGTTCCTGTGAGGCGCGTTCTCTTGCCGTCTTGCCATTGCCATCCTTGTCGTCCGGTTTGGCGCCGTGGCGTATCTGCAGCTGGATATTGCCTCTTGCTCGGTTTGGGATTCGATCGTTCCCGTTCCGCCCCCGGGTCATTGGCAACCTACCCACGCAAGGCTCTGAAAAGCTGGCGACGCAACCCGCTGGAGGCTTGGGGCGCCAAGATCGTTCTTTGATTTTGCTCAAGATTGTCCTGGCCCGAAGGCCATGGGTCGGCGGCGACGCGGGCTTGTTGTCAACTCGCCGGGCATTGTTGCAAAGTGGGCGGATGTATAGATTGAACTTGCATTGTCGCACTGAATACATGTATCAGTGGAGGGTCAGTCTCCGGTTGTTTTGAGGGAGTTGGGGCGTTGAACATGCGGAATCTCATCCTACTCGCGATCTGCTTTACGTTTGCTTCCCCTGCGCTCGCCACTCCCGTGTATCGCTGGGTCGACGACCAGGGTGTCACCAATTACACCAACGATCAGTCCAAGGTCCCCGCCAACGTCAAGGCTCAGGTAACTGAGGGAGACGAGGTCTACTTTCTCGCAAGCGATCGGTCGTCCGCGCCGGCGGCGCGTGCTCCGGCGATGGGCGCCCCCGCGGGCGGCGCGACCGGCGACATCCTCTCTCCCGACGAGCGCGCCGTCGCCAACCAGTGGCGCGCGGCCTTCCGCGAAGTCCATGCCCGGATCGCCCGGCTCGAGTTCGAAGTGAGGGCGGACAAGCAATTACTCGACGACCCCGGAAGGGCCGTGGGCAGAGTCGCCAGCTATCGCTTCGATAGCTATCCGCGCTGGACCCTTCAGCCCGACTATCTTCAAACGCAACAGCGCCTCGAGTGGAACCTGGGTGAGCTTTGGCGCGCCCGGGCCGATCTCGCGGAGCTGGAACGCGCCGCCTCGCTCGAGGCCGTGCCGCGAGAGTGGCGTCAGCCGTAGTCGAAGCGCTGATTGCAGAGCACCGAGCCCGTTTCGAACCCGCTTTGGGCGCCGCTCCATCGACGTCCGTAGCCCTCCGCAGGGATCTCGCCTGCCCAGACCACCTGCGCCGCGGCCGTCTCTTCTAGAGCTGGCGGCGAATGTCTTCCAGCGCGCCAGCCAGCGCCGCTCCATCGGGAAATCTCTGCGCGGGTTTTTTCGCCAGCAGCTTGAGGAGCAACTCCTCGAGCGGTTGGGGAATCGAGGGCAGGAGTGAACGCGGCGGCGGCGGGGAATCGTTGATGTGCATCATCAACAAGGGCACCAATTCGCGGCTCTGAAACGGCAGCTGGCCGGTGAACATCTCGTAGGCGACGACGCCCAGCGAATACAAATCTGAAACGGGCGTTACCGCGGTGAAATTGTCGATCTGTTCCGGCGAGATGTATTCCGGGGTTCCCGCCACCATTCCGGCGATGGTCACGCCCTTGGCCAACTGGCCCTTGGCGATTCCGAAGTC
>WNFA01003294.1_pt1 | contig 14491 bp, 8 predicted proteins | sample 5400481 | NCBI WGS metagenome assembly WNFA01 (sample SAMN13153340, study PRJNA577476) | soil metagenome | isolation source: 120 cm saprolite under Douglas fir tree site 2 hole 1 replicate 2 | place: USA:California | collected 2015-04-18 | reverse complement strand
CGTGCGACAGCACTGCCAGCATCCTCTACCACAACAACCACGACGGCACGTTCACCGACGTCGCCGTTGTTGCGGGCGCCGCGTTTAATGATGACGGGCGCGAGCAGGCCGGAATGGGCTCCACGGTTGGCGACTATGACGGCGACGGCCGGCTGGATCTTTTCAAAACGAATTTTTCCGATGATACCTCGACGCTCTACCGCAACATGGGCGACGGCACGTTTGACGACAAGACTTTTCCCGCGGGAATCGGCTTGAACACGCAGTATCTCGGCTGGGGCGTGATGTTCGCCGATGTGGACAACGACGGCTGGCCCGATCTGCTGCTGGTGAATGGACACGTTTATCCGGAAGTGGACAGCCAGCACCTCGGCAGCAATTTCAAAGAGCCGAAGATTCTGTATCACAACAACGGCAACGGAACGTTCACCGATATTTCCGCCAATGCCGGGCCGGGAATTGCGGCGGTGAGTTCGGCGCGCGGGTTGGCCGTCGGCGATTTGTGGAATGACGGCCGCATGTCCGCGGTCATCAGCAACATGAACGCGCCGCCCATGCTGCTGGTGAACGATTTGCGCAACGGCAATCATTGGATTGCGTTTCGCACCGTTGGCGCTCCCTCCGCCGCGCCGCCGGTCAAAAAATCTTCTGGGCTAGCTCAAGCCTCACCTCTTTCCCCGCTCCACGCCACCTCCTTTGCCTCCAGCCGCGACGGCATCGGCGCGAAGATCACTGTGAAAGTTGGTTCGCGCACGCTCATCGACGAAGTTCGTAGCGGCTCCAGCTACATCTCCAATAGCGACATGCGCGTCCACTTCGGCCTTGGCTCTGCCACCAAGATCGATTGGGTCCAGGTCCGCTGGCCCGGCGGCCTCGTCGAACGCTTCGAAAACTTGCCCGTCGATTCCATCCACACGCTCAAAGAGGGTTCCGGCACGCCGGTGGGAATCGCCGTGAAGAAAAACTAGCCCTCTCAGTCTCCCAATCGCGCTGAGGCAACACGAAAATCATCTTTTCTTTTCGCCAGCCAGGTAGCCAGCTTGCTCCTCATCTGCCGAGACTCGGCATCGGAAAAAAAGAGCGTTCCCGCATCACCCAAGAGGCTCGCCAGATTCACACGGCTCCGCTCGTGCATCTCCTCGACCCGCTGGTAAAAAAGGTTCGCATAACATCCGCTTCCGTCGGCCGAGAGGTATGAAATTCCAAAGGTGATTTCGCTCAAATTGCGCGAGCGCCGCGCGATTCGCAATTGAAGATGTTCCGGGAAATCAGCCATCCGGCACTGCGCTGGGTCTTCTGGCCCATCCGCGGGCAGCGCACAATTGAGCCACTTCGCTTCAATTCCGGATTGCCGGAACACGCGGGAGGCTTCCATTTCCGCCCCTCTCAAAGTGCCTACGGAAATGCCTGCATCGTTGTGCACTGAGATCGTCACCCGCATCTCCGCCACGGCGATCTCTTTGGACCAAGCCGCAGGGCTTGGCAGGGCCAGAGCGAGTACTAACGAAAGCCACTTCCGCAGCGTCTTTTCTATCACGGCGCGCACCTCCATGGTGGCGCCGAGGATCGGTCAGCCCGGCAGGTACCTCAATGCCGGCGGTATGGCGAGCTGCCTATTTGCAGGTGACGAGATAAGTGCCCATGCGTCAAATAGATGGGAGAACAGGCGACGGAGATTTTCCCGAAACTTATTCCCAACTAGAACCGTTTAGTAGAAGGAGAGCACTTCCGGAGATTGTTACAAGTGCCCGAGAATCCGATCCATGATGTCATCCGCTTCGGAACCTTTGAAGCCGACCTTCGCGCCGCTGAGCTTCGCCGCAATGGCATCAAAATACGGCTTCAGGAGCAACCGTTCCAGGTTTTGGCCATGCTCCTCGAGCGTCCCGGTGAAATCGTTACGCGGGAGGAATTGCGCAGCCGGCTTTGGCCCGCCGACACGTTTGTGGACTTCGATCATGGCCTGAACGCCGCCGTCAAACGGTTACGCGATGCTCTCAGTGATTCCGCAGAAAACCCCCGTTTTATTGAAACCCTCGCGCGTCGCGGTTATCGCTTGCTTGCGCCCGTCAATGGAGCGGTCCGGGAAACCATCCCGGCCGTTCCACGAGCCCGCTCTTCCTGGCGGAAAGTCCTTGCAGTGGCCGTTCTTCTTGTCGCAGGCGTCATGGCCGGCTGGCATGCCGGGCATCGTTCCTCCGCCGCAGTTCGCTTCACGGAGCGACCCCTGACCGCCAACTCGGAGAACGACCCGATCACGAGCGCTGCCATTTCACCGGATGGCAAGTACCTCGTTTTTACCGGCAGAGCAGGAATCTTTCTCCGCGCCGTCAGCACGGGAGAAACTCACCCTGTCAAAATGCCCGGCGAAGGGAAGACCTATTTCGTCAGTTGGTTTCCCGACGGCAGCCATGTGCTGGCGACGCGCAATTCCTCACCCACAGAGAAGCCCAGCCTGTGGAGCGTCTCGGTCTTCGGTGGCGCACCCCGCAAACTCATGGAAGCTGCCGAACGCGGCGCTGTCTCTCCCGATGGTTCTCAGATTGTTTTTGTCCGCGGCGACTACGGTCATGAAGAAATCTGGCAGATGCAGTCCGATGGCGAGCACGCGCGCAAAATCCTGGGCCAGCCAGGCGACAGTTGCGAGTCCGTCGTTTGGTCCCCAGATGGGCATCGCATTGCCTTCCTGCGGGCGGTCTATCGCAAGGGTTGGGAAGAAGCCGATGTCTCTCTCGGCATCCATGATCTCCTCGGCGGCAAGACCAACTACGTGCTCTCCAACAGCCGCCTCAGAGCCGCCCTGGCCTGGTCTGCCGATGGACGCTTGGTTTATTCCCTTAGCGAACTCCCGCCCAACCAGAACGACTCCAATCTTTGGGCCATCAACGTCGATGCCCGCGGCAATCAAGCTTGGGGTCAGCCCGTCCGCCTCACCAGCGGCCCCGATGCTAAAGGGCGCGCCAGTGTTTCCGCAGACGGCAAACGGCTGAGCTTTCTCCGTTCGGCGGAATCCCCTGCCATCTACGTATCCCAGGTCGAAGCGCGGGGCAGCCGGCTGAGCCCGCTCCAGCGTCTCGGTCTCGATGAGCGAAGAAACTTTCCGTATACGTGGACGCCGGATGGAAAGTCCGTGATCTTCACTTCGGACCGCGATGGCGTTTTCCATCTATTCAGGCAAGCCATCGATCAGCCCGCTCCCGACCTGCTCGTTGGCGGCGATCAATCGGTTACTGTCGCCCGTTTGAATGCGGACAGCTCCGCGATTCTCTACGCTCTCAGTCCCGCGCCGAACGATGCGGACCGGCGCGTGCAGCTTATGCGCATTCCACTTTCCGGCGGGACGCCACAGTTGGTGCTCGCGGAACCTGCCATCAATAATTTTCAGTGCGCTCGATCGCCTTCCACGGTTTGCATCTTCAGCGCCTACTCCGCCAATCAACTAGGTCTGTTCACCTTCGATCCTGCGACCGGGAAGAAGGACCTGCTCACCAGCATCGAAGGCTCGGAATGGTATTTGTACAACTGGACGCTCTCTCCCGATGGCTCCACGCTTGCTATGGCCAAGAAGCAACGGCTTCCGGGGCGGGCGGACATCCGGCTCCTCCACATCGCCGGCGGCAAAGAGCGTGTTCTCACGTTGAAAGGTTGGACCGGAATCTCCAGCTTCGATTGGGCCGCCGATGGCCGCCGTATCTGGGTTACCGCCTCGTCGCCAACCGGCCTTCAGACGCTCTTGCATGTGGACTTGCGCGGCGAAGCCAAGCCGGTCTTCCAGGAACCCGAAAAGTATCTGGGCTGGGCCATCCCCTCTCCCAACGGCCGTCACCTAGCACTCTGGGAAGCCGGCAGCAGCTCCAACGCTTGGCTCCTCGATGGCTTCTGAGCGCGCTCCTGCCTTTGTCGCAGCAATATGGCGAGTTCGACGCAATCAGAACGTTTAATGATTAGGAATAAGAACCGGTCGGCGCGGAGACTTGCTGGAACACCTGGTCTGGACCGGCGAAACAACTCAAACGCTGTCTTTCCCCAGCCGTTTCAGTGCGCGATGCCGCAATCTGCCGAGTTGGCGATTCAAGAAATGTTCGCGCCCGATGAAAGGCACCAGGGGACTCCGGCGCTTCTGGACTTTACCACGGGCCTGCTTTAGCCGCGCGTCTTCGCCGAATAATTTCACAGCGTCGTCAAGGAAATCCAACGCCTTCTCGCGCCGCCCTGCCAAGGCATACACCTCGCCTAGATTCAGGTGGAACTGGAGCTCCGCAGGTCTCAATTGAACCGCTATCTCGCAAAGCTCCGCCGCTTGATCCCACTTCCGTTGTGCGCGCGCGATCGACAATCCCAGAAACGAAAGGTAGTAGGGGTTATGCTTGTCGGATTCGAACGCCCGCCGCAATCGTACCAGCGCTTTTTGGGGATATTGGTCCTTGAGGAGCTTTACACCTTCCCTGAACTCAGCCGTAGGATCGAGCTCAGCCGTGGCCTTGGCACTTTCCTTCGCAAATCCGAAGTTCATGGGGATCCTTACACAGCGAAATGTGGACTAAGGACTAATCTAGTCAGGTCCCCTGCGAAGAGTCTACTGGCCTGACGGTCAGTGTTGACTAAAAAGGGTTAAATCCCTCATTCGTCCCTTCGCCAGAAGAGAGCCCGCGCGGCTGGTCCGATCTTTGCGTGCGCAACCAGCAAGATTTTCATCAAGCCCTCAAACCGCAGCCTTTTCAACACTTTCTCGCTCCATTCGAATGATATCCAGCTTATAATATTCATTGACAGTTAGCTAGGATCGTGCTATGGTTTTGCATGAGCTGGATGCCAGCACCTTCCCCCTCTCGCTCGTCTCCTCTAAGTCCTTTCTTTGCCGCGCATACACCATCTCCGCTTTGTGTTGCAAAGTGTGTGCCTGCAACTTCTTTTCTGTCCGGCGCTTGCGCACTCTTTCATTTTCCGTATCCTGTAACCCCTGTATTTGCCACTCATACGAAAACTGCCGGGTGTGTAACCAACAATTCCCATTCTGGAACTCGTCGCCGCGAACTTCCGTCACCTTGACGAAAAACCCGTCACTGCAACTCCTTTGGAATCCGCATCGCGCATCCGATCAGGCATGCGCGCCCTGAGCGACTTTCGGGAGTCGAAGGGTTCTTCTCCGATCTCCGTCCCAACTTCGACTCCGTCACGTGACGAAATACCCCTCCCTGTGGAATCTGCATTTACAAACTGTGACGCCTGTAAGTCTTTTAGAATGTGATTTTACGAAAACTGCCGGGTGTCGTTGGTCTCTTTGAGTAGAGATCTCAAGCTTTTCTTGAGCTTCCTATCGTCCGTTCGGGTCAGGAGTTGCCGGGGCTTCGACCACCCCCACATACTTGTCGGCGCCGCCATAGTAAAACAAGAACCGATTGCCATGGCGGACCATACCCTCGACGAAGACAACGTTGGGAACTTGCCCGACCTTCTCCCATTCCTTTTTCGGGGCGAAGATAGGGGCATCGGAGCGGGAGAGCAGTTTGCGGGGATCGTGTCGGTCGAAGACGGCGACGGCGGTGCGATAGACAAGCTTGTCGTCGGCGCCGTTGTAGATCAGGACGATGCCGCGTGGAGTAAGGATCGGCGGAGGACCGGGCTCGACGACGCGCGAGTCAAACATTCCGGGGCGGCGGGGGAGAACGGGCGTGGGCGTCGCTTCCGTCCAGTGAAGGAGATCGCTGGAGTAGGAGAGTCCCATCTGGTCGGTCTTGTCGGCGGCCGTGCCGAGCCAGTACATCCAGTATTTGCCGTCGATTCTCTCTGGGACGATGGCGCCGGACTTGATCCACGCGACGTTCCAATTTCCCTTGTACGCGGGAAGGATCACGCCCTTGCGTTCCCAGTGAATCAAGTCGCGGGACGTGGCGAGGCAAAGCTGCGCGTCCTTTTTGTTATAGCCGGTGTAAGTGAGGTAGTAGGTGCCGCCGATTTTCTGCAAGCGCGGATCTTCGACACCGCCGTCTTTTTCGTAGTCGGTTTCGGGGGAGAGCACCGGCTCCGGGCGGCGCGTGAAGTGGATACCATCGGTGCTTTCGGCGTAACCGAGACGCGATGTTCCGGAAGCGTTCTGGGCGCGGTAGAGCATGATGAACTCTCCGTTGTGAAGGACCACGGCAGGATTAAACGTTCCAGCGGATTCCCAGGTGGTGCCTTGCGGAGAAAGAATCGGCTCGTTCGAGGCGCGGGTCCATGCGCCGAAAGGAAGATCTGTTTCCGGCGCCGCGAATGCGAGCGACGCAGCCAGGAGCAACAGCACAATGAGATTCTTGGGCCTTAGGACATGCATGATCAGCAACTCCTCACTTTGCGGGCTTGTTAGCTTTTTGCGGGTCGAATTGCATGGTGCGCACGATGCCTTCGCCTTCTTTGACGATGATCACCTGGTTCGGCTTGATGTTCTTCAAGGTTTCCACCAAGCCGCTGGGCCAGCGAATCTCAAGCACGTCAACCTTGTCCGCTTTGCCGATGCCGAAGTGGACGCGGAGATCGTTCTGCGAAAAATAGCCGCCGCCGCTGCGCACTTCGTCAATTTGCGCATGCGGATTTTTTTCGCCGGAGAGATGCGTGACGCATTTGATACGCGCGCCGATGCCGCTGCGATTCGATTTCGTGCCGATGGTTTTGATTTTGATCCAATTGTTGCCGCTGCGTGAATCGCAGCGCAGCAGCTGGGGAAAATCGTTGACGGTGTTGACGACCACGTCGAGGTCGCCGTCGTTGTCGAAGTCGCCGAAGGCGCAGCCGCGCGCGGCGACGGGCACGGAGATTCCGGCGCCGGCATCATTGGAAACATCGTCGAAGCGCCCGTTGCGCAGATTTTTGTACAGCAGCTTGCGCTGCGGGTATCCGGCTTCGGTCTTCAGCTGCTCGACTTCGGGATAGACGTGGCCGTTGCACAGGAGGATGTCCGGCCAGCCGTCATTGTCTATGTCAAAAAAGCCGCAGCCCCAGCCGAGATATTGCGTGTGTTTACCGAGGCCGGCCTGGTACGTGCTGTCCTCGAAATTCGCGCCGCCGAGATTGTGGTACAGCGAAGGCGTATCGCCAGCGAAATTTGTTTTGACGAGATCAAGATTGCCGTCGAGATCGTAATCGGCGGCGGAGATGCCCATGCCGGCCTGGGGCTTGCCGTCGGCGCTGAGAGCGCAGCCCGATTCCAAAGCGACATCGATGAACGTTCCGTTCTTTTTGTTTTGATAGAGCGCGCTGGCCGTCGAATCGTTGGCGACGTAAATGTCCGGCCAGCCATCGTTGTCGAGATCGGCGGTGAGCACGCCGAGGCCAAAGGTGCCGTTAGCCTTGAGGATACCGGATTTTTCGCTGACGTCGGTGAAGGTTCCGTCGCCGTTGTTGTGATAGAGAATGTTCTTGCCGCCGTTGAGTCCCGGCGGGCCGCAGGCGACCATGATGCCTTTGTAGAGGCAGGGACCGGATTCGGGAACCGGCGCGGTCTTCAGGTCGAGATCGATGTAGTTGGCGACGAAAAGATCGAGGTGGCCGTCGCGATCGTAGTCCACGAAAGCGCAGCCGGTGTTCCAGCGCTTGCCGTTTCCGGCGACGCCGGCTTTTTCGCTGACGTCTGTGAAGGTGCCGTTACCGTTGTTGTGGTAGAGAACGTTTTTTCCGAAGTAGGTAACGAAGAGATCGTCGAAGCCGTCGTTGTCGTAATCGCCGACGCAAACGGCTTGCCCCCAGCCGGAATGGAGCAGGCCGGCTTTAGCGGTGATGTCCGTGAAAGTTCCGTCGCGATTGTTTTTGAAGAGATGCGAAGTGGGTTCCTGTCCGGCAGGGAAACCTTCGAGGCGCCAGCCGTTGACAAGAAAAATGTCCAGCCAGCCGTCGTGGTCGTAATCGTAGAAAGCGACGCCGCAGCCGGTGGTTTCGAGAAGATACTTGTTCTTATGCTCGCCGCCGTAAATGGTTTTGGCGTTCAGGCCGGATTCGCGCGCGACGTTAAGGAAGGAAACGCCAAGATCGTTCGCGTGAGCAGGACCAGCGGATTGTTGAGGAGCTGCTCCCCGAGAAAGGGATTCCGACATCCACTTTTTCGGGAGCGCCAAGGCGAGCACCTTCTCGAGCGGGAGCACGATCGCGGAGCGGCTGAGCGATTGGAGAAATGCGCGGCGAGTGGAGGACAAAAGAACCGATACCTTTCCCTGCGAGCCTCGTGCTAGAATCCGGCGCTTTCTCTTATAGTAAGGCCAACGAGGCAATGCAAGCACGCGACGCAGCGGGGGCCACCAGAATGCACACCACGCCGGGAACGCCTGTTCGCTCGCAAAAACAATTCGAATGGATGCGGTTGAAATTTTTTGGTGCGTCCATCGTGGCCGCGGTGATCCTGGGAATCGGCGTCCCCTCTGGTTGGAGCCAGCAGATGCAGGAAAAGCCGCATGATCTTGAACTTTCGCGCGCGGTGCGCCCCTGGGAATTTTTGCCGGTCACGGGAACTCGCGCGGGCTTGCTGGGAAATGAATCCGGCCGAATGGAAGCTTGGGTGTACCCGCTGAAAATCTTTCGCGAATTTCATCTGGAATTTCATACCGAAGGACGAGACCTGGCGGCTGAAGCGCTGGCGAGGACGGTCACGGTGCGGCCGGAGTCCGCGACGATTCTTTATGCGGGAGACACGTTCTCGGTGCGCGAGACCTTTTTCGTTCCGGTGCAGGAACAAGGAGCAGTGATTCTTCTCGATGTGGAAACCGAGCAGCCCCTGGAAATCGAGGCATTTTTTCATCGCGACTTTCAATTGGAATGGCCGGCGGCGCTGGGCGCCACGTATCTGGATTGGAGTGCGCAACAGCACGCATTTTATTTTGGCGAGGAACAGAGAAAATTTTCGGCGCTGGTGGGTTCGCCAACGGCAGCGGAGCCGCGTTCTGAATTTCAGACCAACTATTCCGAGAGGCAGGAGAGTTCGTTCCGGCTGGGCCCAACGGCAAAAGGAAAAGAGTCCAGGTTGATTGTCATTGTAGGCTCGCTGGAGGGGCGCGCGGCAGCGGAGAAGACCTACCAGCATTTGACAGCCGATTACGCAAAGTTGTTGAAGGATTCGTCGGAATATTATCGAACGTACCTGGAAAAAACCGTGAGCGTGGAACTGCCTGATACGCAAATTCAGCAGGCGTACGATTGGGCGCGTGTCAGCATGCTGCAAGGAATGGTGACCAATCCTTCGCTGGGTACGGGCCTCGTTGCGGGTTACCGGACTTCAGGAGAAGGCCAGCGGCCGGGATTTGCGTGGTTTTTCGGACGCGACTCGTTCTGGACTTCCTTCGCGCTCAATGCCTCGGGCGATTTCTCCAATTCGCGCACGGCGCTGGACTTCATCAGCAAATACCAGCGCGAAGACGGCAAGATCCCGCATGAGATTTCGCAGGGCGCCAGTTTTGTGAATTGGTTCAAGGATTATCCATATCCGTACGCCTCCGCGGATGCGACCCCTCTCTACATCATTGCGGTGAATGACTATGTCGTGGAGAGCGGCGACGCGGCGTTTGCAAAGGAAAAGTGGGAGAGTCTGCGGAAGGCTTATGAGTTTCTGAAATCCACATACGATGCGCGAGGACTGCCGCAGAATCTTGGCGTGGGGCACGGCTGGGTGGAAGGCGGGCCGCTGCTGCCGGTGAAGACGGAGTATTACCAGAGCGGGTTGGGGGCGGAAGCACTGCGAGCACTCTCGAATCTGGCGCGGGTGACCGGCCGGGAGGAGATGAGCAAGTCGCTGGAGAAGGATTTTGAGAAGCAGCGTTCGCTGGTGAACGATAGTTTCTGGATTGCGGACAAAAAACGATTCGCGTTTGCACTGGACAAGAACGACAAGAAAGTGGACGAGCCGAGCGTGCTGGCCACCGTGCCGATGTGGTTTGGCCTGCCCAGCGAGCCGCATGCCGTGCCGATGATTCAGCAACTGGCGGACTTCGATCATCAGACGGACTGGGGGATGCGCATCATTTCGAATCGCTCGCCGCTCTTCAGCGGCGGCGGGTATCACTATGGTTCGGTGTGGCCGCTGTTTACGGGCTGGGCGTCGGTCGGGGAATATCGCTACCATCAGACGCATCCCGCATATGCGAATCTGCGGGCCAACGCCCTATTGGCGCTGGATGGCTCGCTCGGACACGTGACGGAGGTTCTTTCCGGCGACTACTACCAGCCGCTCTCGACGAGTTCGCCGCATCAGATCTGGTCGGCGGCCATGGTGGTGAGTCCGATTTTGCGCGGGATGCTGGGGCTGGAAACAGATGCGATTCATCACACTGTGAAATTGACGCCGCATCTTCCGGCGGATTGGACGCGATTCGAGATCGAGAATGTGCGCGTGGGCAACGACACATTGCTACTGAAATATAAGAAAGAGGAAGCTATCGGGGACCTGAAGATCTCAGGAGGAATCGTTTTGGAAGCAGGTCGAACCTCTGGAAGCGAAGAATGCACAATCGAGTTTCGCCCTGCAATAAGCTTGCACGCCAAAGTGCAAAAGGTCGACCTGAACTTCAAACCCATTCCCTTTCGGGTTGAGATGAACGGAGAAGACCAGCACGTCATCGTGCATTTTCCCATTGGGAACGGGAAGTACTTGCTGCGCATTTTGACTACGAATGATTTTGGCTTCAGCGTGGATTCCGGCTTGCCAACGCTTGGAAGTGAGAGCCGCGGACTGCGGGTTGTTTCGGAGACGTGGTCGGCTTCGCGAGACAAACTTACCCTGGAAGTCTCTGGTGTGGCGGGCGGCGAATACGAACTGGAAGTATGGAATGCCGGCCTGATTCAAAAGGTGGAAGGGGCAGAGTTTGGACGAAAGCCCGGATGGATAACACTCTGGATTCACATGCCGCCAAGCGATTCGGACCTGTATTCTCACACCAAAGTTGTCATCCACTTATGGGCCAAGGTTCCTCCAGGATGACGCAGTAGCACAGTATGCGGAAACGCCCGTGCGGGAAACGGATGCGGATTTCAGTGAGGGAGAGAACGGCCATGGCAAGAAAGCTTGGTATTGTATGTTTGCTGTTCTCGACTCTTTGCGTAGCTTCGCCGCGGTTAGGGGCGCAACAGCAGAAGGTGGACGCGGAAGGGCACCCGTGGTGGCAGCATGCGGTGTTTTATGAAATTTATCCGCGCAGTTTTGCGGACACCAATAACGATGGGATCGGCGACCTCAACGGCATCACTTCGAAATTAGATTATCTGAAGGATCTCGGCGTGGATGCCATCTGGGTCACGCCGTGTTTTCCGTCGCCGCAGGTGGATTTCGGATACGACGTCTCCGACTATGAGGCGATCGATCCGATGTACGGAACGATGAAGGATTTTGACCGCTTGGTGGCCGAAGGGAAGAAGCGCAACGTTCGAGTCATACTCGATTTCGTGGTGAATCACACTTCGGATCAGCACAAGTGGTTCCAAGATTCCAAATCGTCAAGAACTTCCGAGCATCGCGACTGGTTCATCTGGCGCGACGGCAAGGGGCCGGGCCAGCCGCCGAACAACTGGCTTTCCACGTTTGGCCTGTCTGCATGGAAACTGGACGCGAAGACGAATCAGTATTACTACCACTATTTTTATCCCGAGCAGCCGGACTTGAACTGGCGCAATCCGGCGGTGGAAAAGGCCATGCTGGACGTAACGCGTTTCTGGTACAAACGCGGCGTTTCCGGATTCCGCCTGGATGCCGTGGATACGCTATTCGAGGATCCGAAGCTCACGGACAATCCGGTCTTGCCGGGCACCGATAAATTCGGGCGGCCGAACATGGACGAGAAGTACGACAAGAAACTGCCGGAAGTGCATGACGTGATGCGCAAATTGCGCGGGGCCGCCGACGAATACGGTGCGGTGCTCATCGGGGAGACCTGGACGAGCAACGTCTCGGAGCTGAAGGATTACTACGGCGCGAACAACGACGAGCTGCAACTGCCGATGGACCTGATGATGACGGGATTCAGGGGACTTCACGCGGATGAATACCGCAAGCATATTGGGGCCGTGAACGCCGCAGGACACTGGCCCGTCTACGTCATCACCAATCACGACATCATGCGTTCGTATACGCGGTACGCCGACGGTGCGCACAATGACGACATCGCCAAAATGATGGCGGCGCTGTACCTGACGCTGCGCGGCACGGCGATCATGTATTACGGGGAAGAGATCGGCATGGAGAACAACGACCCGAAGAGCAAGGACGAAGTGCAAGATCCGATCGGGAAGCTTGGATGGCCGCTGGAAAAAGGCCGGGACGGCGAGCGCACGCCCATGCAATGGACCGATGGCCAGAACGCCGGATTCAGCAAAGCGAAACCGTGGCTGCCAGTTCCACCGAGCGCCAAAACCCACAACGTCGCAAGTGAAATGAAGGATCAAAATTCCGTTCTGAGCTTTTACCGGCAATTGTTGGCAATGCGGCACAAGGAACCGGCCCTGCTCGAAGGGGAGTACCTTGCGCTCAATGAAAACGACCCGAATGTGCTGAGCTACGTCCGCCGCTATAAAGATGAAGCTATCCTAGTGGTTCTAAACATGTCGGCGACGGATCAGAAGGTGGGACTCGATCTTTCGCCACTCGGCTTTGCCGCGCCGAAGCTCAGCGTGTTGCTGACCAGTTTTCACAAGCCGCTACCCGGAATGGCGGCGGAACTGCCGATGGAGCCTTACTCTGCCTTCATCGCGAAGATAACGAAATAGACGGGGGCTGGCCGCAGGAGTAAGCTGCGCTTATGTCACGTCGGGCGCAGATTTTCTATTGCAGGGATCCTCACGTTTTGCGGCGCCTCTCTATGGCTTCACTAGCGATGACTGCTGGTCTGATTCTTTTTGTTTTTAGTTTTCCGATTGCTGCAGGGCAGCAAGCTCTCGACCTTAATGGCTCGCCCAAGGATCCGCTCAAAGAAACTCCCGGCAAGGTCGTTGTGCTGGTTTTCGTTCGAACGGATTGTCCGATTTCGAATCGTTATGCTCCGCTGCTTCAGGAAATGAGCGTGAAATACGGAAGCGAGGCCGCTTTCTGGCTGGTCTTTCCGGACAAAAACGAATCGCCGGAAAGCATTCGCTCCTACTTGCAGGAATTCAAATACAAGTTGCCGGCTTTGCGCGATACGAAGCATTCCTTGGTGAAGAAGAGCGGCGCAAAGGTAACTCCTGAAGTTGCTGTTTTCAATTTGAAGCGTGATCTCGTCTATCACGGGCGAATCGACGACCTCTACCGGGAGTTTGGCAAGGCCCGCAGCGCGGCGACGACTCATGAATTGGCCGATGCCATTGAAGCCGCGAGCAAAGGTGTGGCTCCCCCGTCAGCCGCTGCGGAGGGCGTTGGCTGTTTCATCTCCGACCTCAAATGACGCGGACCGTACAAGCTCTTGGCGCGAGCGTGTTTTTCTTTTTTCTGGCAATTGCTCTGGTCTTGCAGAGTCACTCTGCTTCCAAACCACAGAACCAAAGTCCTGCAGCGAATCAGCAAGTCACTTTCAACCGTGATATCGCGCCCATTCTCTTTCGCAATTGCACGGGCTGCCATCGGCCGGGCGAAGCGGGGCCATTCCCGCTGCTCACCTATAAAGATGCAAAGTCTCACGCCAGACAAATCGCCGCGGTAACGCAGACCAAATTCATGCCGCCCTGGCTTCCGGAGCCCGGCGAATTTAAGTTTGCCGATGAACTTCATCTCACGGACCGGCAAATTGCGCTGATCGCGAAATGGGCCGAAGGCGGCGCGATGGAAGGCGCAGCGGCCGACCTGCCGCCCACTCCCAATTTTGTGGAAGGCTGGCAAATGGGCAAGCCCAATCTGATCATCAAGGCCGAAAAGCCCTACCTGCTGCCGGCTAAGGGAACCGATCAATACTGGAATTTTATTTTCCGCACGCCCGTGAATCAGACGCGCTGGCTGAAGGCGATGGAGATCCGTCCCGGCGACAAGCACGTGGTCCATCACGCGAATGTTCTGGTGGACCGCACGCAGTCGGCTCGTTTGCAAGAGTCCTCGCCCGGCGCGGGGTTTGCCGGAATGGAAATCAAAATCGAGTCGGAAGCCTTCGATCCCGACAGCCACTTTCTTTTCTGGAAGCCGGGCACCGTTCCCTATACCGAACCGGACGGCATGGCGTTACGACTCGATGCAGGTACGGACCTGGTGCTCAACATCCACTTGCAGCCGTCCGGCAAGCCGCAGTGGATTCAACCCAGCCTGGGGCTGTACTTCACGGATCATCCCGCGACGCTGTACCCGATGCTGGTGCAACTGGAAAATGACCGGAAGATTGATATTCCAGCCGGCGCCAAAGATTTCATCGTGACGGACGAATTCACGGTACCCGCGGACGTGGAACTCCTGGCGATTTACCCGCATGCGCACTATCTCGGGAGAAATCTGCAGGCTTTTGCAACCTATCCGGATGGAACAAGAAAATCCTTGATCCACATCCCAGAGTGGAATCTGAACTGGCAGGCGGTCTACCGGTACGCC
>WNFA01002774.1_pt1 | contig 14493 bp, 12 predicted proteins | sample 5400481 | NCBI WGS metagenome assembly WNFA01 (sample SAMN13153340, study PRJNA577476) | soil metagenome | isolation source: 120 cm saprolite under Douglas fir tree site 2 hole 1 replicate 2 | place: USA:California | collected 2015-04-18 | reverse complement strand
CGCGGCCGGTCCATGATAGGAATCTTCTCCGCGGGATCCAGCCCTTTCACGGCGAAGCAACATCATGTGGCCTTTCAAGTGAAACTGGAGGACGTTTTGGCTGCTCCCCAACGGCTTCGGTCTGCAGGGATCACTCCTCTGGGAGGACGGAGAGAACCGATTGACGAGCCAATCGTTTTTCCTTGGATGCCCGCCGCATCCGTATTCTTCGACGACCCGGATGGAAACCTCTTGGAATACATCGCCATGCTTCCTGATTCGCCCCGGCCTGAGCCGGGACCGTTGTCATGGAACGAATGGCAGGCGATCCGTGAAACTCTGCGTGATTGAGTCTTGACGGCTCGCACTCCTAAGATCGTGGGGTTGTTCCACAAACACCCTCGAAAAAACGCCGTACTGCTTCCCGACCCTTTAGTCGTTATCTCGTTCACGTCGGTCACGAATGTCGACGGCCATGGGCAGTTCCCCTTTCACCCACTCGTGGGCACACATGACGAATCGCGCTCTCGGCCAACTTCCGAGTAGCCGACAATCCCTCCAGAATCGGGGATTCGTTGCGGGCAAACTTCCCAGAACGGTTTTATCGAAAGCGCGCCAGAGCATCGTGCCAACGCGCAATCCATCCTCAAATGCGCGCTTCCGATAAAACACTAACGTTTTTTGTGGACCCGGACCTCTGGCATCCACGCCCAAAGAGTGAGTGGTGGCTGAATAGGGCTTATCGATTTGAAGCTGTGTTTCTCGATGCAGTGGATGAGCTGAGTATCTTGGTTGTTACTGGTAAATGTGCGAGACTGAAGGCAATTCAGGGCGATTCGCCGGCAGGAGTGTGCCGCGTGGGGTCGACAATTTCCTCGCTCATGGGCGCAGCTGAAAGCGGCGATAGCGCAGCCGCGGATGAACTGTTCAGCAGCCTGTATTCCGAATTACACAAAATGGCGAAACGGGAGCTGGCCCGACGGGGATCTCCGGCGAGCCTGAGCGTCACAACGCTGCTGCACGAGGCCTATCTCGACATCGCCGCGCGTGAAGGAAGCTGCTTTCCTGACCGGCCGCGGTTCATGGGGTATGCCGCGCGAGTGATGCGCGGACTGATCATTGACCATGCCCGGAGCCGCAATGCGATTAAGCGCGGGGGTGAATTCCAAATTACCTCGCTCAAAACCGACTTAGGCGAGAATCCGGTTGACGCCAAAGAGCTTTCGGCGATCAGCGATGCCTTGGATCAACTTGCTAAGGTTGAACCTAAGCTGGCTGAACTAGTCGACATGAAGTTTTTCTGCGGGTTTTCGTTCGCCGAAATCGCTGCCCTGGAGAACTTGTCTGAACGTACCGTACAGAGAAGGTGGGAAAAGGCGCGTATCTATCTGCATCGGAATATTCGGGCGGATTTGCCAGTCTAAGGAATAGATGTCCAAGCTCAGCCCTGATCAATGGCAGGCCCTTAGTCCCCACCTCGACCACGCGCTGGAGATGACAGGCGAAGAGCGCTCGACCTGGCTGTCCTCCCTTCAGAGCGAGAACCCAACTCTGGCATATCAACTGGAAATCCTGCTTCGTGAGCAGCGCGTGCTTTCTGAGGAAGGTTTTCTCGAAGCGAGTGCTTTGGAATTGCTGGAAGGGCCTGGGCTGGCAGGTCAAACCCTTGGCGTCTACACCCTGGTTTCGCAAATTGGTCATGGGGGAATGGGCACCGTTTGGCTGGCGGAACGAAGCGACGGACGATTTGAGCGGCGCGTCGCAGTGAAGGTTCTCAATATCGCGTTGATGGGAAAGGACGGCGAGGAACGGTTCAAACGCGAAGGCCGTATTCTGGGTCGCCTGACACATCCGCACATCGCGGAACTGATTGACGCAGGTGTATCACTAACCGGCCAACCGTTTCTTGTTCTCGAGTACGTTGAGGGCGATCACATTGATCGCTACTGCGACGAGAACAAGCTCGATGTCAGAGCGCGTGTCCGGCTGTCCCTCGATGCATTGCATGCCGTAGGGCAAGCACATGTCAACCACATCGTTCACCGTGATCTGAAGCCATCAAACATATTGGTGCGAACGGATGGTCAGGCGAAGCTTCTCGATTTTGGAATTGCCAAACTTTTGGAAGGCGAGGGGCAGATCGGTGAGTCACCACTCACTCTCGAAGGTGGGAGGGCGCTGACACCTGAATATGCTGCTCCCGAGCAACTGAAGGGCGAGGCTGTGACAGCTGCCACGGATGTCTATGCTTCAGGCGTGCTGCTGTATGTGCTACTGACCGGGCATCACCCCGCCGGTGCCGGTCCGCGTACGCCTGCGGGTCTGCTCAAAGCCATCTTGGACACCGAGCCCCCTCGTCCTTCGGAGATCGTAGCTCCAACGCAGACAAATGAAGAGACCGCAGTCACGAATGCCAGTAGACGCGCCACGACGCCCGACAAGCTGGCTCGGTTATTGCGCGGTGACCTTGACACGATTGTCGCGAAGGCGCTGAAGAAGAATCCGCAGGAACGCTACGCTTCGATAAAGGCATTTGCTGACGATCTGCAACGATACTTGCGATACGAGCCCATCAGTGCCCGACCGGACGCAATCGCCTATCGCGCCGGCAAGTTCATTCGCCGACATCGGAGCACTGTAGTCGCGGCGCTGCTTGTAACGCTGGCGCTGATCAGCACTACCATCTTTGCTTGGTTCTTTCCCCGTCGTACTGAGCCTCTGCTGCAGTTCAAGCAGCGAAAGCTCACGGCAAACGCTCAGGATTCGCCCGTGTTCAACGCTGCGATTTCTCCGGATGGCAAGTATTTAGGTTATGCCGACCAGCAAGGCATTCACCTGCAGCTTGTCGCCACTAGCGGGGTCCGAAGTTTGACGCTGCCTGCCGGCATCCAGTCGGGGAAAGCTTCATGGGCATTTGGGAGTTGGTTCCCTGACTCCACACGATTCCTAGCATCTGCCAGCGTCCCCGGAAAGCCATCCACCGTGTGGTCGATTCCGATACTGGGAGGCGAGGCACAGAAACTTGCTGAAGTTGAGGATATGTTCGGAGGAGGGAGCGTGTCACCTGACGGTTCCAACATTGCCTACCAAAGGCTGCGTAGGGCCATTGGAGCGCGCGAGATTTGGGTGATGGGTTCGCACGGGGAGTCCCCTCACAAGATACTGACAGCCGAAAACCAGGCCATATTTAAGGGTATCGCCTGGTCGCCGACAGGAAGCCGGCTTGCTTTCACAACATATAGGCGTGATAAAGATGGTGGCCACACAGAGATTATGGTTCAAAGTTGTAACCTCGGTGGTGCGGATAAAACGACTATCCTTCAAGACAATCATTTGAGCGCGTTCACCTGGCTCTCGTCGGGACGATTCGTGTATTCGCGAAATACGGAAGTCGGCTCGCCTGAGTCCGATAATTTGTGGGAACTGAAAGTCGACGGAAAGAATGGAATTCCACAGGGCAAAGCGCGCCAGTTGACCGATTGGTCGGGATTTTCGGTCGATAGCTTCAGCGCGACCGCCGATGGAAAGCAACTGGCTTTTCTGAGAGGCAATGACCACGCTTCGGTTTTTGTCGGGGACCTCGCCGACAAAGGAAGCCGCCTCATCAATTCCCGCCGGCTGACGCTCGACGACAACTACAATCTCCTCCTGGCATGGACGCCAGACTCTCGCGAGGTGATTTATTCATCACAGCGAGCGTCAAACTGGCTGATCTATCGGCAACCGCTAAATCCGGGCAGTGCTCCTCAACTCATTACGCCCGCCGGCGACACGAATTTCTTGGTGGCTCGGTTGAGTCCGGATGGCGCCTGGATACTTCTGGAGGGGCGGGCGATCGGCTCGCACAAAATTGGACTTTATCGCGTTGGTCTAAGGGGTGGCGTTCCTCAGCTATTATTTAACACCGAGGGGTTTGTCCAGTTTTGGTGCACAAACAGAGCCGCCAACCTTTGCGTGTTCGGGCGGCCGTCTGCAGGCAACAACGAACTGGTGGTTGCGGCGTTTAACCCGCGCGGCGGTCCGGGAAGGGAACTGGTGCGGATTCCTGTCGAAGCGGGCAGTAGCGCCGACATTGGATTCGATTACTCGTGGCAACTCTCTCCCGATGGTTCGCAGATTGGCATCGTGAAGGGGCACGGGAATCAGATTCTCTTAGTGCCACTGGGTGGAGGTCCAACGAGAACGATGACGCCGAAGGGCCATTCCGACCTCATAGATCTGAGCTGGGCAAATGATTCCCAAAGTATGTTTGTATCAACTTTGGAACCAGGAGGGGCTAACTTGCTGCATGTTGACCTTAATGGCAATACCCAGCCCGTCTGGCAGCAGTCTCAGGCGACCGACACCTGGGGGTTTCCGTCGCCTGACGGACGTCATCTCGCAATCATGGGCACGAGTTCAGAGGCGAATGTGTGGACGATAAGCAACTTCTGAGCTGGTAGCGGTCCTAGGCCAGGGTCACTGCCAAGCCCGTTGTCCGGCAAGCTCGTCAATTGAGGAACCTCAAACGCGGTAGTCTTGCAATCTCCTTCAGTCTTTTCCTGCCGGTTGTCGTCTTTTCCTTTCCATTTCCGATATCTCAAGTAGGACCAATAGTTCCGGTCTTACACCGGCACCATGCGTCGAGTGTAGCGGTGAATTACAGGCGGGCCTTCGAGGCACCGTGCACATGCGCAATCTAGATCAAAGGAAGAAGGAGAAAGAAGTGAACGGCCCCTCTGATCTCAGCCGAGCAGGGACGACCGGCATGGAGGTCGCACGGTGCATGGGGACACACAGCGTCACCAAGACCTCGGGAAATTGTGTAACAGCCTGGCGGAAGAGACACCAATCTTTTGTGTTGCGCCGCCGATTGATTGCTGCTGCCGTACTCTCGTGCGTATTGTTTGCGCCGAGTCAATCTTATTCGGAGTGTGCGCCAAACCACGAGGAGCGCGTTGTGCTGGAATTGTCGGCCCTGGGTAAACAGGGTGACACGATCGCTCGGGCGCGCGGGCAGGTTCTCGAGATCTTGCAATATGGAAATGGGTGCGCCGTCTGGTTCCAGGAAGCTGACCCTGACGCCACCGAAGTGTTGCGGTCGTTGCACTTCGAGCTGGAGATGAGAGGACCTTCGTATGTTTACGGCATGAGAGATAGTGAACGTGGGCAGCTCTTCAAACACCCATGGGCGGCCAGGTCGATTGAGAAAGGGGGCCGAGACTCCACCATCCAATTAAATGCCAACGGACCGTTCTTCAGCCACACTTCGCGCATCATGCAACTGGACCCAGGGGGAATGCTCATGCGGCCCAGTGGTAACCTCATGCTGACGATTTCTCGTTACAACGGGGACACTCCGGAAGCGCAAATCACGATATTGCTTCACGAACTGGGGCACATCATCGGGCGTCTTCCTGAGGACGACGATTCCTGGGACGGCCGATCTTCCCGAAACACTTCCGAGGTGTTGCGGCATTGCAAGACCGAGATTCGCGCGGCCGCACACAACAGCCCCAGAGGCAGCATCTGAGCTACAATCCCGGCGTTCACCCCGGCAACGAAAGGCGTTAAGCGCCCGACAAACGCCCCAGGAAGCGGCAGTGATCGCTTCTTGGGCTTAACCCAAGGGAGAACTTTCCTGAGAAGCTCCATAGGTCGCTTGCAATCTTAGCAATCATGCTATTGGGAATCCTGCTGGCATCGCCGCCGGCGCTCAGACTCTCTCCGTCCCGCTGAACACCGGCGGGCCATGGATTTTCCTCATAAGTCCTTGTCAACGCGAATCTTCTGAGCAGGTAGCAGCCCTAGGCCAGGGTGATTCCGACACCCGCACTGCCCGGCAGCTGGTCGAATCAGGAACTTAAACGCAATAGTCTTACAACCTGCTCTAGTCTTTCCTCCCTGTTGTCGTCTTTTCCCTTCCATTTCCGATATCTCAAGTAGGGACAGATCGTTCCAGTCTACGCCGCCGTCACGATTCAGTGAGTCGAGCGTAGCCGTGAATTAAGGGCGGGGGCCTTCGAGGTGCCGTGCACTTGCACAGTCTAAGTCAAAGGAAGAAGGAGAAATAAATGAACAACAATTGCAGCAAGAAATTCCTGGGCGGCGTAGCCTCTCGCATCATTCGTGGATCGCTGGCGGCGCTCGCAGTTCTGGCTGTCTCCGGCGTACTCTACGCGCAAGAGCGGAGCCAAGACAAGAGGGAAGAAAGCAAGTTTAGCAGCTCGATCCCGAGCCCAACCACACCGGAAAGGATTACGCCTCCTGCGGGAACTTCTGCATTCCTGTTGGGCCGCGGGGTAGGCACTCAAGGATATGTTTGCCTGCCTAACACCACTGGCGGCGTGTCCTGGACCGTCAACAATGCCCGTCCGGAAGCTACTCTATTCACGAATATTTTCGGGGAAGCGGTACAGATTATCACCCACTTTCTCAGCCCAGTCGTAAACCCAAATGGCATCGGCCCGAACCCGCCGCGTTTCGGCGACGTAACCTGGCAGAGTTCCTTCGATAGCAGCCGGGTGTGGGCGCAAAAGAAGGATTTCATCACCGCCGGAACCGACGCGAGTTGTCCTAATGGCGGCTCGATTGACTGCCTGTTGTTGCAGGTGATCGGCTCTGACGAGGGACCTGCGGGCGGCAAGTCGCTAACGAAGACTACGTTTATTCAGCGGCTGAACACAAAGGGTGGATCTGCCCCGGCCAATCCTGCTACCGGTTGCTTAGCCTCCACCGACGTGGGTCACCAAGTACTCGTGCCGTACAGCGCTGACTACTTCTTCTTCCGCAACGATCAGTAAGAACTGGTTTCTGGTACCGTGCAGCGAATCCGCGCATGCGGAGAGTCGGATGGCTGAAATGCTCTTTGCGTGCGCGGCTCCTGCGCGAGGTTGTCTACGGAGAGCCCACAAGGGTCTGAAAGGCTACGGAACGAGAGGTCGAGCAGGGAAGAGCAAGCAAAGCTAAGTAGGTGAGCCATGGACTTCAAGACGGTCGTCATCTGCAGCAAATGTCAGCAGCCCATTGTTTCGGGAGAAGGCTTTGGTTTCGTCTGCTTCAAGATTCCCGGCGAGGAGGGCTACCGCTTCTTCCACCGCAGGTTTCGCAGCGAGGACTGCTGGGAAAGTTACATAAGGGAGAGTCAATACACGGAGGAACAGTCCAAAGGGTCTTTGCCGGTTCCGGCTCGCGCCTAGTTTTCAGAAAGATAGATATGACGATATTGATGGCAAATGAGGCAGACCGCAACTTAACCGAAGCAGAAGCGATTGGGCGCGCCAGGGAAGGCGACGCCGCTGCTTTCGAATACCTTTACAAGGCGCATTGCAGACGCGTGTACAGTCTGTGCCTGCGCATGATCAAGAATCCGACGGAAGCCGAAGACTTGACGCAACAAGCGTTCCTGCAGCTCTTTCGAAAGATATCCACTTTCCGCGGTGAATCAGGTTTCTCAACTTGGCTGCATCGAGTGACTGTGAACATTGTTTTGATGCATCTGCGCCGGAAAAAGCCGGTTGAGCTTCTAACCGAAAGCTTGGAGCGCTGCACTTCAAATGGCGAAAGTTCAAGTGAACACGGCCCTAGCGACACCTCGATGTATGGCGCGATCGAGCGGCTGAACCTCATGCGTGCCATTCGTACGTTGCCGTCCGGTTACAAACAGATTTTCTTGCTGCACGACGTCATTGGATACGAGCACGGTGAGATCGCGGGCCTTTTGGGATGCTCGACGGGTTCTTCAAAATCGCAGCTGCACAAGGCCCGCAAACGACTGCGACGACTGCTGCATAGAGAAGAGGTCGCTGCCGCTACTGCGTAGCGCGGAAATCCGGCTAGCACAAAATTAAACGAAAACGCACCCGGTGCGGCATGCCGAGCGTTCTTCAGTCTAAAAATCTCGGATTGCGAATTCCCGGGGTTCAAGCTCGGCGCCGACTCGGGCCCGAGCCGCAAAGATGTTTTTTGCTCTTAGGAGGAGCTAAGTACAGTGAAACACAGAATTGCTCTATATCTTGTCCCGATCTTTGTTTTCGGATTTCTGCTGGCTGCGGCTGACGCCACAGCACAAACGATTGGCTACCGCCAGAGCAATCTGGCGTCGACCCTTCCGAACGCCGCCAACAATGTAGCGCCAGGCTTGGTCAACCCGTGGGGGATTGCCTTCCTCTCGGACCAACCATTCTTCATCGCTGACAATAAGGCTGGCCGTGTGACTGCTCATGACAGCACTGGAATTGGCGTCGTCCCTGGCGGTTTCATCGTTCCGAACGCGACCGCAACGGGATTCGACACTCCTACCGGAATTGTTGCCGATCAGAATTCCTTCTTTGGAGGTCCATCTCTAGTCAAACCCTTCATTTTGGTCAGCGAGCAAGGAACAATTTTCACTTGGGGGCCGGACGCCCAAGGCAATTTCCTTCCGGCGGCAACAATGGTGCGTAAGAGAGTCGGCGCCGTCTACAAGGGTGTGGCGATCCTCAACTCTTTGCTCACTGCACCAGTGCTGGCGGTCACGGATTTCGATGGTGGATTTATCGAAACCTTCCTTCCAGGATTCGCTTCAGTGGCACTTCCTGGTTCGTTTACGGATCCGAATCTGCCCGCGGGTTATGCGCCTTTCGGGATTCAGGTAATTGGAGGACAGGTGTTCGTGACGTATGCGCTGCAGGACGCCGCCAAGCACGATCCAGTTGTAGGGGCCGGAAACGGCATCGTCAGTATCTTCGATATGGATGGCAGTTTCGTGCGGCGATTCGCCACCGGCGGACCTTTGAATGCGCCGTGGGGCATCATCCAGGCTAGCGCCAACTTCGGCCCATTCAGCAATGACATTCTGATCGGCAACGTTGGCGATGGAACCATCAGCGCGTTTGATCCCACGAGCGGTCAGTTTCTGGGGCAGTTGCTAGACGGCGATGGCTTTGCCCTAGCCGAGGTTGGTCTTCATGGGCTGGTTTTTCGAGCCGATGGATTTGGCGATCGGAACACGCTCTACTTCACCTCGCAATTTAATAACGAAAACGACGGGTTATTCGGTGCAATTACCAGCGGCTTGGTCAGTGTCACGAGAGTATCTGCTCCGGACCCTACCGCCAACACAAGCGTAACGATCACAGCCACCGTCGCAGCCGGCCCCGGCAACCCGGGAGCTCCGACCGGCACAGTCATATTTCTGGATGGCTCCAACCGATTGGGAACTGCTCCCTTGGTCACTGGTTCAGCTACTCTGGATGCGATTTTCACTTTCGCCGGAGTCCATACCATCACCGCACAGTACAGCGGAGATGGCGCTTTCTTGCCAAGCAGCCAGAAGATACCGCTGCAAGTCACTGGGCTTGCGACGATGTTGATCCTTGCGGCGCCCGGGGATGCTGCACCCGGCTCTGCCGTGACCTTGACCGCGACCATTACTTCGACGGGCGGAACACCCACGGGGGACATTGTATTTCACGATGGAAATACGAGCTTGGGAAGCGCTTCACTAGACGGCGTCGGTGTTGCCGTCCTGAGGATCAACACGCTGGCCGCTGGTGCTCATTCCCTTACTGCCTCCTATGCGGGAGATGGGAAATTTGACGGCAGCACGTCTGCGGCAGTAACCACAAACATTGCCAATTCTGATTTCTCCCTTGGTGCATCCCCCGCGAGCGCTGCGGTCATTGCCGGCCAGTCCACTCAATTCACCCTGACGGTCACTCCGGCGGGTGGCTTTGCGAACAACGTCACGTTCGCTTGCTCGCCAATCACCGGGATCACTTGCGCCTTTAGTCCTGCGACGGTAACCCCTGCCAATGGAGCCGCGAGCACCACGTTAACGATAACCACCTCAGCCAGCGTTTCGCGTTACGGGCTTCTGATGCCGAGCCTGGAGGGCCCTTGTGCTCTCCTTGTCGCACTAGCCTTATTCAGCTTCGCGATGTGGCACGCCAGAAATGTTCGAATCGCTCCTGCTTTACTGGGGACCGCCACGGCGATAGCAGTAATTATTGCGCTGGGGCTCGTCATGGGTGGTTGCGGCGGATACGGCAGCAACACACAGCCGAACCGGGGAACCGCTTCAATCATGGTCACCGCGCAGTCTGGAGCTATTTCTCACGCGACAACCGTCAAGGTCACCGTGCAGTGACCTGAAAAGAACACCGATGAACAATCACTTTGGTTGTCGTCTTTTCCCAGCGGATTCCGATATCTCAAGTAGGGGCCAATAGTTTGCCGCTAGGCTCAAAGCATCCCTCATGCCATCGGTGTAGCGGTGAAGCCCGGAACAAGGGCCAAATGCACAATCTAAGTCAAAAAATAAGGAGAAAGAATTGAACAACAATTGCAGTAAGAAGTTCTGGGGCGGTCGAGCCGCTCGCAGCATCGTGCGTGGACTGCTTGCGGCGTTCGCAGTTTTGACCGCTTCCGGCATCGCCTCCGCCCAAGATACGAAGGACGAGATCACTTTCAACCTGCTGCCGAACCCGGCCGTCGTTGACTGCCTTCGTGCCAATCCTTTCGAAGAGCCGCGGGCCCACGCCACGGTCATTCGTGGCAAGCAGAACGACACGCTCATTCTGGACCTGGACGGGATCAAGCCGGGTCTCGCCTTTGACCTGTTCACGGTCCAAAACAGCTTCTTTCAAGCCAATGGCACAAAGGATCCCAATTTCACGGGAAGCTTTGGTTTGGCCTGGTATCAGTCCGATATCAAGATTGGCAAACAAACGGATGACGGCCATGTCCAGATCAAAACGATTCTTCTGGACGATATCTTTGGTTTCGATCCCGACGTGCGCCTGGCTCCGACGAACACGTTCCATCTGGGCTTCTGGTTTGACAATCCTCTGGATGCGGCGGCTTTGCCCAGCTGCCACTTCGACCCGACAAAGCCCACGCCGTTCAACGGCGAGCATAAGGCCGGACCGTTTGCCATGCTCAGTGTTCCTGACGCCAAATCCGGATTGGGGCCGCTATGCACGAATCCGAACAATTCCACAACCCCAGCCAGCTGCAACGCAAACTGAACTGCCGCTGCCATGGAGAGCAGGGGCGATGAGCAATCGCCCCGCTTCCATAAATTCAGGTTGCGAAACTACGAACGAATCTTCGATGACGCAGGTGCAATGTTCGAAGCTGGGAGGGCATCCACCTGCCAGGCGCTGGTTCAAATTGAAGAGCAGACTGATGGTTAAAGGCTTGTATCATACAGAAGCTCGGAATCTCTCCAATCAACCTCGGGAATAACGCGATGAAATTCCTAAGTCTCATTGTGCTTTTGCTATTGGCGACCGCTGGGGCGAAGACCGTTTCGGAATTTGAAATTAAAGATTGGCCCAAGAACCTGCGGACCGATCTGAAAGGGTCTTCAATCAAAATCGTCCTCCCGGAAAACGCACCGGACCGGCCATGGAATGACGCTCTCATGAGGAAATTTCGCGAGCTCACCGGTATTGAGGTGCAGACGATCCGACCTGGCAATGACACGAGCGCAGTCTTGTCGAGCTATCTGCACGAATTCGAAACCGGCTCTCCGCACGCGGATGTGTACGCAATCGACATCGTTTGGCCCGGGATCTTGTCGGACTACGCCGAGGACCTGCGTCCGGCATTCAGTGATATGAGCGATATGGTGCGTGGTCTCGTCGAGAACGACACTGTGCACGGTAAGTTGATCGCTATTCCATACTTCGTCGAGATCAGCCTGTTCTACTATCGCCGCGACCTGTTGGAAACATATCATTTCCAAGAACCGCCGCGTACGTGGAACGAGTTGGAGTACCAGGCCAAAGTGATCGCCAAGGGGGAACGGGCAAAAGGTAGAAGGAGGTTTTGGGGATTTCTGTGGCAAGGAGCTGCATCTGAAGCTCTGACTTGTAACGCCCTCGAGTGGCAGATTTCCCAAGGCGGAGGTTGGCTGCTAAAAGCGGATGGGACGGTCAGCCTTGAGCGTGCTCCGATGGTGCAAGCCTTGGACCGTGCACGGCGATGGATCGGCACGATTTCGCCGTCAGACGTTACTCGTCAGCTCGAAGATGATTCTCTTCGGATCTGGAAGAACGGGGACGCGGCGTTCATGCGCAATTGGCCGTATGCGTATGTTGAGAGCATGCGGCTTGATTCAAGCGTTAGAAATCAGGTCGGGGTTACCCTGCTGCCTATGGGAGAACATCCCGGCTCACGTCACGCTGACGTTCTCGGCGGTTTCCAGCTTATGGTGAGCAAGAAGTCAGCCAAGAAAGACGCCGCCATCGAACTCGTTAAGTTTCTGACCAGTCCCGAAATTCAGCGCGTGAATGCAGCGACGAGAGGATATGCCCCGACTCGACCAGCGCTTTACGATTCACCAGAGTTAAAAGGAAACCAGTTTTTGGTGACTTTGCGGGACGTGCTATTGAACGGAGCAGTGACACGACCATCCACGGCCGCCGGTCCACAATACGACCGCCTGTCGACAACTTACTTCACCGCGGTGCGTCAGACATTGATTGGGAAAAAGAGTGCGGACACCGCGGTGACTGAACTCGAAAGCGAACTTCACCGCCTCAGCGCAAGATAGGAGTAGCGTTTCTTCTTCTAGGCGCGATGGCAGAAATAGGGCACGGCCTTTGTCTCGATCAGTGGGGACGGTGGCGTGTGCTTCAAAAGGTTCGTATGAATCGTATTCTCGTCATTGGCGGGACTGGCACAGTCGGCCGCCAGGTTGTCTCTCGATTGGAGGCCATGGGCGCGCAAGTCCGCGCGCTGCTGCGTAACCCAGCCGCGGCTCAATTGCCACCCCAGGTCGAGGTGCTGCGCGGAGACCTCACTCTTCCCGAGACGCTTGATTCATGCCTCGAAGGCATCGATACGGTGTTCCTGGTGTGGACCGCCCCGGCGGCCGCTGTCGCTCCCGCTTTGGAGCGGATTGCGAAGCACGCGCGACGCATCGTATTTCTCTCCGCTCCTCTCAAAACGGCACATCCGCTCTTCCAACAGCCCAATCCAGGCAGAGCGATGGGCGAACAAATCGAACGGTTGATCGAAACCTCGGGACTCCAGTGGACGTTCCTACGGCCTGGAATGTTCGCCGCAAATGCCTTGAGCTGGTGGGCGCCGCAGATTCGTGTCGGCGATGTCGTGCGCTGGCCGTATCTCGCCGTTCCTACTGCCCCCATCGACGAGCGGGACATCGCCGCAGTCGCAGTCCGCGTGTTGTGCGAAGACGGACATGTCGGCGCGGAATACGTTCTGACCGGGCCTCAATCTCTGAACCAATTCGAACAGGTGTCCACAATCGGTCGTGTGATCGGCCGTTCGCTGCGCATCGAAGAGATCTCGCCAGAGGAGGCGCGGCGTGAGTTGCTCACGATCGGGCCTCTGCCCGCCGTGAATATGCTGCTCCAGGCCTGGGCTGCCGCCATCGGCCAACCTGCGCACGTGACGTCTACAGTCGCGGAGATCACAGGAGCACCCCCACATACGTTTCTCGACTGGGCAACCGACCGCGCGGCAGAGTTTCGAGTGTGATCGCGAATTGCGAATACATGCTAAACACCCGCCACCATCAGCGCGACTTTGTGAGCCCAAAGTTGAAACCTGAGGTGCAACCCATGGCGTCCGTTGCTTGGGAGATAACCCATTCGGTCGAGACGAACGCAAGTCCTGCCTTTGCTTGGCACTACTGGACCAATATCGCCAATTGGGACGACCCGCCAGCAGAGTTTGAGTTGGACGGGCCGTTCGCTACTGGATCTCGTGGGGCCACGCGATTGCCAGGGCAGGAGCCGCTGTACTGGTTCATCCGTGACGTCGCTCCGCCCTGCGCAGCGACGATCGAGATGAGTTTGGACGGTGCGGCACTGTTGTTTGAGTGGCGATTTGTAGGACTCGCCGATGGAAGAACCCGGCTCACACAGCGAATTGCCTTAAAAGGTGAGAAGGCCGATATTTACCTTTCGCAGGTGAAGGCTGCGTTCACGGCAAACCTCCCTGACGGGATGAATAAGCTCGCCGCGGCGATGGCAAACGCCGATCCGAGTCACGTGAGCCCAAGTCCTGATTGACGGACAAGCCGGAATTGATTCCCGGAGACCCGATCGAGCCATTACTGTCGAGTGGCCGGGCGCCATTGCTGGCGCCCAGCCCTCTAACCCAAGTTCGTCACTGAGAGGGTCAAAGCAGGGTTAAGTCCTTTGAAATCAGTTCAGGCTATGGCCGAGTCTGCACTACATTTTTGAATCTGGATCGGCTCCAGCCGTTCCGGCAAGTGCAGTTGGAGTTGGTAAAGAATCTTCTGCTGCTCTTCGTCGAGTTTGCTAGTGCGTCGCAACCAGATCTCTCGTCCTTCCATCGTTGGCAGCACGATGTCCACGCTGTACAACTCCGAAAGCCGTTTCAGCACTTTCGCTGGTGAGTGTTCCGAACCAATGCGCTTCAGCAGATGCTTTAGGGTCACCAGCAAGGCATAACCGAGAAACGCTACCAGCACGTGCGCCTTCACCCGTTTTTCAAGCTGATGGAAGAGCGGCCGGATGGCCAACTCACTCTTGAGTGTGCGAAACGCGGCTTCCA
>WNFA01010420.1_pt1 | contig 14497 bp, 12 predicted proteins | sample 5400481 | NCBI WGS metagenome assembly WNFA01 (sample SAMN13153340, study PRJNA577476) | soil metagenome | isolation source: 120 cm saprolite under Douglas fir tree site 2 hole 1 replicate 2 | place: USA:California | collected 2015-04-18 | reverse complement strand
TCAAACAGATTCCCTCTCATCTTGCCCGCCCGCTTCCCACCGCCACCCCCGCCCCCAGTGTGCTCGCCGGCATCGAACTTCCCGCAGGCAGCGAAGAAGCCAAGCGCGCCGGGTTGATGAAAAAAGAACTGGCCGACAAGATCAAGGCCGAACCGGCCGCCGCCAGCCGCCTGGTTCAGACCTGGATGCGGGAGAAGCCAAAATAACTAACCCGTGGTGTAAGGGCTGGCAGGCTGCGGAAAGAATGGGGTGTCGTATCCGAGGTAACCGAGTAAAAAGCAACTGAAGCGGAAGTAACTAAACGGCAGCACTCGTAACAGTGAAGACAAACAATGCCCGCACCCATCTCCAGCCCGGGATTGCAGAAGGCCGCCATCCTCATGGTATTACTCGGCGAGGAGGCCGCCAGCCACATCTACCGCAATCTCTCGGAAACCGACCTGCAGGTCCTGACGCAGCGTATCGTGGAGCTGGAGCACGTCAAACCCGAGACCGCGATTTCCGTCCTCGAAGAGTATTACCAGCTCACCCTTACCCAGGGTTACCTGGCCGAAGGCGGTCCGGAATATGCCCAAAAACTGCTGATAAAAGCCTTCGGCGAAACCGGAGCCCAAGAGCTGCTCGACCAGGTCTCAAAAGCGATGGAACAGAGTGGCATCCATCTGGAAAGCCTGGAGAAAGCCGATCCGCAGCAGTTGGCCAAGTTTCTCGAAGTCGAGCATCCGCAAACCATCGCCCTCATCCTGGCCCACATGCACGCCCGTCAGGCTTCCGCGCTGTTGATGCGCCTGCCTGAAGAGGTTCGCGCCGAAACTATCAAGCGCCTGGCGCAGTTGCGTCAGTTTTCCCCCGAAGTTGCGGAGAAAGTATCGCTCGCCCTGAACAAGCGCCTGGAGTCGCTTGGCGAACAAAGCCGGCGCGCCTATGCCGGATTCAAGGGGGCCGCCGATCTGCTGAACCAGCTCGAACCGATTTCAAGCAAAGGCATTCTGGAGAACATCGAAAAAGACGATCCCAAGATGGCGCTCGCCATTCGCAACCTGATGTTTACCTTCGAAGACCTGCTCGGTGTGCCCGAAGCCGGTATCCGCGAACTGCTTGGTCAGCTTGACAAGAAGACGCTGGCGATGGCCCTGCGCGGCGCCCCCGAAGAACTCAAGAACCTGATTTTCAAGTGCATGTCGACGCGCGCCGTCGACATGCTGAAAGAAGATATGGAGGTGTTAGGCGCGGTGCGCACCAAGGACGTGCATCTCGCCCAGCACGAAATCGTGGAAATGGCGCGCAAACTCGAAGCGGAGGGCAAGCTGGTGTTAAGCGCGGAGTCGCAGGAGGAGTATGTCGTCTAGCGCCCCCAAGCGGCAGCCCGTCCCCGAAGCCTCGCCATTCGCCTACGCCGAAGCCGAACTCCCGGACGGCGCTCCGGGCAGTGCATCCGACGCCGGCCAGGCCGCCGAGGAATGGAACCGCCGCCAGCAGGCCGAAGCCTTCGAGCAGGGACGCCAGAGCGCGCAACAGCAGTTCCGTTCCGAACTCGACGCCGCCCTCGCCAAGAATCGCGAGCAGATAAGCGATGTTCTCCAGGAGTTCGCCCTCGAACGGCAAAACTACTATCGCCGCATCGAAGGCGAAGTCGTCCAACTCGCGCTCGCCATCGCCCGCAAGATCCTGCATCGCGAAACGCAACTCGATCCGCACGCCCTCGCCGGCATCGTCCGTGTCACGCTTGAGAAACTCGACACCGGCACCAAAGTCGGCCTGCACGTCCACCCCAAAGAAGCTGCCGACTGGCGGCACTACTTCGCTTGCCAAATGGAGGGTGCTCCCGCCCCCAACGTTCACGAAGATCCGGCTATCCCTCCCGGGGAATGCCGCATTGAAACCTCGCTCGGCTCGACCGAAGTCGGCCTGCAATCGCAGCTCAAGGAAATTGAAACTGGATTGCTCGACCTGCTCGCCGCTGCCAGCTCTTTGTCTGCGGGGACACGCTGAATGACTTCGCAGATCCTCTCCGCCTACTTCTCCCACCTCGAGAACTCATCCGCGCTGCGCTGGCGCGGCCGGGTGGTACAGGTCGTCGGCCAGATCGTCGAATCCGAAGGCCCGTTCTGCACCGTCGGCGAGGCCTGCGAAATCATCGATTCCCGCGGCCGCCACTGGCCTGGAGAGATTGTCGGCTTCCGCGGTCACACCGTTCTTTCCATGGCTCTGCGCCGCCCTACCGGCATCCGTTACGGCGACCAGATCGTCGTTTGGGGACGCCGTCCCTCTCTGCGCCTCAGCGAGCAACTACTCGGCCGCGTGCTCGATGGCGCTGGAAATGCCATCGACGGCCGGCCGGCTCCCGCCTGCCGCGAGCGCTATGCTCTCGATCGCGAAGCCCCGCTCGCCCTCGAACGCACTCCCATCCGCGATGCGCTCGGTTGCGGCATCCGCGCCATTGACGCCTTCCTTACCTGCGGACGCGGCCAGCGCGTTGGCATCTTTGGCGGAAGCGGCGTCGGCAAAAGCACCCTCATCGGCATGATGGCCCGCAACACCAGCGCCGACCTCACCGTCCTCGGGCTGATCGGAGAGCGTGGACGCGAAGTGGGAGAACTCCTCAACTCGCTCGGCGAAGAAGGCCGCCGCCGTTCCGTCGTCGTCGTCTCCACCTCCGACCAGGATCCGCTTCTCCGCATCCGCGCCGGTCTCGCCGCCACCACGATCGCCGAATATTTCTGTGCCCGCGGCAAGCATGTGCTGCTGGTCGTCGACTCGCTCACTCGTCTCGCCATGGCGCAGCGCGAAATCGGACTCGCCGCCGGCGAGCCGCCCACCGCTAAAGGCTACACGCCTTCGGTCTTTACTTTGCTCGCCCGCCTCATCGAGCGCGCGGGCTCCTTCGGTTCCGGCACCATCACCGGCTTCTACACCGTTCTCATGGAAGGTGACGACGAAAACGATCCCCTGGTCGACGCCGCCCGCGCCCTCCTCGACGGCCACGTCATGCTCGATCGCCGCCTCGCCGCCCAAAGCCACTATCCTCCTATCTCCATCCTCGACAGCATCAGCCGCATCATGCCCGCCGTCATCTCCGCCGTTCATCTCGCCAAAACAAACTCGATCCGCCGTCTGTTCGCTACCTACAAGGCTTCCGAGGAACTCATCCGCATCGGGGCTTACCAGAAAAACAGCGATCCCGACCTCGATCGCGCCATCGCGCTCATGCCCTCGCTTCGCGAGTTCCTCATGCAGCCCTCACAGGAAGTTGCCGTGATGAAAGATTCGCTCGATCGCCTTATGGCGCTCCCCGCCTGAATCCATGCCCTTCCGTTTCACTCTCGCCCCCTTACTCCGTCTCCGTCAAAGCATCGAACGCCAGCGTGCCCTCCAACTGCAGGAGGCCAATCTCCAGGTTTCCCGCGCCCAGGAAACATTGGCACAACTTGAACGCTTCCTCTCCGACTCCTCTCAGTCCGAGTCCGCCGGTCTCACAGCCGGATGCACTGCGGCCGAGCTACAGTTCGCTTCCGTTATCCGCGAGAACCTGCATCACTTTCGCCAGGAGCTCCAATCCGACATCCGCAAGCTCGAACTCCTGCGCCAGCAAGCGGCCAGCGCATACCATCGGGCTTATCGCGAACGCGAAGTCATCGAAACCCTGCGTGCCCGCCAGCGTCACGACTACCATCAGGAACAATTACGCCGCCAGCAACAGGAACTCGATGCCACCTATCTTCTACAACGCTGGCACCGTCGAAATTGAATCGCCCTGTTTTGCCGGGCTGCACCCGGCAACCCTTGCCGCATCAATCCTCCTCGCCGTCTCACCCACCCCTTCAACGCCCATCTCTTTTCATGTAAGTCTCTGAAACTGCAACTATCGCCCATTGCATTCCTAGTCCAAGTCAGACTCCCCGCCATTGGCGCATCGAGTGCAACCGAACCCGTGGTACTCCGATGCACGTAGACGCAATTCCCATCCCGGCTGCGACCCAAACCGCTTCCACCGCGACCATGCCCCCGTCGTCCGCGAGCTTCAGCGCCACGCTCGCCTCGTCCATGTCCAGTTCCGCGCCAGAACATTCCACGCCGGAACCTGCCAAAGGTCAGTCCGCCGCGGCAGAAACGACTTCGAAATCCGCCTCCAAGTCCGGTGCAAACTTCGGCACAAAGTCCGGCTTACCTTTACTCTCAAAGTTCGACCCAAACATCGATTCGAAATCCAGTTCCAACACCGCTCCGAATCGCGGAGCTAAGGCCAAGCTAAGCCTCAGGTCGTTGGTTCTGAAGTCAGAGTCTGCGGGTGAGCCTGGCACCAAGTCGGAGGCCAAGGCGGCCGTGGATTCCACAACCGTTCCAGGAATCACTCCTTCGCTACCCTCATCTTTGTTAGTAACAGCGAACGCGCCTTTACTAGCAACATTACTAACCGCGCCACCCGCCACACCACTGGTTACTTTACCAACGACATCACCAACTGCATCGAAGACCACGCCGGCGCCGGCCCTTGCCGATCCTCACTCGAATCAGCAACAACTCGCCTCGGACCAGCAACCACTCGCGCGGCAACTCACTGCGAACCGGGCCAGCGTGACCGCGTCTCCGCCGCTGCCCATCCGTCAGCCGGGCGGCGTTCCGGCCCAGATCGCCGTGCCCGGCGTGCTCCTGTCCTCCAACATGGCGGACGCTCTGTACCCTCACGACCGGCGTGATAAGAATCCGCAGGGCCAAACCTCGACTTCCGCCGTTCCGCTCGCCGCAATAAGTCGAGCCGCCGCGCTTCCCATTTCGAATTCCACCACACCTCTCGACGCCGCACTTCGCGCGAGTTCCGGCGTGGCCGAAGCGGCGATGAATTCTCCAGTCACAGCTGAAGCCATCCTGAAATCCCCTGAACTCCCATCCCCCGCCGGCCAGGCCGCTTCCGGCGTCGCTCATTCGTTTTCCAACGTCCCGACGCAAAGCCCCACCGCACCGACACAGTTTTCCACTCCCCCGGCCTCAGCGTCACCCGCGCCAACAGGGCTTGTTTCGTCAGCGCCTATTTCACCGGCGACCGTTTTACTAACGCCTGTTCCAATGCCCGCGTTACCGGCGACAACGCAAGCGGAGTTACCAACGGCCCCGGTTTCTATTTCACCAGCGACCACCGCTTCACCAATGCCAACGTCAGTCGGCAGCCAATTCCACGCGCGGATTCCAACCAGCGCAGCCATCTTCGCTCTCGACAAAACTCAGACCGTCCAATCTCCAACTGTCCCGGCAGCACCATTGACCCCGGCGCCGCCCGTGCCCGTGACACTACTTGCGAAGGCGATGCCATCGCCGCTCTCCGGTAATTCCTCAGATCAGTCGGCGCCCTCCGCCCCGGTGTCGGGCTTTGCCGCTCTCGACACCGTCCCGTCCCAAGTACTCCGATCCGATGCCACCACCACTGCGGCGCCACAAGCTGCTAGCGCTTCAGAAGCTGGATTCGCCATCGCCCCTAACCTCACCAATATCATTACCAATAACACTGCCAATCACATTCCCAATAACAACGCGCCGCTTTTTACTCCGAACCTCACTCCAAATTCTAAAGCTCTGGCCCCGGCTCCCGTGTCGATTGCCTCAACGCCGATTGCACCAACAAAGCACGATGCCCCTATCAGCGGCAAGTCTGGCGTCTCCGTCCAACCCGGCCCCGCCGCAGCGCCGCAAACGGCCGCAACCGCGGCGGCAAAAACTGTCAGCGCTCCAGAAACCGGATTCGTCATCGCCGATGACCGCGCCACAAACGTTGCCAATGACGTTCGCAACAATGCCCCGTCTTTTACTTCGAACCTCACTCCGAATTCCAACGTCCCCGCGCCGACTCCGGTAACCCCCGCGCCGATTGCCGCAACGACGAACGATGCCTCCCGCAACGCTAAGCCCGGCATCTCCGTTCAACCAGCTTCCGCAGCAACGCCGCAAACAGCCGCAGCCGATAAAAAAGCCTCCGCCGCAGTCCAAGGGAACGTGCAACCGCAAGCCACTCCATCGCACGACGTTCCGTCCGCCGCACTCGACTCCGGAAACAATTCCTCGGCTACGCCCGCTCCCGCTCCACCAGCCTCCGCGCCCCCGCCCCAAGTCAGATCAGACGCCGCGCCCGAGCTTCCCAAAACTCACCACATGCTCGACTCCGCGCCGCCCACGCCCACAGCACCGCCTGTGCCGATCGCACCCGGTTCCGCCGCTGATTTGCAAATGAACGCCCAGATGCAGGTCGGCATCCGCACCGACGCCTTCGGCGCCGTTCAGATTCATACCGTCGTCCAGCAAAGTCAGGTCGGTATCACCATTCACGGAGACCGTGATCTCGCCCGCTGGTTCAGTTCCGAAGTCCCCAGCCTCGAATCCGGACTCAATCACCAGCACCTGAATCTCACTGCCGTCGATTTCGATAACGGACGCTCCGGCGTGCAGACCGCGACCAGCTTTCAGCATGGCCAGCCGCGGCAACATTTCTCTGAAACCCCGGGCTCCCAATCCGCTGTCTCGCCAGAACAAGACCCGGCGCCGGAGCCCGCGACCATCAGCATTCTCCCCTCAGACCTGACCGCCGGGCCTGCGAAAACTCGCGTCAGCATTCACGTTTAGGAGGACCAACTCGTGTACATCCCGCTGCTGCAGTCGCTCACCTCTGCCGCTCAAACTGCGTCCAAACCGGCCACAACCTCCGCGTCCAGCAATCCCGGGCCGGCCACAACCTCCGCGTCCAGCAATCCCGGGGCGGACTTGACCTCCACGTTCTTGACGCTGCTGACGGCGCAACTCAAATCCCAGAGCCCGATCAACCCGCTCGATCCCAACGCGTTCGTCACCCAGCTCGCCCAGTTCAACTCGCTCGGCGAACTGACTCAGATCCAACAGCTCATGCAGACGCTCGTCAACAACACGACTCCAACCTCCAGCCCGAGCGCCAGTGTCAATTCGATTTCCAACCCAAGTCTCAATTCCAGTTCTCGCTAAGGAGCCCACATGCCTTCGTTCTCGATACCTCTTTCCGGATTGACCGCAAGTTCCGAAGCCCTCTCCACCACCGCCAACAATCTCGCCAACCTCAACACCATCGGTTACAAGGACGAGCAGATCCAGTTCAGCGATCTGTTCTACCAAAACTTCGGCACGAACGGCGCCGGCGACCCCATCCAGCAGGGCGCGGGCGTCAGCGTGGCATCCAAGCCCTCGAACTTTACGCAGGGTAACGTCACGCCTACGGGCGTCTCCACCGATGTCGCTATCCAGGGCAATGGCTTCTTCGTGGTCGAGGAAAACGGCGTGCAGACCTACACTCGAGCCGGCAATTTCGAAGTCGGCACCGACAACCTGCTCGAAACCGCAGGCGGTCAACACGTCCTCGGATACCCGGCCGTCAATGGCGCCATCAGCACCAGCGGAGGACTTACCACACTTGCGCTCGGAGCCGGAACCGTCAGTCCCGCTACCGTCACCGCCAACGTAAGCCTGACCTCGAACCTCGATGCTACCGCTGCCGTCGGCTCCACCTACTCCACCCAGGCCACCATCTACGATTCCCTGGGAGGCAGCCACAACATCACGTTCACCTACACCAAGAGCGCGACCAACACCTGGACCTATGCCGCCACTATTCCCGCCGCCGACATCACCGGCGCCGCCGCGCCTGTCAGCGTCGCCAGCGGTACCCTCATTTTCAACGGAGATGGAACCCTCAAAAGCATCACTCCTACCGGCGGCGCCGCCTCTCTTACCAATCCCACCATCACGGTCCCGCCCGTCCCGCCCGTCACGAATCCAGTAACCCCCCAAACGGTTTTCGCCGATGGCGCCAACCAACTTTCCTTTACCTGGCACGTGGCCAACGCCGGCGTCGGGCTCCTTACTCAATTGGCGGGCCCCAACAGCACCGCCTCCATCCAACAGGATGGCACCAGCAGCGGCACCCTGCAGAATTTCAACATCGGTTCCGATGGCACCATTACCGGCTCCTTCAGCAACGGGAAGACCGCTACCATAGGACAGATCGCGCTCGCCAGCTTCGCTGACGAGCAGGGCCTCTCCCACCAGGGCAATAACGATTTCACTCCCACCCTGGCCTCCGGTCAGCCCACCATCGGCGGGCCGGGAACCGGCGGACTGGGCAGCATCTCCGGCGGCGCCCTCGAACAGTCCAACGTCGACATTGCCAGCGAGTTCGCCGCTCTCATCGTCGCGCAGCGCAGCTACGAAGCCAACGCTCGCGTCGTCACCACGTTCGATCAGGTCGCGCAGGCCACCATCGCCCTGAAACCGTAGGACTGAGTGACGCACTTTTGCTCGTGCTTGGGCGGGCTCCCCGCCCGCCCAAGCCGAGCGCAGTTCGGCCTCGCCGCGGGCTGCGGGACGGGCATCGCCCTCACAAATGTGAATGCAAAATTCGCTGTGCTGCTCCCCCTCGCTTGCCTAGCCCGCTGGGCGGCAATATACTTTGCGAGGCTTGCCTGCTCACTCGAGTCGGCAATCGCGATTACAATCGCAATCATGCGGAGATTCTTATGACGACGACGGTGGACCTGGAGCAGGAAACTAATCCCTGGCAGGCGCAAGCGGCTCGCTTTGACCTAGCCGCGAAAAAGCTGAATCTTGATGACGGCCTGTGGAAGGTCTTGCGGAGTCCGAGCCGCGAAATTATCGTTCATATCCCGGTGATGATGGATAACGGGCACCTGGAAGTGTTCACTGGATTCCGCGTGCAGCACTCCATTGCGCGGGGCCCGGCCAAGGGCGGACTGCGCTACGCTCCCGACGTGAACCTCGACGAAGTCCGCGCGCTGGCGAGCTGGATGACGTGGAAGTGCGCGGTGGTGAATATTCCATTTGGCGGCGCCAAGGGCGGCATCATCTGCGATCCGCACAAGATGTCGCAGGGCGAGTTGGAACGCATGACCCGCCGCTACACAGCCGAACTGTTCGAGTTCATCGGCCCGGAAAAAGACGTCCCCGCGCCCGACGTGAATACCAACGAGCAGACCATGGCTTGGATCATGGATACCTACTCCATGCACATGCGGCAGACCTGCACGGCGGTCGTTACCGGCAAGCCCGTCAACATCGGCGGATCGCGCGGACGCCGCGAGGCTACGGGGCGTGGCGTTCTCATGGTGTGCGATCAGGCGATCAAGAGACTGCGGCTTAATCGCGACACTACCCGTGTCATCGTGCAGGGCTTCGGCAACGTCGGTTCGAACGCGGCCCGCCTGATGGCGGCAGCTGGATACAAGATCGTCGGCATCCTCGAGGTGGGTGGTGGCCTGTACAACAAGAACGGCATGGACGTTGAAGCGCTGTGGGAATTCCGCCAGCGCAACGGCGTCATTCACGGATTCCCGGGCGCGGAGAGCTACGATCCGGCGGAGCTGTTGCTTGTCGATTGCGACATCCTGATCCCCGCGGCAACCGAGAACCAGATCACCAGTCAAAATGCGGACCGGGTGAAATGCAAGATCCTGGCCGAAGGCGCGAATGGCCCCACGACGGCGTCCGCGGACGATATCCTTAGCGAGAAAAAAGTCTTCGTGATTCCCGACATCCTGGCGAACGCCGGTGGCGTCACTACTTCTTACTTCGAGTGGGTGCAGGACCGCCAGGGCTACTTCTGGAAGGAATCGGTGGTCAACGAGAATCTGGAAGAGATCATGGTTGCGGCGTTCGACGATGTCGTCCGCTACGCTGAAACTCATGGCGTGAACAACCGGATTGCCGCCTACATGCTGGCGATCGACCGCGTGGCGTACACCATCCGGCAGCGCGGAATCTACGCCTAGCCGTGAATTGTCATCCCGAGCGAAGCGAGGGATCTGCAGTTCGCCGCAAGATGCAGATCCCTCGCTTCGCTCGGGATGACAATTCACCGAAGGCATCGATATGAAAGGTGTGAGGAAAAATGAATCACTCTCAAAACAAAGTTACTCTGTGGATGCTGGCTTTCTGTCTGATGCTCACGTTCTCCATTTCGCCTGCGTTGGCCAAGGCGCAGGCGGGCTCAAGCGACACCAGCTCGGACGCCACTACCAAGAAGTCCAAGAAGAAGGCCGAGAAGGCAGCGGCGGCAGCAGCAGAAGATAGCGCCTCGAAAACGGCTGCCGCCGACAAGGCTGCGCCTGCCGAGTCGACTGGCAACATGGCGGCGCCGAAGAAGACAACGGCCAAGGCTGCCAGTCCGGAGATTGCCGCGGCTCAAGCCAGCGGCAAAGTCTGGGTCAACACCGAGAGCGGCGTCTACCACAAGGGCGGAAGATGGTACGGCAAAACCAAGGCAGGAAAGTTTATGACCGAATCGGAAGCGAAGGCTGCCGGTTACAAAGCAGCGCAGAAGGAATAGTAGACAGCGTGCTTACGTGAAAAGTGGATGAGCAAGAAGATCAAGGCTAGTACCGTGAGCGCGTGATCAGTCATACGGTGGAGCGACGGGCGTTTCGCGAGCCTGCCCTGAGCAAAGTCGAAGGGTCCAGCCGAGCGGGGACGCCCCGCTCTCACCACCAAGCGCCAGCCAAACTGGAGTACTCCCTTCCGGTCCGTTGCCTTGGCCTCCGATGTAGAGGATAATCACATCAACCGCCCCAGCGGCCCTGGCTTAGTCATCGCGTGAATCTTCCTAACTACATCACGCTCACCCGCATCGCTGCGGTTCCGCTGCTCATCTGGATTCTTTGCAGTCCGCGCTTCTCGAGCGAGCAAACCGGGGAAAGAGAAATCCTGGCTTCCGCCGTTTTCATATTGGCTTCGATAACCGACGGCATTGATGGTTACCTGGCGCGCAAACGCGGGCAGATCACCACCATGGGTATGCTGCTCGATCCGCTGGCGGACAAGTTGCTGATCGCGGCCGCCTTCATCACCCTGGTGCAGTTCAATCCCGCGCTGGTGCCGGCCTGGATGGCCGTGGTCATTATCGGCCGAGAGTTTCTGGTGAGCGGGCTGCGCTCCATTGCCGCTTCCGAAGGTTTCACGATTCAAGCGAGCGAACTGGGCAAGTTCAAGATGCTGGTGCAGATCATTTCCGTGGTAGCCGTGATTCTCGCTCGCCGCTGGCACCAGTGGCCCGTGTTCAGCATTTACGTTTTCCCGGTCTACTGGATTGCCTGGGTAGCCATTTGGTTCATGGTTCTGCTTTCGCTGGTTTCCGCGCTCGATTACTTCGTTGCCTTCTGGTCGCGGATCGACCGCAAATCGGAAAAGCGGCGACGCCGGGCCTTCGTCCTCGCCCGACGGAGAAAACGCGATGTCCAGGCTGTTTGAAAAGCTGTCTGAAAGTCTCAGCGCGCGCGAAATCGCACGCCCCGCCCTGCCATCCCCGGAATTCTCTCTGGATCAGCGCCGCACTCTGCTCCACATCGCGCGCGAGGCGATTCTTTACGCTCTGGGGTGCGAGAATCCTAACCACCGAGGACACTGCGGAACACAGGGGAAGGCTCTTCCGCCTTTTCCGGAGGCTCCGCCTTCGGCCGGGCTGGCGGAGCCCCGCGGCGTCTTCACCACTCTTTATCTAAAAGGCGATCTTCACAACGACCTTCGTCGCGAACTCCGAGGATGCGTCGGCTATGCCTTGCCCGTCGCGCCGCTGTATCGCGCTGTGGCCGAGACGGCACGCGCCGCCGCTTTCGAAGATTCCCGTTTCTTGCCGGTGACGCAGGAAGAAGCTCTTAGGCTGGAGGTTTCTCTGAGCGTGCTCTCCCGCCTGTCCCCGATTCGTCCCGAGGTAGTGGAAGTCGGGCGCCACGGGCTGCTCATCTCGGATGGCGCTCGACGCGGATTGCTGCTGCCGCAGGTTCCAGTCGAAAACGGTTGGGGTCGGGAAACTTTTCTTGAGCAAACCTGCCGCAAAGCTGGCCTGCCGCTGGATGCCTGGCGCAAGGGCGCAACCATCGAGGCGTTCACGGCCGAGGTCTTTTCCGACGCGGATGTAGAACTTCCCCGCTGAATCTGCTTCGGAAAACATCCCACTCCTTCGAGCCTGCCCCTACTTTAGTACTCTTGCCTTCTCTGCCAGAGGAAGTAAGCTGACCGCTGGCACTTTGATTGCCAGGGCAATCTCGTGAGGACAACGTGGAACTCGCTGTTGTGATCGTCGTATTAGTCGTCGCTGGCGCGATGATCCCGGGAAATCCGAAAGTCCGTTTCTTCCGCTGAAAGCGCCTCCAGAGACGGGGCTTGCCCCGTCTCCGCCGCGAAAAGAGACGCGGCAAGCCGCGTCTCTACCGGGAAATCCGCACTATCGGCAAAAAAAAGGGGAGATTCGCTCTCCCCTCGTTCCCATCAAAGCTACGATCGGATTATTCGTTTCTCTTATTCCTGTTCCTGCGCTCTTACTCCTGCGCGTCCAGTTCCACCGTGTCGCCCGCGTACACATCTTCCAGCGCGAAGACGACCATGGCGGACGATGCAGTCGGGGTTACGTTCAGAACCACCACTTCGCCGACGGCGCGCCGCGGCAGATCGCCCACATGAATGTTTGGCCCTTTGGTTTTTGTGAAGCTCGTGGCCTCAAATGTCGCGGGACGCATCTGCGTGTCTTCTGAAGTCTGTGCTTTGAAGGAGAGCGAGTCCACCGGATGATGCAAGGTGGCTGAGTAGGAGCGCACTACGCGGAAATAGTCCCCCACTTTTACGCCCTGATTCGAACCCATGTTCATATAAAGTTTCATGCCGGTTCCGAGCACGCCGTCGAAATCTTTACCGAGCACGATCCGTCCGCTCAGCTTGCCGTTCGTGGGCGCGAACCGGTCGAAATGTCCTGGCACGTGGAACGCAACCGGCGGTCTTTCCACGAAAGGTACGGCGACATCTCCCGGATTGATGGGATCACAACTGAATTCCACTTGCGCGATGGCGCTGTGATTCCGCGTATCGATTACCCGCACCCTCCCAATTTCCCCGTAAGGGCGTCCCGCGGCAGCCAGTATTTTCTTCTGCCCCGGATAGATTTCATACTCGTTGACATCCCGCAGTTCGCGAACGATCGAATACAGTTGTCCCGCCTGGTAGCCGCTTCCCGCAAGGTAGACCAGTTCCCCAATCTCGAACTTGGTCGAGGTCGGTGTTTCCAAGCCACCGTTCACGTAGTTGGCGTCGGGAACCCGGTCCTTGGTAATAAATCCGGCACAGTAAATGTCTGCCGCGGTAGGCGTTTGGTAACGCACAAATGGCACGTTGACCGATGTGTTGACGATACCGGACGCATCCGGCGTGACCGCCACCGTCGACTGCTGGGCCACGGCGAGGGTCGCCGTCACCAATAATAGCAATAACAATCCTGTTTTCTTCATGTTACCTCCGACTCCAAACCGCTCCGGGGCTGCCCCCAGCTACCTCTCTCGCTATCTCTCTCGGAAGACAAGGGTTACAGCCGAAAAGTAACAAGCGCCTGGGGACGGGTCAAGGTTACGAGGGTGTTTGACCCCCTGCTCGCAAAGTGTTTCGGGGGCGGTTCCGCAACCTTAATGTTGCATCTGCGCCTACGCCCCTGTAATATCGCGCCGTCGTTGAAAACAAATGGCCTTGGCTATGTCTTCCACTCTCGCGCCGCGTTTCTTGCCGTTGCGCCTGCCTAAGGTCTGCCTGGCGCTAAGCGGCGACACTGTCGAAGACATGCTCGATACCGCCGAGTCCATGGCCCGGGATAACCCCTTCATCGAGTTCCGTTTGGACTACCTGAAGCAGCCCCTGGCCGCGCTTCCCAAAATCCACCGCTTTCTTGAAACCCACCAGTACGTCACCGCCGTCGGCACCTGCCGGCGTGCCGACAATGGCGGCAAGTTCAAGGGATCGCTGGCTTCGGAATTGGATGTGCTCACCAGGGCCCGCGCCGCGGGCTGTCAGCTCGTCGACCTGGAACTTCAGAGCGCGCTGAAAGCGAAGCCCGCAGCCATTGCCCGCCTGCGCGGCCGCGCCGGCCTCATCCTGTCGTTCCATGATTTCCGCGCCACCCGCAACCTCGATGAGACGCTGGAGAAAATGCTGAAGGTCCCGGCCGATTTCTACAAGATCGTCACCACCGCCACCACGCTCTCCGACAACGTGGCCATGATGAAGTTTCTGCAGACGCAGAGCGACAAGCATGCGCTCATCGCGTTGTGCATGGGAGAGCAAGGCATCATCAGCCGGGTGCTCAGCGTGCGCGCCGGCAGCGTTTTCACTTTTGGCGCGGTCAGCGCCGACCTCAAAACCGCGCCCGGTCAGGTCAGTGCCGGGGATCTGCATAGTATTTACCGCATCGAGCAAGTCGACGCCGCCACTCGCGTCTATGGAGTCGCCGGCGATCCCATCGAGCATTCGCTCTCGCCCGTCATCATGAACACGGCGCTGCGCCGCGAGAACGTGAACGGCGTTTATCTTCCTCTCCACGCCAAGACACTCAAGGATCTGATCCGCTGCGTGCGCGAGATTCCCCTCCACGGCCTCAGCATCACCATGCCCTACAAGCAGGCCATCCTTCCGTATCTCGATAACACCGACGCGCACACCACTA
>WNFA01004299.1_pt1 | contig 14499 bp, 9 predicted proteins | sample 5400481 | NCBI WGS metagenome assembly WNFA01 (sample SAMN13153340, study PRJNA577476) | soil metagenome | isolation source: 120 cm saprolite under Douglas fir tree site 2 hole 1 replicate 2 | place: USA:California | collected 2015-04-18 | reverse complement strand
GGCGCTCCCGCCAATCGAAATCGTCCCGGCGGAGGGTGGGTTCGACTACACCGCCAAGTATTTGCTCAAATCGACGCAGGAGATTTGCCCGGGGCGGTTTGCACCTGAAATCACCGCGCAAATCATGGATCAGGCGGTCAAGGCGCACCAGGCGATGTCGTGCAGCGGCTATTCCCGCACCGACTTCATCATCTCGGAGAAGGGACCGATTTTTCTCGAAACCAACACCTTGCCGGGTCTGACCAAGGCTTCGCTCTATCCGAAGTCGCTCAAGGCTCAGGGAATCGAGTTCGTTGACTTCCTGCAAGGTCAGATCGCGCTGGCGAAGAAGCGCACGTATAAGTAGTAAACGGTTGAGAAATACGTTGGCAATCCGGTCGGGGTGATCGAAATCCTTAACTTTCGGTAAAATTCCAGGATTCTGGGGCAAAGTACTCAAAAGGCGGATCAAATCACAGCCAGCCTCAACCTAATTTACCATTTGTTTACCAGGAAGCCCGAAGGTTAACGCTGGCGGCGCATTTGGCGCTTGGCTGCCGGGGCGTGGAGCCGTGCGGATTTCCGTGTCGACGCCCGCATCGAGGGAACAGGTGGCCTCTTTTGCCTTGAGGTCGAGACCCAGCCCGGCATGACCAGGACGTCACTTGTGCCAGAACTCGCAGTGTTTGCGGGCACACATTTGACGAGCTTGTGCAATGGATGGTGGAGGACGCCTCGCCCGATCGTTGAGATCGTCGAGGCCCCAAACTGACCTGAAAGCGGCCGCCATTGGCGCGGCCGTGCTGTTGCGCGAGCGGCTGGGCCATCATCGCGCCGGCGCCAGGGCGCGCCCGGAACGCGAACAGCATCCGCATCGCCTGATCGCGCTGCTTGAGCGTTACATTCCGCACCGCGCCGGCGTTGCCGCGACCGTCTTGATGCTGCTTGGCAGCGCCGGATTCGGCATCGTGAAGGGCGGTCATGTCGAGGAATTGTCCTCGGCGCTCAGCGACACCCGCAATGCGATCGCAAATTCCGCGGGATTTCGGATCACGGCGGTCGCCATCACAGGCCGCAAGCAATTGACCCAGGACGAGGTCCTCGCCATCGGCGGCGTCAACGGCCGCTCTTCGCTGCTGTTCCTCGACGCCGCGGCCGTGCGCGAAAAGCTGAAAGCCAATCCGTGGATCAGCGAAGCCACGGTGCTGAAGCTTTATCCCGGCCACCTCCAGATCGATATCGTCGAGCGTTCGGCATTCGCGTTATGGCAGCAGGGTGGCCGGCTGTCGGTGATTTCAGATGATGGCGCGGTGCTCGAGCCCTACATGTCGCAGCGTTTTGTCTCGCTGCCGCTGGTCGTCGGCAAGGGCGCCGATACCCGCGCGAGGGATTTCCTCGCGCTGCTCGCGCGCTACCCGCAGGTAACCGCAGCGACCAAGGCCGCGATTTTGGTGGGCGAACGGCGCTGGAACCTGCGGCTCAAGGACGGTCTGGATATCCGGCTGCCGGAGAACGATGTCGGCAACGCGCTGGCGACGCTGAGCAAGCTCGACAAGGAAGACAGGTTGTTCTCGCGCGATATCGTCGCCGTCGACATGCGTCTGCCGGACCGGCTGACCGTGCAATTATCGGAAGACGCGGCCAAGGCCCGCGAAGATCTGTTCAAGGACAAGAAGCCGAAGAAAAAGGCCGGTGACGCATGACCGGCCTCGATCGCAATCAAACGCCGAAGACGCGTCCGATGCCGCAGAACCGCACCGCGCTGGTGGCGTCGCTCGATATCGGCACCAGCAAGATCGCCTGCATGATCGCGCGGCTCCGGCCGTGCCCGCCGAGCGACGCCTTGCGCGGCCGTACCCACGCCGTCGAGTTGATCGGATACAGCCAGATCCAGTCGCGCGGCGTGAAGGCCGGCGCGGTGGTCGACCTTGCCGAATGCGAGCAGGCGGTGCGTCATGCGGTCGCGCTGGCCGAGCGCATGGCCAAGGTCCGGGTTGAGTCCGTGCTGCTCTCGGTATCGGGTGGCCGGCTGCACGGTCAATTGGTCGAAGCCTCGGCAGATATTCGTGGCGGCGCGGTCACATCAGCCGACGTCATCCGCGTCACCTCTACCGGGATGCGCCACGCCACCGGGGAGGGCCGTACCGTGCTGCACGCGCTGCCGGTCGGCTACGCGCTGGACGGCGTCAAAGGCATTCGGGACCCGCGCGGCATGGTGGCGCGGCAATTCGGCGTCGACATGAACGTCGTTACCGTAGAGGCCACCGTCGCCAAAAACCTGATGCTGGTGGTGGAACGTTGTCATCTCAATGTCGAAGCCATGGCGGCGAGCCCCTATGTGGCGGGCCTGTCGGTGCTGACCGACGATGAGGCCGATATCGGCGCCGCCGTGGTCGAAATGGGCGCTGGAACCACCACGATTGCGACCTATGCGGGCGGCCGGTTCGTCCATGCCAGCGGATTTGCGGTCGGCGGCCAGCACATCACCATGGATCTTGCACGGGGCTTAAGCGCATGCATTGCGGATGCCGAGCGAATCAAGACGTTATATGGCACCGTGCTGACCGGCGGGTCCGACGCGCGTGAGTTAATGTCTGTGCCGGCTGCCGGTGACAACGAGCGGGATGCGCCGCAGATCGTGTCCCGAGCCACGATTGCGAACATTGTCCGACAACGCGCCGAGGAGATTTTTGAAATGGTCAGGGACCGGCTCGCGGATTCGCCCTTTGCGGCAGAACCGAAGGCGCGGGTGGTCTTGAGCGGCGGCGCTTCGCAGCTCTCCGGCACCCTCGAACTTGCGACCCAGATTCTCGGCCGGCCGGTGCGCATCGGCCGTCCGCTCGGCTTTGGCCGGCTGCCCAGTGAGGCGAAGAACGCGTCGTTCGCGGTTCCCTCGGGTCTGCTGGTTTATCCGCAATACGCGCATCTTGAACACGTCGAACCGCGACATACGCGGCAGATCAGGACAGGGACTGACGGCTATTTCGGAAGGGTCGGACGATGGCTTCGCGAGGGCTTCTGATGAATCTTTTCCGACCCATTCGACTTCCACCAGCTCCCGCGGCCGTCGGCCGAGGCGAACCAACGCGCGCGTCGTAATCGAGAGGCAACCATGGCACTCAATCTTACCCCCCCTGACATCAGCGAGTTGAAGCCGCGGATTACCGTATTCGGAGTCGGCGGAGCTGGCGGTAATGCCGTCAACAACATGATCACCGCCGGACTACAGGGTGTCGATTTCGTCGTCGCCAACACCGACGCGCAGGCGCTCACCATGTCCAAGGCCCAGCGCATCGTGCAGATGGGCACCCAGGTCACGCAGGGCCTCGGCGCCGGTTCGCAGCCGGATGTCGGCGCGGCCGCGGCCCAGGAAGTCATCGACGAGCTCCGCGACCATCTCTCCGGCGCCAACATGGTGTTCGTCACCGCCGGCATGGGTGGCGGCACCGGCACCGGTGCCGCACCGGTCATCGCCAAGACCGCTCGCGACATGGGCATCCTCACGGTCGGCGTGGTGACAAAACCGTTCCACTTCGAAGGCCAGCGCCGCATGCGCACCGCCGAGGCCGGCATCGCCGAGCTCCACAAGGTGGTCGATACGCTGCTGATCATTCCAAACCAGAACCTGTTCCGGGTCGCCAACGAAAAGACCACCTTCGCCGACGCCTTCGCGATGGCCGACCAGGTGCTGTATTCGGGTGTCGCCTGCATCACCGATCTGATGGTCAAGGAAGGCCTGATCAATCTCGACTTCGCCGACGTTCGCGCCGTGATGCGCGAAATGGGCAAGGCGATGATGGGCACCGGCGAGGCCTCCGGCGAAAAGCGCGCGCTGACCGCGGCCGAAGCCGCGATTGCCAATCCGTTGATCGACGATTCGTCGATGAAGGGCGCCCGCGGCCTCTTGATCTCGATCACCGGCGGCCGGGATCTGACCCTGTTCGAGGTCGACGAAGCCGCAACCCGGATTCGCGAGGAGGTCGATCAGGACGCCAATATCATCGTCGGCGCCACCTTCGACGAGAACCTCGATGGCGTGATTCGGGTTTCCGTGGTTGCCACCGGCATCGAACAGGCGCTGATCTCGCGCAACGCAAACCCGACGGCAGCCGCCACGACCGTGAGCGCGACGCCGGACAACCGCCTGGCCGACCTCACGGCACGGCTGCGCGCCGACAATCAGCGTCTCGCCGAACGCGCCCAGAAACTTGATCCGTCCGCTGCAGCGCAGATTCCTTCGGCTGCACTGCAGCAGCGCGCCTCAAGCGGCGTCGAACGCGCGGCGCTGGCGGCCATCGCCGCGGCTGTTGCTCCGGAATCCGTGCAGCCGGCGGCATCCGCACCGCTGCAGCCTGCGTCCTATGGCGATGTCACCGTTCGTCCGATCGGGATCGCACAGAAGCCGACATTATTTCCGGATCATGATACCGGGCGTGTCGAGGCCCACCAGTCCCCGACGCCCGAGACATTCATCCCGCAGGCGGCCGAACGCGCCCCGGTCCGCGCGCCAAGGATGCCGAAATTCGAAGAGCTGCCGGTACCTGCGCAGAACGAAATTCGGCAGGCCCGCGGCGAGGTCGAGGACGACCATCCGCAAAAGACCCGGATGTCGCTGCTGCAGCGCCTTGCCAATGTGGGCCTCGGCCGTCGCGACGAGGAGACCGAGCCGCCGATCGCGGCCCGCGCCTCGGGTCCGGCCATGGCCCCCATGCCGCCGCTCGCGGAGCGCAAGCCCCAGCGCTCGGTCGCGCAGCAAATCACGGCCGGTGATCCGGTATCAGAATACGCAAGGCGGCCGGCACCGCAGGGATTGGACGTCCATGGCCGCCCCGCGCCTGTTGCCTCAGTGCCACAGGGCGACGACCATCTTGATATCCCCGCCTTCCTGCGGCGGCAGAACAACTGAGGTTTGTTACAATTCTGACGACGAAAAAGGCCCCGGCTTCGCAAGTCGGGGCCTTTGTTTTTGGCCGCGAGAATGTCGCGGAAAATAGACCAAGCAATTGATTTTAAACACTAAATTATGAATTTTAGGTTGAGCTGCCTAAGTCGAATTTGGCGTTAACCGTGGCCCAATTTAGTTAAATTTGGGGCGAATACGGCAGAGATAGGGTAACAATCGGTAAAAAAGCGTGAGTTGGCGCGCTTTGGGGCGCTGACTATGGTTTGCCGTGACTTTGGGGATCTGAAGCGTGATTCGCCCGCCCAACTGGGGGGATCTGGTCTTTAGATAAGTCGGTAGTGGGCAGCTTTCGAAATGAAATTCAGCCGGCAGACAACGCTTCGATCGCAAGCCACAGTGACAGGTGTCGGTGTTCATTCGGGTTTACCGGTAAGTTTGACTCTTGGACCTGCGCCCGTGGATGCAGGTTTTATTTTTGTCCGCACCGGTCTGGATGGGTCCGATCGTGAAGTGCAGGCCAACGCCAAATCAGTGATCGCGACTGAACTTGCCACCGTGCTGGGCGATCACGACGGCCCACTGGTATCCACTGCGGAACACGTTCTCGCTGCGTTGCGCGGAATGGGCGTCGACAACGCCATCATCGAAGTCGACGGTCCCGAAGTACCGATCATGGATGGCAGCGCTGCTGCTTTCGTCGCCGCGATCGATCAGGCCGGTATCGTGGAACAGCCGGCGCGCCGCCGCTTCATCCAGGTGCTGAGGCCGGTGCAGGTCGCGATGGGCGAATCGTTCGGCGAACTGCGGCCCTATGCGAACGGCTTCCGCGCCGAAGTCGAAATCGATTTCACCAATCCGGTAATCGGTCGTCAGAGTTTTGTGCTGGACCTGCATCCGGAAAGTTTCCGCCGCGACATTTCCCGCGCCCGTACCTTCGGATGCATGAACGATGTGGCGCGGCTCTGGAGCGCGGGCTTCTCACTTGGCGCGTCGTTTGAAAATACCGTGGTGTTCGATGAGACCCGGTTGCTGAATACCGAAGGGCTACGCTACAGCGATGAATGCGCGCGCCACAAGGTGCTCGACGTGGTCGGCGATCTTGCGCTGGCCGGCCTGCCGCTGCTTGGCGCCTATCACTCGGTGCGCGGCGGCCACAAGCTCAATCACGCCGTGCTGACCGCCCTGCTGGCCGATCGCAGCGCCTGGCGGGTGATCGAGGCGGAAACGGCGCGTCGTTCGCGCACGCATGCTGAAGTCGGCAGTGGAAGGGTGGGCGGCATGATCGCCCCGGCCTACGGCCCCGACGTGTCCTGACTTTCGCTTGCGAAATGTCCTGAGCGTTTCGTGTCCTGAGCGTTTCTGGACGTCACCTGACTTTTGTCCTGACTTTCGTCTTCGAAATGTTCTGGCCATCAGCTTCACGTCTCCCGAGCGTTCCTTGACGTCTCCCGAGCGTTCCTTGAACGTCTCCTGAGCGTCGCCGGAGGCGATTTGCCGCTCAATTTGCTGCGGTAACCATGATCGGCCCGAATCCAATCCTACCCGCCTTAATCCGGGCGAAATGCCTGCGTATTCGGTTGGTTAACGGACTTTTATGAGCTACACACAGGCCCGCGGTTGCACGACAAGCGCCACAGGCATGGGTTTTCGCGTCCATGACCGCGTTCGTGGCGTGGCGGGCACCGCATCACAGGCATCAGGTCTCAGATTCATGTCGGCACAGCGTATGACGCTCGAACTGCGCAAGGTACCGGATGGCGCCGGCTTCCGCCGGATCGGCCGGCAGCTGCGGCTCGCCGCCGGTCTCATTGTTCTCGCGCTCCCCCTTAGCGGCTGCGGCACCGGCGCGCTGTGGGACAAGTTCATGGCCAAGGACGATACCTTTGTCGAGGAACCCGCCGACAAGCTCTATAATGAGGGCTTGTACCTGATGATTCAAAGGAAGGATCCGAAGGCCGCATCGAAGAAATTCGAGGAAGTCGACCGCCAGCATCCTTATTCCGACTGGGCGCGCAAATCGCTGCTGATGTCGGCCTACGCCTTTTACAATTCGGGCGACTACGACAGCTGCATCGGTGCTGCGACCCGCTACGTCACCTTGCATCCCGGCAGCCCCGACGCCGCCTATGCGCAATACCTGATCGCCGCCTCGCATTACGACCAGATTCCGGACACTTCCCGCGACCAGGGCCGGACCGAGAAGGCCATTGCCGCGCTCGAAGAGGTGATTCGCAAATATCCGACCTCGGAATACGCCAACAGCGCCAAGGCCAAGCTCGAAGGCGCGCGCGATCAGCTCGCCGGCAAGGAAATGGATATCGGGCGCTACAATCTCGACAAGCGCAATTACACCGGCGCGATCAACCGCTTCAAGACCGTGGTGACCCAGTATCAGACCACGCGGCATGTCGAGGAAGCGCTGGCCCGGCTGACCGAGGCCTATATGGCGATCGGCATCGTCGGCGAGGCGCAAACCGCGGCAGCCGTGCTCGGGCACAATTTTCCCGACAGCCGCTGGTACAAGGACGCCTATAATCTTGTAAAGTCCGGCGGTCTCGAGCCGAGCGAGAATCAGGGTTCCTATATCTCCAGGGCCTTCAAGAAACTGGGTCTCGGCTAGGAATGATCCCGCATGCTGGCGCGTCTTTCGATCCGTGACATCGTCCTGATCGAACGGCTCGATATCGAGTTTTCCCGCGGCCTCGCGGTGTTGACCGGCGAGACCGGTGCCGGCAAATCCATCCTTCTCGATGCGTTCGCGCTGGCGCTTGGCGGTCGCGGTGATTCGGGCCTCGTCCGCCATGGCGCGGAGCAGGGCCAGGTTACCGCCGTGTTCGATGTCCCGAGGGATCATCCGGCGTCAGCTATCCTCAGCGACAACGGGCTCGACGATACGAGTTCCGATGAAACGCGCGAAATGATCCTGCGCCGGGTGCAGCTCGCCGATGGCCGTACCCGTGCCTTCATCAACGACCAGGCGATCAGCGTGCAGACCCTGAAGGCGGTCGGCTCCGCGCTGGTCGAGATTCACGGCCAGCACGACGAGCGCGCGCTGGTCGATGCCTCGACCCACCGGCAGCTGCTCGATGCGTTTGCCGGCCTCGAGAAGGACGTCACGGCGGTCGAAGCGCTCTGGGAGGCGAGGCGCGCGGCGAACACCATACTCGACGAGCATCGTGCGGGCATGGAGCGTGCCGCCCGCGAAGCGGACTATCTGCGCCACGCCGCCGATGAATTGAAGGCGCTCGCGCCCAAGGACGGCGAGGAGACCACGCTCGCCGGCCGCCGCACCGCGATGATGCAGGGCGAGAAAATCGCGGCCGATCTGCGCGAGGCGCAGGACGCCGTGAGCGGCAATCATTCGCCGGTCGCGGCACTGTCGGCGGCGGTGCGTCGGCTGGAACGCCGGGCCGGCAACTCGCCAACCCTGGTCGAGCCCGCGGTAAAGGCGATCGATGCCGCCATCAACGCGCTGGAGGAAGCCGACCAGCATCTCACCGCGGCGCTGATCGCGGCGGATTTCGATCCATCCGAACTTGAACGCATCGAGGAGCGGCTGTTCGCGCTGCGCGCGGCGTCGCGCAAATACTCGACGGTGGTCGACGGTCTTGCGGCGCTGGCCTCGAAATACGCCGCCGATGTGGCGCTGATCGATGCCGGCGCCGATCAGTTGAAAAAGCTCGAGGCGGCGGCCAGCGAGGCCGACCAGCAGTACAACGCCGCCGCGGCCCAACTCTCCGCCGCGCGCGCGAAATCCGCCGAAAAACTCAACAAGGCCGTCAATGCCGAACTCGCGCCGCTGAAGCTCGACCGCGCAAAATTCATGACGCAAATCGAATCGGATCCGAAATCGCCGGGCCCGCAGGGTTTTGATCGCATCGAGTTCTGGGTCCAGACCAATCCCGGCACCAAGCCGGGGCCGTTGATGAAAGTCGCCTCCGGCGGCGAGCTGTCGCGATTCCTGCTGGCGCTCAAGGTCGTGCTGTCCGATCGCGGTTCCGCGCCCACTCTGGTATTCGACGAAATCGACACCGGCGTCGGCGGCGCCGTGGCCGATGCGATCGGCGCCCGGCTGGCGCGGCTCGCCGGCAAGGTGCAGGTGATGGCGGTCACGCACGCCCCGCAGGTCGCCGCGCGCGCTGATCATCATCTGCTGATTTCAAAAGACTCGCTCGACAAGGGCAAGCGCGTCGCCACCCGCGTCAACGCGCTCGCCGCCGATCACCGCCGCGAGGAAATCGCAAGGATGCTGGCGGGTGCGGAGATCACCGCCGAGGCGCGGGCCGCCGCCGAACGGCTGCTGCGCGCGGCGACGGCGTGATGCCCCACCGTCATTCCGGGGCGCGTCGAAGACGCGAACCCGGAATCTCGAGATTCCGGGTCTGGTCCGGAGCCTGTCATCGGGCGGCGCAAAGCGCCGACCCGTTGGGACCATCCCGGAATGACGGGGTCAATAATGTAACGGTGTCATCCGCGGTGTCGTCATTCCGGGGCGCGCGAAGCGCGAACCCGGAATCTCAGCTACAAATCGACTCATACAAGTCATCCCAATTTGGATTCCGCGCTTCGATCAATTTGATCTTCCAACTTCGCTTCCATTTCTTTAATTCTTTCTCACGGGAAATCGCGGAGAGAGGATCATCGTAGATTTCGAACCATACGAGCCGTGTGATATTATACTTGGATGTAAAGCCGCGGACGGCTTTTGTCCTATGTTCGTAAATCCTGCGCACGATATCGTTGGTTATTCCAACGTAAGTCGCCCCATCTTTCCTGCTTGCTAAGATATAGACGTAGTAGCTCATGACATCGATCGCTCACACCATCGTCATTCCGGGGCGCGCGCAGCGCGAACCCGGAATCTCGAGATTCCGGGTCTGGTCCTTCGGACCATCCCGGAATGACGAACTATAACTTCCTCCATGATAGCAAAATCAAAGACAAAAACTCCCCCCGCCGTCGACACCCTCACCAAGGCGCAGGCCAAGGTCGAGCTGAAGCGGCTGGCGCTCGAAATCGAGAGCCACGACAAGCGCTATTATCAGGAGGATGCGCCAACCGTCACGGACGCCGCCTACGATGTGCTGCGCCAGCGCGTCAACGCCATCGAGGCCCGGTTTCCCGAGTTCGTTACGAGTGAATCGCCCTCGCAGAAAGTCGGTGCGAGACCTTCCGGCCGCTTCGCCAAGGTCCGGCACGCGGTGCCGATGCTGTCGCTCGACAATGCCTTCGCGGAAGAGGACGTCGTCGATTTCGTCGGCCGTATCAGGCGTTTTCTGAAACTGGGCGACGATGACGAGATCGCCTTCAGCGCCGAGCCGAAAATCGACGGGCTGTCGATGTCGCTGCGTTACGAAGCCGGCGAACTCGTCACCGCCGCGACGCGCGGCGACGGCGCCGAAGGCGAAGACGTCACCGCCAATATCCGTACGCTGGAGGACGTGCCGAAAAAACTGAAAGGCCGCAACGTGCCTGACGTCTGCGAGGTACGCGGCGAGGTCTACATGACCAAGCAGGCGTTCCTGGCGCTTAACGAGCGGCAGAAGGCCGCCGGCGATACCATCTTCGCCAATCCGCGCAATTCGGCGGCGGGCTCGTTGCGCCAGAAGGACCCCACCATCACCGCCGCGCGTCCGCTCGGCTTCTTCGCCTACGCCTGGGGGCAGATCAGCAAGATGCCGGCGGATACCCAGTCCGGAATGATCGGCTGGTTCGAGCGCTGCGGCTTCACGACCAACCCATTGACCAGGCTGTGTCACTCGGTCGAGCAGCTGATCGCGTTTCATCGCCAAATCGAGGAACAGCGCTCCCACCTCGATTACGATATCGACGGGGTCGTCTACAAGGTGGACCGCCTCGATTGGCAGGAGCGTCTCGGCTTCGTGTCGCGCACGCCACGCTGGGCGATCGCGCACAAGTTCCCCGCCGAGCGCGCCATCACCGTGCTCAGGGATATCGAGATCCAGGTCGGCCGCACCGGCTCGTTCACGCCGGTCGGCAAGCTCGAGCCGGTCGGGGTCGGCGGCGTCATCGTGCAGAACGTCTCGCTGCACAATGAGGATTACATCAAGGGCATCGGCGGCGACGGCGAGCAATTGCGCGAGGGCCGCGATATCCGCATCGGCGACACCGTCATCGTCCAGCGCGCCGGCGACGTCATCCCGCAAATTGTTGATGTGGTCGCTGATAAGCCCCGCGGGAAGCAAAAGTATCGATTCCCGACAGAGTGCCCTTGCCCGCTTCATACTGCCGTCGTGCGCGAGGAGACCGCAGCCGGCGAGGAGGGCGCCCGCGCCCGCTGCACCGGCGAGTTCGCCTGTCCCTACCAACGGATCGAGCACCTGAAATTGTTTGCCTCGCGCCGCGCCTTCGATATCGACGGGCTGGGCGAAAAGCAGATCGAGTTCTTTTTCGAGCAGGGATGGGTGAAAGAGCCTGCCGATATCTTCACGCTGCCCGCGCGCAACAACAAGATCAGGCTCGGGGAGCATGAAGGCTACGGGGAAACCTCGGTGCGCAATCTGTTTGCCGCTATCGAGGGTCGGCGGCGGATCGCGCTCGAGCGCTTCATCTTCGCGCTCGGCATGCGCCATGTCGGCGATACCACGGCGCTGGCGCTCGCGCGCGGTTACGGTTCATGGACGGCATTTCACGACGCCTGCCTGAAGGTCGCCAAGGGCGACGAGGAGGCCATCGCCGAGATGGATGCGCTGGCGCGCTGGAAAAAATGACGCGCGACGAAGCCAAGGCCATGGCCGAGCGGCTCGGCGCCAAGGTGTCGGGCTCGGTGTCGAAGAAGACGGATTATGTGGTCGCCGGTCCCGGCGCCGGTTCAAAGCTCGCCGAGGCCAGGAAGCACGGCGTCACCGTGCTGACCGAAGACGAATGGCTGGCGATGATCGGGACGTGAGGAAATCGTCGCGCGGGGTCAACGGCGCGCAGCCGGCCGCCTGGCGAAACTTACAATGACGCCGATCGACGGGCGGAACAGGTAGCTTGCCGTCATTCCGGGGCGCGAGCAAAGCGAGCGAGCCCGGAATCTCGAGATTCCGGGCCTGCGCCTCAGGTCGGCAATTGCCGACCGAAGGCGCATCCCGGAATGACGAAGAGGTGCCCTAAACATCCAGCGCCTTGCACCGGCGAAAAATGCCGTCCTCGTTGAAGGCGATGCGGCGGTCGCTGGCTAGTTCAACGTTTCCGAAGTTCGAATCATATCGGTCCATAACGACCACTAACAACAATCGTCATTCCGGGGCGCGTGTGACGCGCGAAGCGCGGGATAAGCGAGCCCGGAATCCATAACCACCGCAGGGGCTATGGATTCCGGGCCTGCGCTCCGACCGGCTATCGCCGGCAGGAACGCATCCCGGAATGACAAACGTTGGGTCAAATCCCATAGGATCGTTTTCATGGAATCGCTCGTCTAGACCGTCCTCGATCCGCGACACGCGGCGGCTGTCGACGCTCCATGCTTCCCCCAATCGGGTGAAGCGAAAAATCAACACTCTTGATCAAACCGACGGTTTCCCCCGTTCGCCGGAAGCGCGCCGCGCCCTGCAACGGTAACGAGGTGACGAAACACCTTGAAGGGGCCACCATGCGACCGCAAGCTTCACATTCATCCCATCACGCCGACAGCCGCCGCGCTGCGCCGCGCCGGGCGTCACGCCTGCGAATCATGCTGCTCGCGACCTCGGCGCTGGCGTCCGCGGCGCTGCCCACCGCGGTTGCCCATGCGGACGACGCGGTATGGAATCCCGCAGGCGACACCAATTTCAACAATAACGGTAACTGGACCGACGGGGCCGGCGGGGCCGGCGTGGTCCCCACTGGCACCGCGACGTTCAATGTCAGCGACACCCGGGCCATCACATTCAACGATCTCACCACCACTCTCGGCGGCATGACGGTGACGTCGGGCGCCGGAGACTATAAGTTCGAGACGAACGGCAAATCCATCACCTTCAACGGCGCCGGCCTCTCCGTCGGAAGCGGTGCCAGCCTCACGATCAACAACCGCGATGGCGGTACTGTAATCTTCAGCGACAGCAGCAACGCGGGCAGCAACAACAGCAATGCGGACCATGCGGTGAAGGAGACGGTGATCGACAACTTCGGTGGCAAATTGCTGTTCGCCGTTAATGCTTCGGCGGAAACTGCTGTCATCAACAACTTTTCGAGTGGTACAGACGTTTTTAAATTTGACAACGAGAGCACCGCCGCCGCCGCGAGAATCCAAAATCACGGCGACCTTCATTTCGTCGGCAACAGTACCGCCGGCAACGCCTTCATCGTATCCTTCATCCAATCAAGTGGCTCCGAGAGCCACATCTTTATCGAGGAGAATGCAAACGGCGGCACCGCGCGCATCCAGCTCGACAATGGTTCTCTCGATATTTCCAAACTCGTGACAGTGGGAACGACAGTGGGAACGACGGTCGGTTCGATCGAAGGCAGCGGCAACGTCTTCCTCGGCAGCAAGAACCTTAAGGTTGGCGGCAACAATCTGCAGTTCGCCAAGGAGTTCTCCGGCGTGATTCAGGACGGTGGCGATGGCGCCGGCATCGGCGGTTCGCTCACCAAGGAAGGCACGGGCGCCCTCACCCTCACCGGCATCAACACCTATACCGGTAAGACCGACGTCAATGGCGGCTTCCTGGTCGTCGACGGCTTGGGCTCGATCGCGTCATCGAGCGGCGTGACCGTTAACGCCGGCGGCACCCTCGCCGGAACCGGCACCGTCGCCAGCACGATCGTCGATGGCGGCACACTGGCGCCCGGGCATAGCGACGGCAGCTTCGGCAAGCTGAAAGTTCAGGGGGATCTCCTCTTCACCCAGGGGGCGGGGACGACCTCGACCTATCTCGTGCAGGTTTCGCCCGCGAACGCCACCAGCACCAGCGTCACTGGATCGGCGAGGTTCAACGGCGCCACCGTGCAGGCCAACTTCGCGCCGGGGAGTTATGTCCCGAAGGAATACAACATTCTCCATGCGGGCGACCCCCTGAGCGATAAGTTCGGCTCCCTGGTCACCACCACCAACCTGTCGCCGATGTTCAAGGCCACCCTTAGCTACGACGCCAACAACGTCTTCCTCGATCTGAGCGCGAACTCTGGCGCTATTTCGGGCCTCAACACCAACCAGCGCAATGTCAGCAATGCGATCTTTAACTCCTTAAACCTCATGAACGGCCTCCCGTTCGCGTTCATGACCGCGACGCAGGCGCCGGCGAGTCTGACGCAAATCTCCGGCGAGACCGCGGTCGGCACCCAGCAGGCGACCTTCGACGCCATGAACCAGTTCATGGGCGTGATGCTCGACCCAACCGTCGGCGCGCTCAGCGGGGGACGCACCAAGGACGCCTTTGCGGCGATGCCGGGCAAGGCGGCGCCGCTGGCGGCAGAAGCTTTCAATGCACGCTGGGGCGTCTGGGCCGCGGGCTTTGGCGGATCGCAGAGCACCAATGGCGACGCCGTGCTCGGCTCCAACAAGACCACCAGCAACGTGTTCGGCTCAGCGGCGGGCGCCGAGTACCGGTTCTCGCCCAACACGGTCGCCGGCTTCGCGCTGGCCGGCGGCGGCACCAACTTCCGTGTCGCCAATGGCGGCAGCGGCA
>WNFA01002768.1_pt1 | contig 14502 bp, 16 predicted proteins | sample 5400481 | NCBI WGS metagenome assembly WNFA01 (sample SAMN13153340, study PRJNA577476) | soil metagenome | isolation source: 120 cm saprolite under Douglas fir tree site 2 hole 1 replicate 2 | place: USA:California | collected 2015-04-18 | reverse complement strand
CCACGAACGCGACAGTGCTTCCATACATGCCTGGCACTGTCACCGCATAACGTATCGCATCATGAGCTAGGGCCCCCCGCAACATATATTTGGCAAGGGCGACACCGCTCATCGCGCCTAAGAACTGCGCGATTACGTAGAACCATGTATCCCAAAACTCTACCTTTCCCAGGCGATAGAAAGTGAAGGTGATTGCCGGATTGAAATGACCTCCTGACCGTTTGCCCCAGCGCGAGATCACAATTGCAATCACCGTCGCACCCATAACCAATCCCATGAGTGCCCTGCGAGCAACGCCACTAGAAATAGACTGCCGCACAATCGACGCAGGGTGATCTAGCAACGTGGCGACCACGCACGCAACGAAGAGGTACAATCCCAGCTCACCCACTTCCATCAGATATTCCGGCCAATGGTGACGTAAGCTGGCAATTGCGCTTAATCCATCCGATCGTCGAAGCGCGGTTGAGGGACACTTACGCCGATATTCGTCACCGTCATGGCCCGGCCTTGTTTGTTTCACATTTCTTGGAAGTACCAACCCGCCGGTTGGCTGCCCTTCCTCGAAATAGATCAGCCGCATGCGTGGCAGCGTGGCTGAGAAACCTTGGAAAAGTTGGCCTCCAGAATTATCTTCCAGGTCAGCACATCGCACTCAAGTGGCAACAACGAGGCCGCCTGCGGCCCGAATGACCTCTCCCGTGATCCAGGCTGATTCGTCTGACGCCAGGAACACTGCCAGCGGGGCGATATCACTGACGCGACCGAGCCGGCCCAGCGGCGTCTTCTCAGACAGAACGGCGCCGGCCCCACCCTCAAAGGTTCCCGCCGCTACATTGCCTTCGGTTTCTGTATGACCCGGAGCGATGGCGTTGACCCGGATCTTGCGCGGTGCAAGTTCGAGCGCCAATCCCTTTGTGAGTGTTTCGATGGCGCCTTTCGTGGACGCGTACAGTAGGGCTCCCGCTACGGGATGCGAGCCCACAATGGAACTGAGGTTGATGATGCTGCCGCCTTCGGCGCCGAAGCGCTTGATGGCCTCCTGCACGGTGAGAATCATCGCGAGAACGTTGATGTTGTAGTGAATGTGAAAGCTCTCTTCGGTGATCTCCGCGAAAGCACCGAAGCGGAATACTCCGGCGTTGTTGACCAGAACGTCTAGTCTTCCGAAGGCAGAATCCACCGTGTCGAATAGCCGTGCGACATCTGCCGCCTTGGACACGTCCGCCCCGACCGCGATCGCCTCGCCCCCGTTGTCGGTGATCGCCTGAGCGACGCGTTCGGCGCCTTGCCGGTCAGAGGAATAGTTCACGGCCACGCGCGCGCCCGCAGATCCCAAGGCGCTTGCAATCCCAGCGCCTATGCCTTTGGAGGCGCCCGTCACGATTGCCACTTTCTCAGATAGTCTGCTCATAATTCACTATTGTTCTTGATCCGCCCCCACACCCCCCGAACGTCCATCGCTGCGAATTGCGCCTCGCGGGTATGAAAATCTCGATTTATGCGCCTTATGCTAAAGAGCGTTTTGATACAGCGCGTCAACATTCAATTTTGCATCCTGAACGAATCGTTGGCAAATCGGAAGTTATGAACGCAACGCTGCTTTGATTCTTCAACCGATTATTTAAGGATCAATGAGATCGTGCAGATGCAAGTTGTTGTTTGTATAGCTCATCCAGCGTAGGCCGTGACGTAATTTGTTATGAAGTCTGTTACAAAAACTGATGGTCCGCGCTTGGGAATCCGCATAAATAGCGGGTTTGGTGAGCGCGGAAGGAATCGAACCGTCAACCTACTGATCAAGAGTCAGTTGCTCAGCCAGTTGAGCCTCGGTTGAATTTTGACCAGCGAAAAATTTCGCTCTTGTGTCAGGGACGATGCGGCTATGCGTTCTCTCTCCCGCGACCATCACAATGTTTGTGACAGCCGATGGGCGATTTCCACAGTTGGAACAAAGCCATGCTGTCCGACAACCATTCCGGTCATGCCGGCGGACGAGAATCCCGCCACCTCCAACCCATGGCCGCCATCCGGCAGATGGCCTGCCGGATAGGACACGCCATTTTCAGGGTTGGCCAGAAGATAGACCGATGTCTCGACTGTGCCGGTCCGGAAAACGAAATGCGCATACGAGGTTCCACGCAGCTTGCACAAACGGACCTTCTCCAGCGAAGCCCCTGCGGGTGTGATCGAGGGCAGCAGGTTCTGCCTCTGCGGAAATTGCGCCTGTATGAAACGCGCTACTTCCTCAGGTTTGTGTTCCCAGTCAGAATGCCGCAGAAGAACCAGGTCCTCGTAGTGATCGCTGGCCGCCGCCGAAGCCATGTTCCTCTGCGCCTGATGCACGTAAACTCTGGGAAGGCCAATCAACGCGAACACCAGGATTACCGCGACCGCGGCCACACGAAGGGGGATAATTTGGGGCCTGCGTTTCCACCACGGCGCTGCTATCCGCTGATGAACGCGGTCGAGCACGGCCGATACATCCGCTGTCTCTTCCAGCATCGCAGTTCGTAAAGCATTGTCCAGTTCGCGATCCGCCTTCGCCGCCATGGCGCAATGCTCGCATTCCTGCAAGTGGAGGCGCATGTCTGCCATTTCTTCACCTCTCAGCTCCCCTGAGAGATACAGAGGTAGAACATCGTGTACCCTGGCGCAATTCATAGATTTCCTCCCCCGGTCAGCGCGGCGCGCAAGCTCGCTCGCGCCCGGCTCAGACGAGACATCACCGTTCCTTGTGGAACCTGAAGCAAGTCCGCGATTTCACGGACCTCAAAACCTTCGATCACAGCCAGATGCAATACTTCCTGATGTTCGGATGTAAGCCGGGCAAACGCTTCCTTCATCTCCTGGCCGGCTGAAACTTTTTCCGGAGCGGCGGGTCCGGCCTCGGGTTCTTCCAAGTGAACCTCGCGCCGCTGGCTGCTCCTCCGCATCTGTCTGTAGTGCAGATTCTTCAGAATGCGGAAAAGCCACGCCTTGCAATTCGTGCCTGGCTTGAACTGCCGGAAATTCCGCCAGGCAGAAAATAGCGTCTCCTGAACCAGGTCTTCGGCCCGGCCTTTTTCGCTCGCGAGACGCAGGGCATAGCGAAGCAGGCTTGCCGCATGAGGGAGCGCGACATACTCGAACTCGGAAGCAGGGTCTTCTGGCATGGCTAGTTCATGTGCCGGAAAGAAACTGTCTTCACCCAGCTCCATCAGAATACCCTCCTTTTTGCTGGCCCAGGAACACTGAACGCCCGATTTTCGGACACTTCTTATAAGACCCACGGTGGTCGTTTTCATCCCTTTCAAGGAAAAAATAAATCCTTCTGCTCGACTGGAATGAAAAAGCACTAGTGGTGATTGTGCAGTAGTGAGGAGACAGGAAACAGCAGTTAGATTCTGATCCTCGCAAGGCGCCTGAAAAACGCCTCGAGTTGAATTAGTCAAAGGAGAAAAAACATCATGAAATCTATTCTTATACGGTCATTTGCGCTGGCTATGCTGGCAAGCTCCATCTCGGCCTTTGCAGCTACTGCACCTTCCAAAGATGATCCTCCCAAAGAGGAGAAGATGAGCACGGCTAGCTCTCTGGGCTCGAGCAGCCCTGAGAAGGCAAACGATTCGATGGAATCGAATGTCTACATGAAGTTAGATCAGTTGGAACAGGAAGTGCACCAGTTGGTGCTCAGGGACAAGCTGAATCAGGAAGAGAAGCGAAAGGCAGATGAACAAGAGATGAAAAGGATACGCCAGCAGAATAAGCAATGGAATGATTCGCTGCTGGGTATTTTCGGATAATGCTCGCATCGCGACAAATCACGTCCGCCGGCGGATGGAAAGCCAACTTTGACCTGCCATCCCCGGCGCTGTGGCCGAAGAGACATCCACTGTCATTTTAAATGGAGAAGAACGATGAGTATCAAATGGAGAGAAACAATGAACATTCAGTTCCATCGGACGATGAGCATGCACGCATGGATCAGCTCGAAATTCGGGCACTATGCGGCGATTCCGCTGCGCTTGATCGTGGGCTATGGCTTCATGGCGCATGGCTATGCCAAGATCGTGCACGGGCCTGAGCATTTCATCAACATTCTGCACGCCATCGGCGTTCCTGCGCCCGAGCTTATGGGTTGGGTGACGATCCTCGTCGAGCTCCTTGGCGGATTGGCCGTGTTGGTGGGAGCTTTCGTGCCGCTCGCCAGCGTGCCCATGGCGGCATCCTTGCTCGTGGCAATCCTTACGGTACAACTCCCTTACGGTTTCAGCTCGATCAAACTTCAAGCGGTTACCGCGGCCGGGCCTCAATTTGGTCCGCCCGGATATGAAGTTAACCTCCTTTATCTTGCGTGCTTGACAACGCTCGTCTTGGGCGGCTCCGGGCCGTTTGCTGTGGGCAGCATTCTCGCTACGCTGAAGGCTCGACGGAAGGCGGCGGTCAGAGCTGCACTTGCTGGTTAGGTTCTGGCCTAGCCAGCTTGCAGCTCCAGTCCACACCAGCACGCCTTTAAAGCAAAGTCATCACCAAATAGTCGCATTTGGCCTCTGCGGGAATTTTTTCAGGATTCTGAAAGAGTGTAGCTCATTGAAAATAGATGATTGGGAAGAGAGGATTTGAACCTCCGGCCCCTCGTCCCAAACCAGGAGCTCGGGCCTAAAATTTATTGGGAAATTGAGGAGGACTTCATGAGAATCGCCGTCGTTGGAGCCACAGGGATGCTAGGGCAGCATGTAGCGCGGCATACGCTTCGCGCAGGGCACGACTTGGTAGCGCTGTATCGAAATCCTCGATTGCTGAACTCACTAGCGGATCTGCGCTGCGAAACTCGCCAGGCCGATCTGGATGATGTCGATTCTCTCCGTCGCGGACTTCGGGGGGCTGATGCGGTGATCCACTGCGCGGCATACTATCCTGGTGCTCCAAAATCAATCAGGGAAGAGTTGGCAACAGCAGCGAGACTGAGCAACAACTTCTATAAAGCGTGCGCTGAGCAGGAGTTTAAGAAAATTGTGTACGTTGGAGCCGCTATCGCGCTGCCCCGGAGCTCCGACGGAAAGCCCAGTGACGGATCACAAAGTTACCCAGAAAGACCGCACAATCAGAACGCCTATTTGCAGGTGAAATGGGCACAGGATACGCTCGCCCGACAAAAAGCGGCGGAAGGAATGCCAGTGGTCGTCGGTATTCCATCGATGACGTTCGGCGAGTACGACCCCGGCAACAGTACGGGGAGCTTCGTCATCGAGATGGCTAATCGTACGCTTCCAGGTTACGTCGCCGGAAAGCGGAACGTCGTCTATGCGGGGGATGCTGGACGCGGGCTTGTACGGGTCTGTGAGGATGGGCATCCTGGTGAGCGATATCTTATTTGTGGAGAGAATCTGACTATGCAACAGCTCATGGCAAAGATTGCTACGGTTACAGGGGCTCCCGAACCCAAGGAGATTCCTCTGGCCGCAGCCAAGCTGGTTTCGGAACAGGTGGTGAAGGTCAGATCGCACCGGGCGCGGCTGATGATGCGAGAGAGATTGGCGCCCGCGTTCAAGCGCAAATGGCTTGACCGGGTGCCTTTATTGAAGGGGAAAAAGCCATGGTGAGCTGCGAACACGTGTTGGAAGAACTCTCGAGCTTTATTGAAGGCGAGATCGAGCCCAGTCTGCGCGCCGAGATCGAAGCCCACCTGAAGATGTGCCGCCGCTGCTCCGTGGTTCACGACAGCCTCCGCAAAGTGCTGATCATCGTTGCCGATGAGCGGACATTCGAGGTCCCAGCAGGTTACAGCGAACGGCTGCATGAATTCATCGACAAGCATTTGGATTCTTCATCAAAGTGACAAAGCCTACGATGCATCGGAAGCAATGCCTGCCTGTCTCCTGTACTCCAACGATTCTCATGTCTAGAGAACCTGATAACTTTTGACATCCAGCGCCCCCGCCTGCCGAAAGATCTGCGCATGGACCCGCACGGTCTTACCCAGCAATGCAGAATTGTGGATGAGTTCTTCCGATTTGTCCGTTTCGATGAAAGTCCAGAGCCTCCCATCTGATGTTTCTAATGTCCCGTGATGGCCCTTGATCTTGCACATTGCATGCACGCCGTACTGGGCATGGAGTTGATCGTCGCGGCACACCAGCTTCCCCTGTAAATCAACCGTGTGGGGCCGATCCAGATGCATGGCAATATTGTCTAGTTGACCGGCAACCACACCTCGGACGGCGGGCGAGAACAGGAGTGCCGCCACAAGGACGATGGTCGCAAACGCAGCCACCCACCCAGGATGTCTCGCTGCAAGCGGAGGCCGCGATTTTGACTGAACTCTCTCGGACAATCCAGCCGGTAGCTTTTGCCCTCCTACCACCTGCCGAACAGTGGTACGCAAGAGTTGGAGCTGCTCAACTGCGCGACGGCAGGCGACACACTCGCTCAGGTGCGCCTCAGTTTCGGCGATAGCGTTTTCAGAAAGCTCACGGTCTACATACAAATCCAAATTTTCACGCAATTGTTTGCAATCCATCATCGATCTTCACCTACTTTCTGCACGTGGCGGGGCATACTGGTCGTGGAGCATCCACTTCGCAGGACGCGTGCGAGCATACGCCGGCCACGATTCAAGCGGGACATGACGGTGCCGATCGGGCAATCCATCACTTGCGCAATTTGCGCGTATGAGGATTCCTCCACGTCCGCCAGCATAACTGTCCACAGGTATTCCTTTGGCAGTTGCGCCAGCGCACGCTCCATTTCAGCAGAAAGTTCGCTCGCCAGAAGTTCGTCTTCCCAGCCGTAATAGGGTTCAAGCGCCTTCTCTTCCAATTCAGGTACAGGAAGTTCCAGACTGCTCTTTCGCCATTGGTTGATCCAGACATTCCGCAGAATTCGAAATAACCAGGCCCGGCAATTCGTGGCAGGATCAAACGACCCGAAGTACTTCCATGCCCGCAAGTACGTCTCCTGTACCAGATCCTCGGCGGTATCAGGGCCGGCAATCTGCCTCGCGAACCGGTAGAGTGCCGGAAGGTGCGGCAGTGCCAGCTCGTCAAATCCGCGTGCGCGTGTCTTCCAATGAATGGCCACGATCCTCTGGATTGTAAAACCCTTTGTGAATGCCCATTTATTCCAACATGCGCCGGCTCTGTCTGATCAATGGAAAAAAATTCTTGGCGTGGGAATACTTGGCCTGCGCTGTGAGGTTGTACATGACAGGAGGCACGAATGGCTCCAGACGACACGAGCAAAGATTGGACAGATTGGCAGGTCTATGACGGAAGATAAGGAATTGGGAATGCAGCCAGGGGCCGTCAAACCGCGAGCCTCAGGGTCGGGATCTGGCGCCCTGTTCGCTGGAGGACTCGCCGCCATCCTGGCGTCGACGTGCTGTCTTGGTCCCTTACTTCTGGTCTCTATCGGCATCAGCGGGGTGTGGATCGCAAACCTCACCCGGCTTGAGGCATATCGTCCGTTTTTCATAGCCATCGCGCTGTTGGCACTGTTCTTTGCATGGAGGAGCATCTACCGTCCTGCGCAGGCATGCCGACCGGGTGAGGTGTGCGCCTTGCCGCAAACGCGACGCCTATACAAGGTTCTGTTTTGGATCAGTTGCGGGTTGACGCTGCTGGCGCTGACCTTTCCCTATTTCCTCAAATAACTTTTAATAACTCAATGACAAAAGGAGAGATTTATGCACAAGGGACTCTGGAAGTTCACGTCACTGATATTCATCGCCCTGCTGTCTGCCCCGGTTTGGGCCGCCACTAAGACTGTGACACTGGACGTGCCCGGCATGTACTGCGCTGCTTGCCCGATTACGGTGAAGAAGGCGCTGAACAAAGTGCAAGGAGTATCCAAAGTCGACGTAAGCCTGGAAAAGAAACAGGCGGTGGTTACCTTCGATGACGCCAAGACCGATACCACGGCACTGGTGAAGGCCACGACCGACGCGGGTTATCCCTCGAAACCGGAAGCAAGTGGGAAGTAATTTCAGAGGCAGTGCAATGCGAGGCGCAGCAGGATTAACAGTATTGAGCTTCGCACTGCTCTGCCCGGCTGCAGCACCGCAGTCCGAAACGGGGTCATCTGGGGCTGGATCTTCCGGCTACCGGTACACTAACCGGCTGATCCATGAGACCAGCCCCTACCTTCTTTTGCATGCGCACAATCCCGTGGACTGGTATCCCTGGGGAGAAGAAGCGTTCGCTAAAGCACGCCGCGAGAACAAGCCGATTTTCCTGTCTGTTGGTTATTACACCTGCCATTGGTGTCACGTCATGGAGCGTGAGTCCTATTCGAATCCGGACGTTGCAGCGGTATTGAATCGCTCCTTCGTCGCCATCAAGGTGGACCGCGAGGAGCGGCCCGACATCGACTCGACCTACATGGCGTTTGTCGAAGCCACTACTGGCAGCGGCGGATGGCCCACGAACGTCCTGCTTACACCAGAGCTGAAACCATTCTTTGGAGGGACGTATTTCCCTCCCGACAATCTCAAGCAACTCTTGGCGCGCGTCGCCGAGCTCTGGGCAAGTCACCGATCCGATATCGAAAAGTCGGCTGGCAACATCACCGATCAACTGCAACGATTCACGACTGTCGCGAGCACAGGCGGCAGCCTGCCTCCACGGGTGCTCGACAATGCCTTCCAACAGATCAAGCAAACCTACGACGCTGCTGATCCTGGCTTCGGAGGAGCTCCCAAGTTCCCGCGGCCGGTCGTGCTGGAATTTCTCTTGCCATACTGGAAGCGGACGGGGAACCAGGAAGCGTTGGACATGGTGTTGAAGACCCTGCATGCCATGGCAGCGGGCGGTGTGCACGACCAGCTCGGCGGCGGGTTTCATCGCTATTCGACCGACACCCATTGGCGGGTGCCGCACTTTGAAAAGATGCTTTACGACCAGGCTCAGCTTGCTTCCATCTACACGGAAGCCTTTCAGATCACCCACGATCCGTTCTACGCCGACGTGACGCGCGACATTCTGGATTTCACACTGAGAGAAATGCGGGACCCATCCGGTGGCTTTTACTCAGCCCTCGATGCCGACAGTCCGGTTGCACGCGGGAGCACAAAGAACGGGGAAGGAGCGTTCTATGTCTGGAGGGCCGTCGAGATCGAACAGGTCCTTGGCCCCGAACTAGTGCCGATCTTTGAATTCCGCTATGGCGTCAGCAAAGAAGGCAATGTTCCGGCCTCTCAGGACATTGAGGGATGGCTGAAGGGCAAGAACGTGCTCTATGAGGAGCACAGCGTTCAAGAAACCGCAGCGAAATTCGGAAAGAAGGCCAGCGATACCGAGCAACTACTCGCAGAGGCTCGCAAGAAATTATTCACGGCTCGGGCAGCGCGTCCCCGTCCACCATCCGACACGAAGGTCATTACAGCATGGAACGGGATGATGATCTCCGCTCTATCGCGCGCCAGCCGCGTGCTCAATGAGCAACGATACCTCCAGGCGGCCGAACAAGCCCAAATATTGATCGAGCGCAAACTGTATGAGCAAGCGACGGGCACGTTGAAGCGCCGCTATCGGCACGGCATCATCGGGATAAATGGCTACCTTGACGATTACGCATGGGCGATCAAAGGCAGCCTCGACCTTTATGAAGCTTCCTTCGAGACCAGCCTCTTACCCTGGGCGCTCAAACTACAGCGCAAGCAAGATGACCTGTTCTGGGACCAGAAGCAGGGTGGGTATTTCACGACTACCGGTGCTGACAAGTCGCTCTTGTGGCGTTCACGTGAAGCTTATGACGGCGCAGAGCCTTCTGCCGCTTCGGTGTCGGCGCTCAATCTAATCTGGATTTGGCAGCTCACAGACGACAAGACCTGGAAAGACAAACTCGACAACACCCTTGCCGCCTCATCCTCCCAGCTCGAGAAATCTCCCGAAGCTACGCCGCTCCTAGCGGCTGCTCTCGACATGCAGCTCTCGAAGCATAAGCAGATTGTGATTGCAGGCTCTCCCCATGCAGCAGACACGAGTGCGTTGGTCGATCTGGTGTGGCAGCGTTTCTTGCCAAATGCCATTCTGTTCCTCGCTGATGGCGGGCAAGGCCAGCGGGAACTGGCTCGATACTTACCGGTCGCGGAACACATGTCTCGCAAACAGGGCAAGGCCACTGCGTACATTTGCGAAAATTACGTCTGCAACCTGCCTACGGCCGATCCAAGCGTGGCTGCCCGTCTCTTGGATTCCTCTAAATAGAACAGTTCCATTGGCATGAACCTTAAACCGATTATTTAAGGATCGGCGAATGGAAGTTGCTGTTTGTACGGCGAAATTGGAGGCGTAGCCGTTACGAGGTTGTTACGAGATTTGTTACAGGGATTGATGTCCAATGTGCGGAAGCCCGCATGAATACTGGGTTTGGTGAGCGCGGAAGGAATCGAACCTTCAACCTACTGATTAAGAGTCAGTTGCTCTGCCAGTTGAGCTACGCGCCCTCGATTTGTACAGACCCTGCAGATCGTACGAGAGGATTGGGAGGATGTCCCGAAGTCGTTTTTTAGTGTAACACACGGCTGTCTGAATCAGGGTTGTGCACGGGCACCGAGCCGTGAAATTCCACCGCGCCAAAGCTCTGAAATCCAACGCTCTGAAATAATGTTCCGGTGGAAAGCGGATTTCAATGTGCCGGCTGCGGTGAGTGGAATGTCACGGTGGTGGATTCGTCGGCTGGATCCAGACAGAATTATGTGGAAGACTGCCAGGTCTGCTGCAAACCGAATGTGCTGCATGTGACATGGGACATGTCAGCGGCGGAGTATGTGATCTTCGCGGAGTTGGAGTAGGTGGGCTGGAGATTCCGCGAAAGTTTGAGCTGGCTTAAGGCAGACACATACATCAGCTGAAACTATCCTTGAAAGTATCATCACCGGAAGACACCACCAAAGGCCATAGTTGAAAGTAAGATTCAGCTTCTCTGTTCGGAGTGGCTGTGGTATTCTCTGTCGCCATGTCAGACCTGCTCAATCCCAACCCTGCACCGCAATTCAGTATTGGGGAATTCGGCAATTCAACGAATGCCGACATCTGCAAAATGTGCCAAAAGCCCATTGTGGCCACTTACTATCGCGCCAATGGCGCCATGGTGTGTGATAGCTGCGCTGACCGGGTAAAACGCGGCCTACCGCAAGACAGCCATGCCGCTTTCGTAAAGGCAGTCTTGTTCGGCTTGGGCGGCTTCGTTGTCGGCCTCATCGCCTATGCTGGTTTTTCTATTGTGACCGGGATCCAGATTGGCTACCTGTCTCTGGCCGTGGGATGGCTTGTAGGTAAAGCCATGATGGTAGGTTCGGGAAACATTGGTGGACGTCGTTACCAGATCGCCGCAGTAGTTCTTACCTATGCTGCGGTCTCGATGGCGGCCATCCCGATTGCGCTTGCCAGCCCCGCACACACTGAACAGACACAAGCAGCCAAAGAACGCTCATCTCACGCGACGAACTCCGCTGCCGACCCCGCACAAGATGCACCCCCGGAGCAAGCCGAACAGGAAACCCCGGCTCGATCCCCTTTTTCAAGGCTTTTTATTGCGCTCGGGAAGTTGGCACTGATTGGGCTGGCATCGCCATTCCTTGAACTTGCGGAAGGCGTTGGAGGGGTAATTGGGCTGGTCATCCTGCTGGTTGGAATGCAATTTGCCTGGAAGACGACTGCGGCCAGGGACTCCATGTCCGTGGAGGGGCCATATCAGGTTTCTCCGCCGGCTACCAAGGGCGCATCGGCGTAAAATAGAATTGTCGTAAGACATAGATTGTGTCCTCATCCGCTTCAGACCTCCGACTGACCTGCAGGAACTGTTCTGCACCGCTGCCGCCATCCGCGACCATGTGCGAGTCCTGCCGCACGTTAGTCCACGCAGATGCGATGGAACGCCAAGCCGCTCTGGCGCGTACTACGGAAGCTCGCGGCGATATCGACCTTGCGCGCCAGCAATGGCTGGCTGTATTGCCGCTCCTGCCTCCTGATTCAAAACAGGCACAGTGGATTCGCGGGCACGCGCAGGATCTGGCAAAGACAGCCTACGAAGCACACCGACCCAAGGACCCGAGCGCGCAAAGCAAATGGGCCAAGCGGCTGGGTCCGCTCGGGACATTGGCGATCCTTCTGGCCAAGTTCAAGACCTTTTTCTTTGCGCTTTTCAAATTTAAGTTTCTTTTCAGCTTTGCCGCGTTTATTGGTTTCTACTGGTCGATGTTTGGATTTAAGTTCGGTATCGGATTCGCTATGCTCATCTTTATCCATGAGATGGGTCACTTCATCGAGGTGAAACGCCGCGGGCTGCCGGCGGAGATGCCAGTTTTTCTGCCTGGCCTGGGAGCCTACGTGAAGTGGCAGGGCATGGGAGTTACCCTGGAGACGCGCGCCGCCATCAGCCTGGCGGGGCCGCTTGCCGGGTTCCTGTCATCGGCAATATGCGGTTTGATTTATTTTAAGACAGGCGATCCTATCTGGGTGGCGCTGGCGAAAACCGGGGCCTGGCTCAATGCCCTAAACCTGATCCCCATCTGGGTACTGGATGGAGCGGGTGCTGCCCTGCCGCTGAATCGCGTTGAGAAAGCAATGGTGATGGTCACTGCCATTGGTCTGGGGTATGCGGTGGACAGCGGCGTGTTCTACATCATCGCCGGCGGCATGTTGGTGAACATGATCTTCATGAGCGCCGCACGTCCGGCTGCTCAGCCTGCCTACGGCTCGGGACCCAATCAGGCCGTAAGTCTGCCCTATGCACCCGGCACAGGTGAGCAGCATTCAGGAAGCCAGATGATTGCTGCTTATTTCATCGCGGTGCTCGCCGGCCTGGGCGGAATCTTGTACTTGCTGCGCGATTACGGCACCTTCAACAAGCCTTGATGGTTTTCAAGAGGCTCGTCGCGAAGCCTTTACTGAGTGCCTTCCGGAACGCGTTGAAGTCTTTTTCTGTCTGGTCAGCATACTTCAAGGCAAACTGAAGCAGAGCTTTTTCTGCCTTATCGGAGCGTCCCAGATACGCAGCGATGACTGCGGGATCGCCGGTGCGAGCATGGCCCTTCGCCAGAAGCTCACCGCATATCCGGCTATACTCCGCGAGCTTACGGCCGCTCAACAGTTCCGGATCAATTCCAGCTTTGTGGTCACTGAGTTGGCGGACCAGATAATCGCGCTTATCGATCTTGCACCAGCCCAGCAGCGGATCGGAATAGACCTGCATGGCGCGCTGCCCCGCAACCACCCTCTCACCCTGGTTCTGCGGCAAGGTTTTGTCCTTGTAATAAGGCGCGTAAGCCGAAGGCAGTTCTTCTTTCACCTGAAGGAACAGCGGGTCTGGGCTGCCGTTCTTCTCACTATCTTTGTTTTTGCTTTCACGTCCGCACAAGAGAACAACGTAGTCGCGCGTGCCAACGCTTCCGGTCCCGGCGACTTTGAACGCAACGTCGGCGGGGCGATAGTGATCGAAGAGCGCGGCCTGCTCCGGGCGAAGTGTCTCACGATATTTTGGGAAGGCCGCCAGCACAGCTTTGCGTTCCGCCGCCGCGACAGTAAGAATCTCATTCGGCTTTGGCGCAAAACGATAACCTTCTCGCTGGGAAAACCTTGTCAGCCTGGCGAGGTTGAACAAGGGGGTGGACCGTTCGGCTTCCTCTAGAGCGGCGCGCATGGCCGGCTCGCGAAAGTTGCGAATAGCACGATGGCGAGCAACCTCCATGGTCGGCATGGTGGCAAAACGGCGCATCCATCCGGTGTACTCGCGCAGGAACAAACGCGTGGCATCCTTGAGGTTACTGGGACTGCATCGAGCGCTGCGCCCCGCCAGGACCACGCTGGTTGCCAGCCGTTTCACATCCCATTCCCAGGGTCCGCGCTGGGTCTGATCAAAGTCATTGATGTCCAGAACGATATCGGCCCCGGGGCTGGCGAAGAATCCAAAGTTTTTCAGGTGAGCGTCACCGCAGATCTGGACTTCGATTCTGGTATTTGCCGAGGCTTCCAGATCGGCCGCCATGACCTCGACGGTGCCGCGAAAAAATGCGAAGGCTGAAGCCTGCATGCGCTTGAATTTTTCCGGGATAAGCCTGGGGATATGTCCGCGACAGGACTCAGCGATGACCTCGAGCGGATCAAATTTCCGCTTGGCGACCTTGGCGAGCGCGGCACGCCCCAGGTGGTCGCGTTGGGCGACTCCCAATCGTTCGGCATTAGAGCGCGAAAGCATAGATCTTCACTCATCCCAGGAGGCTGAAGCATAGCCGAATTCAACCGTGAGAAAAAACTCCGCAACTTAGGTGCGGGCAACTACCGGGTCGGCAGTACTCTGGAACGCTGCCAGGTGTTCATATCCGCAGTCCGCACAGTTTTCGCGGGTCTTGTTGTATTGTGCTCGGCACCGCGGACAATATAGCAGGCAGCCATCTTCATGCTCCGGCGCACTCAAGAGAGGCGCTGCGCTGACAGCGTTCTTTTCCAGCATTCGTACCAACGCTCCATGGAGTTGTTGTGAGTACCAGCTCTCACCCTGGGGACTATAGCGGTTTTTTCT
>WNFA01002765.1_pt1 | contig 14509 bp, 16 predicted proteins | sample 5400481 | NCBI WGS metagenome assembly WNFA01 (sample SAMN13153340, study PRJNA577476) | soil metagenome | isolation source: 120 cm saprolite under Douglas fir tree site 2 hole 1 replicate 2 | place: USA:California | collected 2015-04-18 | reverse complement strand
GAGGCCACATTGGCGTCGGTCGAGAATGCGATCACCCGGATGTTGCGCGAGCGCGCGAGCTGCCCGACCGGACCGACGGTGAGCGCGAACAAGGGTCCGAGAATGATCTCGGCGCCTTCATCGAGCGCCTGCTGGGCGGCTTGCTGGGCGCCGGGCGCGCTGCCGCCGTCGTCCTTCACCAGCAGCTGGATGTCCGGATTGTTGAATTCCGCGAGCGCCATCTCGGCGGCGTTGCGCATGGATTGCGCGGCGACCGCCGCGTTGCCGCTGGCGGACAACAGCAGGATCAGACCGCCCTTGACCTTTCCTTCGCCGATATTGGTTGAGGGCTGCGACGGCGCGCCCGGCGAGGAGCCCAAATCGGGAAGATTCCCCGAGCAGCCCGCCAGCACGACGATGGATGCGAGCGCGGCCCACCACGGGGAAGAAGCGCGCGCCGGCCGCGGGCCCCGGGACTTAAGTCCTCCGAACATGGGGAGGGGTCTCCTCGACGACGACCGATAATGTCGACGCCAGCCCACGCCGGCAATCGGCATTTTGTCGGTGAATAGTTAACTGAATGAAAAGGATAATGATTTTTTACGCCGCCCATGACGGGGCAAGAGCGCGCCGCTAGAGTAAGGCGCATGAGGACGACCGCACCCGCCGCCGCAACCCCCCGCGCGCTCCGCGACCGCGCCGCTCGCCCCTACGTCCTCAACGGCCACTCGACCAGCGCGCCGCCGCTTCCGGCCGGCCTCTATCTGGTCGCCACTCCGATCGGCAATTTGCGCGATATTACCGTGCGGGCGCTCGAGGTGCTCGCCGCCGCCGACCTCATCGCATGCGAGGACACACGCGTCACCCGCAAGCTTCTCGACCGTTATGGCATCACCACCCCGCTCGCCCCCTATCACGACCACAACGCCGCCGAGGCGCGACCGAAGCTCATCGCCCGGCTCGCCGAGGGCGCGGCGATCGCGCTGGTCTCGGACGCCGGGACCCCGCTCGTGTCCGACCCCGGTTACAAGCTCGTGCGCGACGCGCGCGCGGCGGGCGCGAGCGTGACGGCACTGCCGGGCGCCTCGGCGGTGCTCGCAGCGCTTACGCTGAGCGGGCTTCCCACCGACCGGTTCTTGTTCGAGGGATTCTTGCCGGCGAAGGAAGGCGCGCGGCGCGCGCGCATCAACGAGCTCAAACGCATTCCAGGAACGCTCGTTCTGTTCGAGACCGGCGCGCGTATTGCCGCGACGCTCGCCGATCTTGCCGCGGAGCTTGGTCCGCGCCAGGCCGCGATCTGCCGCGAGCTCACCAAACTCTACGAGGAGGTCCGGCGCGGCGAACTCGGCATGCTCGCGCGCGCGGCGGCGCAAGCGGAGGAGCCGCGGGGCGAGATCGTGATCGTCGTGGCGCCGCCCGATCGGCAAGCCGAGGTGGGAGCGGCCGATCTCGATGCGTTGCTGCGTCAGGCGCTCGAGCGTCTTTCGGTCAAGGAGGCCGTCGCCGAAATCGCCGCCGTCACCGGAGAATCCCGCCGCGGGGTCTATCAGCGCGCGCTCGCGCTCGCCAAGGAGCGCGAGCATGGCCGATGAGCGCCCGCGCGCAAGCCCGATTCACGTTCCGCGCCCGGAGCGCCAGATCGCGTTTCGCACCGGGATTTCAGCCGAGAGCCGGGCGGCGGCGTTTCTCATCGCCAAAGGCTTTCGCATCCTGGCGCGGCGCTGGAGGAGCCCGGTCGGCGAAATCGACATCATCGCCCGCCGCCGCAGCCTGTTGGTGTTCGTCGAGGTCAAGGCGCGCGAAAAGCTCGATGACGCCGCATGGTCCGTCACCGATCGCCAGCGCCTGCGCATCGCCGCCGCCGCCGAGGCGTGGCTCGCGCGAAACGGCGATGACCGCATCCGCGACATCCGCTTCGATGCCATGCTGGTGGCGCCGGGCCGTATTCCGCGTCATATCCCCGCGGCGTTCGACGCTAGTGTCCCGATTCCGAAGTTCGCAAACCCTCGTGGCAGCCTCTGATGCGAACTTCGGAATCAAAGGGACACTAGCAACTCTATGACTCTAGGGCGGTTTTGGATTTGAAGTTCCTAAACGAGCTTCCAGCCGCAATGATAAGGAACTTCAAATCCACCGCACTAGCGGCTGATGCGGTCGGGTGACAACTTGCGGCACCGAAACATGTCCTTGGGGCATCGATGCGCCTGAATATCGCCGTGCAGATGGACCCGATCGAGCGGATCAGCATCCGCGGCGATTCCACCTTCGCGCTGCTGCTGGAAGCGCAAAAACGCGGCCACGGCATCGCCTATTACACGCCGGACCGGCTGGCGTTGCTGGGCGCGAAGGTGGTCGCGAACGTGCAGCCGCTCAAGGTTCGCGACCAGCAAGGCGACCATTTCACGCTCGGCGAGGCGCGGCGCACCGAGTTGACCGAGTTCGACGTCGTCTTGCTGCGGCAGGATCCGCCGTTCGACCTTGCCTACATCACGACCACGCATCTGCTCGAGCGCATCCAGCCCGGCACGCTGGTCGTCAATGACCCGAGCGCGGTGCGCAACGCGCCGGAAAAAATGTTCGTGATGGAATTTCCCGAGCTGATGCCGCCCACGCTGATCACCCGCGACCTCGCCGAGATCAAGGCGTTCCGCGCCGAGCACGGCGACATCGTGATGAAGCCGCTCTACGGCAAGGGCGGCGAGGCGGTGTTTCGGCTGGCAAAGGAAGACCTCAACTTCGGCTCGCTCTACGATCTCTTCACCGTGACGTTCCGCGAGCAGTGGGTGGTGCAAAAATTCCTGCCCGCGGTCAAAGACGGCGACAAGCGTATCCTCCTGGTCGATGGCGAGTTCGCCGGCGCGGTGAACCGCGTGCCGGCGCCCGACGATCTGCGCTCGAACATGGCGCGCGGCGGTACTCCGACGGAAACCGAGCTCACCGCGCGCGAGCGCGACATCTGTGCTCGGATCGGCCCGGCGTTGCGCGAGCGCGGGCTCCTCTTCGTCGGCATCGACGTGATCGACGGTTATCTCACCGAGATCAACGTCACCTCGCCGACCGGCATCCGCGCGGTGAAAAATCTCGGCGGTCCGGACGTCGCGGCCATGATCTGGGACAAGATCGAGGCGAGGCGGCACAAGTGAAATGATCAGCGCGGCGGCGGGGATGACGCGGGCGCTTTCTCCGCCTTGAGGCGCGCGATCGCGGCGCGGATCGGCGCGAACGGCCCGTATTTGTGCTGCTGCTCGCTAAAGCCGTCGGCATAGGGGCCGTAGGGTGCGTCGACCGGCTTCTGCAAAAGGTCGGGAAAGTCCTTGTCGAGGCCGGCTTTGCGCGGCCGCGGCTGGGAGATGACGTAAGCCGCAATGTCCCAGGCCTGTTCCGGCGAAAACTGCGGGTTCAGGTAGTCGACCCCGTGCGGCATGTTGAAGTGGAGAAAATTTGCGACCGGGATCAGCCGCGCCATCCCGGCGCCGTCGTTGAAGCTGTCGTTGCCCCAGAGCGGCGGCACCATGTAGCCGAGATCGGTGGTCGGCAGGCTACGGCGGATGCCGGCGCCATTGGGACCGTGACACGCGACGCAGGCATTGGCGTAGAGTGCCTCGCCGCGTACGGGATCGGCGGCCCGATCGAGCTCCGGCATGTTGCCGGTGCCCAACCCCGGCAGGAGCTGCCCGGGCGCGACGCCGGTCGATAGAAATTTGCTGTAGGCCATCAGGGATTGCATTTCCGGCGTGCCGGTCGGCAACGGCCGCCCGTTCATGCTGCGCGTCATGCAGGAATTAATCCGTTCCTCGATGGTCATCTCCGCCCCCAGGCGGGCGCTGTAGTGGGGAAATTCTCCGAACAGGCCGAACAGCGGGATGCCGAACTTCTTCGTTCCGGCCTGGAGATGGCAATTGCTGCAAGCGAGATTGTTGCCGGCAAAGCGCTTGGCGCGATCCACAACCTCCGGACCCATATGGGCGTAGGTCGCGGTGATGAGATCGCGCCCGCGCCGCACCAGGCGGCCATGGGTATTGTTCGGAAGCGCGCCGATCTCGGGCACGGTCCAGATCTGCGGGCCGGACTTGGCCTCTTGCGCCGAACTCGTCGGCGCCCCGCGTCCCTCGGGCCACACCAATAGCCACAAGGACGCCAGCGCGGCCACACCGATGGCCCCGCGTGAACGTGCGAAATCCATCAACCCGCCTCCAACCTCTACACGTTTTTGTAGGGGCCAACGCGCCCAGCCGTCTACACAACCTCGAACGCTTTTGTTCACGAATTGTTCTTGATGCCGGGAGATTTTCCGCTACTATCGTGAGCAAGCAGGGGCAGCATGGTTCAGCGCGTCGCCACAGTGGCGTTTGAGGGCATCGAGGCCCGCGCCGTTGATGTCCAGGTTCAGGTCGCACCGGGGCTACCGGCGTTCAACGTCGTGGGCCTGCCGGACAAGGCCGTCTCCGAGGCCCGCGAGCGCGTGCGCGCGGCGCTGGTCGCCTCGGGGCTGGCGCTGCCGGCCCGGCGCATCACCGTCAACCTCGCGCCCGCCGACGTGCCGAAGGAAGGCAGTCACTACGATCTGCCGATCGCGCTCGGCCTGATGGCCGCGATCGGCGCCGTCCCGAGCGATGCGCTCTCCGGCTTCACGGTGCTGGGCGAACTCGGCCTCGACGGCTCGATCGCCGCGGTCGCGGGCGTGCTGCCCGCCGCGATCGGCGCCAACGGGCGCGGGGAAGGTCTCATCTGCCCCGCCCTCTGCGGCGCCGAAGCCGCCTGGGCGAGCCCGGAAATGGAGATCGTGGCCGCCGCGTCCCTCATTCAGCTCGCCAATCATTTCCGCGGCACGCAGGTGCTCGCCCGCCCACAGCCGAAGATCCGCGAGGTCGACGGCGCGCTGGTCGACCTCAAGGACATCAAGGGCCAGGAGAGCGCCAAGCGCGCGCTCGAAGTCGCCGCCGCCGGGGGCCACAATCTGCTCATGGTCGGCCCGCCCGGCGCCGGCAAGTCGATGTTGGCCGCGCGGCTGCCGACCATCCTGCCGCCGCTGACGCCGGCGGAACTGCTGGAAGTCTCGATGATCGCGTCGGTGGCGGGCGAGATTGAGGGCGGCGCGCTCACCAATCGCCGCCCGTTCCGCGCGCCGCATCATTCCGCCAGCATGCCGGCGCTGGTCGGCGGCGGATTACGCGCGCGGCCGGGCGAAATCTCGCTCGCCCATCACGGCGTGCTCTTCCTCGACGAGTTGCCCGAGTTCCAGCCGCAGGCGCTCGATTCGCTGCGCCAGCCGCTCGAGATCGGGCAGGTCGCGATCGCCCGAGCGAACCATCGCGTGACCTATCCCGCGCGTTTCATGCTGGTCGCCGCCATGAACCCCTGCCGCTGCGGCCGCGCCAGCGAGCCGGGATTCGCCTGCAAGCGCGGCGCGAACGCGCGCTGCGCCGCCGAGTATCAGGGGCGGCTGTCGGGCCCCCTCATCGACCGTATCGACCTGCACATCGAGGTGCCGGCGGTCACCGCCGCCGATCTCATCCTGCCGCCGCCGGCGGAAGGAAGCCGCGAGGTGGCCGCGCGCGTCGCGCGCGCCCGCGCGATGCAGGAGGAGCGCTACGCCGCGATCGGCCTGCCGCAGGTGCGCACCAACGCAGCCGCGCACGGTCCACTGCTGGAAGAGCTGGCGCGGCCGGACGCGGGCGGGCTTGCGCTCTTGCGCGACGCCGCCGATGCCATGCGGCTTTCGGCGCGCGGCTATCATCGCGTGCTGCGGGTGGCGCGCACGCTCGCCGATCTCGACGGCGCCGAAAAAGTCGGCCGCGTGCATCTCGCCGAGGCGTTGTCCTACCGCGCCCTCGTCGACGAGGTACGCCGCGCCGCGTGAGCGTGCGCGCCGCCTACAGCCGCCGCAGCGCCACTTCTTCGACCAAGTGGCTTTCGACCTTCTTCAGGATGAGGTCGGCGCGCTGACGCGTCGGCAAGATGTTCTCGCGCAGATTGAGGCGATTGATGCGCGTCCAGATCGAGGTCGCGGTCTTAACCGCTTCCACGTCCGACAGCGTCGCGTAGCGGTGAAAGTATGATTTTGGATCGCGGAACGCGGTCCCGCGCAAGGTCAGGAACCGGTCCGCGTACCAGCTCTGCAGCAAATCTTCGTCGGCGTCGAGGTAGATCGAGAAATCGAAAAAGTCCGACACGTACGGGATCGCCTTGCCGCCCTTCGGCGGAGCGCCGGCTTCCAACACGTTGAGGCCTTCGACGATGAGGATGTCGGGGCGATCGATCTCGATCCATCGATTGGGCGTCACGTCGTAGGTGAGATGGGAGTAGACCGGCGCGCGCACCGGCCGCCGTCCGGCCTTGATGTCGGAGAGAAAGCGCAGCAGCGCCGGCAGGTCGTAGCTTTCGGGAAAGCCCTTCTTCTCCATCAGGTCTTCGCGCTCGAGGATCGCGTTCGGATAGAGAAACCCGTCGGTGGTGATGAGGTCGACCTTGGGCACGTTCGGCCAGCGCGCCAGCAGCGCCTGCAGCACGCGCGCGGTCGTCGACTTGCCCACCGCCACCGAGCCCGCGACCCCGATGATGAAAGGCACCTTCGCGTCCTCGGTGCCGAGGAAGTTCTGCTGCGCCCGGAACAGGCGCTGCGTCGCCGCGACGTAAAGGGACAGCAGCCGCGACAACGGCAGGTAGATTTCCTCGACCTCGGTCATGTCGAGGCGGTCGTGCAGCGAGCGCAGCCGCGTCACCTCGTCCGGATTGAGCGTCATCGGCGTGTCGGCGCGCTTTGCCGCCCATTCCGCCCGCGAGAAGATGCGGTAGGGCGAGAGGCCGTCGTCGGTGCGTTGCTCCATCGTCCTTGCTCAGCCGCGATTGCGCGACGCCTTTTCGGTCAGGCCCGACTGCCGCGTGCGCTCGGCGAGCTGTGCCTCCACGTCGGCAAGAGAAATCCCGCGCGCCTCGAGCACCACCAGCAGGTGGTAAATGAGGTCGGCGGCTTCCGCGATCAAGCGCGCGCGATCCTCCTCGACCGCCGCCAGCACGGTCTCGATCGCCTCCTCGCCGAGCTTCTTGGCGCAATGCGCCACGCCCTGGTCGAGCAGCCTGCGCGTATAAGAGACATGGGCGCTCGCCTTCGCGCGCTCGTGCACGCGCTTTTCGAGATCGCGGAGGGTGAAGTTCGACATCGCCTTTGCTCCGCCTTGGCATACCATCTCCGCCCGCCGCCGCAAATCGGGGAGCTTGCTTGGCGCAGGCCCAGGCGCGAGGCGTCGGCGCTTCACATTGCGCCCGGGCGGGCTAGTGTCCCGATTCCGAAGTTCGCAAGCCCTTGCGGCACGCTCTCGTGCGAACTTCGGAATCAAAGGGACACTAGCAAACTTATGACTCTAGTGTGGTTTTTGGATTTGAAGTTCCTATGTGAGCGCGCTGCATATTTGTAGGAACTTCAAATCCACCACACTAGCATGCCTGCATGCCCCTTCCCGTGCTCGATTTCTGGTTCGATTTTGCCTCGACCTATTCCTATCTCGCCGCCATGCGGATCGGACCGCTGGCGCAAAAAGCCGAGGTCCGGGTGCGCTTTCGCCCTTTCCTGCTCGGGCCGATTTTCAAGGCGCAGGGCTGGAGCACTTCGCCGTTCAACCTCTACCCGGCGAAGGGCCGCCATATGTGGCGCGACCTCGAGCGGTCATGCGCGGAGTTGCAGCTCGCGTTCCGGCGTCCCGATCCCTTCCCGCAGAACAGTCTGCTCGCGGCCCGCGTGGCGCTGGTGGGGCTCGACCAGCCGTGGGGCGAAGCGTTCTGCCGCGCAATCTTTCGCGCGCAATTCGCCGACGGCCGCCGCATCGACGATGCTGCCGTCGTTGGCGACGTCCTGGCGGGATTTAAGCTCGACCCCGAGCCTGCGCTCGCAGCGGCCCAATCCGATGCGATCAAGATGCGGCTGCGGACGCAAACCGAGGAGGCGCAGCGGCTCGGCGTCTTCGGTGCGCCGAGCTTCACCACCGCCGACGGCGAATTGTTCTGGGGCAACGACCGGCTCGAGCCGGCACTGCGTTGGGCGAAGGCCGCCGCCAACCGCGGCTAAGGATCGAGCCGCATGGGCAGGCCGGCACGGGCCATGTACCGCTTGGCCTCGCTGATGCTGTACTCGCCGAAGTGGAAGATCGAGGCCGCCAGCACCGCGGTGGCGTGGCCGTCGCGGATGCCTTCGACCAGGTGCTCCAACGTGCCGACCCCGCCCGAGGCGATCACCGGCACGGACACTGCATCGGCGATGGCGCGGGTGAGCGCGATGTCGAAACCCTGCTTGGTGCCGTCGCGGTCCATGGAGGTCAGCAGGATTTCGCCGGCGCCGAGCGCGACCACCTCGCGCGCGTAATCGAAGGCGTCGAGCCCGGTGGGATTGCGGCCGCCGTGGGTGAAGATTTCCCAGCGCTCGCGCTCGTTCGGCTTCGACACGCGTTTGGCGTCGATCGCAACCACGATGCACTGGTCGCCGAATTTCTCCGCCGCCTCCTTGACGAACGCGCGCCGGGCGACCGCCGCGGTATTGATCGACACCTTGTCGGCGCCCGAAGCGAGAAGCTTGCGGATGTCCTCGACCGTGCGCACGCCGCCGCCGACGGTGAGCGGCATGAAGCAGGCCTCGGCCGTGCGCCGCACCACGTCGAGGATGATGTCGCGGTTCTCGTGGCTGGCGGTGATATCGAGGAACGTGAGCTCGTCGGCGCCGGCGGCGTCATAGGCGATCGCCGCCGCAACCGGATCGCCGGCGTCGCGCAGATCGACGAATTTCACGCCTTTGACGATACGGCCGTCCTTGACGTCGAGGCAGGGAATGACGCGAACCTTGAACATGGCCTCACGTCGCCGCGCGCGCCGTGCGGATCAGCCGCAATGCTTCCGTCGGGTCGAGCCGGCCGTCGTAGAGCGCGCGGCCGGCGATGGCGCCGGCGAGTTTCTTCGCGCACGGCTGCAACAGCGCCGCCACGTCGGCGATCGAGGCAAGCCCGCCCGAGGCGATCACCGGGATGCTCACCGCCTCGGCGAGCGCGATGGCGGCGTCGAGGTTGAGGCCCGCGAGCACGCCATCGCGGGAAATGTCCGTGTGGATCAAGGCCGCGACGCCCACGTCCTCGAACCGCTTGGCGATGTCGAAGGCGCTGAGCTCGGAGGTTTCCGCCCATCCCGCGACCGCCACCGTGCCGTCGCGGGCATCGAGCGCGACCGCGACGCGGGCGGGGTAGCGGCTCGCGGCCTTGATGACGAGCGCCGGATCGCGCACCGCCGCGGTGCCGATGATGACGCGGGTGATGCCCTTGTCGAGCCAGGCCTCGACGGTGCCCATGTCGCGAATGCCGCCGCCGAGCTGCAAGGGAATGTTGGTCGCTTCGATGATGCGCTCGACCGCGGCCACATTGACGGGCTTGCCGGCAAAGGCGCCGTCGAGATCGACCACGTGGAGATACTCGAAGCCCATCGCCTCGAAGGCTCGCGCCTGCGCCGCCGGATCGCGCTGAAACACGGTGGCGCGCGTCATGTCGCCTTGCTCAAGCCGCACGCATGCGCCGTCCTTGAGGTCGATGGCGGGAAAGAGAATCACGACGACACTCGCTTGACGTCATTCGCCGGCGCCGCTTCGCAGGCACGTTCGGACGATCGCCGCGGGCCGCCCTCGCTTGCGCGCGCCGGCAACGACCGAAGCGCAAGGCGCATCACGGCTTCCACTTCAAGAAATTGGCGATCAGCCGCAAGCCCAGCCGTTGGCTCTTCTCCGGGTGGAACTGAGTTCCCACCATCGTGTCGCGGCCGACGACCGCGGTGAGGGGACCGCCGTAGTCCACTTCGGCGATGAGATCGGAGCGCGCGGTGGTCTTGAGGTGGAACGAGTGCACGAAATAAGCGTGCAGACCCTGCGGCCCGACGGCGATGCCGTCGAACAGCGGATGCGACCGCCATGCATTGAGCGTGTTCCAGCCCATGTGCGGGATCTTCAAACTCGGATCCGAGGGTGCGATGCGTTCGACCTCGCCCGCAATCCAGCCCAGCCCCGGCGTCACCTCGTATTCGCGGCCGCGCTCGGCCATGAGCTGCATGCCGACGCAAATGCCGAGGAACGGCCGGCCCCGCCCGCGCACGCTGTCGTTGAGCGCTTCCACCATGCCGACGACGGCGTCGAGCCCCCGCCGGCAGTCGGCGAAGGCCCCGACGCCCGGCAGCACCACCCGGTCGGCGCGCGCGACCTCCTCGGGGTCGCTCGTCACCACGATCGGCTGCGCCAACCCTTCCTCGCGCGCGGCGCGCTCGAATGCTTTCGCCGCCGAGTGCAGATTGCCCGAGCCGTAATCAACGATGGCGACGCTCACCGCGGCGCTCCCGGTTGTGGAAACAAGCCGACGACCTCGGATGACGGCCGGCGCGCCATCGGCACGCCCATTGCCGGCGAGGATGCGCGCGGCACACCGTCGACCGATGGTCGCTCGGCCGAGGTCTTGTTGTCCCAAGTCTTGTTGGCCCAAGTCTTGTTGGCCCAAGTCTTGTTGGCCCAAGCATCGAAGAATCGACGTTCGGCCGATTCGACATCGTCGCCGACGACGATGCCCACGTTCCTCCAGCCGCGGCGTGCCAGCCCGAAGCGGCGCAATGTCGCCGCCTCGAAGCCGACGAGAAGCGAAAAGAGGGCGCCGGCGATGATCGTGACCGCCGCCGAGGTGCCGATCAAACGCAGGGCGACCGAAAGCGCGACGGCAAGGATGACGTAGCAGACCAATGCCAGCCACAACCGATGCCGCAGCATCCACCACGGCGCCAGCAGGAAGGCCCAGAACGAGAAGCCGTCGCGCACGAAGACGAAGCGCTCGGGATCGGGCGCGGATTCGTGCGCTTTCAGCGGCGGCTCGTACACGGTGTAGATCGACATGGTGTCTTGCTTTCTCCCTGGCGGCAACGCGTCAGCCGCCGAGCGAGCCCTTGGTCGAAGGAACCTCGTTGGCCGCGCGCGGATCGATCGCGACCGCAGCGCGCAACGCGCGTGCCAAGCCTTTGAAGCAGGACTCGGCGATATGATGGTCGTTGGTGCCGTAGAGTGTCGCGACGTGCAGCGTTACGCCGCTGTTCGTCGCGAACGCCTGGAACCACTCCTGCACCAGCTCGGTGTCGAAGCTGCCGACCTTGTCGCGCACGAACTCGGCCTTGAACACCAGGAACGGCCGGCCGGAAATGTCGAGCGCGACGCGGGTGAGCGCTTCATCCATGGGCACGTGGACGTCGGCATAACGGGTGATGCCCTTCATGTCGCCGAGCGCCTGTTTCAGCGCCTGCCCGAGCGCGATGCCGACGTCCTCGGTGGTGTGGTGGTGATCGATGTGCAGGTCGCCCTTGGCCTTGACCGTGAGGTCGATGCGCGAATGGCGCGCCAAAAGCTCGAGCATGTGGTCGAGGAAGCCGATCCCGGTCGAGATCGACGCAACGCCGGCGCCGTCGAGATCGATCGCGACCTCGACGTCGGTCTCCTTGGTGCTGCGCTTGACCGAGCCTTTGCGCATGAACGGATCTTTCGCCTTGAGCCGCGCGCCTTGTATCAGGGCCGGACTTCCTTCGCCACTCTAGCGGCCGCCGCAATTGCACCCTTGTCCGACAAGGCTTAAATCATTGCGCGCACCGGATCGACGCATGCAGCCCATTTCTTCCGACCTCTGGCACGGCACCACCATCCTGACCGTCCGCAAGGGCGGCAGCGTCGTGATCGGCGGCGACGGTCAGGTTTCGATCGGGCAGACCATCGTCAAGGCCAACGCCAAGAAGGTGCGCCGCCTCGGCAAAGGCGACGTGATCGGCGGCTTTGCCGGCGCCACCGCCGACGCCTTTACCTTGTTCGAGCGGCTGGAAGCAAAGCTCGACCAATATCCGGGCCAGCTTACCCGCGCCGCTGTCGAACTCGCCAAGGATTGGCGCACCGACCGCTACCTGCGCCGGCTCGAAGCCATGATGATCGTCGCCGACGCGCAGGTGTCGCTGGTGCTCACCGGCACCGGCGACGTGCTCGAGCCCGAGGCCGGCGTGATGGGCATCGGCTCCGGCGGCAATTACGCGCTCGCCGCCGCGCGCGCCATGATCGACGGGCCGCTCGACGCCGAGGCGATCGTGCGCAAGGCGATGGACATCGCCGCCGACATCTGCGTCTACACCAACCGCAACGTCACGATCGAGAAGCTGTGATGTCGCGTTATCAGTTTCTCCCGATGTCGGCCGCCGACCTGCCGTTGGTGCGTCGTTGGCTCGCCGCACCGCACGTCACCCAGTGGTGGGGCGATCCCGACGAGCAGTTCGGGCTAGTGAGCGAGGACCTTGAACAGCCGGCAATGGACCAATTCGTCGTAACGATCGACAGGCGGCCCTTCGCCTATCTTCAGTGTTACGACCAGAGGGCGTGGCCGGATAACGGGCTCGGCATCCATCCGCCGGGCACGCGCGGCATTGATCAATTCATCGGCGAGCCGGACATGACCGGTCGCGGCCACGGCTCTGCCTTCATTCGCGCCTTCATCGTTGACCTGATGAGGGCCGGGACGCCGCGCGTCCTGACCGACCCCGATCCCACCAATGCGCGCGCGATCCGCGCCTACGAGAGGGCCGGCTTCCGCAAGGACCGCATGGTGGACACGCCCGACGGCCGCGCCCTTCTGATGGTGTGCCACGCATGACCGACTTTTCACCGCGCGAAATCGTCTCCGAACTCGACCGCTTCATCATCGGCCAGGCCGATGCCAAACGGGCGGTGGCGATCGCGCTGCGCAATCGCTGGCGGCGCCTGCGGCTCGACGAGAAAATGCGCGAGGAGGTGTTGCCCAAGAACATCCTGATGATCGGACCGACCGGCGTGGGCAAAACCGAGATTTCCCGCCGCCTCGCCAGGCTCGCGGGGGCCCCGTTCATCAAGGTCGAAGCGACCAAATTCACCGAGGTCGGGTATGTCGGGCGCGATGTCGAGCAGATCGTGCGCGATCTCGTGGAAGTCGCGATCACGCAGACGCGGGAGCGAAAGCGCAAGGACGTGCGCGCGCGGGCCCAGCTCGCAGCTGAGGATCGGGTGGTGACCGCTCTTGTGGGCGAGAACGCCAGCGCCTCGACCAAGGAAGCCTTCCGCAAACGCCTGCGCGCCGGCGAGCTCAACGACAAGGAGATCGAAATCGAGGTGCAGGCGAGCGGCGGCGGCATGCCGCTGTTCGAAATTCCCGGCATGCCCGGCGCGCAGATGGGCGCGATCTCGATCGGCGATATTTTCGGCAAGCTCGGCGGCAGCCGCACCAAGACTCGCCGCGTCACGGTGGGAGAATCCCACGACGTCCTGATCAACGAGGAATCCGACAAGCTCCTCGACAACGACCAGTTGGTGCTGGAATCGATCAAGGCGGTCGAGCAGAACGGCATCGTGTTCCTCGACGAGATCGACAAGATCGCCGGCCGCGAGGGGCGCGCGGGCGCCGACGTGTCGCGCGAGGGCGTGCAGCGCGACCTGTTGCCGCTGATCGAGGGCACCACCGTCTCGACCAAGCACGGCACGGTCAAGACCGACCATATCCTGTTCATCGCGTCCGGGGCGTTCCATCTCTCCAAGCCCTCCGACCTGCTGCCCGAGCTGCAGGGGCGGCTGCCGATCCGGGTGGAGCTGCGCCCGCTCACGCGCGACGACTTCCGGCGCATTCTGACGGAAACCGAAGTGTCGCTGCTCAAGCAGTACGTCGCCCTGCTGGCGACCGAAGGTGTGAAGCTCGAATTCAGCCCCGACGCGGTCGACGCCATCGCCGATGTGGCGGTCGCGGTCAATTCGAGCATCGAGAACATCGGCGCGCGGCGGCTGCAGACCGTGATGGAGCGCGTGCTCGACGAGATTTCATTCGCGGCGCCCGACCGCCCCGGGGAGACGGTGGCGATCGACGCCGCCTACGTGCACAAGCACATCGGCGACCTCGCCAAGAACGCCGATTTGAGCCGCTTCATTCTCTGAGAAGCCGAAGCGAACGCCGGCAATTCCATGACCACGATGAAAGCGGTCCGGCTGTTCGAGTTCGGCGGGCCCGACAAGCTCCGCTACGGCGACCATCCGATGCCGGAGGTCGGGCCCACCGATGTTCTGGTCAAGGTGGTCGCCACCTCGGTCTCGCGCTGGGACATCAAGTACCGCACCGGCGAGGTGCACGAGTTCTACGGCAAATCCACCGGACATCACGGCGGCATCCACGGCCGCCGCGCTTTCCCGATGCCGATGCAGCTCGGCCGCGACGTCGCCGGCGAAGTCGCGGCGGTGGGCGCAAGCGTGGCGACGCTCGCGCCCGGCGACCGCGTGCTCGGCATGACCAATCCCGAAAACACGCTCTCGCTCGCGAGCATTCGCGGGCTCGGCAATCTCTCCGGCGGAATCGATCTCCCCGGCCACACCATGTTCGGCGGCTACGCGCAGTTCGTGTCGCGTCCGGAGAGCTACTGGATCAAAGTGCGGCCCGATCTCGATCTCGATCAGGGCGCCGCAGCCATGTGGCCGTGCGCCACCGCC
>WNFA01005117.1_pt1 | contig 14515 bp, 13 predicted proteins | sample 5400481 | NCBI WGS metagenome assembly WNFA01 (sample SAMN13153340, study PRJNA577476) | soil metagenome | isolation source: 120 cm saprolite under Douglas fir tree site 2 hole 1 replicate 2 | place: USA:California | collected 2015-04-18 | reverse complement strand
ACCTTGTGCGCGACCAGGTTGAGCGGAAAGTTGAAGGGAGTAATCCCCGCGACGGGGCCCAGAGGGAAGTGACGCACGATTCCCCAGCGTCCGGCGGTGTACTCCTGCCAGTCAAGGGGAAGAAACTCGCCGTAGATGCGGGTGCTTTCCTCGGCCGCGACGTTGAACGTGAAAACGGCACGTTCGACCTCGGTGCGGGCGCTCTTGATCGGCTTGCCGGCTTCCTGAGCCAGCGTGCGTGCGAATTCATCTTTGCGCCGTGCAATGGCCGCCGAAATCTGCCGCAGCACGCGCTGCCGTTCAAACGCGGGCAGGCGCTTGGTAGTGCCAAACGCCTTGACCGCGGCTGCAATGGCGGCTTCCGCATGCTCGCGTCGGCCTTGGATCACCCGGGCAATCACGCTGCCGTCATACGGTGCGCGCACCTCGACGACGTCGCCGTCTTCCATCCAGCGGCCATCCACGAAGAATCCGTGCGTCACAACGGGAGCAATCGTCATCTCGGCCATGATTTTCTGATCCCCGGTGGCAACGAGCCTTGAAGATTATAAGACCTTTGCAACAGCGCACGCGCGATTCCGAAGGGAGATTTCTCCCAGTTGCGTAAGTTGGCGCTTCCCGGAGCGATATTTTTCATCGTTCCTCTACAATTAGACGCTTTGCCAATGTCCTTCCCACAGACGATCCTCGAACTTGCGCCACTCCTGCGTGAAAAGAAAATTTCCCCGGTTGAGTTGACCCACGCCTGTCTGGGAAAGATCGAGAAACTGAATCCCGCGCTGAATGCCTTTATCACGGTGACCACCGACTCCGCGCTCGCAGAAGCACGTGCCGCGGAAGATGAGATCGCCCACGGCAACTGGCGCGGACCCCTGCACGGCGTTCCCATCGCGCTGAAAGACCTGATCGACACGGCGGGCGTGCGCACCACCGCAGCCAGTGCGCTTTTCAAAAACCGTGTTCCCACTGCAGATGCCGAAATTGTTCGTCGGGTGAAAGAAGCCGGCGCGGTAATCCTGGGAAAAAACAATCTGCACGAGTTTGCCTACGGCGGCAGTTCGCTGGTCAGCCACTTCGGCGACGTGCACAATCCCTGGGATGTTGACCACATTGCTGGCGGCTCATCAGGCGGATCGGCTGCCGCGGTGGCTGCGGGCCTGTGTTATGCCGCGATTGGGACGGATACCGCAGGCTCCATCCGTGAGCCTGCCGCCCTCTGTGGATGTGTGGGTCTCAAGCCGACCTATGGACGGGTGCCGAGCCGCGGCGTCATTCCGCTTTCGATGTCTCTCGACCACGTCGGTCCTCTGGCCGCAACGGTTGCCGACGCTGCTGTGGTGCTCCAGGCAATCGCGGGCTACGACGCCGCAGACATCACAACATCCAACGTACCGGTAGAAGACTATGTCTCTGCTCTGCGCGAAAGTTCAAAGAGACTTCGCGTGGGCGTGCCCCGAGCATACTTCTACGACGATCTGGATGCAGAAGTTGCTGCCGCGATGGAGCATGCCCTGGCTGGCATCAAGACTCTCGTTGCCGAAGTGAAAGAGATCACCTTGAACGTGCCGACCGACCGCAGCCTGCAATCTGCCGAATCGTATGCCTATCATGCCGCACATGTAGCGAAGTCGCCGGAAATGTACCAGGAGGAAACCCTGCGCCGCATCCGCTCGGGAGCAAACGTCTCAGCGGCGGATTACATTCAGCGGCGACGGGAGATGGACGAAGCCCGACGCAGCATTCGCGATGCATTCGCTGATGTGGATCTGCTGATCACTCCCACCATGCCGCTGCCCGCTCCCGCGATCAGCGATCTGAGAAAAGATCCGGACGCCTTGCGCCCTGCCGAACTCAGGCTGTTGCGCAACACGCGCCCATTCAACGTGTGGGGATTACCGACGATCTCAATTCCATGCGGCTTCACGCAGGCGGGGTTGCCGATCGGTTTGCAGATTGCGGGACCGCCCTGGAGAGAGGAGGTCGTACTTCGATTAGCTGACGCTTACGAGCAGGCGACGGCGTGGCACAAGCGACGGTGCACGGAGCAGGGGAGGAACGAGAGATGGTCGGTCAGAACGATTAGCGGAAACGCCTGATTTTCGACAGGAGTGCTCATGACTGCGTCGTCGGTGTCTAAGCAAGGTATGAGGAAGGTCTTATCTGTGACGTTTGCACTCCTCTTTTGCCTTGACGACGCTGTGGCAAAACGTACGTTGTCCTGCCCGTGCCGCACGACCGGAATGATGTGCCTTACCGAAGGGCAAGTGAGTAAGCAGGTTTCGCGCATTGAAATGGAACCTGACCGGATGGGCAATCACACCAACCTCAGGGGAATCGCGGTCTTTCAGGTTACATTTGACGAGAATGGACGTGTAGTCAGTGCAAGGGCCATCTCTGGACATCCTTTGGCTATCGAGTTCTTAGTAACGGCTGCGGAAAGATGGAGATTCAAGCCATACTTGCAAAATGGGGTTGCGCGAAAGGTGTGTGGGCGACTGAGGGTGAAGTTCTCGATGATTGAAAACAAGCCTTCTGCTGAGGTGCTGAAGCCCAGCGTCGATTGACTGGCGAAAAATCGTCATCTCGCTCACTAGGTCGTGTTCCTGACATGGCCGACCCTTCCACTCCCGTTCACCCGTCTCATTCTCAATCCACCGTCCTGACATCATCCGGCAGCAACAGCGTGAAGGTGCAACTGGCAGTTATCGAGCACGAAAGGGTCCCACGCCGGAAAACCTTTACGGGAGTATCGTCAGGAAAGGTCAGGTGGTAGCCCGCGGTGCGAAGCGCTTCGGTGAAGGACTTCAGCTTCTCGTCTCCGCTAACGAACTTCACAGCGTCAGCCTTCGCCGCCGAACCCACACCTCCGCTCAACTGGACGAAGAACTCCGCGTTCCCAGTCTGCTTCGCCTTGCCCAGGTCGATGGTTTCGAGATGCTGAAGTTCGTCCTTGTGCTTGGCGACCAATGCATCCACTTTGGCGTCGCCGCCGGCTAGCCCGGCCAGTCGCGGGCGCGTTTCGGGAATGGGACGCAGTCCGTTCAATGCGAGCGCGTACGTCTGAAGAGCGCGATCTTTGTTCCCCTGCTTCTCGTAGATCTGCCCGAGATGATCTCCCACCTCGCCGTGATGACCAAGGGCCCACGCCGCCGCTACATATTTCTCAGCCTTGTCCAGATGCCCTTCCGCAAAATGCACCCAGCCCAGAGTGTCCCAGTAAGCGATCAGTGATGGGACCAGCGGCAACTCCTGCTGCGTGAGCCGGTCCAGCGAAACATTGCGCAGCGCCGCCGCCGTCGCCGTCGAACGCGGCCAGCGCCTTGTCGTCCTGCCCGAGGTTCAGGTAGGCGTCGCCCAGGCTCACCTGCAACTCGGGGCTCTCGGGCGTAAGGGACGCAGCCTTTTCGAGTTCCGGGGCAGCCTCGTCGTATTTGTGCCACTCCGCATACATGGCGCCCAGATTGGCGTGAGCGTACTTATCGAGTGGATTGATCTCGAGTTGCTTGTGGAATGCCGTGGCCGCATCGTCGTACTTGCGATCCTGCCAGTAAGCGCGCCCTCCTAAATACACACGCCCCAGATTGTTCCAGGCAAATTTGTTCTTGGGATCGATCTCTGTGGCCCGCTTCAAGAGAGCAATGGCCACAGGAAAATTCCCGTTGTTCATGGCGGCCACGCCGCTCTCCACCAGATCGTCAGCCTTCATGTCGGCGGGAGGAACCGCCACGCCGGCGGCCGCGTTCTCGATCGCGAGGCGCTGCCCCAGGTCGGAGCTGACGGCGCGGCGGAAGGCTTCGTAGTCCGGGCCGCGCCCCGGCGGAAGTTCGTCCTGATGAAGCGTCAGCTTGCGCCCGGCGGTGAAGACGTTGTTCTCAAGTTTGTAAGTTGCCTCGTACTCCGCGTAATCGCGCTTTAACGAGAACGGAAGCGGCGCGTGCGCCGTGTACTTGGCCGGAAGCTCCAGCTTGATTTTGTATGTGTACTCGGCCTTCGGACCCAGCTTCAGTGGTTCCGCGTCGGCGTCAGTGTCGTCGTCGCTGACATCCGGCAGATTGAAGGAAGAAAGCGGCAGCACCATGTCCAGCTTCTTCCTGGACCAATCCAGAAAGTTCGGGCGGGAAACGTCGTAGGACATGGTGAAAGGCTCGCGGGTAGCGGCAGGATCGCTGACCTTGAGATTCGTGACGTCGCCGCCAAGTCCGACGTTTACATTCTCGACCACCCGCTGCCAGTTGGCCTGAGGAACGCGGCGGAAGATGGAGCGCAGCAGCAATTCTTCATCGCCCCGAAACACATAATGCACGTGAGCATCGAGCTTGCCGATTTCATTGACCTTGCCGTCGATCTCCGAAATCTCGCTGTCGGGCATCGGGGTGTCCGCCGGCGTCTCCTCCAGGTGGGGCGTGCCGTCGGCGGGAATGACCAATGCCTGCTTCTTGCGCAGGCTGAAGGCCAGCAGGCGAAAGGGGGCGACTTCGCTGGTCGTATCCATCCAGACTTCTTCCTTGCCCAGCGGCAGCAGCGTGATCACGTGATCGAACTGTGAGGGCGACGGCACGTCGGGATCGAGCTTGCGACTGGAATTGATCAGAACCGATGACGCGTGAAAGCCTTCCGCCTCGAGCATCGAAGCCAGCAGGGTGTGCTTGTCCTTGCAGTCGCCATACTGGTTGTGCAGAACGTCGCTGGCCGAATGCGGCTGATACCGCCCCAATCCTAACGACAGACTCACATAACGGAAGTTCTTGGCGACAAAGTCATACAGGGCTTGCGTCTTGTCGAGATCCGCAGTGAAGTCCTTGGTCAATTCATTCGCCTTGGTGCGCACTTCCCGCGAAGGAGTGCGACGGTCTTTCTCCAGCGTCGCGTACCAGCGCCCAACCTCTTCCCAGCTGTTGAAGGTCGTAAGTTGGACGTCGGGGCGTTCGTCCTCCAGTTTCTTTTTCTTTTTCTTCTTTTTGTCCTTCTCCTTGTCTTTGCTCTCGTCTTCGCGCTCCAGGTGCGAACCGGACCAGTGATAGACGCGCCGTCCCTTCTCCTCCGACACCTTCGGATCCAGGCCCGGATTATTCTTCAGCTTGACCGTTCGGTCAGCGGGCACATCGACGTCGAATTCCTCATCGAGCACGATGTTGTTCTTGTCGAACTCGTATTCGGTCCAGAACTGCCCCGCTGCCAGAGGCGTATGCACCACGGTGACGAGGTCGTACTCCAGCACCTCTCCCGGACGCAGTCCCGGCACCGTAATGTGCTTCTGGCGGTAGTCGGTGTACACGGGTGCCTCGCGCTCGACCGGAGCACTCAAGTCCTGCACCGCATCTTCGCCGGCCTTAACGACGCTGCCGTCCTCCTTCAGCACGCGAACGTACGGAATCTCAACTCGCTCATTGGCCGAGTTGTAGCCTAGTTGCAGCTGTCCCCATTGCTGCACTCCCGCTTCGCTTTGCACGCGGATCCGGGCGATAGTTTCGCGGCGGCCAGTACCGTCGCTCTCGAACCGGTAGCGGGAGCGTAACTGCTCGATGACGAAAGCTTCCTGGGAATAGTCGTGGGCCTTTTCAGCTGCCTTGGCCGAATCGCCTTCAGGCGGCTTGGCGGTGGGAATCTCCGGCTTTTGCGCAACTTTCTTCGAATCCGCCGAACTGCTCGGCTTCCTGGAAGTAGAGCCCTCCGGAACCGGGCTCGACTGTTGGGCAGTGACGTTCAGGCCGCACGTGCAGGCAAAAGTGAAAACGAGGATGCAATTCCGCATAGGTAGGGACAGGCCCTGCGCCGTTTGTATCCCAAGCCGGGCGCGGGCGCAAGGGGACCACCCGCTTGCTAATCCGTCGATTTGGCTTGGGGACGAAGTTTCTGAAGGCCGACTACGCCGAGCAATAGCTCGTAGTTCCGCGCAGACGAGTATGATTTCCTGACCGAAAATATCGAGATGCCAGGGGACGAGGCTAAGTACGCATGATCCGACGCTGTGACGATCGTGATTTTGAGCTGATTTGGGCCATCATCAACGATGGCGCGCAGGTCTATAAAGGAATCATCCCTGCAGATTGCTGGACCGATCCATACATGTCACGGGAGAAATTGTGCCACGAAATCGACCAGGGAGTTGTTTTCTGGGGCTATGAGGAGACCGGGATATTGGTGGGCGTAATGGGCATTCAAGCGGTCCAGGACGTGACCCTCGTCCGACACGCCTATGTTCGCACCAGCAGCCAGAAACGAGGAATTGGAGGGAACTTGCTGTCTCATTTGCGGGAGCTGGCAATCGGCCCGGTATTAATCGGGACTTGGGCGGATGCGGTCTGGGCGATTCACTTTTACGAAAGATATGGCTTCCAAGTCGTGGTTCCCCAGGAGAAAGACCGGCTGCTTAAAAAGTATTGGAATGTCCCCGAACGCCAGATTGAAACTTCCGTGGTTCTGTCGGATCAAAAGTGGCGGAACTCGCGATAAAGCGTAGGTTTTCAATCGTAATCTGACGGGCGACCGCCTTGCATGTCCCGCCGACAATGGCGCGGTTTACACATCAGTAACGTAGATTCGGGTGACATTTTCCTGGCTTTGCCAGCCCCAACCAGTAGTAAAATTCCTCCCAGATAGTTCTGCCTGGCCACGACGCCAGACAGACGTGACGCATAATGTTCTTGCGCCACGATCTTTCCGTTGGAGGTTTTCTTGCATGGAAGATCGGGCCCCTGTCGTCAATTCTTCAGTTCATCAGTCCACCCGCAAACGCGAAGGCCGCGGCGCCTGGGTACTCACCGCCTACGGCATTTCCGGCCTGGCCCTTTTCGGCCTTCTGGCGTACTTCTTCTCGGACTTCATCTCCCACTAGTCCGGCACTGATGTCTCGAACGGGCGTGCGCGTCCGCGGAAAATGTTGAAGTGTTTCTCCGCGTGAGCTGGGACGCGTGGTCCCTCGAAGAAGACCCAGTTGAACGTGCTACAATGAGCGGCCTTAGGAGCTGCTGGCGTTCGCGCGATCCGGCGTTTCCCCACACGTAAGAACTGCAAAGAAGCACGAAGGAAGATGCTGTGGCCAAGACTCCCACATCCACTCCTACCCCGATCACCTACGCCGACGCCGGTGTGGACATCACTCGCGCCAACCGCACCAAGCAGCGCATCAAGTACCTGGCCCACAAGACCTTTACCCGCGGCGTACTGAGCGAGATTGGCGGGTTTGGCGGCCTGTTCGCGGTGGACAAGACCAAGTATGTGGACCCCGTACTGGTCTCAAGCGTCGACGGCGTAGGTACCAAACTCAAGGTCGCCTTCGAGATGGGTCTGCATTCCACGGTCGGCGCAGACCTGGTCAATCATTGCGTCAACGACATTGCTGTCCAAGGCGCCGCGCCGCTGTTCTTTATGGACTATCTGGCGACCGGCAAGCTCGAACCCTCGATTGCCGAGCAGGTCGTCGAGGGCATCGCCGACGCCTGCAAGCACAACGGCTGCGCGCTCATCGGCGGCGAGACCGCCGAAATGCCCGGCTTCTATCCCGACGGAGAATACGACCTGGCCGGATTCATCGTCGGAGTCGTCGACCGTGAGCGCATCATTACCGGCAAGGACGTGGAGATCGGCGATATTGTTCTCGGCCTGCCTTCGAATGGCCTGCATACCAATGGATATGCCCTGGCTCGCAAGTTGCTCTTTGAAGTAGCCCACTACTCGCCTGAGACCTACGTGAACGAGATCAAGAACAAGGTCGGCAACGAGCTCATGCGGACGCACAAGAGTTACTGGTCTTCCCTGAAGAAGTTGCTCGACGGTCAGTGCGTTGCCGCTCTGGCGCACATCACCGGAGGGGGAATCACAGAAAATCTCCCGCGCGTGCTGCCTCGCGGAACGTCAGCCGTCATCGAACTGGGCACATGGCCGGTCATGCCCATCTTCGAGCACTTGCAGCAACTCGGGAACGTCCCGCAGGACGAGATGCTCCGCACCTTCAACATGGGCCTGGGTATGTTGCTGGTCGTGCCCTCGGCAAAATTCAAGAAAGCCCAAACCGTGCTCGAACGCGTGGGAGAAAAAGCCTACACCATCGGCCGCATCGTCAAGGGTGAACGCAAGGTAATGTACAGCTGAGCTTTGCGCGATCCGGTGCCCGCCTCGTCTCCATGTGCCAGTAGCCCCGCCGGTGAACTATGCGGGTGCACTATGATGGACTGGCTGAAAGCTGATAGCTGACAGCCGAAACCCCATGAATTCTCTCGGCATCCTCCTCTCCGGACGCGGCAGCAACTTCGTCGCCATCGCCGACAGCATCGATTCTGGACGGATTCCCGACGCCCGCATCACCGTCGTCATCTCCAACAAGCCAGACGCGCCAGGAATCGCCTTCGCACGCCAGCGCGGACTCAACGCACTGGTCATTCCGTCGAAGGACAAGTCCCGCGAGCAGCATGACCGCGAAGTCGTTGCCGCGCTCAATCAGAATGGCGTTGACCTAATCTGCTTAGCCGGATACATGCGCCTGCTTTCGCCGTGGTTCGTGCAGCAGTTTCCCCGGAGAATTCTGAACATCCATCCCTCGCTCTTGCCCGCATTCCCCGGCCTCGAGGCGCAAGAGCAAGCCTTCGCCTACGGCGTCAAGATTTCAGGCTGCACCGTGCATTTCGTCGACGAAGAGCTCGATCACGGCCCCATCATCGTGCAGAAAGCCTGTCCCGTGTTGGAAACCGACGATGAGCACACCCTGGCCGCACGCATTCTCGAACAGGAGCACATCGCCTACACCGAGGCGGTCAACATTGTCCTAGCGGGGAACTTCGAAATCGTGGGCAGAAGGCTAGTGGCAAGTCAAAAGGCAGAAATCAGAAGGCAGAAGTGAAAATCTTGTGACATCCGTCACAGCCTTGCTCAACCCGCCGGGTTGAAGATGGTCCTCGTGGGTAACAGCGACGATCTGAAGGACCGGACGAAGCATTTTGCGCTTCGTGTCGTACGTTATACAGAGCGCTTCCCTTTCACGAAGAGGCCAGGGTCATTGGTAGACAACTTCTGCTCAGGCACGTCGGTGGGGGCTAACTACCGAGCGGCCTGTCGCGCGCGGTCGAAGGCTGAGTTTGTGGCAAAGATCGGCATAGTTCTCGAGGAAGCGGACGAGACAATCTTTTGGCTGGAACTACTGCAAGAATCAGGGATCATGAGCCCCCAGAAGTTGATGCCCCTTGTTCAAGAAGCCCGGGAACTCACTGCGATCTTCGTGACCTCCATCCGCACCGCGAAGGGAATTGCTTCGTGAGTTCTGGCCTAATTCTGCATTCTGACTTTTAACTTCTGCATTCCCTATAATGACTGTTCCCATGTCAACCTTCGCTCCGGTAGACGAACAGCTGACGTATCTAAAGAAAGGCGCCGCGGAAATCATTCGCGAAGCCGACCTCCGCGCGAAGCTGGAAAAGTCGCGCACCACCGGCAAGCCGCTGCGTGTAAAGCTCGGCATGGACCCAACCGCTCCCGACCTGCACCTCGGCCACACGGTCGTATTGCGAAAACTCAAACACTTTCAAGATCTAGGCCACACCGCAATCTTCCTCATCGGCGACTTCACCGGCATGATCGGCGACCCCACGGGACGATCCGCCACCCGCCCACCGCTCAGTCGCGAACAGATCGAACAGAATGCCGAAACCTACCGCGCCCAGGTCTTCAAAATCCTCGACCCGAAGAAAACTGTCATCGACTTCAACCGCCGCTGGATGGGCCAGTTCACCTCCGACGATTTCGTTCGCCTGACCGCGAAGTACACGGTCTCGCAATTGCTCGAGCGCGAAGACTTTCACAAACGCTTCCAGGAAGAAAAGCCCATCTCGGTGCACGAACTGCTCTACCCGCTGGTCCAGGGATACGACTCCGTCGCCCTCGAAGCCGACGTCGAACTCGGCGGCACCGACCAGAAATTCAACCTGCTCGTCGGCCGCGAAATGCAGCGCGCCTACGGCCAGGAATCGCAGGTAGTGCTGACCACGCCGATTCTCGAAGGCCTCGACGGCGTGCAGAAAATGTCAAAGTCGCTCGGCAACGCGATCGGCATCCACGAGCCCCCACTGGAAATGTACGGCAAGGTAATGAGCATCTCCGACGAAATGATGTGGCGTTATTACGAACTGCTCACAGATGTGCTACAGATTCAGATCGATGCCTTGAAGGAGGGTGTCAAAAGCGGCGAACGCCATCCGATGGAAGTCAAGAAGTTGCTGGCTAGGCTGATTGTCACCGACTTCCACTCGCGGGACGTGGCAGAAAGAGCATCTCGGGATTGGGCAACACAGTTTCAAGAGGGCCGCGTCCCAGACCATGTGTTAGAAGTGGCAATTGAGATTACTGAGGGCGGCGTGCGCCTTGACAAGCTGCTTGCTCGCGTCGATCTGGCCGAATCGGTCAGTGATGCTGGAAGGAAGCTGAAGCAGAAAGCTGTACGAGTAAACGGCGAGATCCAAACGGATCCGGTCACGCGGATCGACTTGAGCCAACCCGTCACGCTGCAGGTAGGCAGAAAGATCCGGAAGGTTCGTGCAAGCATGATTATGGGTGTTAGGCCGAAACAATAACTCATGTGGGGACAGCCGCCCTCGGCTGTCCGGGCGAGCAAAGCTCGCCTGCCTTCCTGCTGTCACCCGTCCTTCCCAATCTGGAATTGATCGACAATTTAACGAAACTGCAGCATCCACTTCCCCCTAACTCCGACTACACTTCCAAACAGCGGAGCTTCGCTCCGCCGGACAGCCGAGGGCGGCCGTCCCACATTGGCCCCAATGCCGCAGGCTTTCTACCGCAGACAGCTCCCGCATCTCCAAGTCGATGACAGACAGCACTTCGTGACATTCTGCACCGATCACCTCTGGATCCTTCCCGAGCACGTCCGTTCCATCGTGCTGAATTGCTGTCTCCACGACAACGGAAAGAAATTCGACATGCGCGCCGCAGTCGTGTTGCCCGATCATGTTCACATGATCTTCGTGCCCTGGGTCGATCGCGAGGCGCAAGAGGTTTGCTCACTCGCTGACATCATGGATGCAATCAAAGGGGCATCCGCGCACAAAGTCAACAAAGCACTCGGACGAAAAGGACGGCTTTGGCAACCCGAATCCTTCGATCATGTCGTGCGGTCTTCAGAGCCTCGATGCGAAGATCGATAACTTGCTGGAAAACCCGGTCCGTCGAGGGTTGGTTGCCGCTTGGGAAAACTATCCTTGGTTATGGAAGAAGCCTTTTGTGAATCCCTTTGCTCCGGCTCTGTGACTGAGCCCCGAGAAGCTACTGGGCTTCGACCAGTCGGACAGCCGGGGGCGGCTGTCCCCACATAAATCTTTCAGCTCATCCCCGGGCGTGGTAAATTCTGCTACCCTCATCCGCGCACATGCGCGCCGCAGCCATTCTCGGGCTGGGATGTTCTCCGAAATACCTCAAGCCATTTCAGGACGACAAGGCTGCCGACAAGGCCATCGACTGGCGCATCGGCATGCCAACGCCGACTGATCCCGTCGATGTCATCTTGCTCTTCGGCGGCGACGGAACCATTCACCGCCACCTCGGTCAATTAGTAAGGCTGAACGTTCCCGTACTCGTGGTCCCCGCGGGCAGTGGTAACGACTTTGCACGAGCTCTCGGCCTTCGCCGCTTGCATGATTCCGTCGCCGCATGGCGACGCTTCCGCGCAACGCACGACAACGTGCGCTCAATTGACTTGGGGCTCATTACGCCTCTGGAAAGCGCGGGCGAGGCCCCTTCGACTATCGCTCAGGGCAGGTCCACGCCACACGAACCAGCGCGCGACGCGGTCCACGGCGCTCGATACTTCTGCTGCGCAGCCGGCGTTGGCCTGGACGGCGAAGTCGCGCGTCGCGCGAACCAGTTGCCGCGCTGGCTGCGGGCACACGGCGGGTATGTAATGAGCCTGGCCCCGGCCATCTTTCACTTTGCGCCGTTGCCAATGAAAATCCTGACACCAAAGACTGAGGCCGACGGACAAAAGCCCGAGGTCATAGACGGCATCTGGACGATCCGCAGCGACCAACCCACCATCCTCGCAGCCTTCGCCAACACTTCCACGTATGGTGGGGGCATGAAGATCGCTCCCCACGCCAAAGTGGACGACGGCCTGCTGGATGTCTGCATCGTGGGCGGCATCGATCCGTTCAAACTGTTCTGCATGTTCCCAACCGTCTATTTTGGGCGGCACCTCAGCATGTCGGAGGTCGATTACTTTCAATCCGCGTGCCTGCGCGTCGAAACCGAGCATCCCCTCGACGTCTACGCCGACGGCGAGTATGTCTGCCAAACCCCGGTCGAAGTCGCAGTTCGTCGCGATGTGCTTCGGGTGATTGTTCATCCGTCACAGACACGTTTCTAGTTTCTGGTTTCTACTTTCCTGTGAGACACCCTTCTCAGGTATCGACAGGAGACTAGGAGCCGTTCATGGGACATTCCTATAGAGACCTTATCGTTTGGTAGAAAGCGATCGCCATGGTGACAGACATTTATCGCGCGACGCAGAACTTTCCCCGGAACGAAACCCATGGTTTGACCAGCCAGATACGGCGTTCCGCGGTGTCGGTAGCCAGCAATATTGCGGAGGGCCAGGGTAGACTCTCGCGGCGAGAGTTCCGCCATTTCCTTGGCACGGCGCGAGGCTCGCTGCTTGAAATGGAAACTCAGGTAGTCATTGCCGAAAATCTTGGCTACCTGTCGCAGACTGAGGTACGGGAACTCGGACGTGCTTCCGGCGAGGTCAGCCGCCTGCTCCACGGGCTGATGCAATCGCTTCAGGAAGCCGCATGATGAACTGGAAACCAGAAACCGGAAACTAGAAACTCGACCTCAGTGCTAAACTTTCTCCATGCCTGAAGGACGCTCACGTACCCTGCTCTGGATCCTCATCGGAGGAGGAGCCTTCTTCCTCTTCGTGCTGGCCGTTTTTTCGCTCGTCTACCTGACGCTGCATGCCGGCACCAGTGATGCAGGCCTGGGCGGCTTCGGCGACCGCATCGGCGTAGTCGATCTCGATGGTGTGATCCTCTCGCCGCAGCCGGTCGTAGGGCAACTGAAGAAGTTCGGCGACGATTCTTCCATCAAGGCCATCATTCTGCACGTGAACTCGCCCGGCGGCGGCGTGGCTGCCTCGGAAGAGATTTATCGCGAAGTCAAACGCCTTCGCGACGAAAAGAAGAAACGTATCGTGGTCTCAATTGAAACCGTGGGTGCCAGCGGCGCCTACTATGTTGCGTCTGCTTCCAACAAGATTTACGCCGACCATGGCAGCATTGTCGGATCCATCGGCGTCATTGCCCAGTGGGTCAACTACGGCGATCTGTTGAAGTGGGCCAAGCTGAAAGACGTTGTCATCAAAACCGGCGAGTTTAAAGACACCGGAAATCCCACCCGCGACCTCACTCCCGCCGAGCAGGCTTACATGCAGTCGTTGATCGATAACATGTTTCAACAGTTTGTTCACGCCGTGGCCGACGGCCGCAGTTTGAAGTTCGAGAACGTCAAGGCCATCGCCGACGGAAAGGTTTGGACCGGCGAGCAAGCGCTGAGCATGAAGTTGATTGACGAGGTCGGCGATTTCGAGGCAGCTGTCGCCGACACGGCAAAGTCCGTTGGCATCAAGGGCGAACCAACTCTGGTGCATCCCGAGAAGGATCGCCGCACCGTGCTCGACCTTCTGCTGGGCGACGTATCCCAGTATCTGCCAACGCGGGAAAAGATGCTCGAGCAGCAGGTAGGCTTCTATTTCCTCTGGAAGTAGGCGTCTCAATGCACTTTGTCGGCGTTCAGGATCGCTCCGGGAGCGCCTGTGCATCACACCACCCGAGTCACAGACGCTATGCCCCAAAACCGTGACTTGCGCACAACCCCTGAAATTTGAGAAGGTTATGAAGGTTCAGCCGCAGGCCCAGCATCAGTCCCCAGGAGAAGAGGTGTTATGACCAAAGCCGATCTGATCGATGAAGTCTCACGTTTAGCGGAGCTTACCCGCAAAGACAGCGAAGTGATTGTGGAGACTATCTTTGACAGCGTGGTACGCTCCCTGCGCGCCGGCGACAAGATCGAGATTCGCGGCTTTGGCAGCTTCCGCACCCGCCAGCGCAAACCACGTGTCGGCCGCAACCCGAAGACCGGCGAGCGCGTCGAAGTTCCGGCGAAAAAGATCCCTTTCTTCAAGCCCAGCAAGGAGTTGAAAGACCTTGTGAACGAGGGCGATACTGGCGCGACCGCTCCGGCACCCGCCGCGTCTGCGCCGCCCACGGCCTAGGTTCCCGGCACGAGGAGGTCGCTATGACACGTTTCGGATCTTGCCTGCTAGTTCTTCTATTCCCTCTCATCGCATTCGGCATCATGGGATGCGGCAGCAGCCGCCAATTGCAGTCGGTGGCGCTGACTCCGGCATTGGCGGACGCGAAAGACTTTTCCAACGGCCAGGTTTCGTTCACGGCGACCGGCACGTTCAGCAAGCCACCGTCCCCCGCGCAACTTTCAAGCAAGGATGTAATGTGGTGCGCAG
>WNFA01004519.1_pt1 | contig 14518 bp, 15 predicted proteins | sample 5400481 | NCBI WGS metagenome assembly WNFA01 (sample SAMN13153340, study PRJNA577476) | soil metagenome | isolation source: 120 cm saprolite under Douglas fir tree site 2 hole 1 replicate 2 | place: USA:California | collected 2015-04-18 | reverse complement strand
CGATGTCCTGTCGGTCGGCGAGATCATGCGCCGGCTCGTCGCCGAGACCGAGACGGCGCTGTCGCGGGCGCCGGATCTCGCCGCGCTGACATCGCAGCGGGCACGGACGTCGGCAGCGAGGATGTAATGCTGACGCGCTTTCGCCCGGCCGCGCGGCCATGAGCCAGTTTGTCTCGGAGGCGGCGGCTAGGCCAAACACGGACTCGGGTGTATCGTTCGACCCACAATAAATCCGGCCGAACGGCCGCCGAGGGAAACTGAACGTGGGAGGTTCCGCGACGACCGCTCTCGTCGCCGCACCCTATGTTCGCGGGGCCCATGCCGCCGGCAGGCTGGCGATCGGCTTCTGGGACCACTGGGTGCCCGGCGCCAACAATGCGTCCAAGACCCTTTGCGAGGAATGGGGCGAGAAGAACAAGGTCGAGCTTTCGATCGACTACATCACGTCGCAGGGAAACAAGAACCTGCTGACCATCGCGGCGGAGTCCCAGGCGCAATCGGGCCATGACATCTTCGCCTTCCCGAGCTGGCAGCCGCAGGACCATGCCAACCGGCTGGAGCCGGTGGACGACATCATGGCCGAACTGGTCAAGATCAACGGCAAGGTCAATCCGACGGTCGAATACCTTGCGCGGTCCGGCGGCCACTGGGCCGCGATCCCGGCGTGCGTCGGCAGCCAGATCAAGGGTCCGTGCTCGCGCATCGACCTGATGAAGCAACTCGCCGGCATCGACGTGGTCGCGATGTATCCGGCCGGCAGCCCGCCCAAGGCCGAAGCGTGGACGCTCGACGCCATGCTCAAGGCGGCCGAAGCGTGCCACAAGGGCGGCCACCCGTTCGGGATCGGCCTCGGCCAGACCGAGGACAACGTCGACACCGCCGGCGCGATCTTCCAGTCGTTCGGCGCGCATCTGGTCGACCCCAAAGGCAACATCACGGTCAAGTCGGACCCGGTGCGCCAGGCGCTCGAATACTACAAGAAGCTGTCGCAATGGCTGCCGCCGGACGCGCCCGCCTGGGACAACGCGTCGAACAACAAGTATCTCGTCTCCGGCAGGGGCGCGCTGATCATGAATCCGCCGAGCGCCTGGGCGGTGGCGAAGCGCGATGCGCCGAAAGTCGCCGAGCAGCTCTGGACGCACGGCATGCCGTCCGGTCCGAGCGGCCGCTACGCGCCGTTCCTGCCGTACTTCTGGGGCATCTGGAAGTTCAGCAAGAACAAATCCGCGGCCAAGAGCCTGCTGCTCCACCTGTCGCAACCGTCGGCGGTCGAGAAGATGGTGGTCGCGAGCGGCGGCTACGACCTGCCGTCGTTCGAGAATCTGACGACGCTCAAGGTCTGGGCCGAGGAAGGGCCGCCCAAGGGCACGCTCTACCACTACCCGAACCCGCACAATCACCAGATCCTGTCGGTCGCGGCGCAACCCGCACCGCCCAAGATCGCCGTGCAGATCTATACCCAGGCGATGCACACCAAGATGATCGTGCGGTTCATGCAGGGCGAAGCGCTGGAGAAGACGCTCGCCTGGGCGGAGGGCGAGATCGAAGGCTACATGCGGACCTGAGCCTGGATTGCCCGCCGTCCGCGCAAGCGCGGACGGCGGTTCGCGCGGGGGCCAGCACATGGTCGACTCGGCATTGCAAGGCTCGGCGGCTCCATCGCTCGCGCGCGGCCGCGCGCGCTTTGGCGGGGTGTTGCGGCGCAAGTCGACCATCGCATTCCTGATGGCGCTGCCGCTCATCCTGCTGATCGCCCTCCTCGTCGTCTATCCCGCGCTCTATTCGATCCATCTCGCCACGCTGAACAAATCGATGGAGCGCTTCGTCGGCCTCGGCAATTTCACCTTCCTGTTCAAGCGCGAGACCTTCTGGATGGTGGTGAGGCAGTCATGCGTCTTCGCCATCACGGCGGTCATCTTCAAGGCGCTGATCGGCTTCATCGTCGCGCATTTCGTGCACAACATACCGGGCAGAGGCCAGCGCAAGTGGCGCGGCATGCTGCTCGTGCCGTGGGTGATCCCGCCGGCGATGAGCTGTCTCGCGTGGCTGTGGCTGTTCGATCCGTCCTACAGCGCATTCAACTGGATCCTGGCGCTGTTCGACGTCGATCCGGTGCCGTGGACCGGCAACGCCAACTGGGCGCGCTTCTCGGTCATCCTGATCAACATATGGATCGGGTCGCCGTTCTTCATGATCATGTATCTCGCGGCGCTCAAATCGGTCCCTGAGCAGCTCTACGAGGCCGCCGCGATCGACGGCGCCAGCTGGTGGCAGCGCATGCGGTACGTGACGCTGCCGATGATGCGCAACATCATCGCCATCACGGCGCTGTTCTCGCTCATCGTGACGTTCGCCAATTTCGATATCGTGCGCATCATGACCGCCGGCGGCCCGATCGACCGCACGCACGTGTTCGCCACCTGGTCGTTCTGGCTCGGCATCCAGGGCAACGACATTCCGCTCGGCGCTTCCGTTTCGCTGTTCATGGTCCCGATCCTGACGGTCGCCGCGGTCTTCATCCTGCGCGACATCAACCGTCGCGGAAACGAGGCGTGATGACGGCGATCGCCACATATCCCGCGACGGCGGCTGCGCGGCGCAAACGCGGCAGCATGAGCCGCGATCGCCGCTGGGCGCTGCGCTGGTCGTATTTCTTCCTCGCGGTATTCGCGATTTTCTTCCTGACGCCGCCGCTCTACATGCTGATCACTTCGCTCAAGACCAGCCAGGAGATTTCGGCGGCCGCCAATCCCTGGTGGGTCTACCAACCGACGCTCGGCAATTACATCGAGCTCCTCGGCTCCTCGCAGTACCTGACGTTCTTTCGCAACTCGGCGCTGGTCTCCGTCCTGGTGGTGACGGTCACCATGCTGATCTCGGTGCCGGCCGCGTTCGCGCTCTCGCGCATGAAATTCTGGGGCTCGGCCGCGCTCGCGACCGGCGTCTTCCTGACCTATCTCATTCCGGAGACGCTGCTGTTCATCCCGCTGTTCAAGATGTTCGCGGTGTTCAACGAACTCACCGGCATCGAGCTCATCAATCGCTGGTGGGTGCTGCTGCTTCTCTACCCGACGCTGACCGTGCCGTTCTGCACGTGGATCATGATCGGGTACTTCGCCTCGATCCCGAAGGAGCTCGATGAGGCCGCGCTCGTGGACGGCGCCAACTACCGGCAGATCCTGCTGCGCGTATTCATCCCGGTGGCGCTGCCGGGACTGATCGCGGCGACCATCTTTGCGTTCACCGTGTCCTGGGCGCAGTTCCTCTATCCGCTGGCGTTCACCACCTCGGCGGATCAGCTCGTGCTGCCGGTCGGCATCGTGACCACCTTGATCAAGGGCGACGTGTTCAACTGGGGGCAGATCATGACCGGCGCGCTGCTCGGCGCAGCGCCTCCGCTGATCATCTATGTTTTTCTCATGGACTATTACATCGCCGGACTGACCGCCGGCGCGACCAAGGGCTGACGCGGGGGGGCGGGAAGTCTCGCGCGCAATGCCGGGTAAATGAGTCGGCCGCACGTCCGTCCACAAAAGTTGCGGCCGGCCCTTGGGGGAGGGCCGGCCGCGCGCGAACCCGGTCTGGGGACGGGGAGGGGTGGGGACGTGACCGGGGACGCGGAGCTCCTTGTTCGATGGTTGCGACGTCAGCGCGCGCTCGCGGTGGCGCTCGCGGGCCGCGGATCGCCGAGCGACACCCACACATTGGGGTCGGCTTGCGACTGGCGTTTGACGAAACGGTAACCGGTGTCGGACCACAGCAGGACGTCGGGCGCCTGGTTGTCGAGGACGTAGTCGCCCTTGTCGGTCTTCACCGTCAGCACGGCGTGACCTTCATCCTTGCTGTCGCGCACCACGGTGATGAGCAGCGCCTCGCGCGGCCAGCCCGCCTGGATGAGCATGCGCCGCTTGAGCAGCACATAGTCTTCGCAGTCGCCGTAGCCGTCGTCCGGATAGGACCACTTCTCGACGACACCCCAATGATCGAGATCGGTCATCGGCTTGATCGTGCTGTTGACCCAATTGTTGACCTGCACGAGATCGCGCCACGCCTTGGGCGAGAGCACGACATCGCGCGGCGTGCTGGGCGCGCCCGCGCAGTCGCGCGGATGCTGGTTGCAGAACTCGATCCAGCCGATCGGCGCCCGCGTCTCGGTCGCCACGCTCACATAGGCGAGCCGGTCCGCCGCGCCCGCCGCCGGCGCGCCGAGCGCGCTCGCCGCAGTCGTGGCCGCCAATCCCAGCGCAAGCAGGGTCAGGCGTCGCCTGGCCGGCGCTTCTTGGGAAAAGCAAGTCATGGTGCCCCCTGTCGTCCGTATTGGGGACACTTTTCCCACAAAGCTTTTGCGGCGCCGCTAAATCTCCAAAGTAGATTTGAGTATAAGTCGAGTACAGTTTTCAGAAATATTGTCGAATACTATCGTAAAATGAAATTCAAATGCCGGATAACTCGATTTGATTCAAATTTGAGCTTTAAGGATGCAAAGCCCGGTCAATGCGGGCCGAGCGCCTCGCGCAGCGATTGGGGCTTAAGGATTCCGGCGCGCCGAGCCCGCCGTTACGGCCGCAAAAAAGCAGCGCGGGCTGCAAGGGCCCGCGCGCTCGATGGCAAAAGTTGAGCGAAGGCGTTTACGCCCCGCAAATGCTCTCTTCGAGGAAGTCGGGGTGCCCCAGCCGCGTGAACTCGACCGCGAAGCCCTCCTCGAGGTGGCGCACCACGCGGCCCTGAACGGTGCCGAGCGTGACCAGGACCCCGACCGCCGGCCGCTCGTCGGTCGCGATCGCGGCGCCGGAGAGCGAAAGGTCGATGATGCGGCAGGTGAGGTGGACGCCGTTCGGCATGACGAGGTGCGTGACCGGCCGGCGCGGAATGATACGGCCGTGCCGGCGGTCTTCCGGCAGGTTCAGGATGTGGCGGTTGGCGAGCCAGGTGAGCTGGGCGGCGAGCTTGTCGCGCTTGCGCGGCGTCGCCGCGACCGTCATCGCAAAGCCGTTCTGATAGAGCCGGGCGATGGTGCCCTCGAGCCGGCCCACATGATCGATATAGGCGATCACGCGCTCGCCTTGCTGGCCGCTCACCGGCGCGATCACGGCCATGCCGCCCGGCGACATGTTGGCGACTTGGCACGGATACTCGCGGCGATCCGCGAGCATGTAGCGGCCGAGCAGATTGATGCGCACGCGCTGAAATCGGCGGCGCTCCTGCGCCAACGGCAGGATTCTTGGTTTGGCCTGCGGCAGTGCCATCGCGCCATTCGCCCTGTCGGATCCGTCGCAGGGAAGCCTAGGAGGTCCGAGTTAACGGCCCGTTAGGAAACTGCGCCATCGGCGACGGCGTGCGGTGAGCGAAAAGCAACGCTGGCGATTGCGCCGGTCGTCCGGAGGTAAAGGATCAGTTGCGCCCGCCGTCGTAGACGGTCAGTCCGCGCCGGTGTCGGCGGGGGCTGGCAATCTTGCCGAAGCGCCGCGGCTCGATCGTCTCGACCATCGGACCGACATGGCGCAGCGCGTGCAGGGTCAGCGTCGTGACCCGCACGAGGCCGAGCCAGTACGGCACCGTCACCGGGGTGAGCGCGCCGAGGAGGCGCACGTGCCGCTTGCCGCGGTGATAGAGCGGCAACAGCAGCAGCTCGAGGTCGAGGGTCCCTTCCGCGGTGGTGGCGGACGCGTCGGCGACCACGGCGCCCGCCTCGTCGGCGACGATCGCCACCGTCTCGCGCATCATCTTGCGACTCGCCTCGTCCCACAGCGCGCCGAAGGCCTCGCCCTTGAGCTCGTGTCGGAACAGCGCGCACACTTTCGTGCCGGCGAGGCGGAACGGATGATCCGCGGGCGGATCGAACGCGATGATGAAGCTGTTGCCCAGCACATCGCGGATCGCGCTGGGCTCGATGTCGCCGCGCTCGGGCGCAAGCCGCGTGCCGCGGCGCTCGTTCCAGTATGCAAACAATCTACGCGTCGGCGCGGTCTTCACGGGACAGCCCTGTCTCATCTTGGGTTCGCCCGCGCCGCCGATGTCTCCGATCGGGACAGCGGCGCGCGGGTTTTCGCCTTTTGATGAGGAGGGAGCAGAAGCCGTGCCGCGCGCCATGTGCGCAGCGCGTGGCGGTAAGGTCGCGGTAGTTAGCGTTAAGACGCGGCCGCGCTTGGCAGCGCGGCGCGGCGCACCTAGTGTCCCGCGTGACCTCAAGCCGGGGAGGCGAGAGGATGTGACCAAGGGAGGGCCCACAAAGCCCTCCCTTGCTTTATCTGCGCCGCTTTTCTGCACCTACTGCTGCGGAATGTGGGCGGCCTTCACCAGCGCGGTATTGGCCGCGACGTCCTCACGGAAGAACGCATCGAACTGCTCGATGCTCATCGCCATCGGCTCGACGCCGAGCGTCACGAGACGCCCGCGCACTTCGGGCGCCTCGAGCGCCTTCGCGGTTTCCCGATGAAGCTTCTCGACGATCTCGCGCGGCGTCTTCGCCGGCAGGTATAGCGCGCTGTAGAACGGATAGACCGAAGTGGGCGGCAGCCCCGCTTCGATCGTGCTCGGCACCTCCGGCAGGATGCTGGTACGCCGCGGCGCGCTGACCGCAAGCGCGACGAGCTTGCCGTCGCGCAGAAGCGGCAGCGTCGTGGTGAACAGCTGCACGCTGAAATCGGCGCGGCCGGCGACGACTTCGGTCACCGCTTCGCCGGCGCCCTTGAACGGAATGTGCTGCGCCTCGAACCCGGCGCTGGCGCGCAGCCGTTCGGCGCCGAAATGCGATGCCGATCCGACGCCCGCGGTGGTGTAATTCAGTGCGCCGGGCTTCGCCTTGCCGGCGGCGATCAGGTCGGCCAGCGTTTTGTAACCCTTGGCGGGCGAGGTCACGATGACGAGCGGCTGCTGCCCGAGCGAGATGACGGGGACGAAATCGTTGAGCGTATCGTAGGGCAGCTTCGAATAGAGCGCATGCGCCGATGCCATCGCGCCGTAGGCGAGGATCGTGTAGCCGTCGGGCGGCGATTTGGCGACCGCGTTGGCACCGATCGTCCCGCCGGCGCCGGGGCGATTTTCGACGATGAACGTGTGGCCGAGCTGTTTTCCGACCTGCTCCATGACGACCCGCGCGATGACGTCGCTCGCGCTGCCCGCCCCGAGCGGCACGATCACCGAGACGTTGCGGGCCGGCCACGGCGGATTGGTCTGCGCGGACGCCGACCCGCACGCCGGCAAGCCGAGCGCCGCGAGCGCGACCAGAGAAGCGCCCGACACCGCACAACGAAGACGTCTGCAGACTTTCATCTTTGCATTCTCCCCACGAAGGCCTGATGCCATCGCTTGTTTCACGAAGGTCGTTTACCGGGCAAGGTGCATCGGCGTCGCAAGGACGTCCCTGCGTCGCCGCGGCATGCTTGCCCCGGCGGGCACGAACCCCTATCTCTGCCCGGCCCCATCGGACTCCCCCGCGTGACCCAGCGCTCCGAACCGATCTTCAATGTGCCGGCCGTGGTCGTCGGCACCATCATGGTGTGCGTGCTCGTGCATCTGCTGCGCGCCTATGGGCTGTCGGACGAGCAGGATCGCGAGTTGCTGGCGACCTTCGCGTTCATTCCGGTGCGCTACGACGACTCGCTGCCGGACGGCGTATTTCCCGGCGGATGGGCGGCAGATATCTGGACCTTCGTCACCTACGCGTTCATCCACGGCGACGCGATGCATCTCACCGTCAATGCGGTGTGGCTGCTGCCGTTCGGGACGGCGGTGGCGCGCCGCTTCGGCACCGCGCGCTTCATTGCGTTCTTCGCGGTCACCGCCGCGGCGGGGGCGGCCGCGCATCTTGCCACCCATCCCGGCGGGCGCGAGGCGGTGATCGGATGCTCGGCGGCGGTCTCGGGCTTCATGGCGGCGGCGATCCGCTTCGTGTTTCAGCGCGGCGGCCCGCTCGGGCTGTTTCGCAGCGCCGACGAGGCGGCATATCGCGTGCCCGCCGCCCCGCTCATGACTGCGTTGCGCGATGCGCGCATCATCGCGTTTCTCGTCGTCTGGTTCGGCCTCAACATCCTGTTCGGCACGGGCTCCGTTCCGGTGCCCGGCCTCGATCAGGCGGTCGCGTGGCAGGCCCACATCGGCGGCTTCGTCGCCGGCCTCGTTCTGTTTGCGCTGTTCGATCCGATCGTCGCGCATTCGCATGTCGATGGTAACGGAGGGGCGGACGGCGATCGCATGCTGCACTGAAGCATAATCGTGCTGCACTGCGATGCCGGCCGGCGCGGCTCTTTCCGCGGCGCCGGTTTCGTCTCATATTATTTGCATGAAGGAGTCGGCCGTCCGTGGAGCCGACCGAGCCGCGCGGCCCGACCGGGAACACGACGCCGACCAGATCGTTGCAAGAGAGCAACGGAAGGTCTCGACGATCATCGTCGCGACCGAAGGGAGGCGACCCAATGACAGTCCAAGCAATCCTCGCCCATAAGGGCAGTGACGTCGTCACCACCGAGCCCACGACCACGCTGGGCGACGCGGTCCATCTGCTCAACACGCGCCGCATCGGCGCGCTGGTCGTGACCGGCGCCGATCGCCGCATCGTCGGAATTCTCTCCGAGCGCGACATCGTGCGCGCGGTCGCGGAGAACGGCACCGCCGCGCTGCAGGGGCCGATCTCAGAGGCGATGACGCGCAAGGTCGTCACGTGCACGATGGGTGATACCGTCGCCGAGCTGATGGAGCGGATGACGACCGGAAAATTCCGGCATGTCCCGGTGGTCGAGCAGGGCAAGCTCGCCGGCATCATCTCGATCGGCGACGTCGTGAAGGCGCGCCTGCACGAGATGGAGCAGGAGTCCAACGCGCTGAAGGATTACATCCGCACGGCGTAGGGCACCCCGTCATGGCCGGGCTTGTCCCGGCCATCCACGACTTTCCTGGATGCGCCGGCCGCCAAGGCGTGGAAGCCCGCGACAAGCGCGGGCTGGCCGCGTGAGCGTCACGCGAGCGTCTCGATCGCCTCGGTGATCGACGGCAGCGCCTTCTCGGTCGCCTCGGCGCCGATCGCGATCGCTTCGACCGCGCGGTGGAAATCGAACAGATTGATGCGGGCGAGCCGCGGGCTGATGAGCACGTCGGGCGGATCGCCTGCGAGCCGCGCCCGCGTGATGCGGTCCTGCACCACCTGGAAGGCGTCGATCATCACGGTGGAGAGGCCAGGCCGGCCCGGCGCTCCGAAGAATTGCCGTGTGAGCAGGCGCTCGGCGCGCCCGCGCAATCCGCGCTTTGTCTTGAGGGCCGCGCGCCGCAGATCGTCCTCCTCGTCCGGCCCATGATCCTGGATGATGGTGCCGCGTCCGAAATTGTCGGCATTGAGATTGACCCCGATCACCATGCGGGCGCCCAACGCGCGCGCCGCCGAGATCGGCAGCGGGTTGACCAGGGCGCCGTCCATCAGCCAGCGGCCGCCGATGCGCGAGGGCGGGAAGATTCCGGGCAGCGCGCAAGTCGCGCGCAGCGCGTCGGCGACGCGGCCGCGCGTGAGCCAGATTTCATGATTGGTGCCGATCTCGGTCGCGATCGCGGCGAAGCGCAGCGGCAGGTCCTGGAAGGTGATGTCGCCGAGCGTCGTGTCCATCTTCGACCACAGCCGCTCGCCGCCGATCAGGCCGGAGCCGCCAAGGCTGAAATCGAGATAGCCGAAGATGCGACGGCGCGTGAGCAAGCGCGCCCATTCCTCGAATCCGTCGAGATGGCCGGCGGCGTAGACGCCGCCGATCACGGCGCCGATCGATGTGCCGGTGATCACGTCGGGGATGATGCCGTTGGCGACGAGCGTGCGCACGACGCCGATATGCGCGAAGCCTCGGCCGGCGCCGCCCGACAGCGCGAGCCCGATCGAAAGACGGCCGGACGGCCGCACGCGCTCGATACTTCCGACGTCGGACGAGCCGTCCCCGTTTCCCGTCAGGTCTCTCAACATTTGCCGTCCCAAAACATCCAACACGGTCAAATCCGCTCGAAAAGAATCGATCCAATCTTGCGGCCGCACAAGCGGCCGATGCCGTCATGGTAAAAACGTTAACGGGCGACCGTGACGGAAAAGCGGCCGTCCAGAATCAGGAGGCGGCCAAGCGCTGAAAGAAAACATCCGCCGTCCCGCAATGTTAACGTCGTGACGCGGGTCCAGGTTCGAGTGTCGCAAAGGCGACGCAGCGCCGGGCAATCAATCGCCGCCGCCCTTGGGTCGCCGCAACGAAAATTTCGTTTCCGGCGTGCCGACGAAATAATCGTGATAGCCGGCGCGGGCGATCGGCCGCATGGCCGCGGTGTCGAGCTTCCCGTCCCGGATGAAAGCGTCGTCGATATAGACGCCGACCACTTGGCCGAACACGACGTAGCGCTCGGTGAGACGGCCCTCGATGTCGGAGAGCCGCACGGTCTGCAGCCACTTGCACTCGAGCGCGCAGGGCGACGCCTTCACGCGCGGCGGCTTGACCATGCGCGAGGGCGCGGCCTCGAGGCCGGTCTTTTCCATCTCGTTGACGCCGCGCGCGAACGGCGCCGACGTCTCGTTCATCTGCTCGCGCAGCTCCCAGGTCGCGAGATTGCACACGAACTCCTTGGTCTCCTCGGCGAAGACGACCGAATCCTTGCGGCCTTCGCTCGCGAACATCACGGTGGGCGGATGGTCGGTCAGGCCGTTGAAGAACGAGTAGGGCGCGAGATTGATCTCGCCCTTGGCGCTCATCGCGCTGATCCAGCCGATCGGCCGCGGCGCCACGATCGCCTTGAACGGATTGTAGGGAAGGCCGTGGTCGTTCTTCGCAGTCTCGTAGAACATCGTTGCGTCTCAATGGCCGTAGCGTGTCACGATATCCGACAGCGGCGGGCGCGGACGCTCGTCTGCGGGCTGCGCCGGCCGGCCGATATGGATGAAGCCCGCGATCTTCTCGTGCGGCGCGAGCCCGAGCGCGTCGAGCACGGCGCGGTCATAGGCGTACCATTCGGTGATCCAGTTGGCGGCAAAGCCGAGCGCATGGGCGGCGAACACCAGGCTCATGGCGGCGGCGCCGGCGGAGAGCACCTGCTCCCATTCGGGGATTTTGACATGCGGCGCGGCCCGGCTCACCACCGCGACCACGAGGGGCGCGCGGGCGAGCCGCCGGCTCTCGAACTCGACCTGCTCCGGCTTCGCGTCGGGATATTTGGTGCGAAACGCCGCCGCAATCGACGCGCCGGCCTTCAGCCGCGCCGCGCCGTCGAACACGATGAAGCGCCAGGGCACGAGCTTGCCGTGGTCGGGCACGCGGGACGCGACGGTGAGCAGGGTCTCGACCTCGGCCGGCGAAGGCCCGGGCCCGGCAAGCTCGATCGGCTTCACCGATCGGCGGGTTTTCAGCAGGTTCAGGGCATCGTGCATCGTCCAACTCCGGGCCGTAACATGCGCTAGCATGCTGGGACAAAGCCAGAAAGGGGCGACGGGCTCGGCTTGAAATTGCCCCGATTTGGTCCGAAAACGGCGCCCGTATGACGGGGACCAAGGGGACGGGCACGCGGCTGCTCTGTGCGGGGGCCGCTCTGACGCTGGGGGTGCTGATGCCGGCCACGGCGTCGGCGCAGCAGTCCCGTTCTCTGTCGCCAGGTGTCCAGCAGTTTGCGCCGTCCGGCGGGCCCGCGGCTTCGCCCGGCGGAGCCCTTTTGTCGCCCGGCGGCGCGCCGGTGATTGCGCCTGGTGCGCCGCCCGCGAGCGCGCCCGTGCCGCCGGGCGACTACGTCGTGCATGTCACCTTCGGCCTCGCGAGCGCGGCGAGAACCGTGCACCTCAAGTCGGATGTGACGCGCGAAGTCTTCGAAATTCCCGCGGGCGGCCTGCGCATGGAGGGCCGTGTCGGCGACGTGCGTATCCCGTCCGGGCAGATCTCGTTCGACGTGTTTCGCGGCAGCCAGTTCGAGCCGGGCGACAAGCGCGCGATCGCGTCCGGCATCATGACCGGCGACGTGGCGGTGCTGCCCGAAGGCACCTATCACATCGTCTCCAATTACGGCGACAGCAATTCGGTCATTCGCTCCGATATCCGCGTGCAGACCGGCCGGCTCACCGACGTGACGGTGACCCATCGCGCCGCGGTGATCATGCTCAAGCTGGTGAGTGAGCGCGGCGGCGAGGCGCTCGCCAACACCAACTGGTCGGTGCTCACGCCGGGCGGCGACGTGATCAAGGAATCGATCGGCGCCTTCCCGAAAGTGATCCTCGCCGAGGGTGACTACCGGGCGATCGCGTCGCCGCCGTTCTTGCATTTGCAAGCCTTTCGGCTGCCAACGCCGCGCCCCTCTCCGGAAGCGACTTGGCCGGCCGCGAACGCGATCGCTTCGTCGACCCGCCGATCGGCCGCATGATCCAGCAGCCGCCGTCCGTCGCGCCGGTCTTCGTGGCCCCAAGGGACTGCCGTGACCGCGTCCCCCGCAAGGCCAAGACGCGCCGATATCGCTGCTGACGCTACGCCGCCGCCTTCATGCGCCGCACGTCGGGCGGGACCGCTTCGTCCGCGAGCGCGGCGAGCGCGGCGTCGAGGCCGATCACCTGCTGGCCCTCCTTGCCGAGCCGGCGGATCGACACCGTGCGGTCGGCCGCCTCCTTCTTGCCGACGACGAGCAGCGCCGGGACTTTCGCGAGCGAGTGCTCACGGACCTTGTAGTTGATCTTCTCGTTGCGCAGATCGCCCTCGACGCGCAGGCCCATGCGCCGCGCCGCCGCGATCACCTGGCGCGCATAGTCGTCGGCGTCCGCGGTGATGGTGGCGACGACCGCCTGGGTGGGCGCGAGCCAGAGCGGGAAGTGGCCCGCATAGTGCTCGATCAGGATGCCGGTGAAACGCTCGAGCGAGCCGAACATCGCCCGGTGCAGCATCACCGGGGTCACCTTGTTCGAGTGATCGTCGATGTAGAAGGCGCCGAGCCGGCCCGGCAGATTGAGGTCCACCTGGATGGTGCCGCACTGCCAGTCGCGGCCGATGGCGTCGCGCAGCACGTATTCGAGCTTTGGCCCGTAGAACGCGCCTTCGCCCTTGTTCAAGGACCACGGCCGGCCCGACGCCTTGAGCGCTGCCATCAGCGCCGCCTCGGCCTTGTCCCACACCGCGTCGTCGCCGATGCGCTTCTCCGGTCGGTCGGAGAACTTGATGGTGACGTCGGGGAAGCCGAAGTCCTCATAGATCGAGAGGATAAGATCATTCACCGCAAGGACTTCGCCGGCGATCTGCTCCTCCGTGATGAAGATGTGCGCGTCGTCCTGGGTGAAGGCGCGCACGCGCATCAGCCCGTGCAGCGCGCCGGACGGCTCGAACCTGTGCACCTTGCCGAATTCCGCAAGCTTCAGCGGCAGATCGCGGTACGACTTCAATCCGTTCTTGAAGATCTGCACGTGGCCCGGGCAGTTCATCGGCTTGATGACGTAGACGCGCTCGTCCTCCTCGCGCTTTTGCGTGAGGAACATGAGGTCGCCATAGGCCTCCATATGGCCGCTCGTGACCCATAGCTGCGCATCCATGAGCTGGGGCGAGTTCACCTCGATGTAGCCGGCCGCGCTCTGGCGGCGGCGGATGTAGTTCTCCAGCGCCTGAAACAGGGTCCAGCCCTTGGGGTGCCAGAACACCGAGCCCGGCGCTTCCTCCTGGAAATGGAAGAGATCCATCTCGCGCCCGAGTTTTCGATGGTCGCGCTTTTCCGCTTCCTCGATCTGCTTGAGATAGGCGTCGAGATCCTCCTGCTTGGCAAAGGCGGTGCCGTAGATGCGGGTGAGCATCGGGTTCCTGGCATCGCCGCGCCAATAGGCGCCCGCGACCTTCATGAGCTTGAAGGCGTTGCCGATCTTGCCCGTCGAAGTCATGTGAGGGCCGCGGCAAAGGTCGAACCAGTCGCCCTGCTTGTAGATCTTGATCTCCTCGCCTTCGGGGATGGCGTCCACCAGCTCGACCTTGAAGAGCTCGCCCTTGTCGCGAAACACCTTCTTCGCCTGCTCGCGTGACCACGCTTCCTTGGTGAACGGTTTGTCGCGCGCGATGATCTCGCGCATCTTCTTCTCGATGGCGGGGAAATCCTCCGGGGTGAACGGCTCGTTGCGGAAGAAGTCGTAATAGAAGCCGTTCTCGATCACCGGGCCGATGGTGACCTGGGTGCCGGGCCACAGCGTCTGCACGGCCTCGGCGAGCACGTGCGCGGCGTCGTGGCGGACGAGCTCCAGCGCGCGCGGGTCCTCGCGAGTCAAGAATTCGATCTTGGCGTCCTTGCGGATCGGATCGGCGAGGTCGGCGAGCGCGCCGTCGAGCGCCATCGCGACCGTGCGCTTGGCCAGCGAAGGGGAGATTCCCTTCGCGACGTCGAGGCCGGTGCTGTTGTCGGGATATTCGCGGCGTGCGCCGTCGGGGAAGGTCAACGCGACCATCGTCCTGCTCCTGTTGCTCACTCGCTGCCTACGAATGCAGGTAAGCGTCGGGGGGATATAGTGCATTCCGCGCCGTCCGTGAACCAGAAATGCCACTTTTCCGGGCCCGCTGTGGTTGAG
>WNFA01034111.1_pt1 | contig 14542 bp, 11 predicted proteins | sample 5400481 | NCBI WGS metagenome assembly WNFA01 (sample SAMN13153340, study PRJNA577476) | soil metagenome | isolation source: 120 cm saprolite under Douglas fir tree site 2 hole 1 replicate 2 | place: USA:California | collected 2015-04-18 | reverse complement strand
GCGCGCGGATAATTCCGGAGTAGCTCCTTCAACAAATCGTCTGCCTTGTCTTCGGCAATCGCCAGTAACAATCCGCCCGCCGTCTGCGGATCGTAGAGAAGCTTGACGAGATTTGGATCAATACCGTCGGCGATCGAGATATCTTCGCCGACGTATTCGCGATTCGTCTTGTCTGCTCCGGTCATCAGGCCCGCCATCGCCAGTTCCAGCGCTCCGTTGATCAAAGGTACCCGCGCCGAATCAATCTCGATCGTCACGTTGCTGGCCCGCGCCACTTCCCACGCATGACCAAGCAAGGAAAATCCGGTGACATCGGTGGCGCCCTTCACGTCAAACTTGCCGATTGCCTCAGCGGCGAACTTGCCCGGCGTTAACATCGTCGCGACTGATTCAGCGACGACAGCCGCCGGGGCTTTCCCAAGCTTGATTCCGGTCGAGATCACTCCCGTGCCGATTGGTTTCGTCAGGATGATCACATCGCCCGGCCGCGCGCCGGCGTTGGTTGCCACATGATTCGGATCGATCACGCCGGTGACTGAGTAGCCGAACATGATCTGTTCATTGTCGACGCTGTGACCGCCAACCAGCGCCACTTTGTTTTCAGTTAGCACCGACAAACCGCCGCGCATGATTTCCGTCAGAATCGCAAAGTCCAAACCTTTCTTCGGAAAGCAGGTAATAGCCATCGCGGTGATAGGCGTGCCCCCCATCGCCCACACGTCGTTAATTGAGTTGAGCGCGGCGATGCGGCCGTAATCGAACGGGTCGTCAACGATCGGCGTGAAGAAATCCAGCGTTTGCACCAAAGCAAGGTCGTCGCGCAGGCGATACACTCCGGCGTCGTCCGCTTTGTCGAAGCCGACCAGCAGATTAGGATCGAAAGGTTGTCTCTCAAGCCCGCTCAACACTTGAGCGAGGACGCCAGGCGCGAGCTTGGCCGCTCAACCAGAGCACGAAACCATCTCAGTCAGACGCATCGGTTTTCTCCTTTCCTTTTGATCTGGGTGGAGCTAGTGAGTCTTTGAAGTCTGGCGTCGCCGTTCCCGAAAGACGATTGTGAAATCCATGAGCTTATCTTCTCGGTCGAGCCGGACCGCAACATCGTTAAGGGTCACGGGATAGATCATTCGGAGCCGCCTGAAGTTCTTGAGACTCTGTACTAACAGCCTTCTGTTAAAGATATCGCCCTCCCGTTGCACGAATCTTCGCCTCAGAATGTTGTCGCGAACGTGGGTATTGCCAGAGAATTCTACCCGACGAACCGTGTATTCAGTCTGCATCGCCTCGTCCATGAGTTGAGCGTAGTATCCAGCCTCATCTGCCCTTGCGCTATTGGAAGGCGCAATCCACAGGTTTACTTCGGTGCAAATCGACGAGCGAGGACTACCAGCCATCGTGACAATACGCTTCCTCTCAATCCCATATTTCCCGGTCAAAAGGTTTCTGCTCGTAGCTATGGTCTTAAGAGTTCCGGTTGAATTTCCGCGCATGCTCGGATGGACTACAATCCAGGCTTTCGCCGCTGGCTGCTGATGCAGAGCTCCGCCGAAAAGCTTCAGTGCATCATCGAGCTTAAACAGCTCAATCGTGAATTCGCCCACACATTTCGATTCGTTGCCGAGCGAGACGCTATCGAACTGCACTGGCGAGCCCGGTTCGAGTGCCGGTGTCTGAACAAGAATCGGCAACTCGCTACCAACCGGCTCGAGCCAAATCTCAAAACCGATTTCCTTTCTGACATCTCCTTCCAGCACCGTCACTCGCGCAGCAGGAACCCCACGCGTGTTGACCAGATAATCGAGATAACCATAGAGCTGTCGCAGGAACCGTCCCGTAAGCGAATCGTTCCGGTTGTGTCCTACAATAAAACCCTGAAGATTTGGATTCGAATTCAGTTCGAGAGCTAACCGGTCAAGATGGGCCATGGCACCGTCGGTGCTCACATCGCCTAATTCATCAAACTTGCCGGGCTTGGTGCTCTGACTATGCCCAATCATGCAGGCAGTAATCAGAGAGACTGAGAAAGCAGTGCTCACTACGTAGCGAAATACTTTCTTATGCCCATGTCGCATGATACTAATCAGAAGGCTCAGCGTCGCACCGGCGCTGTGCTATTGTCAATCATTAGAAATTGCGATAGGGAGTTGAATCATGAAGACCCTAACTCGACCTGCTAATCTTGCTTTGGCGATCGCAATTCTGTTTCTCCTCCCGTTATCCACTCGCGCTCAGGATCCCGAACTAATCCGCCACTTTGACTACGATCGGGATGCGCCACTTGGTCTGAAACAAAGCGGTGTTCAGCATCGCGCACACGCGGACGTTTACGACATTACGTATGCCAGTCCGAAAGGTGGCGTAGTGCCCGCGTATCTCGTCGTCCCCAGGGGCCGGGGTCCGTTCGCGGCGGTGGTCTGGGGTCACTGGTATTGGGGCAATTCTTCGATGCGCAATCGCCGACAGTTTCTTGATGAAGCGATCGTGCTCGCGCAAGCCGGAGTAGTTTCGCTCTTAACCGATGGACCAGTCGCGCGCCCCGGACACATCGAAAGCAATGATCCTTTGGACGAGCGAATTGCCACTGATTTTCTGCAACAAGTAATTGACATGCGACGCGGAGTTGACGTGCTGCTCGCGCGCAGGGATGTCGATCCGAAACGCATTGCGTTCGTAGGACACAGTTACAACGCGGGAATCGGCGCGCTCTTGAGCGGACTCGATCGCAGATTCAAGTGCTTTGTGTTGATGGCGGGTTTGATGTCCGACGAGATTACTCAGCAAACGAAAGATTTTCAGGAGTTTAGACAGAAGGTCGGCCCGGAGAAGCTTGATGCGTTCATAGCCAAATATGCATACCTCGATCAAGGACAGTATGTATCTCACGCAGCGCCAGCCGTGGTTCTTCTTCAGTTTTCTATTCAGGAAAAGTCTATGCCGCCGGAGCTTGAGCGCCGGCATGCCGCGATCGTGAGCGAGCCTAAACAGGTCAAGTTCTACGATGCGCCGCACGCCCTGAATGCCGAGGCGCGTCGCGACCGCATTCAGTTTCTCATCGAGCAACTGAAGCTGCGGCCTTTGCCCGCAAGCGCGATCGCGAGCATCCCGAACCTCTATCAGCCTCCGGACCAGTAATGCACGACGTTCTCATCATCGGTGCTGGTCCCGCAGGCTTGTCTGCCGCGCGTTGGTGCGACGAGTTGGGGCTCGATACGCTCGTCCTCGAAGCGTCCGAGAAGGTTGGCGGCCAACTTCTCTCGGTTCACAACCCAATCGAAAATTATTTGGGAGTGCGCGCCGCGAACGGCCCTGAACTAAGCGATCGTTTTGTCGAGCAGACGAAAGAATGCGATTTCGATCTCTGGACTAATGTCGAGATTGCCAGCGTGGACTTGAAAGCCAAGCGCGTCCTTCTTCGCAGCGGCGAAGAACTTCAGTCGATCGCGATCATCATCGCCACTGGTTTGCGCCGGCGGAAGCTCGGCATTCCCGGTGAAGACGAATTCATCGGGCGGGGAATGATTGAATCGTCCGGAGATCGAAGTGCGTTCGCGGGCCGTGATGTCTGCGTAATCGGTGGCGGCGATGCGGCGGCGGAGAATGCTCTGTTGTTCGCCGAGGTTTGCCCGACCGTTACCCTGGTTCATCGCGGAAAGAAACTGCGGGCTCGTCGCGAGTTCACCGAAGCTCTGCACACGAATCACTGCATCACGGTCTTTCCTGAATCTGTCGTGCACCGCATTATCGGAGCCGACAGGGTTGAAGCGGTCGAGATCGAACGCGCCGGCGCCATCAAGCCTTTTCAGATGGCGGTGCAAGGGGTAATCGTCCGCGTCGGGTTCGAACCCAACACCGAACTGTTTCGCGATCAGTTAGAGATGGACGACCGTACTTATGTGATCACCAGTTCGCAGCAAGAGACGAGCGTAGAAAATGTTTTCGCGGTGGGCTATTTAGCTCGCGAGAGGTTGCCGACATAGTCAAACTCACCATTCTTCCAACCTATCTCTCACGATTTGCGACCGATGATCCGCTCGATCTAGCCGCACTGGAAGCAAAGGTTCCCTGTAGTTGGGTCCCACCCGAAATTATGATCCACTGAAATCTACCGGTAGTTTTTCTACGCAGGCCCTCCTCAACGAATGCGGCAGTCACGCGATCATGTTCGACCGAGCCGGTTATATGAATCGGGGTCTGCTCGATTGCATCCATAGGTCTTCCGTTTTCTGACTGCTTCTCTCCCTCGGCCGTGAACGTTGTTCCACTCTGATTAATAACAAGATGGTATCCGATCCGTAGGTTCGCGTATGCGGGATAGGATGTGTTCTCGATAGTGTTAACCATGTTCCAATCCCCGGTTAGATCCTTCGTGTTTGCGGGCGTGGGTTCGGCAGTTGGCGAAGGTCTGACTTGGTCGGCACGATTTATTGGTAACTTCTTTTCAGGAGTCGACTGCGATGCTCGCGAGTTGTTTTCGTTGTTCGTTGAAGACCCTTTGCTAATTTGATAAAAGAAAGCAACGGCTCCACCTCCCAACATTACCGCGAGGATGATCACCAGAGTCATCAAGACCCAACGGGTTGACGATGGCGAAGATTGTGGGGGCTGGTAAGGAATTCCTGCGGATGGCACAGTAAACGGTAACGGCACGCTCGGCGAAATCAGCGTCGGGTCAGAGTCCGGTTCCAGTGCGAGAGGAAAACCGTCATCCAGACAAAAGGAGAGTGAGTCATCACTATATCTCCTTCGACATTTCAGGCATCGCTTCATGAAGAATTGAATAGGAGTCGCAGTGGAAGATACTTCTTTTCAGGACAACCGGACAAGTGAAAGGTTACTACGTCACATGTTGGTTTAGCCTTTCAACCGTAGGGTTCGCGCGTCCCGCTGGACGATCAGAGCGACGCGATCGCCGGGTTTGTAACGCCCGAGCAATCTCACGAAGTTTGTCGGCGTGAGCTTGCGTCCGCCAAAAAACAGGACCTTGTCCCCAACTTCCAAACCAGCTTCCGCGGCGGGCGAGTCGGGACGCACGCCCCCAATCGTAAAGTTGGCCTTATCACTTTCGTCGGCACTGATTCCTAACGAAACCGGCTGTCGCGGCTCGCGCACAAACCGTAAGCCAACCTGCGCGAACACTTCTTCGTACGGCGGCGAGTCAACGCCACGCACATAACGCTTGAAAAAATCGCTCATGTCCGCGCCGGAGACTTCGGAAACCATTCGTTCAAAGTCTTCCGGCCGGTAGCCGCGCCCGCGCAAGTAGTAAGTTGCGTTCGGACTCTTCAAATAAAACTCTTCGTACATGCGGCGCATCACGTCGTCGAGCGAAGCCCGCCCTCCCGTCTTCCCACGAATCAAAAGATCGAGCACCAGCCCGAGCACTTCGCCTTTCGGGTAATAACTGATCGACGTGTTGGCCAGGTTCGTTTTTTGCGCGTGCGGCGCGTCGTCGATAAACGGGGCGGAGAGCGAAGATTCCTCCGCGCTCATCAGACGGCTGCCGGGCGAGTTCTCGACTTCGGTGATCTGCCGGCTAAGCGTGCTCAACAATTCCGCGTCCGTCCACAGCCCCGCGCGGCGCTGCATCAGATGGCCGTAGTAATTTGTGATGCCTTCGGCGATCCAGAGACCGCGCGTGTTCGCCGGGCGCGTAAAATCCCATGGACCCAACTCGATCGGCCGCAGCCGCTTCACATTCCAGACATGAAAAAACTCGTGGGCAATCGCGTCGAGCGCGTCTTCATACATTCCCGGATCAGCCAGCCCGCCTGGCACGATGATTTGGGTCGACGTCAGGTGCTCCATGCCGTCGCTGGAATGACCGTCGGCGGCGAAGTGAATCAGAAATGTGTAAGAGTCAAATTCCGGCGCGCCCCACATCGCGGTCTCAGCCTTGACGATCTGTTCGATGTCGCGCACGAGCGCCGGGCGCTTGCCACCTTCGTTGCCCAGCGAATGGACAACGACGTGATACTGCCTGCCGTCAACCCTGAAATCATCTTCGGTCCAGTCGGGCGCAATCTCAGTCGGCGTGTCGGTCATGATGTCCCAATTGGGAAACTGCCACTCACTCTGGTCCTTAATTTCCGTTCTTCCATTTACGATCCGCCAGCCTTTCGGCGGATTGATCGAGAGGCTGACCGGATCCTGCTTGTGATTGACGATGTACATGAATACGCAACCGCCGTTAAAGTTCGCATGCCGCGAATCGAGCTCGGAAAAAGTGCCGGAGAGGTCGTTGGCGAAGACTTTGTAGGTCAGCCTCAATCTCTTAATGTTGTCGATCAGTCTGAATCCGCCAACCTGAACCCGCCAGGTCTGATCATCGACCCGAGTGACGGGCAGAATGATCTGTTCGCATTCAAAACTCGGAAGACAGAGACTCCCCGCCTGTACCTCCTGAACATTCTTCGCAAAATCAAACACGGCATAGCGGCCCGGTGACCATTTCGGCATCTGAAAATCCAGCGAACCTAACTTTGCGTCGGCAGGCAATCCGACTTCGATGGTAACTTCAAAAAGATGAGAATTCGGGTGCGACATTGCCAGCCAGTATTTAAGCTTGAGTGGCTGATCTTGCGCGACGGCCCCGCCGCAAACAGCGAGCGCGAGTAGACACAGTCCGGCAACCCGCGAGAGAACGAGACGTAGGTTGCTTATCATTTTAACAGGAGTCTCCGTTGCCGATAGATATGATGGCGCGTCTGAATCTTAACCACTAAGACACCAAGAGCACAAAGTTGATTTGGGCTTGAATGCTTTGTGTTCTTCGTGTCTTTGTGGTGAACTTTATTGCGGCCACCTAACACACGAACGGAATTAACAGGTCATCATGGCTACCGAAAGACTCTACTACCACGATTCGCGCTTGCTTGAGTTTGACGCGACCGTCATCAGCGTCAGCGAGCGCGATGATGGACAGGTCGCAGTCATCCTTGATCGCACTGCGTTTTATCCAACCGGAGGTGGGCAACCGACTGACACCGGGACGCTTGGCGAGGCTCGAGTAGTTGATTGCATCGACGTCGAAAGCGATGGCGTGTTGCACATGATCCAGGGATCCGTGCCCGAGATCGGCGATCGTGTCCACGGCAAGATTGACTGGCTGCGTCGGCTTGATCACCTGCAGCAGCACACGGGTCAGCACATTCTCTCCGCGGCGTTCGTGAGGTTGTTCGACGCGCCGACGCACAGCTTTCGTGTGCTTGAGCACGAATGCGAGATCGATGTCGCGCTTGACGATCCTACAGACGAACGAATTGAGCAGGCCGTCGATCTTGCGAACCAGATCATCTGGGAGAATCGGCCAATGACGATTCGGCACGTGACGTCGGTGGAAGCGGCGAATTTGCCGCTGCGCAAGGAACCGTCGCGTGAGGGTGAGTTACGAGTGATTGAGATCGAAGACTTCGATCTGACTCCGTGTGGCGGCACGCACGCGAAATCAACTGGTGAAGTCGGCGTAATCGCGGTGCGTTCCTGGGAGCGCGCAAAGGGCTTAACGCGCATTCAATTTATGGCCGGCATTCGCGTTCTCGCCGATTATCGCAAAGCAAATCGCACGGCGCGCGACGTGGCTGCGTTATTCAGCGCGGGCCGCGAAGACTCGCCTGTTCTTGTCGGGCAATTGGTAGGAGAGAATAAGAGACTCCGGCGTCGTGTCAGCGAGCTGGAACAAGTTGCCTGTCGCGTCGAAGCTGAAGATCTGCTTCGGGCCAGTAGCCCGACCGTGAGGGAGGGCGTAGAGTCCGCGAGCGATAGCAACCGGGTTGACCGCGAAGCGGTCACAGATAGTAGCCGGGGATTGAGCGCGCAGCGCTACACCCGTTACAGAACCGGGAGCCGATCGGGGTCCCCAAGCGGGCAGCCCGTTTGGGGTGGTGGATGCGACCGGATCATTGGTTCAACCTTGAGTGACTCGGACAGTCGGCCTCGCATCATCGCCAAAATCTTCGACGACCGCGACGCCGACTCGTTGAAGTATCTTGCTCTGGCTCTAATCGGTTATCCAAACACTGTGGCTCTGTTAGGTTCACGCGATGGCGACACCGCGCGCCTCGTCTTCGCGCGATCGTCCGATGCAGCAGGGGACATGAACTCGCTGATGCGCGAAGCGTGTTCAATAATTGGGGGCCGCGGTGGCGGCAAACCGGACATGGCCCAGGGCGGCGGAAAGAACGTCGACCGGCTGGCAGAGGCAATTCAAAGTGCAACTTCCCTACTGGGAGCGCGGGCGCCCTCGCCCGCACCGTGAATTGAGATTGGAGCAATGATGGCAAAAGCCGATCCCAAAAAATATGCAGCGAGTCTGGCACTGTACGAAAAGCTGGTGGCCACCAATCCAAAGGTTGACCGCAAAGGCGCTACCATGCCCTACACGTCTTTGAACGGTCACATGTTCAGCCTCTTGACCAGGGAGGGCTGGCGCTCAGACTCCCGAGCGATGCGCGGGAAGCGTTTCTCAAGAAGTACAAGACCAAACTCTGCGTGCAATATGAAACGGTGATGAAGGAATACGTCGAGGTGCCGGACGCGCTGTTAAGGAAGACACCGGAACTGCGGAAGTACTTCGACCAGAGTTATGCCTACGTAGGTTCTCTCAAGCCGAAGCCGACAACTAAGAAAGCCGCCACAAAGAAGCGTTGACTGTTATGCTGTGAGCGCGGACGTCTCATCCGGATTGACGCCGATAGAGCACACGCATCCTGCGTGCGGTTCGCAGACATCCTGCCTGCGTCTTATTTTCAAACTCGACTGAAAACACCACCAAGACACAGAGTCACAAAGAAAACCAGGCTGTTTCAGTACCGGTTGAATATACTTTGTGATCTTCGTGGCTTTGTGGTTGACGATCTCGCCAAACTCAGAACAAACTCGACTCGAAGCTTGAAACTCGAAACTCGTCAGAACAAACTCGACTCGAAGCTTGAAACTCGAAACTCGAAACTGTATTCTTCCGATGCGTGGGGCAGTAGCTCAGTTTGGCAGAGCGCCGCGTTCGCAATGCGGAGGTCAGGGGTTCGATCCCCCTCTGCTCCACCACTAACACTCATCGTTTCAACAACTTACCGTTGCCGAACTTCGTTTCAGTGTGATGCGGAGGTCAGGGGTTCGAACCCCTCCGCTCCACCAATAACGCTCATCGTTTCAATGACTTACCGTTGCCGAACTTCGTTTCAGTGTAATGCGGAGGTCAGGGGTTCGAACCCCCTCCGCTTCACCAATGGAATCAAGCACTTACGGCAGACCGCGTGTCCGCTGTTTCTTGTTTTCGGGGTTTTTGGCGTCAGGTTGACGTGAGAGAACGCGGACCGCAATCTGATTGTAAGGCCTCGTTCCCATCTGGGTGACGTGGAAGCCGAGTCTATGCGGCGCTGAAATAGGTTTTCATAACCCCAAGATCGGCAGCTCGACCCCGCATGATCGTGACGTTCGATTATATTAATCCTAAATCCGGCGTGAAAATAACATGAAAGTTCATTCCAGATCCGAATTCATTGCGTTAGAGTTGAAATGTTCGGATTACGCTGAAAATCCAGCTTTGCTCCGTCAAAATCGATTGGATCGTGAGTTAACATGTTAAATTCACGCCGGATTTAGGATTAATACTAACGATTATCAAGCGAAGGAGTGAATGCCTAATGCAGAAATTGACGAGTCTGATCAAAAGCTTAATCTGCGCATCCGGTATCGTCTTTGGGTTGTTTTGCCCTTTCCTTTCAAAGGCGACGAAGCCTGACGACATGAACGAAATACTACAACTCGAAAAAGTTTGGAACGAGGCATATCTGCGTGGTGACGCCGATGCCATAGACCGTTTGTGTGCGGATGATTTGATTGTAACTATGACTGACATGCAAATCCTGGATAAGGCGAAATCCCTCGCGATCATGAGATCGGGAAGAGTTAAGTTTAAGCGTTATGAAACATCCGAGCTTCGTATTCGCGTGTATGCGAACGCCGCCGTCGTCACCGGTCGGCTGCAAAGAATTCGTGAGGCGCAGGGTACTGACACACGTGACGATTGGCGATTCACAAAAGTCTACATTCGTCGCAACCGCAAATGGCAGGTGGTCGCTTGGCATGCCTCAACGATCGGTTTATAAGCCGGCAGGCCGCGCTGATCGACCTAAGTCAAAGTCTCAGGTAATTGGGCTCCATATGCACGAAGCCAATCGGTTGTCGAGGATTTCCGATAGGTACTCGGTGCAACGGACGGGCCGGCGATAAGCCAGCACCACGAGAATGAGTACGACTCAAGTTAATCGAGCCTTGCAGGGGTATGTTTAGCTGCGTTCCAGCTTTCTGTTTTTCCTTGACAAGACATCAGACGGGTGCATAAAATCGCGCCATGTAGATGAGTGGTCCGACCTTTTAATAAACATACCTTTGAGGAGGGGCGCGTCTTTATAGCCAGTTGTTTGCGAGTCTTTCGTCTTCCCGCGATGCGCTTTCATCTCGATGCAAAGGAGCAGGCGCAATGTCAGCACGCGTTTTTTGCGTTAACTCTTGAGCTGGGATGTAGAGGATACCGGCCGGATCGCGGAGCCGCGATTGTTTGCTCGGGGTTCTACCAACTTCAAGTTACGGCGCGCAATACCCCCATTGTCAGACAACAGGAACGCCAGGCGACGGCCTCGGGGTCGCTAAGCTTTCACAGCTCAAGCAGTCGGCAAGGAAATGGCGGATACTCCAAGCAGGCAGATACGGTTTTCGCTCAAACGTGTTTTCAGAAAACATGCAAGGAAAAAAATGAACCAGCAGCTCTTCAACCTAAGGAGACACCACATGCTAAACAAGCGACTAATGCTCCTCGTTCTGTTCTCCCTTCTTTGCACTCCGTTGGTCTTCGGTCAAGCGACCAGCGGCATCATCGCCGGCACGGTGACCGATCAACAGGGCGCGGTGGTACCCGGCGCTGCTGTGACGATCAAGAATTTGGATACCGATTTTCAACGACAGGTGTCGACTGACAGCAACGGATATTATCGCGTTGCGGCTTTACCTGTAGGTCGTTACGTGGTGCGCGCCGAACGCGCTGGCTTCAAAGTTGATGTGAGTAACCTGACGCTCACCGTGGCTGAAGAGGCAGTGGTCAATTTCAAGATGGAGGTTGGCTCGGTGTCCGAGCAAGTGACGGTTGCTAGTGCGGGCACTGAGGTCGAGACCACGAGCGCCACGATGGGCGGTTTGGTCGACGAGAAAAAGATACGCGATCTGCCGTTGAACGGCCGCAGCTTCGATCAGTTGATCTACCTGCAGCCGGGAGTCACCGTGGCGACGTCGGCAGGCGCCAGCCCGAATCAGGGTCGCGGCACCAAGTTTTCGGTCGGCGGTGCGCGCTTGACATCCAATCTTTTTATGCTGGATGGCACTGACATGAATGATTCCCAGAACTTCACGCCCGGTGGTGCTGGTGGGCAGATGTTCGGCGTGGAATCGATCAAGGAATTCAAAGTAATCACCCATAACGCGCCGGCAGAGTATGGGCGTTCGATGGGTGGTATTATCAACGCAGTCAGCCAAACGGGCACCAACACCTTTCATGGAGATATTTTTGAGTTCCTGCGAAATTCCGCGCTGGACGCCAAGAACTATTTTGACAACGCGAACCTTCCCATACCTCCATTTAGGCGCAACCAATTTGGAGGTTCCGTGGGTGGCCCCGTCGTGCTGCCGCGCTTTGGCGAGGGTGGTCCATTCGTCGGCTACAAAGGAAAGGACAAGCTCTTCTTCTTCGCCAACTATGAGGGCTTGAGAGAAACTCTCGGCGTAACCAAGAATGCCGTTGTGCCGGATGCCAATGCCCGCCTGGGAAAAGTGGGCACCGCGGCGCCGATTACCGTTAACTCGGCCGTCGTTCCATATATCAATCTGATTCCCTCCGCTAACGGCCCTTTGATCGTTACCTCGACGGGTGCGCCAACTGGATTCGCTCAGTTGCAATTCAGCCAGGCGCAGCCTACCCACGTCAATTATGTTACGGGCAGAGTTGACTGGAATCGGACCGCGAAGGACTCGCTATTTGTCCGCTATACAATCGATGACAGCACCAAACTACGCCAGGATGCACCCGACCACGTGATGGGCCTGTTTGCTGAAAACGAGACTCACCGGAACCAGTACGTTACGTTGCAGGACACGCGCGTACTTTCGACTAATGAGGTGAATCAATTGCGGTTCGGGTTCAACCGTTCTGTAGCGAAGGTGGACTTACTCAATCAAGCGAATGTGTCCTCCTCCTTGTCATTTATTCCCGGACAGCCATTCGGCCACGTTAGTGTCAGCGGTATGTCCCCTCTGAGCATCACGCACGGCAAACACGCCCTCAAGACCGGCGTCTTCATCGAACGATTCCAATGGAACACGGCCGCCTTCAACCGCATAGGAGGAGATTATTCATTTGCCTCTCTGAGCGATTTTTTGCAGGCGAAGGTGAAGTCGGTCGTAGTGCCGTTTCCCGGCGCTGACCCCCACCGCAGCATCCGGGCCACTTTATTCGCGGGTTACTTTCAGGATGACTGGCGCATTAGGCGGCGACTGACGCTCAATCTGGGACTGCGCTATGAACTGACCACGGTGCCTACGGAAAAGTTTGGGCAAAGTTCGTTCCTGCTCTCTCCTTCGGACACGGCGTTGCAGATCCACACACCGTTTGCCGGGAATCACAAAAACTTTGCGCCGCGAGTTGGTTTTGCCTGGGATGTCAGGGGTGATGGCAAGACAAGTGTCCGGGGTGGGTTCGGAATGTACTACGATCAAATCCTACTGAATCAGTTCTTGAATTTGTTCGACCGCAACCCAAATCCGGATCTAAAAAGCGGCTGGCTAACTGTGACATTGCCGCAAGTCGGCCCGCCGGCGGTTCCGGCGCCTTTTCCAAATCCTCTCTCGGCGGCGCAAAACGCCGGCGCGGGTTTCAGCCTGCAAAATGTCGTCTTCGGCAATTTTAAGACTCCATACTTGTATCAATACAGTCTGGAAGTGCAGCGACAAATTGCAAAAAATCTGGTGGCCTCTGTCGCTTATGTAGGATCGCGCGGAAAGCACTTGATTGAACGAATCGATGGGAACACTCCCGTTCCGATCGTGTTGCCGGGCGGAGTGCCTTGCAACGCCGGGGCAGTCAGCGCTACGAACCCGATTCTGCCGGCGGGTACTTTATGCACCCCAAAGACTGCGACGAGAAGAAATTCCAAGTGGGCGGACCTGCAAACGCGTAGTCTGAATGGACTTTCGTGGTACGACTCGATGCAGGTGTCCGTGCTCCGTCGGTTCTCGAGTGGTCTGCAAGTGCAAGTGGCCTACACCTGGAGCAAGTCGCTCGACACGAGCTCAGGATTGTTCAGCGAGGAAGCTGACAACGCTGCTACTGGGGTCGAGATTCCCGACAATATCCGCAACGAAAAAGGCCTTTCAAACTTTGACGTCCGGCACAACGCCGTCATCAACGTGCTCTATGAACTGCCATTCGGAAAGAGCCTTAAAGGTGTAGGCGGGCAGCTTTTGAGTGGATGGCAAATCGGGGGTATCGGCACCTTCTCTACCGGCGTTCCCTTTACCGTCGAAGACTCCGCCAATCGCTCCCAGAACCAGGCCACGGGCTCGAACTTCTCTGATCGTCCGAACCTGGTCACTGGCGCCAGCAACAATCCCACATCTGGCGTTTCCGCAGGCTGCACTTTTGGTACGGGCACTTCAGCCATCACTATTGCACCGGGAACGCCGGTAGGAACGCCCAGCCATTGGTTCGATCCGTGCGCCTTTACACCCCAGTCACTAGGAACCTTCGGGAATTTGGGGCGGAACACTCTGATCGGTCCGCGACGTTCAACGATCGATTTTCTGGTGAACAAGCATTTTCGGATCTCCGAGAAGGGTGAGCTGCAATTTCGGACGGAAGTCTTCAACATTTTGAACCATCCGAACTTCGAAGCACCGAGTCTCAACTTCCGGCGGATATTCGATGGGAGCGGGAATCTGTTGCCGACCTTCGGCCAGCTTACGAACACGACGACGACGTCCCGGCAAATCCAGTTTGGACTCAAATTCATTTTTTAGACGATTGAATGACGCCAGCGAGGAAGACAGATCAGGGGACACTATGGTATGACTGCGAGATTGCTTCTGATTTTCGGAGTTGTCTCACTCTCACTGGTTTTCGGTAGCCGGCAATATTCCTCCGTCGGCCCGACTGACGCCAAAGAATGCCCGAGCGATGAAAATGGCAATCAGTCGTATATGCTGAGGACTGAGTCGGGCGAAGAAGTATGTGTTGATGGACTTGAACTGGGAGGCAAACAGAATCAGAAAGGACAAGCGGATTTATCTAAAGCGAAACCTCTCGGCGGCGATATTCCCGCCGTCCGTTCCATCGTGGATCCTCATCCAGCGTTCGTCGGCATAGCTGTCGATCCGGTCAACAACGTCGTAGTTATGGCCGACACGAACCGTAAAAGCTTGGTGAGCTATGACCGTCGCCTCGGCGGGAGCAAATCGAACGACACGAGCGCGATGCGCCGGCAGATCATTGGGCCGGAGA
>WNFA01003344.1_pt1 | contig 14542 bp, 15 predicted proteins | sample 5400481 | NCBI WGS metagenome assembly WNFA01 (sample SAMN13153340, study PRJNA577476) | soil metagenome | isolation source: 120 cm saprolite under Douglas fir tree site 2 hole 1 replicate 2 | place: USA:California | collected 2015-04-18 | reverse complement strand
GCAGCAAATCGAAAAGGTGAAGACAATTATTCGCCGCATGGGGGAGGCGGGCATCCCGGTCCTGGGATACAACTTCAGCCTGGCCGGAGTTTGCGGCCGCGTCACCGCGCCTCACGGACGTGGACACGCGGTCACTCTCGGCATGGACGGCCCCGCCGAGGACGTCCCCATCCCGAATGGAATGGTTTGGAATATGGTTTACGACCCGTCTGCTCCTCCGGGCACGCTGCCTTCCATCTCCCACGACGAGCTATGGCGACGCCTGGAAAGATTTTTGGCTGACGTAGTCCCGGTCGCCGAGCAATCCGGCGTGCGCCTGGCCGCCCATCCGGACGATCCGCCCATGCCCACCATGCGCCGCCAACCTCGCCTCGTCTATCAGCCCCACATGTATCAACGCCTCATTGATCTTGCTCCCAGCCCCAGCAACTCTCTCGAACTTTGCGTGGGCACACTTGCAGAGATGACTGAAGGCGATATTTACGATGCCGTCGACCGCTACAGCCGGCAGGGAAAGATTGCCTACATCCACTTGCGTAATGTCGTGGGAAAAGTGCCGAGCTACCGGGAGACATTCATCGATGAAGGCGACGTGGATATGATCCGCATTCTCTCCATCCTCTCGAAAAATCATTTCGCCGGCGTGATTATCCCTGACCACACCCCGCAGATGACCTGCCCGGCCCCGTGGCACGCGGGCATGGCCCATACCATCGGTTTCATTCTGGCCGTGCAGGCGATGCTCGAAGCACCTTCCAAAAAGCCCGGTGCAACATCTTGACCTCCGCGTCGAGCGATTCCCCTTCTCCGCATAGCCCTCTTATCATCGCGGCTTCCGTTTCTGCGCTCGGCGGCCTGCTGTTTGGTTATGACAACATCGTCATCAGCGGCGCCATCCATTATTTGAGTCAATGTTTCAACCTCGACGCCGCTGGCGTTGGCTGGGCCGCCGGATGCGCCCTGATCGGATGCACCGTCGGTGCAGCCGGCGCCGGGGCGGTGGTCGATCGTATCGGCCTGAAGAAGGGTCTGGCTCTTTGTGCGGCGTGTTTCGCCCTGTCGTCGCTAGGCATGTGGTTCGCCGCCAGCCTGACCCAATTCGTTATCTGGAGATTGATTGGCGGGCTCGGCATTGGCGCCGCTTCGATCATCGCTCCCATGTACATCGCCGAAATCGCCCCGGCCCGCCTGCGCGGCCGCCTCGTGACGCTGTATCAACTCGGAATCGTCCTTGGCTGTATCAACTCGGAATCGTCCTTGGCATTCTCGCCGCGGTGTTCGTCAACATGCTCATTCAGCGCCTGGGAGACGAAGCCTGGAATACCTCGACCGGCTGGCGCTGGATGTTCTTTGCCGGCCTCGTGCCCGCACTGCTGTTTGGAATGACCATCGTCCCCGCGGTCGAGAGTCCACGCTGGCTGATGAAGATGGGACGGCAGGCTGACGCGCTTTCTGTTCTTTCGAAGATTAACGGCAAGACAACGGCGGTAACCGAAGCCGCCCAGATCCAGGACTCGCTGGCCTTGGAAGAAGGTCACATCTCTGAGCTGTTCACCACTTTTCGGCGCCCGCTGCTGATCGGAATCATGCTCGCCGGGTTTTCGCAGTTGAGCGGCATCACCCCACTCTTCTCTTTTCTACCCGAAATCTTCAGGTCCGCCGGCACCGCCACCAGCGATGCATTTTTTCAGTCCGTCCTGGTCAGCCTGGTGAATCTGATTTTCACCTTGTTCGCCCTCTGGCTGGTGGATCTTTCCGGCCGCAAGAAGCTGATCCTCGCTGGCACGCTCTTGCAAACTATCTCCTTCGCCCTGGTCGGCTGGTTTTATCATGTCCACGGAAGTGGTCTGTGGGTTCTGATTTTTGTCATGACTTTCGTGGCCGGACACGCTTTCGGAAACGGGGTCGCCTGCTGGGTCATCATTTCCGAGATTTATCCCACCAAGGTTCGCGGACGCGCCATGTCCATCGCCACGACCGCGCTATGGGTAGTCGGATACCTCGGCAATCAAAGCTTCCCGCTCATGCAGAAACATCTGGGCAGTGACGGCACCTTCTGGTGTTTCAGCGTCGCAGCATTTTTGAACCTGGCGTGCGTGTTCTGGCTGGTCCCGGAGACCAAAGGGCGCTCGCTCGAGGACATCATCAGATTCTGGACGGGTCCGGCTGTCCGCACCTAGTGACCGGAGTCTGGAGTCACAGGACAAAACGAATGACCGAATGGAACGCGCCTGAATACGCCAGGCTATCGGGACTGCAACAGGCGATGGCCGAAGAAGCACTCTCACTGCTCAGTCTCAAAGGGAATGAAAGCGTCCTGGATGTGGGATGCGGCAATGGGACAGTCACGGCAGAAATTGCTGCGCGTGTTCCTCAAGGGGCGGTTGTGGGTGTGGATTCATCCGCCGATATGATCGCCTTCGCCTCCAGCCATTTCGGTCCGACGCTCCGGCCCAATCTTCGATTCGAAGTAGCCGACGCTCGCCGCCTGCCTTTTGGGGAGGAATTCGACCTCGTCGTCTCCTTTAACGCCCTCCATTGGATCCCTGAGCAAGACCAGCCACTGCAAGGCATACGCACGGCGATGAAGTCCGATGGCCTGGCGCAACTGCGCCTGGTCCCTGCAGGAAAGCGCAAGAGCCTGGAAAATGTGATCGAGGAGATACGCCTCTCATCAAGGTGGGAATGCTACTTCCGGGAGTTTCACGATCCCTACCTTCACCTGACCCCCGAGCAATACGGAGCATTGGCGGAACGCAACGGCTTGCAGGTCCGCCGCATTCATGTGGAGGACAAATCCTGGGATTTCAAGACTCGCGCTGGCTTTCTCGCCTTTGGCTCCGTGACCTTCGTCGAATGGACAAAATTCATACCGGAAGCCGAAAGGCTGGCCTTCGTCGCTGATGTCCTGGATCGCTACCAGATGGTAGCGGCCGATCAACCGGGCGAGGAGCATTACTTCAGGTTCTATCAGATGGATATCACGCTGGCCCGCGTGTGAACTTCGTAGCGCCGGCGTCTCGCCGGCTGTCTCGGGGGCGTCCCGCCCCCGGCTTTGTGCGTTCCCTGTCCGCCGCGTTGGATTCTGTTCCCCGCTAAGAGTTACCCGTTCTGAGGGCGGGACGCCCTCAGGACAACCGCCGGGACGGCGGCGCTACGAAACTCTTTACCTTCCCGGCACCACAGAAGAATCTGTATCCAGCGGCAGAACTGAAAAATCCAGCTTTGCCAGATCATCCCTGAACTTCTTGACCGAACTGAACTGGACTGCGTGCATTCCCACCGCCCGTGCGCCTTCGACATTGAGTTGCTTGTCATCCACAAATAAAGCTTCCGAGGCCGCCACCGCCACCCCCTCGAGACTGTGTCGGTAGATGCCCGCTTCGGGCTTGACCAGTCTTAGGTCCGCGGAAAATGTCGTGTGGTCAAACAGTTTCAGCCAACCATAGTTCTGCCGCGAATAGCGGATCATTTCGTGCGGCATATTTGAAAGCAACCCGGTTTTTATTCCGGATGACCGAATCTGCTCGACCCATTCCACCATTGTCGGGTTAATGTGCGCCCACATTTCCAGATCCCACTCGCCAACCTTCCTGAGATGCTCGGGATCGAGTTTCACGCCGGCATCGTCCGCCAGCTTCGACCAGTAGCCGTCGAAGGAAATGTCTCCACGGTCGTAAGCCAGGCGGTCTCGTCCCCAAAGTTGACGGAATACTCCAGGATCGAGCCTGAAGACGCTCGCCATACGGCTCCACTCCTCGGCCCTCGGCGAGTAGGTGAGAACGTCGCCATAGTCGAGAATCACAGCTTTTACCTTCAAGGCGTTCGGGCGGTCCATTTGACCTCCTTATTTCATATTCTCCCGTTCTCTGCGCTTCAGTCCAATGAATTGATGTTTGCTCTGTGATAACTTGTGGGCTGCTTTTCGCAGGTCGCAGACAATTGGCGTTCCAAGTCTGAACCGCTGGAGCCGGCATGAAGCTGAATGGAACTTTGTTGAAGAGCACGATCGTGGCCGCTCTCGGCGGCCTGTTGTTTGGATTCGACACTGCAGTCATCTCCGGCACCACCAGTGCCCTGACCCAAACCTACCAACTCACTCCCTTTCTGCTGGGAGTCACGGTGTTCAGCGCGCTCTTCGGAACCGTGCTGGGCGCCATGCTGGCCGGTTTCCCGGGCGAGCGCTACGGCCGCCGCGACAGCCTGCGGGTAATGGCGATCTTGTATCTGATCTCCGGCCTGGGTTGCGCTTTCGCCTGGAACTGGTACGCGCTGGTCGCGTTCCGCTTCATCGGCGGACTGGGTGTGGGCGGCTCCTCCGTGCTCGGCCCCATGTACATCGCGGAAATTGCGCCCGCCAAGCTGCGCGGACGCCTGGTTGGCGTGTTTCAGTTCAACGTAGTTTTCGGCATCCTTCTCGCCTACTTTTCAAACTACCTCATCGGCCTGCAACACTTCGGCGCCACCGAATGGCGCTGGGAGCTGGGTGTGACCGCGATTCCCGCGGCCCTGTTCTTCGTGATGTTATTTACGATCCCCCGCAGCCCGCGCTGGCTGGTCAAGAAGGGACGCGTGGACGAAGCCCGAACCGTGCTGCAGACCACGGGAGATGAAGACTACGAGCATGACTTGCAGGAAATCGTCGCCTCGATCAGCGAGGAGCAGAGTCAGGCGGCAGAAAAGCTGTTCACCCGGAAGTATGCCTTCCCGATTTTCCTCGCAGTCAGCATCGGAATATTCAACCAGCTCTCCGGCATCAACGCGATCCTCTATTATTTGAATGACATCTTCGCTCACGCCGGTTTCAGCAAAGTCTCCGGCAACCTGCAGGCGGTCGCCATCGGCGCCACCAACCTGCTTTTCACCATGATCGCCATGTCGGTGATTGATCGCCTCGGCCGCAAGACTCTGCTTTTGGTAGGTTCCGTCGGCACCGCGCTATGCCTGGCAGGAGTATCGATAATTTTCTTTACCGGACAACACCAAAGCCTTCTGGTTTGGCTGCTGGTCGGCTACATCGCGTTTTTCGCCTTCTCACAAGGCGCGGTCATTTGGGTTTACCTGTCGGAAGTTTTTCCCAACTCGGTGCGCGCGAAAGGCCAGAGCCTGGGTAGCTTCTCGCACTGGTTCATGAACGCCGCCATCTCTCTCATTTTTCCGCTGATGGCGGCCACGTCCGGCGCCTATCCCTTCGTATTCTTTTCGTTGATGATGGTCTTGCAGTTCTTCGTGGTTTTGTTTGTCTACCCCGAAACAAAAGGCCTGTCGTTAGAAGAGATGCAGAAGAAACTCGCGATCAGTTAGCTTGCGAAGCTCTTAGCCAGCCTCGCAAAGCCCTTAGTTAGCGTTGCGAAGGTCTAAGCCGCGAAGCGGCGCAAGAATGCAGCCCAGGGCGCAAGCCCTGGGTGGCGAGTCAGGCGACTCCAGCCCCAGAGGGGCGAAAGAACCTGTGTTGGTTCAGCCTGAAATGGAGAGCTGGCGTTCCCCGTTAGCGATTCCTTAAGAATCGTAGCCGGGGCCGCCAGGCAACCCGCACTCTTTCCAAAGCTTTTCCCAATTCCAGATTCCGTACGCCACGTCATTGGGCAGCGGGAATCCAAGCTGATGCGCGAGCATACACACCTGCCCGCGATGATGGGCTTCGTGAGAAAGCATGTAGCACAGCATTTCCAGGCCAACCGGCCAGGGCCGAGCCCAGCCGTCTCTGCGAAACTCCTTGACGCGGCCTCCACCACCGCCGAGCGCTTCAGCGAGCATCTCCGCGCAGCGAGCGGCGCTCTCGGCCAATCCCGCACGAGCCTGCTGCGGCGTGCAGTGCGCGCGGTTGAGCTGTGTTGGAATCTTCAAATGCGGAGCCGTAAGCCTGACCCACTTGCAGCGGACATTGTGCACGTGCGTGAAGATCGCCACAATGGGCCGGGCCTTGCCGGGTGGTTTGGCTCTCCAGACGGCCGGGGCAAGATGTTCGATAAGAATCTGGTTGATGCGATCATTGGCGACAAAGATCTGGACTGCAGCTCGCCCGAGTTGGGTGTGAACCTTGGGTTGACAATTGATGACTTGACGCGTGGTCACGGCTCCCTAGTCCCTGACCTATAATACGTCCGGGCCCTCGGCCATCCGGAAGTAATCGACTTCATCAATCACGCGGAACCGCCCGGAGACAGCGGGACAACCACAGGCCGGGTTGCCGGGCAAACGTTTGTCCGGCATCATCCGGCTCCGCCCGCATGCTAGTATGGCGGCCTAAGGGCAAGGTGCATTATGAAACGTGCCGACACGATTGAGTTGGTGCTAGAGGGCAAGGCCGATAACAGAGTCCTCTCTGTAACACCTGGCCATTCCGTTTACGAAGCAATTGAGAAAATGGCGGTAGAGGGCGTGGGCGCATTGCTCGTTATATCCGAAAACCAACTCGTCGGCATCCTGTCAGAACGTGACTATGCCCGCAAAGTGATCCTTAAGGGCCGCTCGTCGAAGCAGACTCAGGTCCATGAGATCATGACCAGCCCGGTGGTCTTCGTGACGCGGCAAAACACAGTGGATGAGTGTATGGCCATTATGACCAAGCACCGTTTTCGTCATCTTCCTGTCGTGGACGGATCCGCGGTTGTTGGTGTGGTGTCGATTGGTGATCTGGTGAAATGGATCATCTCGGGGCAGGCCCAGACGATTCAGGAACTCGAAGGCTACATTTCGGGAAAATATCCTGGCTGAAAACTGCGACTCAGCCACGGCTGCCAATCTCAAGGCCTAGCACAACTGGGCGGGTGGCCCGTCCTTTGGTCAATTCTTGTCGACATAAAAAGGAATCAGGGTGCCCCATCCTTGCGTTCTTTGCAAGGGTGGGCGCCATGCCGTTCGGTCAGCACCCTCAACTGCCTTTCGACGGTTGACGCGCCGCCGTCTCTCGAGACGGGGTAACGTTCCTCCATTTCCAGCTGAGATGGAGGGATAACTACGAGCAAACACGCCAAAACAGGGGACACTTAACCTATCACACAACTTAACATTCCGCCCTTTGCGAGTTATCCCTCCGCCTCTCTACGCATTCAAATCTAGTGAAGTTCCCCGCATTCTCGGGTAGGATTCCCCCTTATGATGTTCACCCGCCGCTCTTTCCTCGCTCTGTCCGCGATGCTTCCCTGGTCTCTCCGTGCCTTCGCCGCAACCTCAATTCCGGTAGGCCTCGAGCTCTATTCCGTTCGCAACGCTTTGAAGGATGATCCCACCGCCACGGTGCGCACGGTCGCACAAATGGGATACCAGGTCGTGGAATTCTACGCTCCTTATTTCGACTGGACCGACGCTCAGACCAAAGACATGAAGAAACTGTTGGATGACCTCGGCATCCGCTGCCTTTCCACTCACAACAGCAGTTCGTACTTCACCGCGGAGAATCTCAAGCGGGCGCGCGACATGAACCTGATCCTGGGAACCAAGTACATCGTCATGTCAAGTTCGCAGCCCAAGCCCGGTCTGGATGGATGGAAGGAAGTTGCCGACACGCTAAACTCCGCCGCCGACCAACTCGAGCCGGCGGGACTGAAGACTGGCTACCACAACCACGAACTGGAGTTCACGCCGGTCGAGGGCAAGCGCCCCATTGAAATATTGGCGAAGAACACGAAGTCGTCCGTCATGCTGCAACTCGACGTCGGCACTTGTCTGAAGGCGGGCTCGGATCCGGTGGCATGGATTCGCGCCAACCCGGGACGCATCCACTCCATCCACTGCAAAGACTGGTCCTCCGATCCGGGCAAAGGCTACACCGTCTTGTTCGGTGAAGGCGCGGCCGACTGGAAAAGCATTTTCGCAGCCGCAGAGAGTGTCGGCGGCGTCGAGTACTATCTGGTCGAGCAGGAAGGCAGCAGATTCTCCGAGTTCGACACCGCCAAGAAATGCCTTCAGACATTCCGTAGCCTGCATCCCGCGTAGTCCACGTAGGGGCGGGCGCCCCTCCGCTCAGCCGGGCTCCTCAAAGCAAGCTACGGAAGCGGTTCTCCGGCTGCCCACGAACTTCACACCGTATCGCGAACAGCCCGCCTGCCAGCCGCTCCGTCGGCGCGGCCTGCGCCGACGCAGTGGTCACGTACAAGGTCCTAAGATCGGAGCCTCCAAACGTACAGGTCGTAATATTTTTCACCGGCATTTCGACCACGCGGTCTACCGCTCCATTCGGGGCTACACGGACAATACATCCGCCATGGTATCGGCAGTTCCACAGATAGCCTTCGGCGTCGACGGTCGAGCCATCTGGCAGGCCGCGATCGAAATTCTGAAAAAACGGGATTTCGTTTGTGATCGCCCCGCTGGCGGCATCGTAGTCATAACCCCAAATCAGGTTCGCCAGCGAGTCGCCGGAATAGAAACGCTTCTTGTCGGGACTCCACCCGAGCGTGTTCGAGATCCCAATGTCTCGCCGGTGTATGGTTACGCGGCCGTCCGGATCAATACGATGGAGAATGCCGTCCTGCCCACCCGCTTCTCCCGACGATCCATCCGGGTTTACGTTGTTGCGCATCGAGCCTACCCACAACGATCCCCGTGGATCAGCCCGCGCGTCGTTGAGCCGAACTGCGGGCCATCCCTCGAGCTGGTAAATCGCCTTTTGGCGGATATCCGAAGCGGGCTCCCACAAGATCACGCCCGAGCCAAGCACCACGACCAGCAGTTCGTCCCGATCCGTCAGCGCCAGCGCGGTCACCGGTTCGTCGAAAAACCATGTCCGGACACATTGGTCCGCCAAAGTGTAGCGATGGATCAAGAACCGGTTGATATCGGTCCAGTAAACCGCCGAATGCGCGGCATGCCAGACTGCGCCCTCACCGCACACGTCACCCGTAGGCGCGACACACATTGGTTCCGATGTCATGATGAGATGGTCACGATAGGATCACTGCACCCCAATGCCGGCCAGCAGCCCGCCATCCACCAGATAATCGCCGCCCGTGCAAAATGCCGCTCGGTCCGACGCCAGGAACGCGGCCAGTTCCGCCACTTCCTCCGGCGTCCCAATTCGTCCCAGCGGATGAGCATCACCGAACCGTCGGAGTACCTCTTCGGTGGGCACTCCCGGCGAAAAGTGGCCCGCCGAGCGCTCCAGCATCGGCGTGCGTATCGATCCCGGACTGATCGAATTCACTCGTATCTTGTCGGCCGCATGGTCGAGCGCCATGGCGCGAGTCAGGCTGTGGACCGCTCCCTTCGACGCTGCATACGCCGCAACCCCTCGCTGGCACGCATGCCCCTGGACTGACGCCAGGTTAATGATCGAACCTCCGCCCCGCTTCTTCATCTCCGGAATCCCGAAATGCCCCAGAAGATAAATGCTGCCCACATTCACCATCAGGCAGCGGTTCCAGTTTTCCAGATCGGTTTCGACCACGGTGCCGAAGGGATGAAAGGCAGCCGCGTTGACGATCACATCCAGGCCGCCAAACTCGCGCACCGCCTTCGCAACCACCTTCCCGACTGCATCGGCCTGGGTGACGTCGCATTGTTCCACTCGTAAACTCAGCCGGTTGTTTTGTGCGTCGAGAGCCAGTTCCTGATTGGCCGCTACTTCGATGCCGCAAGCCAGAACATTGGCCCCGTCCGCCGCAAAGCGCTTCGCAATCGCACGCCCAATCCCCGTCGTGCCGGTGATGATCGCGACTTTACCGTCAAACTCTTTCATGCTAGCTCCTGGCTTCTAGATCCAAGCTACTTGTAACTGACAACTGATAACCGGCAACTGGCAACTGGCTCTGACAGGCTAGAAGCCAGAAGATAGGGGCTAGAAGCTTAATTTTCCAACTCCGGCATGGCATACTCCAAACCCCGCATCACGCCCCGAAGTTCCGCCAACCCCTTCAGCCTGCCCACCAGCGAATATCCAGGATTCACTTTCTTGGAAATATCATCCGCCAGCAAATGCCCGTGATCGGGACGCATTGGAATTTCGTTGTCCGCCCGCCCCTCGCGCCGCCGACGCGCTTCTTCCTCCATCAGCGTACGAATTACGCCCACCATGTTCGAACTGCCATCCAGGTGTTCGGCTTCGTGAAACGATCGGTCCGCCTCCCGCTTCACTTGCCGCAAATGCGCAAAGTGGATGCGAGCGGCAAACTCCCGGACCATTACGAGCAAGTCATTATCCGCCCGGGCTCCGTAGGACCCTACACAGAACGTCAGACCGCTGGCTGGCGCGTCGGCGCCGGCAAGAATTTTGCGGGCATCGTCGGCCGTTGAGACCACGCGCGGCAACCCGAACAGCGACCACGGCGGGTCGTCGGGATGAATCGCCAAGCGGACTCCGGCTTCCGCGGCAACTGGAATAACCTCTTGCAGGAATGCAAACAGGTTGGCGCGCAGATCCGGCGCCGTCATTCCCTGGTATTCCGCCAGCAATCCGCGAATCGTCTCCCGCGTGTACCAGCCCTCGGCGCCCGGCAGGCCGGCAATAATCGTGCGCTCCAATTCGTCGCGGCGCTCCTTCGACATCGCATCGTAGCGCACCCGCGCGGCCGCAATTTGATCTGGCTCAAAATCCGCTTCAGCATTCTGACGCCGGAGAATAAAAAGATCGTAGGCGGCAAAGTCTATGCCGTCGAAGCGCAGTGCATATCCGCCGCTGGCCAGCCGCCACTTCAGATCGGTTCGCGTCCAGTCCACTACGGGCATGAAGTTGTAGCAAACCACCCGAACCCCGGCCTTGCCGACATTTACCAGCGAATCCTTCCAGGCGCCGATAAACTGACGGTAAGGCCCGGAGCGCAACTTGATCGCATTGTGTACCGGAATGCTCTCCACCACGGACCAGACGAACCCGGCCGCCTCGATTTCGGCTTTGCGCTTGAGCACTTCCTCCAGCGGCCACGCTTCACCCCGGTAGAGATGGTGCAAAGCGGTGACAATCCCGGTCGCCCCGGCCTGCCTGACCTGCTCCAGCGAGACTGGATCCTGCGGCCCAAACCACCGCCAGGTTTCTTTCATCGTTGCACTCGAAGCCTCTGTCCCTGGATGTCAGCCGTCGCCCCCGCACCCACGTAGGGGCAGAGCCTGTCCTGAGCGAAGTCGAAGGATGTCCCACCTGCCCAGTCGAGCGAAGCTCGACAGCTCCACTAACAAACCTCAATGACTCTCTCGAGGCACATCCGCGCCCCGGCACCCGAGCAGAAAATCAAGGTCCGCGCCCCGGTCCGCCTGCAGAACGTGTTCGATGTAAAGTCTCTGGTACCCGCCGCTGGCCACCGGCGGCGGCGGCGTCCAAGCCTTGCGTCTCCGGCCCATTTCGTCATCGGACACGCAAAGTTCCAGATTGCGCGACTCCACGTTCAACTCAATCTCATCGCCGTCCTGCACCAACGCCAACGCTCCCCCCACCGCCGATTCAGGAGTCACGTGCAGCACCACCGTGCCGTACGCAGTTCCACTCATGCGCGCATCGGAAACCCGCACCAGATCCGTGATTCCGCGTTGCAGGAGTTTCTTCGGCAAGGGCATGTTCCCCACTTCAGGCATACCGGGATACCCTCTGGGCCCCGCGCCCTTCAGCACCATCACCGAATTTTCGTCAACCGGCAGCGCAGGATCATCCACCCGCTTCTTGAAATCTTCGATGTCGGCAAAAACCACTGCGCGGCCCCGGTGCTTGAGCAAACGCGGCGTGGCCGCAGACGGCTTCACCAAAGCGCCACCCGGCGCCAGGTTGCCGCGCAGCACCGCGATCCCGGCCCGCTCCCGGATCGGGTTCTCCCGGCTGTGAATCACGTCCGCATTCCAGCACGGCGCATCGGCCGTGTTCTCGCCCATGGTCTTGCCATTTACGGTCAGCGCATCTCTGTGAACCAGTTCACCGAGCGCGCGAACCACCGCTGGAACTCCGCCCGCATAATAAAAATCCTCCATCAGATATTTCCCGGAAGGCATGAGATCGACCAAGAGGGGTAGATCGTGGCCCAGGCGGTCAAAATCGTCGAGATCCAGTTTCACACCCACTCGCCCGGCAAACGCCAGCAGATGTAACACCGCGTTGGTCGACCCCCCAATGGCGGCATTCACCCGGATGGCGTTCTCGAAGGCTTCCCGCTTGAGAATTTTTGAGATCTTGAGATCTTCGTGAACCATCTCCACGATGCGTCTGCCTGCCTGCTGCGCCAGCACGTAGCGCCGCGAATCCACGGCCGGGATGGCGGCATTCTGGGGCAAGCCCATCCCCAGCGCCTCTACCATGCACGCCATAGTGGAAGCCGTACCCATGGTCATGCAGTGACCCGCCGAGCGCGACATGCAGGATTCGGCATCCATGAAATCGGCGGAACTCATCTTGCCCGCGCGCACGTCTTCACTCATGCTCCAGACACTGGTGCCCGACCCAATCGTTTGCCCGCGAAAGTTGCCATTGAGCATGGCGCCGCCGGAGACCACCAGCGCAGGCAGATCGCAGCTCGCCGCCCCCATAATGAGCGACGGCGTGGTCTTGTCGCATCCACACAACAGCACCACGCCGTCCATCGGATTACCCCGGATCGATTCCTCCACGTCCATGCTCACCAGATTGCGAAACAGCATGGCCGTCGGCCGCAGATTGGTCTCGCCCAGCGACATCACGGGAAACTCCAGCGGGAATCCCCCCGCCTCGTACACCCCGCGCTTCACCCGGTCCGCGATCATGCGGAAGTGAGCATTGCAGGGAACCAGTTCCGACCACGTATTACAAATGCCGATCACCGGGCGTCCGTCGAACAAGTCCGACGGAAATCCCTGGTTCTTCATCCACGACCGATGAATGAAGCCATCCTTATCCTGCAAACCAAACCAGCGGGTCGAACGCAGCGGAACACCGTTATTCCTTGTCATATTTTTGTTCTTAGGATTGCTATTCGTAGGACCGGCAAGGCAGAACCGGCCTTCGCATTCTACAACCGTTGCCGCAAAGTGTGCCCCGTCCTCGTCTTTCCGTCTTTTGGAGACGGGGCGGGGGATTTCCAGGCCTGGCCAGATTCACCGTAAGGCGGTCACACCTCCAAAGTGGATCGGGCAGGACGCGGTCATTTTCCGCAATCGCCGAAACCCCCGCCCATCAAAGCAACCGCCTGATATCCCCTACACGTTAGACCCGATTGACCTGCCGTCTCGGTTCGACAACCATGATGAATGACCGGGATGCCCTGCATGGGGAAATGCATTCTCATTGTCGATGACAATGCAATGATTCGCCGAAGCTTGCGACGGATCCTCGAATCGGTGAACGATTGGCAGGTGTGCGGCGAAGCGGTGGATGGCTTCGATGGAATCGAGAAGGCGAAAGAACTGCATCCCGACTTGATTATTCTCGATCTCTCCATGCCGCGATTGAACGGGCTTGAGACTGCGCGCGTGCTCAGCAAAACCATGCCTCGAGTGCCGCTCCTCATGTACTCCGTTCATGTGGACAGCTTCGTTGAAAAAGAAGCTGTCGCCGCCGGCGCCCGTGCAGTCTTGTCCAAAGCGACGGACGTGGGGGCTTTGATTGGCCAGGCTCACGCCCTGCTCGAAAGCGATTGAACCAGGCAAGCCTCGGCCCATGTAGGGACGGGCGCCCTCGCCCGTCCAGGCCGAGCGAAGCTCGGGCCTTCGGCTTCTTCGCAGCCCCACTAAATCCGCCCGTCGGCATCTATAATGTGGGTATGACACTCTCAGCCAGAAATAAACTGCACGGTCAGATCGAGGAGATCGTCCTCGGGGACATAATGGCGCACGTAGTGGTTCGCGTCGGCGACAACCTCCTGGAGAGCGTGATCACCCGCCGCAGCGCCGACGAGCTAAAGCTCAAGAAGGGCGACATGGTTTCCGCCGTGGTGAAAGCTACTGAGGTGATGATCCTGAAGGACTGAGCGCGTTGACGACATCAAACGTGCTCACCATCCGTACCCACCGCGCAGGCCGCTTATCGCTGGGAACCACCACCTTGAACGGCCCCTGTTTTGGTTCCAGCGCTTTCCCGTTCATCGTGTCCGCCACGATGATTTGATTGTCACTCATCGCCGGATCGAGCTCGGCAATTGAATAAACCACGGCGTATCCATCCGAGGCGCGCGCCACCACATACGTAGCTAAACCTTGTCCGCGAAGCTTCTCTCCCAGGGCCACTCCCGCCTTCTGCAACAAATCTGAAAGCCTCACACCCTCGTAGTGCTGCATCTGTCCCGTGTGCAGCTCCCGAACCTCCACCGCCAACCGAGGCATTTTCGCCAGATCCGCCGCGGTCACCTCCAGAGCATCGATCCCGGTCCCACTAATTCGAATCTTCGCAACCTGCGCAGCGCCAGAAACAGCCGTCACCAGCAGGAGCATCACAATGGACGCCAAGCGATAGCTCACAATTCGCATAACGGAAAGATTGTAGCGCGACGCCCATGTAGGGACGGGCGCCCTCGCCCGTCCAGGCCGAGCAACGCTCGGCAGGCCTTCTAACCCACTCAGGGCAGCCCACCAGACCACTCGCCGATTTCATCGTGAACACAAAAGCCCCGCCCCGGTCGCACAGAACGCGACCAGGGCGGGGTACCCGCGACAA
>WNFA01004202.1_pt1 | contig 14544 bp, 10 predicted proteins | sample 5400481 | NCBI WGS metagenome assembly WNFA01 (sample SAMN13153340, study PRJNA577476) | soil metagenome | isolation source: 120 cm saprolite under Douglas fir tree site 2 hole 1 replicate 2 | place: USA:California | collected 2015-04-18 | reverse complement strand
CGAAGATGTTCCCGCTCGCGTCCGTGGCGACGGCGTACGGGGTGTCGAACTGGCCGCCGGCGGGGCCACCCAGGGTGGTCACGAATGCGCCGCACGCCGCCGCGCCCGCCGGGCTGGGTACCGTCGTGGCGACGAGTCCCAGCGCGAGCGCCACGAGCGGGCTGCCCATGCCCAGGCTTCGCCGAACCCCGCTGACGGCGCGCATCGGATGCCTATGTCACGAAGCTGGGGGACGATCGGTTGACGCGGGCCTCCGCCGAGGATCGAGCCGCCGACACGCGCGCGGCTCCAGCCGACCGACAAGGCTGCGGCAGAGCGCATCGCCACGAACGCCTGGAACGTGACGTTCGGAGCCGAGTGTGTATCAGGAACGGCAAAAATGGTATCACGGCGCGCCCAACTTCCGGAAAAGACGCGGTGAATAGAGCGATGTGCGGCATCTACGGCATGGTGGGGGCCGACGCCGAGGCGGTCCTCCCGCGCATGAGCGCCACGCTCGTGCACCGCGGCCCCGACGGCGACGGCTGGGCGGTGCGCGGCGCGGGAGGTGTGGGCTGCCGGCGGCTCGCGATCATCGACGTCGCGGGCGACGCGCAGCCGCTGGCCGACGAGACGGGCGAGGTGATCGCGGTGTGCAACGGCGAGATCTACAACCACGCCGCGCTGCGCGCCGGGCTCGAGTCCCGCGGGCACCGCTTCCGCACCCACAGCGACGCCGAGGTGCTGCCCCACCTCTACGAGGAGCGGGGGATCGACTTCGTCCACGCGCTGGACGGCATGTTCGGCCTGGCGCTGTGGGACGCGCGCCGCGGGCGGCTGGTGCTGGCGCGCGACCGGATGGGCGAGAAGCCGCTCTACCACGCCACCACCGCCGCCGGCCTCCTCTTCGCCTCGGAGCCGAAGGCCCTCCTCGCCTCGGGCCACGTCGGGCGCGAGCCCGACTGGGTGGCGCTCGGCGCCTATCTGCGTACCGGTTACGTGCCCAATCCCGCGAGCGCCTTCGCCGCCGTCCGGAAGCTTCCGCCCGGCGGCCGCCTGGTACTCGAGGGCGAGAGCGCGCGCGCCGACCGCTACTGGGAGGTCGCGCCGTTCCTCGCCGCGCCGCCGTCGCCCCTCGGTCTCGACGCGGCGGCCGTGGAACTGCGCGCGCATCTCGTGCGCGCCGTGCGCGCCGCCCTGGTGAGCGACGTGCCGCTCGGCGTCTTCCTCTCCGGCGGGCTCGACTCGACCGCGGTGACGGCCGTGACCCGCTCCGTCGGCGGTGAGCTGAACACCTTCGCGCTCGGCTTCACCGAGCGCGGCTTCGACGAGCGCGACCATGCAGCGTTGGCCGCGCGCGCCCTCGGCACGCGTCATCACACGCTCACCATCACGCCGTCGCTCTTCCTGGAGGGCGTGCGCGATCTCGCGCCGCTCATCGACGAGCCGCTGGCCGATCCGGCGTGGGTGCCGACCTTCCTGCTCTCGCGCTTCGCGCGCACGCACGTGAAGACGGTGCTGGTCGGCGAGGGCGCCGACGAGCTGTTCGCCGGCTATCCGACCTACCTCGGCGGTGCGCTGGCCGCGCGCTGGGCCCGCCTCCCCGCCCGCGTGCGGCGCGCCGTCGCCGCCGCGGCGCCCGCGCTCGGCGCGCCGCGCGGCAACACGACCGTGCGCTACCTCCTCCGCCGCTTCCTGGAGGAGGCCGATGCGCCCGCAGCGACGCGCCACCGGGCGTGGACGGGATGTGCCGACGCCGCGCGCCTGGCCGCGCTCGCCACGCGCGGCGGGCCGCTCGCCGCGCCGCCGGAGCCCGCCGACCCGCCGGCGCGAAGCGCGATCGACGCCCTCCTCGCCCTCGACCTGACCGGCTACCTGGCCGACGACCTCCTGCCCAAGCTCGACCGCGCCAGCATGGCCGCCTCGCTCGAGGGCCGCGCGCCGTTCCTCGACCACCACCTGGTCGAGTTCGCCTGCCGCCTGCCGGCCGAGCACAAGCTGCGCGGCCTGGCGACGAAGCGCGTGCTGCGGAGGGCGGTCGCCGACCTGGTGCCGCCGTCCATCCGCCGGCGCGTGAAGCGCGGCCTCACCGTGCCGCTCGCCACCTGGCTCGCCGGCCCGCTCCTCCCCTTCGCGCGCGCGACCCTGGACCGCCTCGACCCGCGCGCCGTCCGCCCCGAGGCGGTGCGCGCGCTCCTCGACGAGCACGTCGCGCGCCGGCGCGACAACCGGCGCGAGCTCTGGGCGCTGATCGTCCTCCAGCTCTGGCGCGAGGCGTGCGCCGTCGCGTGAGGCGCGCGCGACGCGGCGCCGTCGCGCTCTGCGTGGCCCTGCTGTCGGGCTGCCACGGGCCGTTCCTGCCGCGCTGGCTCTACGTCTCGGGCGTCACGACGACGACCGCGACCATCGTCTGGACCGGCGACGGCGCCGACCGCGCCACCTGCCGCGGCCCCGCGGCCTCGCCGTTCTCGGCCGCGGCGACGCCGGGCGAGCGGGGCCTCCGCTCCGCACGCCTGGAGGGTCTCAGGCCCGCGACGCGCTACTCACCGGCGACGGGAGCCGCGAGGCGGCCGCGCTCGCGCGTCGCATCCTGGCCGGCCGGCCCGCCTTCCTGATCCACCTGGGCGACATGGCCTACCCGTCGTCGAAGCCCGCCGCGCTGGACGCGCGTTTCTTCCGGCCCTACCGGAAGCTCCTCGCCCGCGTGCCCCTCTTCCCGACGCCCGGGAACCACGACCTCGGGCGCTCGAGCGCGTACACAGAGGTCTTCGCGCCCATCGCGCAGGACACGGCGCGCGGCGGCCCGCACTACGCCTTCGACTGGGGGGACGCCCACTTCGCCTCGCTCGCATCGCCGGAGTTCTCGGAAGGCGCCCGGGGCGCCGACCCCGGCTGGCTGGTGGACGACCTCGCGCGCGCGGCGGCGCGGCGGTGGCGGATCGTCTTCCTGCACGAGTTCCTCTTCAGCGCGGGCGCGAAGTCCACCGTGCCCGGGCTCCGCGCGCACCTGGAGCCGGTGCTCGAGGCGGGTCGGGTCCAGCTGCTCCTCACCGGCCACTCGCACCTCTACGAGCACGCGCTGCCCGCGTGCCTCTCGGTCCCGGCGGCCGGCGTGCAAGAGGTGGTGAGCGGCGGCGGCGGGGCCAACGTCGACCCCCAGCCGGCGCCCCATGCGAACTTCGCGCGCGTGCTCTCGGTGACGCACTACCTCCGCGTCCACGTGACCGGGGACGGGTTCGACGTGCGCGCCGTCGACCTCTCCGGCCACGTGCTCGACCATTTCCACCGGAGCATCGGCGAGGCGCTGGCGTGCCGCGGCGCGGGCTGGCCGCCACCGAGGGCGCGATGAGAGCGCGGACGATCGCCCTCGCCGCGGCCGCGGTGGCGCTCGCGGTCGGGCTGGCGCTCGTCGCGATCGGCGCCGACGTGTACGAGGGCGGCGAGGCGCGCGAGGGACTCGTGGTGCGCGAGATGCTGCGCACCGGCGACTGGATCCTGCCGCTGTGGAACGGCAGCGTCGTGCCCTCGAAGCCGCCGCTCTTCCACTGGCTCGCCGCGGCCGGCGCCGCGCTCGGCGGCGCCGGCGTCACCGAGCGCACGCTGCGCTCGCCGTCGATCGTGCTGGCGGGGCTGGTCGTCCTGCTCGTCTTCCTCGCCGGCCGCGCCTGGGGCGGCGAGGACGTCGGCTTCATGGCCGCGCTCGTGCTCGCCACCACGCCGCAATTTCTCGACGAGGCGGGCGACGGGCGGGTCGACATGACGCTCACCGCGGCGATCACCGGCGCGCAGCTCGCCTTCGTGCACGCAATGCGCGGCGGCGGCGGGCGGACGCGCGTCGTCCTCGCGCTCTGCCTGGCGCTCGCCATGCTCGCCAAGGGGCCGGTCGGGCCGGGGCTGGTCGGGCTCACCGCGCTCGTCTTCGCGCTGACGCACCGGCGGCTCGGCGCCGCGCTCCGCCTGGTGCGGCCGGCGCCGGTGCTCGTCTTCCTCGCCGTGGCCGGCGGCTGGTACGCCCTGGCGTACCACCACCGCGGCATGGACTTCGTCGCCAAGCAGATCGTCTCGGAGAACGGCGAGGCGCTGCTCGGGGGCTCGCGCTTCCCCCATCGCTCGCCGCTCTACTACGTGGCGCCGCTCATCCTGGCCGGGCTCCCGTGGACGCTGGTGCTCCCGTGGGCCGTGGCGAGCGGCTGGCGGGGCGGGGATCTCGCACGCAGGTACACCGTCGTGTGGGCGGCGGTGGTGCTCGTCTTCTTCTCGCTCGCGCCGCTCAAGCGCGCGGCCTACCTGCTCCCGCTCCGCCCGGCGCTCGCGCTGGTGATCGGCTGGTGGCTCGCCGAGGCGGCGCGACAGGAGCGCCCGGCGGGGCGGCCGGTGATCGTCGCGCGCGCGCTCGCGCTGGCGGCCGTGGCGGGCGGTCTCCTGCTCGCCGGAGCCACGCTCGCCGTCCACTGGGGGCTCGTGCCGGGCGCGCGGCTCGTCGCGGAGGGCGCGCGGCGGGAGATCGACGTGGCGACGTATCTCCGCGCGCTCGCAGCGGCATGGGTGCCGCTCGCGGCCCTGGGTTTCCTCGTCACGCTCGCCGCGGGGCTCACCGCACGCGCGCTCGCGCGCGCGCGCTGGCGCCAGGCGGAGCTCGCGACCGCCGCCACCGTCACCGCCATCACGGTCTTCGTCTACGGCCTCTTCGTGCCGGCGCGCGCGGCGCAGAAGTCGGTCAAGTCCTTCGCGCACGCGGTGCGCGATCGCCTGCGCGCCGAGGATCCCATCGCGCTCCTCGCCAGCGACGAGGAGATCCCCTTCATCTTCCACGCCGGGCGGAACGTCCCCGTGCTCGCGCCGGCGGGGCCGCGGCCGCCCGAGGTGCCGGCGGGGTATTACGTCCTCGACCAGGCGCGCTGGCGCGGCTGGAACGCGCCCGCCGGCTGGGAGGAGGTGCTCGCGAGCCCCCACGTCTTCTCCAAGCACCGCCACGACCTGGTGCTCGTGCGGCGCCGCTGACACCTAGCGCACACGGAAGGCGACGAAGTCGCGCGAGCGACCGACCTCCTCGAAGCGGCCGTCGCGGGCGAGCACGGGCGCGTCGCGCCGCGCCGTGACCACGGGCGTGCCGGCGCCGAGGCGCACGAGCGCGTCCGGATCGGCGAAGGTCCGGACGTCCTCGCGATCGGCGTAGAAGGCGAAGCGGGCGCGCGTGCCCTCGTGCTTCAGGCGAAACCCGACGAGCGGCGCCCGGGGCGCACCGAGCACGGGCGCGAGCGCCGTCACCGCGGCGCCGGTGCCGACGGGATGGAGCGGCCACGGCCAGACGAGCATGACGCCCCACGCCAGCCCGGCGGCGGTCGCGACCCAGAGGCCGAGCGTCCGCGGCGCCGGGAGGAGCGGGCGGAGCGCCAGCGCCGCCCACAGCGCGAGCGCCGGATGGAGCAGCATGAGGTAGCGCGGCGAGTGCTTGGCGGCGAGTAAGAGGAATCCGTACGCGACCAGCGTCCAGACGGTGAGGAGCCGGACGCCATCGCCACGCTCGGCGGTGCGCCAGCTCCGCCACATACCGAGCAGGGCGACCGGCAGCCAGGGCAGCGTGGTGATCACCAGGGCGCGCACGTAGACGGCGACCCCCGGGTGTTCCCCCATCTTCTCGCTCACGTCGGAGAGGTAGCCCTGCACGAAGCGCCCGTCCCAGCACCAGAGCTCGTAGAGGTGCCAGGGCAGCACGACGGCGAGGAAGGCGAGCCCGGCGGCGGCCAGGGCCCGGAACGGTGGCCGGCGCGCGCGGGGCGTCGCGAGCCAGAACGCGGCGAGGACCGCCGGTGCGCCCAGGGCGAGCGCGCCCTTGCCGAGAAAGCCGACGCCGAACCAGACTCCGGCCCACCAGAGCCCGCGCCCGCCGCGCGCGAAGGCGCGTGCGGCGGCGAGGAGACCGGCCACCGCGCCGAGCACGAGCGCCGTGTCGAGGAGAAGCGTGCCCCCGAAGCGGACGAAGCCCGGCGTGAGCGCGAGGATCGCCCCCGCGGCGAGCCCGACGCGCGCGTCGAAGAGGCGGGCGCCGAGCCGCCAGAGGACGAGGCAGGCGGCGATGCCGAGCGCCACGCCCGGGAGCCGGGCGCTCCAGGTGGACACGCCGAACACCTCGAAGGAGAGCGCGGCCAGCCAGACGACGAGCGGCGGCTTGTCGAAGAACGGCTGTCCGGCCAGGTACTGCGTCCCCCACTCGCCGCGCACGAGCATCGACTTGGCGAGCGCGGCGTAGATGACCGGATCGCCGACGAGATCACCCTCGCCGAGGCGCCCGGCGAGGCACGCCGTGGCGAGGAGGGCGAGCACGAGGCCGGCGCCGGCGGGCGGCGCGTCCCGCTCCACGTCAGCTCCCACGCGCCCGGCGCGCGTACCACAGCGGCACGACGAACAGGTTGAGCCAGGTCGAGGTGACCAGCCCGCCCACGATGACCAGCGCCATCGGCTGCTCGATCTCGCCACCCGCGCGCCCGCCGAGGAAGAGGAGCGGGACGAGGGCGATGCCGGCGGTGAGCGCGGTCATGAGGATGGGCGCCAGGCGGTCCGCCGCCGCGGCGATCACCGCCGCCCGGTCGAGTGGACCGCCGCGCGCCCGCTCCTCGTGCAGGAAGTGCGCGATCAGGACGATGCCGTTGCGGATCGTGATGCCGAACACGGTGACGAAGCCGACGATCGCGCCGAGCGAGAGCCGGCCGCCGGCGCCGAGCAGCACGGCGGCGAGCCCGCCCACGAAGGCGAGGGGCACGTTCACCATGGTGAGGCCGGCGAGACGGACGGAGCCGAAGTCGATCATGAGCAGCACGAAGATGCCGAGCAGGGAGAGCGCGCCCAGGCCCATCAACCGGGCGCGCGCCTCGGCCGCGGCCGCGTACTCGCCGCCCACCTCGGCGTAGACGCCCGCCGGGAGCGGCGCGGCCGCCACCGCCCGCGCCACGTCGTGCGCCACGGCCTCGAGCGCCCGGCCCCGCACGTTGAGCCGCACCACGACGGTGCGCACCCCGTCCTCGTGCGCGATGTCGGCGCGCAGCGGGCCGAGATCGATGTCGGCGAGCGAGCCGAGCGCGACCACGCGGCCGCCGGCGCCGGTGACCGGGAGCCGGCCGAGGCGCGCGGGGTCGTGGGCCCCGGCGACGTAGAGCACGACGTCCGCCTGGCGCTCCGCCACGACCACGCGCCCGACGGGCAGGCCGCCGAGCGCGCTGCGGATCGCGCGCTCGACCGTGGCCGCGGGCACGCCGAGGCGGAGGAGGTCGTCCCGCCGGGGTCGCACGCGGATGCCGGGCGCCGTGAGCGCGCCCTCCGCCCGCACGTCCGCCGCGCCCGCCACCCGGCCGACGCGCTCGCTCATCATCGCGGCCGCCTGCTCGAGCGCGACCAGATCCACCCCGCGCAGCCGCACGACCAGCGCGGCGCCCGCCCCTTCCAGGGTCTCCTCGATGCGCTCGTTCAGGAACTGCTTCACGTCGAAGGTGAAGCCGCCGATCCCCGCCGCTCGCTCGCGCAGCGCCTCCGTGACCCGGGCAGCGTCCGCATCCGCCCGCAGCCGCACGAGCGCCTCGCTTCGCTCGGCGCCGAAGCCGTGGTCCTCGGCGAGCGTCGCCCGCCCGATGAACTGCGCCACCGACTGCACCCCGGGCACGGAGAGGAACGCTCGCTCGGCCGCCATCCCGACGCGGACCGACTCGTCGAGCCCGACGCCGGGGGCGCCGGTCATGTGCATGATGAAGTTGGTCTCGTGGAACTCGGGCAGGAACTCGAGCCGGACGAGCGGCAGCGACGCGAGGCCGGCGATCAGCACGAGCACGCTACCCAGCACCACCGGCCGCGGCCGCTCGAGGGCTCGCGCGAGCGCGCGCTCGTAGCGCGCGCGCAGCGCCGTCACCAGGGCGGGCGGCTCGTCGTGCCGCGCCACGGCGGCGGGCAGCAGCGCGCACGCCAGCGCCGGGGTCACGGTGAGCGCCACCACCAGCGAGGCGAGCGTGGCGAGCACGTAGGCGAGCGCGAGCGGGCGGAAGAGCGCGCCCTCGAGCCCGCCGAGCAGGAAGACGGGCAGGAAGACGAGCGCGACCATCACGGTTGCGTACACGACGGCGCTCCGCACCTCGACCGAGGCGGCGAGGACGACGTCCAGCGCCCGCGCCCCGGGCGGCGCGGCGCGCAGCCGGCGCCACGCGTTCTCGACGTCGATGATCGCGTCGTCGACCACCTCACCGACCGCGATCGCGAGCCCGCCGAGGGCCATCACGTCGAGCGTCGCGCCGAGCGCACGCAGCCCCACGACCGCCGCGAGGAGCGAGAGCGGGATGGCGACCACGCTCACCAGCGCCGCCCGCAGGTGACCCAGGAAGACGAGCAGGACGATGATCACCAGCAAGGCGCCTGCGAGCAGCGCCCGCCGCAGGTTCCCGAGGGCGTGCACCACGAAGCTCGCCTGGCGGAAGAGCGCCCCGTCGACGCGCACGCCCGGGGGGAGGACGCGGACGATGGCGCCGAGCGCCTCCTCCACGCCCTCCGTGACCGCCACCACGTTCACCTCGGGTTGCTTCGAGACCATGAGCAGCACGCCGCGCTCGCCGTTCACGATGGCGTCCCCGATCGGCACCGAGGGGCCGTCGGCGACGTCGGCGACCGCCGACACCGGGACCGGCGTGCCGTCGCGGCCCGGGAGCGGGGCGCGAGCGACGTCAGCCGCGCCGCGCACGCGCCCGTCGAACCAGGTGAGGAGCCGCTGCCCCGGCCGGTCGAGGAAGCCCGAGCCGGCGGCGGCATCGGCGTTGCCGACCGCCGCGGCCAGATCGTCGAGCGTCGTGCCGGTCGCGAGCAGTCGCTCCGGCGTCGTGGTCACCTGGACCTGCCGCAGGCCGCCTCCGTAGACGACCACGTTGGCGACGCCGGGTACCGAGAGGAGGCGGGGTCGGATCGTCCACTCCGCCAGGTCGCGCAGCACGAGCGGCGAGACGTCCGGGCCGCCGCGGAGCCCGATGGCGAGGACCCAGGCGAGCACGGAGGAGAGCGGCGACACCGCCGGGCTGACGCCGCGCGGCAGCTGCCCCCCGGCGAGCGCGGCGGCCTCGATCACGAGCTGGCGCGCGCGATACGGGTCCGTCCCGTAGGCGAAGACCACGCTCACCACGCTGAGGCCGAGGGCGGAGGACGAGCGCATCTTCGCGACCCCCGGCATCCCGCCGAGGGCGCGCTCGAGCGGGGTCGTGACCAGCGCCTCGACGTCCTCGGCGGCGAACCCCGGGGCCTCGGTCTGCACCTCGACGATCGGCGGCGCGAACTCGGGAAAGACGTCGAGCGGGGCCCGACGTGCGCTCCACACGCCGGCGGCGACGAGCGCCGCCGCCAGCACGAAGACGACCGGTGCGTGCGTGAGCGCCGCCCGCACCAGGCGTGCGACCATCGCTAGTCCTCGGCCGTCGGCAGACGGGACGCCGACAGCAGGCTCGCCGCGCCGGTGACGACGATCCGCGTTCCGGCCTCGACGCCCGAGGTGATCTCGACCCGCCCTTCGCGTGCGATCCCGAGCTCGACCGGATGCCGCGCATAGCGCTCGCCCTCCGCCACGAAGACGAGCGGCTGCGCGTCGTCGTAAACGACGGCGCCGACGGGCACGACCACGGCCTCGCGCGGGGTTCCCACCTCGAGCGCGACGGCACCGGTCATGCCGGGACGCAGGTGCCCGTTCTCATCCTGCACGCGGACGCGGACGGGCGCCGTCTGCGTGACGCTATCGACGTAGCTCGCCGCCGTGTCGACGCTGCCCGCGAAGCGCTCGCCCGGGAACGCGTCCGCCACGAAGCTCGCCTGGGTCAGCGGGTCGACGCGGGCCACGTCGATCTGCATGACACGCGCGAGCACCCAACGCTGGCTCGGGCCGAGTGCCCCCCGCCCCACGTCGCCGCCGAAGGCCGCGAGCACCTTGCGGGCGCGCTCGGCGGCCGCGGCGGCGCCCGCCTCCTCGGCCCGCGCCGCGTCCAGCTCCTTCAACGGGGCCACGCCCCCGGCGAGCGGCTCGAGCCGGCGGACCTGCTGCGCGGCGAGCGTGCGGCGGGCCTCCGCCTCGGCGAGCGCGGTCCGTGCGTCACGCACCTCGGGCGGCTCGCCCTCCGCGAGCACCGTGCCGAAGGCGCGCACGACCTCGCTGATCGCCACGCTCGTCGCCACCGCCGTCTCGATCCCGGGCACCTCTCGCTCCTTAGCCGGACCGCCCCCGGGGGCTTCCTCCGCGGGCCGCCCGCAGGCGAGCGCGAGGGCGGCGATTGCGACCAGGCCGACCCGTCTCATGGCACGACCTCGCCCACCGCCTCGACCACTTCCGCCTCGGCGACGTGGAGATCCAGCCAGGCGTCGATCGCACCGGCTCGCACCTGGAGGAGCCGGTCCTGCTGCACGAGCACGTCGGAGAGCGCGAGGTAGCCCGCGTCGTAGCCGCGCTCGAGGAGGTCCCGCGCCTCCACGGCCGCCGGCAGTGCCTCGCGCTCGTAACGGCGCCAGGTCTCCTCGGCGGCGCGGCGGTGCGCGAGGGCCAGGTGGACGTCGCGCGGGATCTGCGTCTTCAGACGCGCCTCCTCGCTCGCGGCGCCGCCCGCCTGGGCGAGGAGCGCGGCCTCCGTCCCCTGCTCGCGGTTGAAGATGGGCAGCGGCACCGACACGCCGCCGCCCGCGATGTGCTCCTCGAGCCGCTCCTGGCGGTAGAACGCGCGCAGGACCGGGTTCGGGATGCGCCCGCGCCGCGCCGTGAGGCGCGCCTCGCCCTCGAGGCGCGCCCGCTCCTCGCGCGCGGCGGCGAGGTCGGGACGGGCCTCGAGCGCGCGGGCCACGAGCTCGTCCTCGGCGGGCTGCGGGGCGAGCGCCAGGTCCTCCACCGACGCGGAGAGCACCTCGCCCGGCTCGGCGCCGAGCGCGGTCGCGAGCCGGCCCTGGGCACGCGCGTGCTCGGCCTCGGCGGCGGTCTTCTCCTGCGCGGAGCGCGCCGTCTCCACCTCGGCCAGGCGGGCGTCGAGCGCGCCGATCTCGCCGGCCCTGGCACGGCGGCGGGCGGCCTCGGCGAGGTGGGAAGCGAGCGCGAGCCGCTCGGCGGCGAGTTTCTGCCGGCGCTCGGTGGCCGCGAGCGCGTAGAAGGCCCGCCGCAGCTCGCCCTCGACCGTCCGGCGGCGGTCGGCGAGCAGCCGCTCGGCATGGGTCACGTCGTGCTCCGCGGCCGCGATGCGCAGCCCGCGCTGCCCGCCCACCTCGATCTCCTGCTCGAGCTGGACGCCGCGGTCCTTGGCGTCTCTCAGACCCGGCTCGGTGTGGCGCGACAGATCCGCCGACACGATGGGGTTCGCCTGCACGAGGCGCGCCTGGCGGAGGCGCCCCTGCGCAGCCTCGAGCTCGGCCGCCGCGGCGCGTAGCGTCGGGCTCGCTGTCCGCGCGCGCGCGAGCGCTTCGTCGAGCGCGAGGGGCTCGGCGGTCGCAAGCCCGCACAGCACCGTGCTCGAGAGGACCGCGACAAGCGCGCCGCGCGCAGCTCTTCTCGCCATCAGGCCTCCAAGTAGCACGTCACGAAGGTCCGCAAAACGAACGCGCGCCGGCCGTGAGGCACACGTATTGACAGCGTAGCCGTCCATCGATGAAGCGAGCATGAAGGTGCGCCCTCGCTCGGACGGCCAGCGCCTTCAGGCGTGCGCGCGCACGCCTGCGAGGGGCAGGGTCACGATGACTCGCGTCCCGACACCCGGGGCGCTCTCGATGGCGATGCGCCCGTGATGGCGCGTCGCGATCTCCTGGCACAGCGCGAGGCCGAGCCCGGTGCCCGCCGTCGCGCCCGGGCCTCGACGGAAGCGCTCGAAGACGCCCGGGACATCCGCCGCCGGGATGCCGGGGCCCTCATCATTCACCTCGATCGTCGCCGCGCCGTCGTCCGAGCGCACCGCGAGGCGCACGGCGGCGGAGGGCGGCGTGTGGCGGAAGGCGTTGTCGACGAGGTTCAGCAGGAGACGCTTGAGCAGGTCGGGAGCACCGCGCACCGCCACCGGCTGCTCGCTCTCGCACGCGAAGCGCCGGCTCTGCTCCTGCGCCACGGGCTCGAGAAACTCCGCCACCTCGCGCGCGACGGTGTCGAGGCGGACGACATCCGTGCCGCCGACGCCGGCCTCGACCGCGCTCAGCGTGAGCAGGTCCGCCGCCAGCCGCCCCAGCCTCTCCGTCTGCTCGAGCGCGTCGAGGAGGCCGTTGCGATAGCCGTCCGGGGCGCGTTCGCGCACCAGGGCGACCTCGAGGTGCGCGCGTAGCGCCGCGATCGGCGTGCGCAGCTCGTGCGCCGCGTCCGCCGTGAAGCGGCGCAGGTGGCCAACCGCCGCTTCCAGCCGGGCAAGAAGCCGGTTCAGCACGGCGACGAGCCGATCCACCTCGGCGGTGCGACCCGAAGCAAGGCGACGGTCGAGCGAGGCCGCCTCGAGGGTCTCGAGCTGCGCGGCCAGCTGGCCGATCTCGGCCGTGGCGCGCGTCGTCATCGCCCACGCGAGGAAGGCGAGCGTGCCGAGCAGCAACGCGGCGGACGCGGCGATCGCGAGCTGAACCCGGCGCAGCGTGCGCAGCTCCCGTCCCACGCGAACGCCGATCTCGCTCCATCCGACGCCGGGCGCCGCGTACCAGATGATCCGGTACGCGGTCCTGCCCCGCCCGATCGTGGCATAGTGGGTCGTGGGCACGACGGGCACCTCTTGCTCCGCGAGCGCGGACGGGATCGTTCCGGAAGCGGCGAGCAGGCGGCCGTCGGCGGCCCGCACGCGCACGAACTTGCCGCCACCGAAGTCGAGCTGGCTGCCGAAATTGCGCTCCCTGCCGACGCGTGCCACGGCGCCCGCAAAGTCACCGGGGCGCGCGACGTCGCCGAGCTGGGTCAAGGTCTCCGCTTCCTCCGTGAGCGCCGCATCGATGGGGGCCCACACCGCGTACTGGACCAGGATCACGGCGCCGATCGACGCGGCCACTACGGCGCCCCCCGCGACGCCGGTGAAGGCGAGCGTCAGTCGCCAGCGGAGGCTGCGCGGTCGCATCACCGCCCACGCTCGTCGAGGACGAATCCCGCGCCCCGGATCGTGTGCAGCAGCGGCGGGGCGCCGGCCACGTCGATCTTGCGGCGGACCCGGCTCACGTGCACGTCGACGAGATTGGAGAGCCCGTCGTAGTTCTCGTCCCAGCAGCTCTCGAGGAGCATCGTGCGCGTCACCAGCTCGCCGGCGTGGCGCATGAAGTACTCGAGGATGGCGAACTCCTTCGCGGTGAGCGAGACGGGGAGGGCGCCCCGCCGCACCTGGAAGCGGCGGGGATCGAGCTCGAGGTCGCCCACGCGCAGGACGGCGGGCGCCGCCGGCGCGCGACGGCGGAGCAACGCGTGCACGCGCGCCACCAGCTCGGGAAACGCGAAGGGCTTCGTCAGGTAGTCGTCGGCACCCGCATCGAGCCCGGCGACCCGGTCGGCGACCTCGCCGCGCGCCGTGAGGACGAGAACGGGCACCGGGTTCTCGTGGCCGCGCAGGGTGCGCAGCAAGGTCAGACCGTCCACGCCCGGGAGCCCGACGTCGAGCACGACCAGGTCGTAGGGATTGAGACGGAGCAGATCGAAGGCGCTTTCGGCGCTCGGTGCGCGGTCCACCGCGAAGCCACGCGCGGCGAGCCCGTCGCACAGGGCCGCGACCAGGGCGCGGTCGTCTTCGATCACGAGCAGCCTCATTTGGCGACTGACCGCTTCCCTATAGCCGCGGGGGCTCCGCGCGAAAAGCGGGCTCCGCTCCGCTCGGGGGAGGGGCGGCTTCACGCTCCCTTCATGGAGCATGGGCTAGCTTGCCGGCCGGCGTCGCATCTATGTGTGGAATCGTCGGAGCCCTCGAGCTCGATGGGAACGTCCCGGCGTCGCGGCACGTCCTCGAGTCGATGAGCGCCGCCATCGCGCACCGCGGACCCGACGAGGACGGCATCTGGATCGAAGGGGGCGTCGGGCTCGCGGCGCGGCGCCTCCGTGTCGTCGACCTCGTGACCGGGCAGCAGCCGCTGTCGAACGAGGACGGATCGGTCCGCCTGGTCGCGAACGGGGAGATCTACAACGCCGCCGAGCTGCGGGACGATCTCCGGCAGAAGGGACACCTCTTCGCCTCGCAGACGGACACCGAGGTGATCCTGCACGCCTACGAGGACGAGGGGCCGGCGTGCCTCGAGCGCCTGGAGGGCATGTTCGCCTTCGCGCTGTGGGACGGCCGTCGACGACGCCTCGTGCTCGCCCGCGACCGCTTCGGAGAGAAGCCGCTGTACTATGCGCGCCTGCCACGGACGTTGCTCTTCGCCTCCGAGCCGAAGGCGCTCCTCATGCACCCGCGCGTGTCGCGCGAGCTTTCCTGGACCGCGCTCGCCCGCTACCTGACCTACGACTACGTCCCCGCTCCGCACGCGATCTTCCGCGCGGTCCGGAAGCTGCCGCCGGCGCACTGGATGGCCGTGGAGGCGGACGGCGCGGAGACCGGCGGCCGATACTGGACCCCCCCGGGGCCCCAGGCCATCCGGCCG
>WNFA01003573.1_pt1 | contig 14547 bp, 12 predicted proteins | sample 5400481 | NCBI WGS metagenome assembly WNFA01 (sample SAMN13153340, study PRJNA577476) | soil metagenome | isolation source: 120 cm saprolite under Douglas fir tree site 2 hole 1 replicate 2 | place: USA:California | collected 2015-04-18 | reverse complement strand
TCTCGACGACCGGCGTTCCGACATTCGACCCCGCAGGGGTTTTCACGGGATACCGCGGCCTCGCGCGCCGCATCACCAAGCGCAAGCGCGCGGACGAGCTGCTTCGGCTCGAGCACACGGTGGCGCGCGCGGTGACCGAAGCCGACAGCGTCGCGGCGGCGCTCAAGGCGGTGATCCGCACGGTTTGCGAAGCGCAGGACTGGGAGTGCGGGCGTTTTTTCCGCGCCAACGACGAAGCCGGAGCCCTGCACTTCGCAGAGTTTTGGAGCAAGCCCGGGCCGCAGATCGACCTGTATATCGAGCGCTCGCGCAAAGTCGTCTACACCCCGGGCGTCGGACTGGCCGGAAAGGTGTGGCAATCGGGCGAGCCCTTGTGGGTCGCGGACGTCACGCGGGACGCGCGCGTGTCGCAACAGGCGATCGCTATCGAAGCGGGGATGCACGGCGCATTCGTCTTTCCGGTGAATTCCGAAGGGAAGACGATCGGCGTTCTGGCTTTCAACAGCCGCGAAATCCGCGAACCGGACGAGCGCCTGATGCAGGCGATTCACGTCATCGGCGCGCAGATCGGGCAGTTCGTGCAGCGCAAGCAGGCCGAGGAAGTGCTGCGCGATAGCGAAGAGCGCTTCCGCAACCTGACCGAGCTCTCATCGGACTGGTATTGGGAGCAGGACGAAAACTTCCGCTTCACCATGGTTTCCGACAATCTCCACAGGCGCCTCGGAACCCTGACGCAATCGATCCTCGGAAAGACCCGCTGGGACTTGCCCACCCTCAACATGACCGAGGCCGACTGGGCGGCGCACCGTGCCCTGCTGGAAGCGCATCAGCCGTTCCGCGACCTGCAGTGGCACCGCCTCGACGGAGCGGGCAAGCTGCAGATCGCCAACATAAGCGGTAAGCCGATCTTCGACTCCGAGGGGCGTTTCCTCGGCTACCGCGGGATAGGCCGGGACATCACCGAGAGCAAGCGAAGCGAGGAAGCGTTGCTGCGCTTTCGCGCTTCCATGGACATGTCGGACGACATGATCCTGCTCGTCGATCGCAAGACCATGCGCTTTATCGACGTGAACGAAACCGTTTGCCGGAATCTCGGGTACTCGCGCAAGGAGTTTCTCGCGATGACCCCGGAAGACGTCCTGCCCATGACCCGGAAACAGTTGGAGGCCGCTTACGACGAGATGATCGCGACCGGCGCGACGCAGGGCATGAGGAGCGAATACCGCTGCAAGGACGGGTCGACGCTGCCGTTCGAATCGAGGCGGCGCGTGATGCGCTCGGGGGACAGCTGGATCATCGTCGCTACGGCGCGCGACATCCGCGAGCGCATCGCGCAGGAGGAGGCGCTCCGGAAGAGCAACGAGCGCTTCGACATGGCGGTGCGGGCCACCAACGACGTGATCTGGGACTGGGACCTCCTCACCGATCAAATCTGGTGGAACGAGAACTTCACCAAGGTATTCGGCTACCCGCGAGAAGCGGCGGACCGCAGCGTCAAGTCCTGGTACGAGGGCATTCATCCCGACGATCAGGGGCGGGTCATCGCCGGCGTGCATCGCGTGATCGGCGCGGGCGGGGAGAACTGGAGCGACGAGTACCGGTTCCGGACGCACGAGGGCGGTTTACGACGCGGGGCGGGCGGTGCGCATGATCGGGGCGATGGCCGACATCAGCTCGCGCAAACAGGACGAGGAGAGAATCCACAACCAGGCGCTGCGGCAGCGCCTCATCGCCGAGTTCGGCCAGCAGGCGTTCGCGAGCTCAGACGTCGAGGACGTGCTGAGCCGCGCCGTCGAGCTCGTCACGGTGGCGCTCAAGGCCGACTGCTGCGCCGTGCTCGAGCTCGATGAAAGCGGCAAACAATTGCTGATCAAGGCCGCATCGGGGTGGCCGAGCGAGATCATGGCGCGCCGGACGGTACCGATCCGCCCCGGGGGCCGGATCGAATTCGTGCTGTCGCGCCGCGAGCCTCTGATCGTCGAAGATCTGGCGAAGGACGAGCGATTTTCAAATTCCCCGCTGGTGCGGCTGGGCGTGCGCAGCGGCATCCAGGTCCCCATATTCGGAACGGCCGGAACGTTCGGAATATTCAGCGCGCACGCGCGCACGGAGGGTCACTTCGGCCAGGACGACGCAAGTTTCCTGCAAAGCGTGGCGAACATCCTCGCGGTCGCGATCGAGCGTCGGAGCGCGGAAGAGCGCCTCGAGCGCCTCGCGCAATTCGACTCTCTGACCGGGCTGCCTAACCGGCACCTGTTCCACGACCGCCTGCTGAAAACCGTGGCGCACGCACGGCGTAGCGGAGCACCCATGGCCGTGCTCTTCATCGATCTGGACCGCTTCAAGCTGGTGAACGACACCCAGGGGCACAGCGCCGGGGACAAGCTGCTCAAGGAAGCGGCGGCCCGGCTTTCACAGTGCGTGCGCAGCGGCGACACGGTAGGCCGGTTCGGCGGGGACGAGTTCGGCGCGATCGTGTCGGAGCTTGCGAAACCGGGGGACGCGGGCGTCGTTGCACAAAAAGTCCTGGACGCTCTCGCCCAGCCGTTCAAGCTCGATGCGTACGACACCTACGTCAGCGCGAGCATCGGCATCACGCTGTTCCCGGCCGACGGCGACAACCCCGAATCCCTGGTCATGAATGCCGACACGGCCATGTATCGCGCCAAGGAACAGGGCCGCAATACCTACCAGTACTTCACCCGCGAGATGAACGAGCGGGCGCTCGCTCGCGTGCGGATGGAGGCGGCGCTGCGCCGGGCCATCGATCACAAGGAGTTCCTCCTCCATTACCAGCCCAAGGTGAACCTGCAGAGCCGCCTGATCTGCGGTTTCGAGGCGCTGCTGCGCTGGCAGCATCCCGACAAGGGTCTGGTCCTGCCCGGGGAATTCGTTTCGGTTCTGGAGGACACGGGGCTGATCGTGACGGTGGGCGAATGGGTGTTGCGCGAAGTGTGCGAGCAGATTCAGGCATGGCAGCGGGCCGGACTCGCGGTCACGCCCGTGACGGTGAACGTCTCCGCACGCCAGTTCCAGCAGAAGGATTTCGAGTCCATCGTGAGGCGCATCCTGCGGGAAGCGGGGCTCGATCCTTCGCTCGTCCAGTTCGAACTCACCGAGTCTCTGCTGATGAGCGATCCGGAGGGCGCTGCCCGCACGCTGCGCGGGCTGAAAGACTCGGGCGTGAAGATCTCGGTGGACGATTTCGGCACGGGCTATTCGAGCCTCGCGTACCTGAAGCGTTTCCCGATCGACGCGCTCAAGATAGACCACTCCTTCATTCGCGACATCACCACCGATCCGGAGGACGCGATGATCACGCTCGCCATCATCGGCCTCGCGCACAGCCTCAGACTCAAGGTCGTGGCCGAGGGCGTGGAAACGCAGCAGCAGCTCGAGCTGCTCGCCGCGAACGGCTGCGACGAGATCCAGGGCTATTACTTCTCGGTTCCGACGACCGCCGAGGAGTGCGCGAAGATGATGAGGGAAAAGCGCAGCCTCGTCTGAAGCGGCACTCCGGTGCCCGGAGGCGTATCATCGCCCCTTCGTCAGCCGCACCTCATGAGCGCACGCCCCCTTTTTCTGCTCAAACCCCACACCCGCGACCTCGGCGGGTTTTCGGTGCGGCGGGTGCTCCCCGGGATACCGCACCGCATGGTCGGCCCGTTCATCTTTTTCGATCACATGGGTCCCGCGGATTTCGCGCCGGGGGCCGGCATCGACGTGCGCCCGCATCCGCACATCGGCCTGGCGACGGTCACCTATTTGTTCGAAGGCGAAATCCTGCATCGCGACAGCCTCGGCACCGTGCAGTCGATCGCCCCCGGCGACGTCAACTGGATGACCGCGGGGCGCGGCATCGTTCATTCGGAGCGCACCGCGCCGGAGCTGCGCCGCACAGGCGCGCGCATGCAGGGCCTGCAAACCTGGGTCGCGCTCCCGAAAAAGAACGAGCTCGCCGATCCCGCGTTCAGCCATCACCCCAAGGTGACGCTGCCGCTGATTTCCGCGCCGGGCGTGGAGCTGCGGGTCGTCGCGGGCAGCGCCTTCGGCAAGCACTCCCCCGCGCCGGTGCTCATGCAGACGCTCTTCGTCGGCGTCGAGATGGACGCGGGCCGCGCATTCGAGCTCGAGGCCGAGCATGAAGAGCGGGCGGTCTACGCGCTCGAAGGGGACGTGACCGTCTCCGGGACGCCGCTTCCGCGGCAGCATATGGCGGTCCTGGAGCATCGCGAGGCCGTGGAAGTGAAAGCGCTGACGCGCGCGCGCCTGATGCTGGTCGGCGGAGAAAAGATGGACGGAGAGCGCCTGATCTGGTGGAACTTCGTCGCGAGCTCGCGCGAGCTCCTGGAGGAAGCGAAGCTTCGCTGGCGCGAGCGGCGCTTCCCGCGGGTTCCGGGGGACGACGAGTTCATCCCGCTTCCGGAGGCATGAAGAGGGAGTAGAGCGTGCGCTCGCGCGCACCAGCACCTCCGCTCCGAGCTCCCCCGCCGCCGATGCGCGATCCCGCACCCGTTCCAATTCACCTCAAGGACTACGCTCCGCCCGCGTTTCTGATCGAGACCGTCGATCTGGACGTCGAGTTGTTCGAAGATCACGCGCGCGTTCGCTCCCGTCTCGCGCTATCGCGTAATCCGAAGGCAGCCGATTCGAACGCACCCCTCGTGCTCGACGCCGAGGAGCTCGAGCTCGAGTCGGTGGCGCTCGACGGCCGCGCGCTTGCCCCCGGCGAGTACGCGGCGGACGCGGTGCATCTCGCCGTCGCGAAGCCGCCGGCGCGCTTCGCGCTGGAAACCGCGTGCAAAATCTACCCGCGTAAGAACACCAAGCTCATGGGTCTGTACGCTGCGGAGAACGGGTTCTTCACCCAGTGCGAGGCGGAAGGCTTCCGGCGAATCACGTACTTCATCGATCGGCCCGACGTGATGGCGAAGTATTCGGTGACGATCCACGCCGGCCGCGAAAAGTATCCCGTGCTGCTCTCGAACGGCAATCTCGCCGCAAGCGGCGATGAAACCAATGCCCGCCACTGGGTGAAGTGGCAGGACCCCTACCCCAAGCCCTCCTACCTGTTCGCCCTGGTGGCGGCGAAGCTCGACAAGCTCGAGGACCAATTCGTCACGCGCTCCGGCCGCCGCGTGCGCCTCGCGATCTACGTCGACTCGGGCAAGCTCGACCAGTGCGGTTTTGCCATGCAGGCGCTGAAAAAATCCATGAAATGGGACGAGGACGAGTTCGGCCTCGAAGTCGACCTCGACAATTACTCGATCGTCGCGGTCGGCGACTTCAACATGGGCGCGATGGAAAACAAGGGTCTCAACATCTTCAACACCAGATACGTGCTCGCGCGGCCGGACACCGCCACCGACGGCGACTACCTGGCCATCGACCGCGTGATCGCGCACGAGTACTTTCACAACTGGACCGGCAACCGCGTCACCTGCCGCGACTGGTTCCAGTTGTCGCTCAAGGAAGGCCTCACCGTGTTCCGCGACCAGGAGTTCGGCGCGGACATCTATTCGCGGGCGGTCGAGCGCATCCGCGAGGTGCGCGGCCTGCGCAGCGGGCAGTTCGCCGAGGACGCGGGGCCGATGGCGCATCCGGTGCGCCCGGCCTCCTACATGGAGATCAACAATTTCTACACCAGCACCGTCTACGAGAAGGGCGCGGAAGTCGTGCGCATGATCCGCACGCTGATCGGCGCACAGAATTTCCGCAAAGGCATGGATCTGTACTTCGCGCGGCATGACGGACAGGCGGTGACCTGCGACGATTTCGTGCGGGCGATGGCCGATGCCTCGGGCGTCGATCTCTCGCAGTTCATGCGCTGGTACGACCAGGCGGGAACGCCTGCCCTCGAAATCAAGGGCGAGTACGACGCAGCGGCGCGGCGCTACGCGTTGTTCGTGAAGCAATCCTGTCCTCCCACGCCGGGACAGGAAACAAAACTGCCCTTCCACATTCCGCTCGCGGTCGGGCTCATCGGAACCGACGGACGCGACCTGCTCGCCGAAGGCACGCGCGTGCTGCCGGTGAAACAACCCGAAGAGCGTTTCTCGTTTGAAAACGTTGCCGCGAAGCCGGTGCCGTCGCTGCTGCGCGATTTCTCGGCGCCCGTGATCGTCAGGCACGACTACACCGAGGCCGAGCTCACGCATCTCATGGCGCACGATTCCGACGCTTTCAACCGCTGGGAGGCCGGCCAGCAACTTGCGCTCGGCATCATGTTGCGCGGAATCGCGGCGGCGCAGGGCGGCCGCGCGCTCGAAATGCCGCGCGCTTTCGCCGATGCGGCCGCGCGCGTGGTGGCCGATTCGTCGAGGGATCCCGCGTTCGCTGCCGAGATGCTCGCGCTGCCGTCGGAAAGCTACGTCGCCGAGCAGGTGTCCGTCGTCGATCCGGACGCGATCCACGCGGTGCGCGACGCGCTGAAACGGCGGCTCGCCGCCGCGCTCAGGGAGCAACTGCTCGCGGTCTATCGCGCCTATAGGGGTGCCGGTCCCTACTCACCCGATGCGCTGTCGGCGGGCAGGCGCGCGCTCAAGAACACCGCTCTCGGGCTTCTCATGGAGCTCGACGATGCCGGCGTGCGCGCCCTGTGCATGAAGCAGTTCGAGACCGCGGACAACATGACCGATGCGCTCGCGGCGCTTTCCATGCTCGCCGATTGCGACTGCCCGGAGCGGGCGCGGGCGCTGGAGGCCTTCTACGACAAGTGGAAGACCGAGCCGCTGGTGGTGGACAAGTGGCTGGCCGTGCAATCGACGACGTGCCTGCCCTCGGCGCTCGCCGACGTGAAGCGCCTGACGGTGCATCCGGCTTTCAACATCAAGAACCCGAACAAGGTCTACGCGCTGATCGGCGGATTCCGCGGCAACCAGCTGCGCTTTCACGCCGCCGACGGCTCGGGCTATGCGTTCCTCGCCGAACAGATAATCGCGCTCGATGCGATCAATCCGCAGGTCGCGGCGCGCATGGCGCGCGGCTTCGACCGCTGGAAAAAGTTCGACGCCGGGCGCCAGGCGCACGCCCGAGCGGCGCTCGAGCGCATCCGCGACGCGAAGGGGGTCTCGAAAGGGGTGCTCGAAATAGTCACGCGGGCCCTGGCCTGACCCCGTCGCCCTGCGGGCCCTTATTTGCGGCGCTGCATCTCGGCGAACTTGGACAGCTCCCAGGGCCGGATCGCGACCAGCATGTGCATCGCCGTGCACTCTTCGAACGGCCTGCGCGTGTCGTCGTTGTGCAAATCCGCGAACTCGTTCGCGACGCGGCGCAGGCGCACCAGCATCGCTTCCCGCGAGGATTTCGAGAGGCGCCCGGTCACGAACAGCATCAGCTCGTCGGGGCCGTCGAAGCGCGTGCGGAAGTACTCGTTTTGTGCCTGGGCCTTGAAGAACTCCTGGAACGGGCCGTCCGGAATCCAGGAAAAAGTCCGCGAAAGCAGCAGCCGGTACCGGTTTCCGGGAAGGAGCCTGATGATGCCTATGCGGTCCAGCCGCACGAGGTGGCGTATGCACTCGGCCTCCGACATGGAATAGGTGCGGATGATTCTATCCACCGGCCACTGGTGCAGCACGCGCAGCGCAACGAGCACCAGCCTCTTGTCGGCGACGATGGCCTTTTCCGCCTGCGGTGTCAGCCGCGACAGGAGGCGATCGCGCCGCTCCAGGGACCGGGTCAGCTCCGCGAGCTCGAGGCCCGCAAAATCGAGCACCTGATCGAGCCGCTTCAAGGTGAAATCCTTGCGCGAGAACATGCGCTTGACGCTCGCCTCGCTCATGCCCAGGGCTCGTGCCACGGCGGCGTAGGTCACGCCCTGCGCCTTGAGCTCGCGCTTGAGCGTGTCTATCAGTGCTGCGCTTGCGCTCATGTCGTTTCCTCCTGTTCGGAGAAAAGTATCACCTGGCGATACCCCAGGTCAAAGCCCGCAATACCTTGCGCATGGCGCTTCACACGCGCGGAGATCGTTCTAGTCTGGCAGCCGTTGCGGGCGCATTCGTGCCGGGATGCAACGACCGGGTCCGGGCTGAACTGGGAGGGATGCGCCCGCAGCATCGGCCCAAGGGCCTGATACCGAAGGGAGACGAAATCCGTGGAACTCGACCTCGTCATCGGAGCACTGCAGACCTTCGCGGTCTTATTTCTCGCTTGCGGGGTATACCTTGCGACTCACAGGACAGGCGGACGGCAGACCCCGCTCCCGCACGATAAGCCCACCGCGCAAATACACAGCGGCTCCGCGCATTAAGAAGGTCAGGTCCGCCCGCGCACCATCGCGACCTTGTCCTGCACGCGCACGTCGAAGCGCGCGACGTTGACGACCATGCGCTCGTGCGCGCCGTCGCCGATCGGCTCCTTCTCGTCCGCAACCGACACGCGGAACGTCACGGTGCGTCCTTCGACTTTCACGACCTCGACCTCGGCGCGCACGCGCATGCCGACCGGCGTCGCCGCGAAGTGGCGGATATCCAGGCGTGTGCCGAGCGACTGATGGCCTTCCGGCAGCAGGTGCTCGATCGCGGCGAGCGCCGCCGCCTCGATCACGTTGATCATCACCGGCGTGGCGAGCACGTGCACGCGCCCGCTGCCCACGCGCGGGGCGGTGTGCTCCTCGCGCACGACCAGGTCCGCGGTGCCTTTTAAACCCAGCTTCAGCTTCTCTGTAGAGCTCATCGGGTTCTCCGGCAGGCATAATAACGCCGAATGCCGAAAACTCCCGGGACCTGGGACTACGTGATCGTCGGTGCAGGAACGGCGGGTTGTCTGCTCGCCAACCGCCTGTCCGCCGATCCCGAAATGCGCGTGCTGCTGCTCGAAGCAGGCGGCGAGGACGACTGGATCTGGATCCACATCCCGGTCGGCTATCTCTACTGCATCGGCAATCCGCGCACCGACTGGTGCTACCGCACCGAGCCCGAGCCCGGGCTGAACGGCCGCTCCATTCTCTATGCGCGCGGAAAAGTGCTGGGCGGCTGCTCCTCGATCAACGCCATGGTGTATATGCGCGGGCAGGCCCGCGACTACGACGAGTGGAAATCGCTCGGCAACCCCGGCTGGGGCTGGGACGACGTGCTGCCCGTGTTCAAGCGCACCGAAGACCACTATCTCGGCGCGGACGCGATGCACGGCTCGGGCGGAGAATGGCGCGTCGAGCGCCAGCGTCTCTCCTGGGAAATCCTCGATGCCTTCCGCGAGGCGATGGCCGAGGCCGGCATCCCGAAGATCCCCGACTTCAACCGCGGCGACAACGAGGGCTCGGGCCTGTTCGAGGTGAACCAGAAGCGCGGCGTGCGCTGGAACGCGTCGAAGGCGTTCCTGCGCCCGGCGATGCGCCGTCCCAATCTCACCGTGATCACGCATGCGCAGGTGCGGCGGCTGCGCATGGACGGACGCAAGGCGGCGGGTGTCGAGTTCTTCCGCGGAAACGAAGAATCCTTCGCCGAAGCGCGCATCGAAACCATCCTCGCCGCCGGCGCTATCGGCTCGCCGCAGATCCTGCAGCTCTCGGGCATCGGGCCGGGGGCGCTGCTCTCTCGGCACGGCATCGCGGTAACGCACGAGTCGCCCGGCGTGGGCGAAAACCTGCAGGACCATCTGCAGCTGCGCATGGGCTTCAAGGTCAGGAACGTGCGCACCTTGAACGAATGGGCGAACACGCTCTCGGGCAAGATCTCGATGGGCCTGGAGTATCTTTTCTTCCGCACCGGGCCGCTCGCCATGGCGCCTTCGCAGCTGGGCGGCTTCACCCGATCCGATCCGGCGCAGAAGACGGCGAACCTCGAATACCATATCCAGCCGCTGAGTCTCGACCGCTTCGGCGAGCCGCTGCACCGCTTCCCCGCCTTTACCGCCTCAGTCGCGAATCTGCGGCCGGCGAGCCGCGGCAGCGTGAAGATCAAATCGTCCGATCCGCGCGCCGCGCCCGCGATCCGGCCGAACTATCTCTCCACCGACGCGGACCGCAAGATCGCGGCCGAGGCGCTGCGTCTCACGCGCCGCATCGCGCAGCAGCCCGCGCTCGCCCAATACCAGCCGAGCGAATTTCTCCCCGGCGCGAGCTTCCGGTCGGACGAGGAGCTTGCCAGGGCCGCTGGAGACATCGGTACCACCATCTTCCACCCGGTCGGCACCTGCAGGATGGGCCCGGACTCCGATCCTCGCGCGGTGGTGGACGCGCGGCTGCGCGTGCGCGGCGTCTGGGGCCTGCGCGTGGTGGACGCCTCCATCATGCCGACCATCACCTCGGGCAACACCAATTCGCCGACGCTGATGATCGCCGAGCGCGGCTCGGATATGATCCGCGAAGACCGCAAACGCCTGCCCCAGGAGCGAGAATGAAACCCAGCTTGAAGCCCGGCCTCGCCGATACGAGGAAAATCACCGTGGACGAGCCGCGCGTCATCAACTTCATGGGCGAGGATTGCCGCGTCTACGCGACCCCGCGCATCATCAGCGACGTCGAATACACGTGCCGGGACTTTCTTCTCGGGCACCTCGACGCCGGAGAAGATTCCGTCGGCACCAAGGTCAACTGGGAGCACGTCGGCCCCGCGCTGCTCGGCGCCGAGGTGACACTCTCAATCAAGCTGATCGGCGTCGATGGCCGGCGCGTGACCTTCGAGGCCTTTGTCAACGACGGCGCAGACGCGGTCGCGCGCGGCACGCACGAGCGTTTCATCGTCGACGTGCAGAAGGTGCGCGAGCGGCTGCTCAGGAAAGCGAAGCGCGGCTGATATGCGCGTCGCGATCCTCGGCGGAGGCGTCATCGCGAGGTTTTTCCTCGAGCACGCGCGCCGGGGCGAGATGGACAACGCGGAGGTCGTCGCGATAGCGGGGCGCAGCGAGGCTTCACGCGGCAAGGCCCTCGCCCGCGAGTTCGCCGTGCCGTTTGTCATCGGAGTGAAGAAGCTGATCGAAGCGCGGCCTGAAGTCGTCATCGAGGCCGCCTCGCACGACGCCGTGCGCGAGCACGCCGAGGCGCTGCTCGCGAAGGGCATTGCCGTCATCGTGCTCTCGGGCGGGGCGCTGTGCGACGACGAGCTGCGAGCGCGCCTCGAGCGCGCCGCGGCGAAACACCGTGCGCTGCTCTACGTTCCCTCGGGCGGGATCGGGGGGCTGGACGCGCTCAAGGCCGCCTGCGCGGCGGGCGTGGACGAAGTGAGCATCGCCGTGACCAAGCCGCCGGCGGCGTGGAAGGGCATCGCCTACGTGGAAAAGCTGAAGATCGATCTCGACCGGCTCGCGGGGCCGGTGACGCTCTTCGAAGGCACTGCGCGCGAAGGCGTGCCGCACTTCCCCGCGAACGTCAACATCGCGGCGGTGCTTTCGCTCGCCGGCATCGGCTTCGACCGCACGCGCCTGAAAGTGGTGGCCGATCCCGCGCTCAGGTTCAACACCCACTCCATCACGATCACGGGCAAAACCGGCACCATATCCCTGCGTTTCGAGAGCGTGCCCTCGCCGGACAATCCCAAGACGGCGATGCTCGCCTGCTACAGCGCGCTCGCCGCGTTCAGGCAGTTCAACTCGCCGGTGCGGTACGGGACTTAGGGGTTGCGCCGCCCCGCGGGGCAACGCCCGCGTCGCTGACCACGACCCGGTCGCGTCCGGTGTCCTTGGCCTGATACAAGGCTTCGTCGGCCTTGCGCAGCAGGGTGGTCGCCTGGTCGGCATGGTAGGGAAACAGCGCGACGCCGAGCGATACGGTAAGGCCGCCGATCGGCTTGCCGCCGTGGTGGAGCTCCAGGCCCTTGACCGCGGCGCGAATGTCTTCGGCCTTGCGCCGCGCGCCCTCGGACGTGGCATCGGCCAGAATGATCGCGAACTCCTCGCCGCCGTAGCGGCAGGCGATGTCGCTGCCGCGGATGCTCTTCTTGAACAGCGCGCCGAGCTCCTTGAGCACTTCGTCCCCGGCCTCGTGCCCGAGCGAATCGTTGACCCGCTTGAAGTGATCGACGTCGATCATGATCGCCGCGAGTGGGTTGTCCTTGCGCTTGGCCCTCAGCATCTCGCGCGGCAGAAGCTCTCGCAGGTAGCGCGTGTTGTGCAGCCCGGTCAGCGGATCGGTGATCGCCTGCTCCTGGAGCTCCTGCATCGCCTTCTTCAATTCCAGATCCCGCCGCTGGAGCGTCTCGGCCATTTCGTCGAATTCCCGTCCGACTTGATTCAGCTCGTCATTTTCGTGGCGCAGGCCGGTGCGCGCGCCGAGATCGCCGGATCGCACGCGCCGCGCGGTATCGAGGAGCGTTCTTATATTGCGAAGAACGAAGACCTCGGTGCCGTACCAGGCACCGAGCAGGAGCAGGATCGTGGCGAGCGCGATGCCCGCAAGATTGAGGGCGCGCTCTTCGAACGCGCTGTACAGGGTCAGGGCGAGCGCCGGCAGCGCCGAGACGACGACCAGGAGGATCAGCTTGCTGCGCGTGCTTAAATTCTTCATTCTTTGTACCCTGCGGAATTCTGGGGCTTGCGGCGGTCGAATATGTTACCGCGAGGCCGGACCGATCCCCAGCCGGGAGGAATGAAAGTGAACGCCGTGCGCAAGCTACGCAATTCTATCCGTGCCCGCTATCTCAAGGTGGACACGGCTACGGTGGCCGACGTGCTCGATGTGCTCGGCCTCCCCGACCAGGGGCTCGCGCCCGGGTTCGCGCCCTATCCTTCAAACGCAGGCAGGATGGGCGGCTTTGCCTACACGATCGTCGGAAAAATGCAGCGCTACGCCGGGGCGGGCGACCCGCGCAAGATGCGGGCGGTGGACGGCGTCGGCCGGGGAGAGCTCGCCGTGTGGTCGGGCGAAGGCAAAGGCGTGTGCTTTTTCGGCGAGCTGATCGCGCTCGGCATGAAGCGGCGCGGCTGCGCCGGCGCGCTCGTCGACGGAGGCATCCGCGACATCGAATGGATCGAGCGGCAGCGATTTCCTGTTTACGCCCGGTACCGTACTCCGGTGCAGTCGATCGGCCGCTGGAAGGTGACGGCGTGGCAGGTGCCGGTCGACATCCCGGGCGCGACGAGAAAGAGCGTGAGGGTGCGCCCGGGCGATTTCATTCTCGCCGATGCGGACGGCGTGATCGCGATTCCGGCCCGCGTCGCATTCAAGGTACTGGTCGAGGCCGAGCGCCTGACCGCAAAGGAGATCCGCATCCGGCGCGACCTCGGCCGTGGCGCGAGCCTGGAGGATGTCCTGAAAAAGTATGGTCACGTATGAACCGTTGTAGAATCGCGCCGAATATTTCCCAGGACATCCCGACTCAAAGGAGAAATTCATGAAGACGACGTTCGGCATCATCGCCGCCGCGCTTGCACTCCTCGCGGGCGAGGCCTTTGCGCAAGGCAAGGTCGAAGTGCTCTGGCTCGGCCAGTCGGCAATGCGAATCACCACGCCCACCGGCAAGGTCATCATGGTCGATCCGTTTATTCTCGGCAATCCGAAGACGCCGCCCGCGTGGAAGAACCTCGACGCGGTCGGCAAGCTCGACCTGATCTTGGTCACCCACGGCCACGGCGATCACTACGCCGACGCGCCGGCGCTCGCGCAGAAGAACAACGTCCCGTTCTGGGGCCCGGCCGGATTGAACCAGACCGTGATCACGCTCGGCATCCTTCCCGCTGCGCTGTCGCAGCGTTTCGGCAAAGGCGGCTCGATCGAGCCGTTCGGCGCGGGCGGCGTCAAGGTCACGGCGACCCATGCCGAGCACTCCTCCGAATTGCTCTACAAGAACGCCGCTACCGGCAAGGACGAGACCTGGCCCGGCGGCGAGCCGGTCGGCTTCATCATCCAGCTCGAGAACGGGATGAAGATCTACCACATGGGCGATACCGGCCTCTTCGGCGACATGAAGTTCATCGGCGAGTACTACAAGCCCGACATCGTCATGATTCCGATCGGCGGGCATTTCGTGATGAGCCCACAGGACGCCGCGTACGCTGTGCGCGAGTGGCTGAAGCCGAAGTACGCGATCCCGATGCACTACGGCACGACGCCGCAGCTGAAAGGGACGCCCGAGGAATTCGTGAAGGCCGCTACCGGGGCGACCAAGGTCATCGTGATGAATCCCGGCGACAAGGTCGAGTTCTAGACACGACGAACGGCTACAACGCAGCCGCGGTCAGGACGGGCTTCTCCCGATACTGATCCGAAAACAGCCGCTTCAGGTTCACGATCTTGGGCAGGTCGTTGACCACGATGTACGGATAGGTCGGGTTGTGAGCGAGGAAGTCCTGGTGATAGGTCTCGGCCGGGTAAAACCCCTTCAGCGGGTCCACGCGGGTCACGATCGGCCGCGCGAAAGCATGCGCCTTGTCCAGCTGCGAGATGTAGGCCTGCGCGATGCGCTGCTGCGACGCGTCGGAGTAGAAGATCGCCGAGCGGTATTGCGTGCCGACGTCGGGTCCCTGGCGATCGAGCTCGGTCGGATCGTGCGCGACCGAAAAATAATTCCGCAGAATGTCCCCGTACGAGATCTCTTTCGGATCGAAAACGATCTGCACCGACTCGGCGTGGCCGGTCCGGCCGGTTCCGACCTTCTCGTAATCGGCGGTGCTCTT
>WNFA01007171.1_pt1 | contig 14554 bp, 13 predicted proteins | sample 5400481 | NCBI WGS metagenome assembly WNFA01 (sample SAMN13153340, study PRJNA577476) | soil metagenome | isolation source: 120 cm saprolite under Douglas fir tree site 2 hole 1 replicate 2 | place: USA:California | collected 2015-04-18 | reverse complement strand
CCTACTTTGATCGGCGCCCCCTCGAACTCAAGGCCGGCCGGCTCGTTGCTCGTCTTAAAAAGCTCGGCTTTAACGTCCAACTCCAACCAGCAGCGGAGGCCGCCTGACTCCTCTATCCAACAGCTTCTTCCTAGGAGCGAAGCGACGAAGCAATCCACTCTTCGTTTTTCCGCTCGGGATTGCTTCGTGGAGCCTGTCATCGGGCGCGCATTCGCGCGACCCGTTGGCTCGCAATGACGATCTTAATTCCCTTTAATTTCCCTTAGGTAAAACCAATGAAAATGTCGCACGGTCGTGCGTGCACGCGACTCATCACCACATTCGCTCTCCTGTCCGGCATCTCCCCAAGCCATGCCCAAAAAGCCGACCCCGCCGCCGTCGCGGAACATGTCGCCGCCGCCACCGCGGCTGCGAAATCGGATCTGCTCGGACCGCTTGGACTGTGCAAAACCGCGACGCCTACGCCGGGCCCGAGCTTCATGGATAATTATCGCGCCATGCAGAAGAAGCCGCCGCTAGAACCGATGCAGGTGATGGACGAATTGTATTTTCTGGGTTCGCGATGGACCACGGCATGGGCGATCAAAACCGCCGGCGGCATCATCATCGTCGATGCCATGGATAATGCCGACGAGGCCGAGCACTATATCGAGGGCGGCCTGCGCAAGCTCGGGCTCGATCCCGCCGAGATCCGCTATGTCGTGATCAGCCATGCCCATGGCGATCACCATGGCGGCGCGCAATATCTCAAGCAAAAATTCAATCCGCGCCTGGTGATGAGCGAGATCGACTGGAACGCGCTTGAGGAAACCCAGCGCGACCCGCTGTTCGGCACCAAGCGCAATCCCCTGTTCGGCGAGCCGCCGAAGCGCGATATGGCGGTTGCCGACGGCGATACCATCCAGCTCGCCGGCACCGCGCTGAAATTCTATGTCATCCCCGGCCACACGCTCGGCACGCTGGCCACCGTGTTCACGGTGCATGACCGTGGCGAGCCGCACCGTGCCGTGGCATGGGGCGGCACGGCCTACAATTTCGGGCCGCTGCCCGACCGGCTGCAGCTCTATTCCGACACCACGATAAAATACCGCGAGATCCTCAAACAGGAAAACGCCGACATCTTCCTGTCCAACCATGTCAGCTTCGACGACGCCGTGGCAAAAATGGCGGCGCTGAAAGATCGCGCGCCGGGTCAGCCCAATGCGTTCGTGGTCGGGCCGGATGCGGTGCAGCGCTTCCTGACCGTTCTCGGCGAATGCGCGCTGGCGACAAAAGCCAGCATCGGCGAGGACACGCCGGGCAGATAGCGGCTGGAAACGCTAGCTAGCCGCCGACGTTTGCGTTCGCCGCTTCAAGGCGAACGTCTTCCGATAGCGACGACGACACCGATGGGACCTGCTCGCCCTCGGACGCGCGCGAAATCGCAACGCGGGTCTTGTTGAACACGGTTTCGACACCCGCGGCGGTCTTGGTGTCAAGGTTGGCATTGAGGTTATTGAGCAGCTCGGTCACCAGCACGCTGGTCGGCCCTGCGGAATCGTCGGCGACCTTGCCCGGCGTGGCCGACGTCAGGATCAGCGCATTGTCCGGCGCATTGATCGGCGCCAGACCATGGGAGAATTTGCGGAACCGGCGCTCGTACGGATTACGCCGCGAGGCGTCGATGACGACGAGCTTGGCGCGGGCGCCCTGCTCCTTCATCACATCCAGGACCTGCTCAATGCTGAAGCCGTCGCGGCGCACGTCGGCTTCCTTCCAGATCACCGCGTCGACCGGGATCATGTAGCTTTCGCGGCCGACCTGAACGCCGTAGCCGCCGAAAAACAGCATGACCACGGAATCGTGCCTGATCTTCGATTTCAGCCGGCCGATCGCCCGGTTCATGTCGTCCTTGCCGGCGTCCTCCACGACATCGACGTCAAAGCCGTTGTGCCGCAGCGCCGCCGTCAGCGCCCGCGCATCGTTGATCGGTTGCGCCAGCGGCGCGCTGGCGTCGGGATAGTTGCCGTTGCCGATCACCAGGGCGATCCGCGACGCCCCCTTCAGGGCGCCGGTCTGCTCCGCTTCGACCGCCTTGGCCGCGTCCAGCGCCCGCATGTTCAGCGCAGCATGGGCGCCGATCGCCAGCGACACCATGCCCAGGAAGGCGGCGGCCATGGTGATCGAGCGGCGGGAGATGCGAAGCTGGGTTACATTCATCCGGTTCATTCCTGGTCAGTGTCAAAGGCGCGCGCGCCAGTTCGTCGCGCCAAAGCCATCTAGGTTTGTTGGGGGTGCCCGATCCTGTGCCGCCCAATTGCGCTCAATTTGCGGCACCGCTTATTCAATTTGTGGCAATGCAGCAAACAAACCGTTAACCCGCAACGTCATAAACGGCAACGCTGGACGGCACTTTTCGATCATGTTGGGATGGCCGGTTCCATTCAGTTGCCGCCACATTTTATCCTCGTTGTGTGATCTATGTCACATTCCAGTTGTGGGCTTTTTCACACTGCCTTTCAAAGACTTAGAGGTTATCAAAGAAGCATTCGGCAGCCGCCGGTTGTGGATGGGCGGGCTTGGGGGACGTGCACAAGGGAGCGCACGGAAAGAATCTGCAATGAATCTTCATCACATCGCCGGGGCAGCCTGCCGAGCCCTGACCCTTCGCAAGGACGGCCCGCCGCTCCAAGATGTATGCCACCCCCCGCAGTGCCGCACCCTGTTACCTTGACTGCGCGACGAAGGATATTTGCAACGCTGGCGCGAAGCCCTGATCTCCGGGGGTCGCCGGGTTCAATCAGCGTGACGTTGAAATTATTCGACCCTGTCTGTGATAAAAATGACAGAGGTACCCTGTTCCGGTTGGTATGCGTTTCAAGCACTTGCACGCCTTGGAACCGGCGGGCGGCAAGCTCTTGATACGGATTTGGCCGGGTATACGGGACGTGCGACAAGATCGCACAGGGAAGAGACACCATGAAATTTCGAGACATCGCCGGGACCGCCTACCGTTCGCTGACGGCTCGCAAGGACGGTCCGTCGCTGTACGACGTCTGCGATCCCCTGCTGCTCAAGCCCTCGGGCGGCGACCCGCATTTGACCAAGTTCTACCGGACCGCGCTGGGGAATCCGGCGCTGCGGCCGCTGCTGCGCCGTGCCGGCCTCCCCGAGCTGCGCGACGCGCCGCGTCTGCGGTCGCTCAGCCAAGCCCTGATCCGGGCGCGCGACGACGAAAACCCGGACTGGGCCGCGATCGGCGCGCCGGTCGCGTCGCTCCTGGACACGATCACCATGCAGCACCCCAAACCAAAACCCGCGCCGGCGCCGGCGCGCGCGCCCGATCTGGCCGAGATCGAAAGCGTCATCCGCACCTGCGGGACGCATCTGTTGCGATCGTTTGGCAAAAACGGTTTCATTCCGACCTATGCTGCCTTCAACCTGATGGGCGACCCGGATGTCGGCGGCCGCGAAGTGCTGATGGCGCTGAATGGTCTCGATGCGCGCAGCTACAAGAATTCGACGCTGCTGTTCAATCTGGCGCGGATCTTCATTGCGCGCTCGCCCGCCCGCGCCCTCATCAGGCCGGCCTGGACCGGCATCGCCGAGCCGATGTGGCAGCCGATGCAGATCCGCCATCGCTCCGCCTATTACGACGCGTTTTTCACCGAGGCGCTCCTGAGCTTTGTCGACACCGGGCTCGCCTCCCGGAGCGAGACTGCAGCGTCGCGCCGCGCCATCGCCGAGATGGTCGATTTCTGTCTCACCACCAGCCGGGAGGATGTGCGCGGGCAAGACGGCGGTACCGTCAGCGTCGTCACCGCGCTGGCGCCGCTGCCGCATCCGCGCTTTTCCCGGTTCTTCACCCAGATCAAGCAGGATCTCGGTTTTGGGATCTACGTTCCGGATTGCGATACCACGGCTTGCGCCCTCTCAGCGGCGACGCAGGCCGGCTCCAATGATCCGATCCTCGCGCAGCCGCTGCTCGATTTCTATGCCGGCTACCAGGTCGGCGGCAGCGCCAACGAGCCCAAGGTGACCGTGCCGCTCAATGACAACATCGATTATGAAGGCGGCGTCGTTACCTGGATCGACAACCTCGCTGGCGAACGGCCGTTCGGCAACGATCTCGATCCGACGCTGAACCTCGACATCCTCGAAGTCAGTTTTCGCAATTTGGCGCGATGGAAAATCATCGAGACCCCGCAGCGGCTGGACACCGTTCACCGCATTATCGGCTTTCAAAAACGACTGGTCGCGAGCGGCGCATTCACCAATCCGCGCTCGCACATCTATTACCTGCCGGAGCTTTATTGCGCCTATTTCGGCCGTTGCTATGCCGCCTTCGTCGCACTTCCCCCAGCGGCACAGAAGGCGATCGACCCCGATGGCGCGTACGAATTCATCCGGGCCAAGGTGCTCGCTTACGTGCAGACCGAACTGATCGCGGGCGAAATGAACGCATTCGATGCGGCGCTGGCGCTGATCGCGCTCTGCCATCTCGGCGCGGACGCAAAAACCTTCATCCCGGCCCTGCATTGCATCGTCAGCAGTCTCGGCGAAGGCGGCCGCCATGGACCGTTCAAGGCCTATGAATGGAACAAGATGAAAACCCCGACCCGCATCCTGGTCGGCGGCCCCGAGGCCACCTCGGCGTTCGTGCTGATGGGTCTTGCGCTGGCCCGCCGGACGATGATGCGGGGCGCGGGCTTGTAAGGTCTGCGTGCCTCCAACGTTGGCTGTCATACCCCGCGAAAGCGGGTATCCAGTACGGCGCAGCTTCTCGATTCGATCGCAAGCGCTCTGGAATTACTGGATCACCCGCTTTCGCGGGTGACGACGGTGGTAAGCGTAGTCCATCGCGTTAAGTTGAAAGCGACCGGCCGACCGGGCGCTGGTGTGCCAAACCAATCCCCACCACAATCCGCTGCCATGATAATATCAGCCCAGATTGAATCCGACCGCTTTGGATGTTTATGAAATTCCTGTTCGCGCTTCTGGTATTGCTGTTGCCGGCGCTGGCCGAGGCGGCCGACGTCAGCGGCGTTCCGAAAATCAGCGAGGGCGATCAGATCCAGATCGGCAATAGCCGCATCCGTCTGGGCGGAATCGATGCGCCCTCGGTCGACCAGCTTTGCCTCAACAATGCCGGCGAGCGCTGGACCTGCGGCGTCGCCGCGCGCGACGAGCTGATCAAGCACGCCGACAACAAGACCTGGACCTGTCACACCCGTCAGGTCGTCGACCGGCGCGGCCGAACAGTGGCGCGGTGCGAGGTCGACGGCGAGGACATCCAGAAATGGATGGTGAGGAACGGATGGGCGTTATCTTATGTGCGCGTCTCGCATGACTATGATGACGACGAGAAGGCCGCGCGCGAGGCCAAGGCCGGGATGTGGCAGGGTGCCTTCATCGCGCCCTGGGACTGGCGAGCCCGCAACAAGAAGACGGCCATTCTCGGGGCCGCCAAGCCGGTCGAGAACGCCAACACGATCCTGCTGGCGTCGGCGTCGGGATCGGTCGCGCCCTCGCCCGACTGCACCATCAAAGGCAACGTCAACCGTGCAGGCGAATGCATCTATCACCAACCCACCAGCCGCTGGTATGCGAAGATCAAGATGCAAATCTCAAAGGGCACGCGCTGGTTCTGCTCGGTCGACGAGGCCGAAGCCGCCGGCTGCCGCGAGACCAAACGGTAACGTGTTTTCGAGCGAAAGCCTGCCGCGAGCGCGATCCGGGGTGGATGCCGGTTCGTGTGAAGGAAACACGTCAAAAACAAAAAGTAGAGCCTTGGTTCTGATTCGATTAGAACCGATCTGGCGCTTTTCTTAGCCATCCAACCTGCGTAAAACCCTCTGGCTGAACCTACCCCTTCCATCCTGGTGCGCGTCGATCCCGCAACAGGCCATCACACCAACAAGGAAGAACAACAATGACGGTTCGCGCGGGCCGGGAATTTCTGGCGATCCCCGGACCCACCACCATGCCCGACGAAGTGCTGCGGGCGATGCACCGGCCTGCGCTGGACATCTATTCCGATCAGATGCTGCAGATGACCGACAGCCTGCTGCGCGATCTCTCCAGGTTGTTCGCTACCAAGGGCCGCTCCTACATCTACATCGCCAACGGCCATGGCGCCTGGGAAGCGGCGCTGAGCAACGTGCTGTCGCGCGGCGACAAGGTGCTGGTGCTGGAAAGCGGCCGGTTCGCGATCGGCTGGGGCAATGCCGCCGCCGCCATGGGCGCCGAGGTCGAAGTGCTGAAGGGCGATTGGCGACGCGCGATACGACCGGCCGAGGTCGAAGCCCGCCTGCGGCGGGACAGGGATCACGCCATCAAGGCGATCCTTGCGGTGCAGGTCGATACCGCCTCTGGCGCCATCAACGACATCGAAGCCATCGGCAAGGCCATCAAGGCCGCCGCTCACCCCGCTTTGTTCATGGTCGATGCGGTGGCGTCGCTCGGCTGCATGCCGTTCGAGATGGACGCCTGGGGCATCGATGTTGCGATGTCCGGCTCGCAGAAGGGCCTGATGGCGCCGCCCGGCCTTGGCTTCGTCGCCGCCAACGACCGCGCCCGGCATGTGCACATGACCGCCGGCTTGCGGACGCCGTATTGGGACTGGACCGAGCGCGAAGGCGAGGAGCATTACCGGAAATATGCCGGCACAGCCCCCGTGCATCTGCTGTTCGCGTTGCGCCAGGCTCTCGACATGCTGTTGGACGAGCAGCTTCCGAACGTGTTCCAGCGCCACCGCCTGCTGGCCGAAGCGGTACGCCGCGCGGTCGCGGTCTGGGCCGAAGGCCAGGTGCTCGGCTTTAATATCGCCGAACCCGGCGAACGCTCCGACACGGTCACCACCGTTGTCATGGGCGGCGGTCACGATCCGGCGGCGCTGCAGCGCTATTGCAAGGAGAAATGCGGCGTGGTGCTCGGGGTCGGGATCGGCGAACTCCAAGGCCAGGCATTCCGGATCGCCCATATGGGACACGTCAACGCGCCGATGGTTCTCGGCACCCTGGGCGTCATCGAAGTCGGCCTCAATGCGCTCGATATCCCGCACGGCAAGGGCGGCACCGAGGCAGCGATCGACTGGCTCGGCGAAAGTGTGGGGGCGTGAGGGACAACGAACGGTGGCGCCGCCGACTTGCTTACCTAGCCGGATGAACCGGGATGTTCAGCCTGTTCTGCCGAGGCATATAACAGACTTCCGGCATATCAAATCCGACGGGACAAAGTCGTTTGAAACGCTTTTGCTCTTCAAAACTCATTGCAGGAGGCGCCTCATAGTAGAAAGGTGTACGAGGCGGATTCAACATCTTCGGTTTATTTTCAGTAGTCGGCGCTGCCGGCTTTTCCTTCTTCTTTTCGTCAGGAATCACCTCAATCGGCTTCTCGTGCTGCGGCTGTTTGAATTTCTCGGGACGGCTTTCCTCATATTCAAAAGACACCTTGATTTTCCGATTCGCGTCGCTTCCGCTGAACAACCAGATCGCGCCGACGATTGCCGCGCCCGCCAGCAGGAATGCAACTCCGCGAAACGTTCCTGTTCCGGAAATCTGAAATTGACCACTGCCCTTCATTTCGTCCGACACGGCGCTCCTCCACACGACTCCCGATATTCCGCCGCCGACATATCCGTTTCGCTCTGAGCCTCTTCGATCTTCTGTCCGAGCGATTCCGGACCGAACAAACTGAGCGGGCTCTCGAACACAGGGCTGAGTTCATCGCCGGCCTTCAGCACATAGATGGGATGGACTTCCATCAACAGCTTCAGCCGCTCAGCCAGTGACGATTTTCCGCCGCCGACCGGTCCGAGCAGATAAAGAATCTGCTTGCGCTCTTCCAGCCCTTGAGCGGCGTGCCGGAAGAAGCCGACGATGCGCTCGATGGTTTCTTCCATGCCATAGAATCCGACGAAGGCCGGATAGGCGCGCATGGTCCGGTTCAAAAAGATACGGCCAAGGCGGGCGTCCTTGGCCGTGTCAATCATCTGAGGCTCACCGATCGCAGCTAACAGCCGCTCGGCAGCATTGGCATATCGCATCGGATCGCCTCGACACGACTCCAGATATTCCGCCATCGACATGTCGGTTTCGCTTCGAGCCTCGAAGGACCGGGCGAAAGCATTGAACAGAGAATCGTTGTACATAGGACCCCTCTCCTCATATGGTCCGCTGAACTGCCGGCTCGGGCTGGTTGGTACCACGCCGCCGGAGCGCCCCCGCATCCTGTCGCGAATCAGCATCAGCACATCGCCCAATTGGACACTCGGCGGGCTGGACCAGCAATGCACACCGTGTGCAGGGAGCGAGCCATAAGCGGGCATTTTGGCCAACAGTTGTGCGGAAACCAGTGGTTGTTGCCGACTCACAATATGATTCAATATGATTTCTGGAAGATGTAACCCCACTGCAACACGATGAATTTTCTAGACTGTGCCTGCGAAAGTTCATAAGACGCCTGCTGCGGAAGATTGTAGTTCACCGCCAGCACCCTGAATGCAAAGCGCGTCGAGACGCCGTCCATGCCCTCGTCGACGCCAGCCGCATCCTTGTATTCCTGAACGCTGCGGGCCTTCGGATCGGACTCTTTAAGGCTTTCACCGTCATAGACCCGCAATTTCGCGAACAGCGTCGAGTTTTCGTGCTTGCGAGACCTCGCTGAGAAGCTCGCCAACGTCGCCGGCGCACGGCGCGGAGGCCAGTTTGGATCCCTGAATCAATTTCTCATAGATCTTCTGCTCCTCGGTCACCCGCAGGCGGTTGGGCGCCTTGATGATGCCGAAGCGGTCGGTGAAGGCTTCGTTGGTCTTGAGGCTCTGCCATTCGCATTCGTTCGAATGCGCCTGAATGAGCCAGTAAAGGGGGGGCACCGATATCATCGGTGCCGACGTCGCTGCCCTCCTGCCTAGCCGTCAACAGCAGGTGCAGTATCTTGATCGGCGCCTTGAACATCTCGACAAATTCGAGGAAGCCCTGGTTGCCTCGGTTCAGGCCGCCTATAGGCATCTGAATCGTTCGGGGAGAAGGTCTCGAGCTTGCGAATATCGACCTTGCCGACCGGCGAGGAAATGTCCAGCAGAGAACTAAAATAGGCCAAGGTGGTCGATGACGTCTCGCTGCGGATCGACCATGGGCAGCTGGTCTGCCTGTTAGGCCCCTCGGGCTGCGGCAAAACCACGACGCTGCGGCTGATCGCCGGCTTTCTCGAGCCCACGGACGGCGAGATCCGTGTCGGCGACCGGCTGGTGTCCTCGAAGGCGCGCACCCTGCCGCCCGAGCAGCGCAAGATGTCGATGATTTTTCAGAGCTACGCGCTGTGGCCGCACATGACGGTCGCCGAAAATATCGTCTACGGGCTGCGCTTGCGGAAGATCGACCGCGCGACCATCGCCAAGAAATTCGAGGTGATCCTCAAAGCCACCAAGCTCGAAATTCTCGCGCAACGCTATCCCGGCGAATTGTCGGGCGGACAGCAGCAGCGCGTCGCGCTGGCGCGGGCGCTGATCGTCGAGCCGGAGACACTATTGCTCGACGAGCCGCTGTCCAACCTCGACGCCAATCTGCGCGAAGAGATGCGCTTTGAAATTCGAAGGCTGCACGACGAATACCGCTACACCACGGTGTACGTCACCCACGACCAGTCCGAGGCGATGACCACCGCCGACCTGATCGCGGTGATGAATTCGGGCAAGATCGATCAGCTCGGCACCCCGGAAGATATTTACGACCGGCCGCAATCGGAATTCGTCGCGCGTTTCATTGGCGCCAGCAACGTGATCAAGGGCACCGCGGCCGACGAAAATCATGTCGCGTTTGCGGGCGCGACCTTGCAGGTGGTGGGTGCAAAACTAAAAACCGGCCAGAGTGCTGCGGTCGCCATCCGCCAGCACGATATCCAGCTTTCGACGCAGGCGCCGCAAGCGCCCGGGAATACCGTCAAGGCCACCGTGACCCGGCAAGTGTTTCTCGGCGCCAGCCGCGACTATATGGTCGAAACGGCCGACGGCACGACCTTGCGCGTCGTTACGCAGACGGAAAATGCCGTTCCACCGGGGACCGAGGTCTGGCTCACGCTGCCGCCCGAGCGTTGCCGGGCGCTGAGCCGATAACAAAACCAGCGGGAGGACGCGATGAAAAAGCGAAAATTTTCCAGGCGCGACGTTCTGCAAGGTTCGCTGAAAGGCGCGAACGGCATCTTCAAGGCGGCGCCGAATCCCAATGCGGCAAAACTGTTCCAGAATTACTGCTTCACGCCGGAAGCGCAGCAGATCATCATCGACGCCGGCGGCCTGCGTTCGCTGCATGCGCAGGTGAAGGAACATCCGGGCCGCAAGCCGCTCGCCGACATCAAGCTGATGAAGGAAGCCGCCGAAGGTGCGGAGAAACAAAGCGAAGAGATCAAGGCACGTTATCAAAAACTCTTCCACGTCTGACGCAGGAAGGGGAGACCGATGCGAAAGAGAATTTCCCGGCGTGACCTCATCAAGGGCTCGGCAGCGCTCGGGCTCACCGCGTTCGCCGCGCCGCTGAAGGCCGCGGCACCCGAGCCGGTGGCGATCACGCATGACCTGGTCGAGGCCGCGCGCAAAGAGGCAAAAGTGATTCTTTATTCGTCGATGGATCTTCCAGTCGGCGAGAAGCTCGGCAAGGCGTTCGAGGCGCAGTATCCCGGCATTGCTGTGCAGATCGAGCGCTCCGGCTCGGAGCGGCTGTTCCAGCGCCTGGATCAGGAATTTGCCTCCGGCATCCGCGCAGCCGACATCGTCAACAGCTCGGACGCTTCGCACTTCATCTCCTGGAAGAAAAACGGCTGGCTGGCGCCGTTCGTCACCGAAGACATCGCGCAGCATTTTTTGCCGGAATATCGCGACCCCGACGGCCTGTTCGCGACCTCGCGGATCTGGCTGTCGTCGATCGCCTACAATACCAATCTGGTAAAGCCGGACGACGCGCCGAAAAGTTTTGCGGATTTGCTCGATCCGAAATGGGCCGGCAAATTGGTAAAGGGCCATCCCGCCTATAGCGGCACCATCATGACCGCGACCTTCCAGATGGTTCGCGAGCTCGGCTGGGACTACATGGAGAAGCTGTCGAAGCAGCGCGTGATGCAGGTGCAGTCGTCGACCGATCCACCGAAAAAACTGTCGCTCGGCGAACGCGCCGTGATGGCCGACGGCAACGAATACGGCATCGTGCTGCTCAAGGAAGCCGGACAACCCGTCGAGCCGGTGTATCCGATCGAGGGCACGCCGACGATCTCGGGTCCGACCGGAATTTTTGTCACCGCGCCGCATCCCAACGCCGCACGGCTGTTCCAGGCCTGGCTGCACACCCGCGAGACCCAGCAGTTTTTCATCGACTTCACCGCGCAGTACTCGGTACACGCGCAGGTGCCGGCGAAGCCGGGACGCCGCAAGATTTCCGACATCAAGCTGATGAAGGAAGATGCCGCAGGCGTCGAGAAAATGACGGAAGAAATCAAGACGCGCTACGCGAAACTGTTTCGGGTGTGACGCATGGAGAGAAGATTCGTCGGCGACTTGCTTTCACCTCGCCCCGCGCGCGGGGAGAGGTCGGTGCGCATCGCCAGATGCGCGATGGGTGAGGGGGCGTTTCTCCACGCCCGAGCCTGTTGAAACGCCCCCTCACCCCAACCCTCTCCCCGCGCGCGGGGCGAGGGGGATTGCCGTGCTCGCTGCAAGTGCAAATCCCTCAAGATTGGCAAACAAAATGACCATCACCGCTAGCCTCGACGCCACCAAAGGCAAGATCGACTGGACCAAGCCGGTGCTGGCGCTGTTTGCGGTGTGCCTGATCCTGCTGATCGTGCTGCCGCTGTCGTGGCTCGCGGTCTACAGCGTCACCGACAAGGCCAATCATCTGACCTTGCAGAATTTCGTCACGTTGTTCACCGATCCGGATTTCCTCGATCCGCTGCTGACCACCGCCATTATCGCCACCACCTCCGCTACGATCTGCTGTCTGGTTGCGGCGCCCATGGGATGGCTGGTGTCGCGCACCGATATGCCGGGGCGGCAATTCATCCGCGCGCTGGTCACGGCCTCGTTCGTGACGCCGCCATTTCTCGGTGCGGTGGCCTGGGAATTGCTCGCGGCGCCCAACAGCGGATTGCTCAACCAGCTCTATCGCTTTGTCACCGGCGCGGAATCCGACGATCACCTGTTCAATATCTACTCGATGGCCGGAATCATCTTTGTCATCTCCTGCTATACGTTTCCGTTTGTGTTCGTTCTCGTCGCCAACGCACTGGATAACATGCCCGGCGAACTCGAAGATGCTTCGGCCATTCTCGGCGGCAAAGCCTGGACCACGGCGCGGCGCGTCACTATCCCGCTGGCGCTCCCTGCGCTGGTCGCCGGCGCGTTGATCGCCTTCCTGCAGGCCATGACGCTGTTCGGTTCGCCCGCGATCCTGGCGCTGCCGGCCGGCTTCCACACCATGACCACGAAGATCTGGAGCCTGTTCCAGTATCCGCCAAAACTCGAACTTGCCGCCGCCGCCGCGGTGCCGCTGTTGCTCTTGACTATCCTGCTGCTACAGGCCCAAAAGTTCATTCTGGGCCGGCGCGGCTATTCGGTGGTCGGCGGCAAATATGGCGCGCCACGCCGCGTCGAAATGAAGAAGTGGCGCTGGGCGGCGTTGGCGTTCTGCCTCGTGGTGCTGCTCAATCCGGTGTTCCTGCCGTATCTGGCGCTGCTGAACGGCGCGCTCTCGCCGAACGCCACAACGCTGGTCACGCCGTCGACGTTGACGATGCATAACATCGTGTTCGTGTTTACCGAATTGTCGTCGACGCAGCTTGCGCTCAAGAACACGGTGATACTCGGCACCGCGACTGCGACCATCGGCACCATTCTCGCACTGGTCATCGCCTACGTCACCACGCGCCGCGCGATCGCGGGGCATCGCGTGCTCGGCTTTCTCGCCACCGCGCCGGTCGCCGTTCCCGGCATCGTGCTCGGTGTCGGCTTGTTCCTGAGCTACACCCGGCCGCCATTCGTATTGTATGGCACGCTGTGGATCCTGCTGATCGCGTTTCTCACCATCAACCTGCCGTCGGCGTATCAGCAATTGCAGGCGGCCTTCGCCACCATCCATCCCGAACTCGAGGATGCCAGCCGGATTCTCGGCGCGACGCGGCTGCGGTCGCTGCTCCAGATCACCGCGCCGCTATTACGCACCGGCGTGATCGCGACCTGGTGCTTTATTTTCATCGGCGTCATGCGCGAACTATCCGCCGCGATCGTGCTGTTCACGTCGCAGACCAAGGTGCTCAGCGTGCTGATCTACGACCTCAATGAAAGCGGCGACCTCGCCGCGATTTCGGTGCTTGGTATCGCCATGCTGATCATCACCTTCGCGGTGGTGCTGGCCGTCAACCAGATTCCGGTGTTCGGCGGCAGCGCCGGCGCGCGGCTGCGCAATTAACTCTGCCGCGCTTCGCGGCACCTCTGGCAATCCACTGGATCGAACCGATATTGGGGGCTGCGGCGGTGTCCGCTGCGAACGAGGACCCAAGTGACAAAACCAATAGAAACAGAGAATTCAAAGCCCGCGCCATCCGCGCCGCGGCGGCCGCATTCATTCACCACCCACGGCATTACCGTTGTCGACGATTATGCGTGGCTGAAGGATGCCAACTGGCAGGAGGTGCTGCGAGATCCCGCAGGTCTGGACGCGGATATCCGAAACTACCTCGAAGCCGAAAACGCCTATACCGAGAGCCTGCTCGGCCACACCGCCGGCCTGCAAAAGACGCTGGTGAAAGAAATGCGCGGCCGGATCAAGGAGGACGATTCCAGCGTGCCCGCGCCGGACGGCGCTTACGCGTATTTGCGCAAATTCCGCGACGGCGGCGAGCATGAGATGTTTGGCCGTACCCAGCGCGACGGCGGCGAGATCGAGATCGTGCTCGATGGCGACAGGCTTGCAGCCGACCATGAATATTTCAAGTTCGGTGGCAGCCGGCATTCGCCGGATCACAAGCTGGAAGCCTGGAGCGCGGATATCAAGGGCTCGGAATATTTCACGATCCGCGTCCGCGACTGGAAAACCCGCGAGGACAGCGCCGACCTTGTCGAGGAAACCGATGGCGGCGTGGTCTGGAACGCGGACGCGACGGCATTCTATTATGTGAAGCTCGACGACAACCACCGACCGATGCAGGTTTTCCGGCATCGCCTCGGCACGCCGCAGGCGGACGATGCGCTGATCCATGAGGAAAAGGATGCCGGCTGGTTCACCCATATCCATGAAAGCGCCAGCGGCCGGTTCTGCGTGATCGCCGGCGGCGACCACGAAACGTCGGAACAATGGCTGATCGATCTTGCCCATGAAGAAGCAAAACCGCGGCTGGTGGCGGCGCGCGAAACCGGCGTGCAATATTCGGTCGCCGACCGCGGCGACGAATTGTTCATTCTCACCAATGCCGATGGCGCGATCGATTTCAAGATCGTCACCGCGCCGCTGAAGTCGCCCGAGCGCGCGAACTGGCGCGACCTGATCCCGTACCGCGAAGGCGTCTATATCATCGATATCGAACTCTACGC
>WNFA01002754.1_pt1 | contig 14554 bp, 9 predicted proteins | sample 5400481 | NCBI WGS metagenome assembly WNFA01 (sample SAMN13153340, study PRJNA577476) | soil metagenome | isolation source: 120 cm saprolite under Douglas fir tree site 2 hole 1 replicate 2 | place: USA:California | collected 2015-04-18 | reverse complement strand
ACTTGATTCCGAACGACTCGCCCAACGCATTTGCCACTGGACGTAATCCGAACCACGCCTCCGTCGCCGTGACCCAGGGCATCCTCGGCTTGCTCAATGACGAAGAACTCGAGGGCGTCCTGGCGCACGAACTGGGACACGTACGCAACCGCGACATCCTGATCAGTTCGGTGGCTGCGACCATCGCCGGCGCCATCACTTATCTCGCGCATTTAGCCCAGTGGGGCATGATTTTCGGCGGCTACGGCGGCGACCGTAACGAGCGTCGCGGGGGCGGCGGAGGTCTGGCTGCGTTGCTGATGATATTCCTGGCGCCGTTTGCAGCCATGTTGATTCAGCTAGCAGTCTCGCGCTCGCGCGAGTATTCCGCCGATGACACCGGCGCCCACTGGACCGGCAATCCGTATGCGCTAGCCAGTGCGCTCGCAAAAATCGACGCCTATTCCCGCCGGATGCCGCTCGTAGCCACTCCCTCGACCGCGCATCTCTTCATCATTGCGCCATTTCTAGGCGGGATGAGCTTTGGCAACCTGTTCTCCACCCATCCGCCGACCGCCAAGAGGATCGAACGGTTGACGGGAAGGCCGGCGGAATTCACGCAGTAAAGAAGCACTCGGCATTCAGAAATCAGCATTCGGTCTTTAAGGAATATTGGTTTAGCTGAAGGCTGAGTGCTGATTGCTGAATGCCCGCATGACATCAGTAACCACCGTCTCCCGCAGCCGCATAGTAAAATCGCCCTCAATGACTCCCCAAACGATGGTAGCGACCTCCCGCCGCGCGTCGGAACTGGAACGTGCTCTACGCACTGTCATTCGCGGCCAGGATGACGTTCTGCGGTTGGCTTTGGTTTCCATTTTCGCGAAGGGCCACCTGCTGATCGAAGGTGCCCCGGGAGTCGGCAAGACCACGCTCGGCCAGGCGCTCGCCCGCGCCATCGATTGCAGCTTCCAGCGGGTTCAGTTCACCAGCGACATGCTGCCTTCCGACGTGCTCGGCATTTCGATTTATTCCGCCATCGAGCAGAAATTCGAATTCAAACGCGGCCCCGTCTTCGCCAATGTCCTGCTTGCGGACGAAATCAATCGCACCACGCCCAAGACACAGTCTGCGCTGCTCGAAGCCATGAACGAAGGGCAGGTCACGATGGACGCCCATTCCTATCCGCTCCCGCAGCCCTTCCTGGTGATCGCCACCCAGAATCCGATTGAGCATCATGGCACGTACCCTCTGCCGGAGTCGCAACTTGACCGCTTCCTGATGCGGGTGCGCATGGGGTATCCGGACGGCGACGCCGAGCGGGAGATCCTTCGCGCCGAGGCTGGCACGGTGCAACTTGAACAGTTGCGGCCGGTGCTCAACGCCGCCGACGTGCTCGACATCCAGCACGCCGTCACGCAGGTGCATGTGGACGAAGCGCTCATCACCTACGCGCTGTCGATCGTCCGCAAGACCCGCGAATCCGACCATCTCTCTCTGGGCGTCTCGCCGCGCGGCTCGCAGATGTTCTACCACGCCGCTCAGGCGATGGCTTTTCTCGATGGCCGCGATTACTGCACTCCGGAAGATTTCAAGCCGCTGGCCGTTGCAGTCTTTGCCCACCGCGTGGTGGTCAGCTCCCTCTACGCTTCCACATTGAAGAAGTCAGAGCAGGCCGAGCAGGTGCTGCGCGAGATTGTCGAGGGCGTGCCAGTACCGGTGTAGGCATCGCTCACTCGTTCTCGTTAACTATCATTTTCCAACACTGTCGGGAAAATGCCTGGAAGAATTTCTTTGCGTTCTTTGCGGCCCTTCTTCGCGACCTTAGCGGTCAAAAGCTTTACGCCCACTCGCAAAGAACGCAAAGTACAGCACTGGGAACGCGAGGCAAGGGCGCCAATCTCACCGGGTTCTATAATCTTGGCCTATGGCATTTCTGCGATTCCTGATGCTGCTCGCGCTCGTCGTCTGGCTCGGCGGCCTGATCTTTTTTGCGTTAGTCGTGGCCCCCACGGTATTTTCTCCGGGACTGCTCCCGACGCGGCATCTGGCCGGCGAGATCGTCGGGCGCTCGCTCGGCGCGCTGCACTGGATGGGAATTGTTTCTGGAATCGTCTTCTTGATTACCTCGGCGATTTACAACCGGGTAACCGTGGGGAGCGCCCGGCCGTTCGCCACTCGTCACTTGCTGATCGCGCTGATGCTGTTATTAACTGTAATTTCGCAGTTCGCCATTTCGCCAAAGATGCACGCCCTTCGCGCCCAAGCCGGCGAAATCGACAACGTCCCGCTGGACAGCCCCCTTCGCATGGAGTTCAATCGCCTTCACCTCTGGTCGGAAAAGGTCGAGCAGGGCATATTTCTGCTCGGATTGGCCGCGCTCTTCCTGACCGCTCGCGCCCTGCACTAGGTGCTGCCGAAACAATCAAAGCCGCGCTGATTCGGACGTTTGGTCGGACGAAGATTCAACAACTTGGGCCGCGTCCTGGGCGCGAAAGTCCCATTACTTTCGTCATCTCGTACCTGCCCTCCCTTCGCGCCATCATAGATGGGTTGCTCGGAGTCATTCCCGCATGAATATTGACGACCTGTTGCGGATCGCTATGGAGCGCCGCGCCTCCGACTTGCATCTGAAGGTCGGAAACTATCCTCATCTGCGCATCGATGGCGATCTCATCCCGCTCACCGACCAGACGCGCGTCTCCGCCGAAGACATGTTGAACATGGCGTTCAGCATGATGTCCGCGCGCCAGAAACAGAAATTCAAAGAGACCACTGAAATCGATATGGCGTATGGCGTCGCTGGTTTGGGACGCTTCCGTGTCAACGTGTTTCAGCAGCGCGGCAACGTCGGACTGGTGCTCCGCGTCATCCCGACCAAGATTCGCGCCCTCGATGAACTGTTCCTGCCCAAAGTGGTGGAGCAGATCTGCGACATGCCGCGCGGCCTGGTGCTGGTGACCGGAGTAACCGGCTCCGGTAAGTCCACGACGCTCGCCGCCATGGTCGACCGCATCAACTCCACCCGCGCCGAACACATCATCACCATTGAAGACCCGATCGAATTTCTGCATCGCGACAAAAAGGGTTACGTCAACCAGCGCGAAATTGAAGTGGATACGCCGTCGTTTTCGGCAGCGCTGCGCGCCAGTTTGCGTCAGGATCCGGACGTGATCCTGGTGGGTGAAATGCGCGACCTGGAAACCATCGGGACCGCGCTGCACGCGGCTGAAACCGGCCACATGGTTTTCTCTACATTGCACACGCTGGATGCGGTTGAAAGTATCAACCGCATCATCGCCATCTTCCCGCCGCCGGAACAGAAACAGATCCGGTTGCAGCTCGCGGCAGTGTTGCGGGCGATCGTCAGCCAGCGCCTGGTGAGGCGTTCCGACTCCGAAGGGCGCGTGCCGGCGGTTGAAGTGATGGTGACTACGGCTTACATCCGGGAATGCATTCTGGTGCCCGAGAAGACCCGGGCCATCCGCGACGCGATCTCGTCAGGCACGTCGCAGTACGGCATGCAGACTTTCGACCAGTCGCTCTGGGACTTGTTTCAGGCGGGACTGGTGGGCTACGAGACGGCTCTCGAGAACGCGTCGAATGCCGACGAGTTCAAGCTGCGCATGCAGGGTATCGCCTCGACCTCCGACCTGTCGCGGCAATCCATGCAGTCCGCCGGCTTCGGACGGTAAGTCTCTTTGTTTTCATAGGGCGCGCTGCGGCGCGCCCCTTTTTCTTGCGCGGCAGGGTGTGGTCTGCAAATTGGCGATATGTTCCACGTGGAACATTCTGATGACGCTTGTGTACTTACAGTTATATACGTATGTTGACCATTAAATGAAACAATGGAAACGGGTTACAAGGCTGTGGAAGGGTGCCAGTTCCGGGGCTGGAAAACGCTGAAAACCGGGGGATGGTCATGGGAGAAATGCAAGCCTCGCGCGGGTCTGGAAAGGCACGCTGAATTATGCGGCCCAGTCTTTGCACAGCAGTTCCGCCTGGGCCATGACGGTAAGCGTGGCTTGCTCCTGCTTGTCCGGGGGATAGCCATGTGCGCGGAGAATGCGTTTCACAATCGTCCGCATCCGGGCGCGGACGCCTTCTTTTACGGTCCAATCTATCGTGACGTTCTTGCGTACTGAATCGACCAACTCCAAAGCAATTTGCCGCAACGTCTCGTCGCCCAGAACTTTCACCGCGCTGTCGTTGACTTCCAAGGCGTCATAAAACGCTATTTCCTCATCGCTCATTTTGAGCTTTTCGCCCCGACCGCTGGACTCCCGCATGTTCTTCGCCAGGTTTACTAACTCGGCAATGATCTCGGCTGTATCCAATGAGCGGTTCCGGTATTTCTGAATTGTTTTCTGCAGCATGTCAGAGAAAAGCCGTGACTGCACCAGGTTCTTTTTTGACTGCGTTTTCAGTTGGTCGTTCAGCAGTTTGCGTAAGGCCTCAATGGCCAGGTTCTTCTGCGGCAAGCGCCGGACTTCTTCCAGGAATGCGTCGGAGAGAATCGAAATGTCGGGTGTCTGCAAACCAGCAGCGGTGAAGATATCAATTACTTCGTCAGAAGCTACGGCGCGGGAAACAATCTGCCGCACCGCGGCATCCAGCATTTCCGGTGCGCTTGTGTCATCGGTTGTGTGCTTGGCCAACGCCGCCCTTACCGTCTGAAAGAAACCAACCTGATCGCGGACGGCCATGGCTTTTTCATGCGGCACGGAAAGCGCAAAGGTCCGTGACAGAGCGGACACCGCTGGCATGTACCGCGTTTTTCCGTTCTCCTGGGCCAGAACATGCTCAATCGCGTTGGGCACAACCTTTACCTGCTCCGCTGGCTTGCCGCTGATGTATTTTGAGTAGTCAAAACCGTGGAACATGCTTGAGACCACGTCAAAATGTTCCTGCATCTTGCGCACGGCCGCTTCCTGGTCAAACGTGGGCTGTCCCTTGCCGCCCGCCTGGGTGTAATTGGCCATGGCTTTCTTGAGCTGGTCGGCCAGCCCTAAGTAGTCCACAATCAGGCCGCCGGGCTTCGTGCCGAAAACACGGTTCACGCGGGCAATGGCCTGCATCAGGCCGTGTCCCTGCATAGGTTTGTCGGCATACATCGTATGCAGGCAGGGGACGTCAAAACCGGTGAGCCACATATCGCGCACAATCACCAGCTTCATGGGATCGCCGGGGGCCTTGAAGCGCTTGGCTAGGGCCTCGCGGCGCTGCTTGTTGCGAATGTGTGGCTGAAGCTTCTGGTCATCGGCAGCCGAGCCGGTCATCACCACCTTGATCAGGCCTTTGTCATCGTCGTCGTTGTGCCATGAGGCCCGGAGCTTTACGATGGCCGCGTACAGGTCGGCGCAGATGCGGCGGCTCATGGCCACGATCATGGCCTTGCCTTCGTTAGCAATCTGACGGTTTTCAAAATGCTCGACCAGGTCTTGCGCAATCAGCTCGATGCGATGGGGCGTGCCGACCATTGCCTCCATGCGTGCCCACTTGGTCTTGAGCCTTTCTTTTTTCTCGACCTCCTCGCCTTCGGTGGCCTCTTCGAAATCGGGATCGATCTTGGGGCGCTCTTCGGGCTTCAGCTCCAGCTTGGCCAAGCGGCCTTCGTAGTAGATGCGGACCGTGACTTCGTCTTCTACCGCCTGCTGAATGTCGTAAACGTCAATGTAGTCGCCAAAGACTGCCGGAGTGCTGCGGTCATCGCCTTCAATAGGCGTTCCGGTAAAGCCGATGAACGAGGCGTTGGGTAGCGCGTCGCGCATGTGCCGGGCAAAGCCGTCAATGAAGTCGTATTGGCTGCGGTGGGCTTCGTCGGCAATCACAACGATGTTGCGCCGGTCAGAGAGCATCGGGTACTTCTGCCCTTTGAATTCGGGAAAGAACTTCTGAATGGTGGTGAAGATCACGCCGCCAGACGAGCGGCGCAAAAGGGCTTCCAAGTCCTCACGTCTCTCCGCCTGCTCCGGTGTTTGCCGCAAAAGATGTTCACAGCGGGAAAAGGTGCCGAAAAGCTGGCCGTCCAGATCGATGCGGTCGGTCAGCACCACAATGGTGGGGTTTTCCATTTTCGGGTGTTGGATCAGCTTGCCCGCGTAGAAGACCATGGAGAGACTCTTGCCGCTGCCCTGCGTATGCCAGACCACTCCAGCCCGGCGGTCTCCTTTGAGCGATGCCGCGCGCAACGTGCTTTCCACAGCTTTATTGACCGCGTGGAATTGGTGGTAGCCCGCCATCTTTTTGGCAACTTGTCCGCCGTCATCTTCAAAAACAATGAAATTGCGTATCAGGTCAAGAAAGCGGCGTTTCTCGAACATGCCTTTGATCAACACGTCGAGTTGCAACGACCCCTTCGGAGCAAGATCTTTGCCGTCCACTGTGCGCCAGGGCATGAAGCGCTCCCAGTCTGACGTAAGCGTGCCCGCCTTGGCCTGGATGCCGTCAGAGATCACTGCTAGTTCGTTGTACGCAAAGAGACTGGAGATGTCTTTCTTGTAGGTGTTGATCTGATTGAACGCCCCTCGAATCGTGGCGTTCTCATCGCCGATGTTCTTGAGTTCGATCACGCCCAGCGGCAGTCCGTTGATGAAGACCAGAATGTCCGGTCGGCGGTTAATGCGATTCTCAACAATCGTGAACTGATTGATGGCCGCGCAATCGTTGTTGCCGGAGTCGTCAAAGTCAATGAGATAAACTTGGTCGCCCGCGATGGAGCCGGAGCCGTCCGGACGCTGGTATTCCACGTTCACGCCTTCTGCCAGCATCTGGTGAAAGCGCCGGTTGTTCTCAACCAGGCTGGCGGTCTCCGGATGCAGCACCCGCCGGACCGCTTCTTCGATTGCATCCGGCGGGACCTGCGGATTGATGCGCGCCAGCGCCTCACGCAGGCGCTTTACCAGGACAACATCGCCGTAGCTCTCGCGTTCGGCAAAGAGTTCTCCAGGAGCAATGTCCGGCCCGTGGACAACGGCGTAGCCCAGTTCTTGAAACCAGGAAAGCGCGGCTTCCTCGACCGTGGATTCGACGACGCTAGTCACGCGCGGGCCTCGACGATCTTTTCGGCGTCTTTGAGACGAATTTCGCCGGAAATGAGCTTGGGTAAGAGAGCATCGCGCAGAGCCGCGAGTATGGAGCTCTCTCGCAAATTTTGTGCGACCTTATGATGAAGCGGTCTGGCAACTTCGATGTAGCTCTTCAGCCCTGACTTGCTAGGCGCAACAACTAGCATTTGCTCCAGATATTCCGGCTTGACCCGCTGGTGGCTGCCTGATGTTCCAGTTACCAAAGTCGCGAATACATCAAGAAATGACCGTGATGTGCACAGATCGTAGAGGTATTCTCGGCTGGAAGAGTCTTTTGGTTCAAGGACAAGAAACTCCGTGGAACAGATTGCTCTCCTACCAGCTCTGAGCAGCGGCATCCAAACACGCGGAATCCTCGGATTCAGTTTTGAGAGGAGAACGGAATCTTCTCGAACAACAAACTTATTGCTCTTGATCTGTGCTCCTCTCTCGACGGTTGGCAACCGCGCTTCGTCGAACGCGGGGATACTGTAATGGTCCAAGCTCTCGGTTGAATATTCGCTCGGGTTAACAGACTCACGCCTAATTGTTGCAATTAAGCTGAATGGCACCGTCCCTCCTGATCTGGCGCGGGCGGGATCGCAATCCACAAACCATGACTTGAAAATGGCGCGCGCAATCGCCTCTAGCGTTTCATTCAGGCGCCGATTCAGCTCTATCTTGTCGTCCAGCGCACCTAATAAGAGTCCAATTGCCCGTTGCTCATCGAGCTGCGGCACCATGATCGGGAAATCGGGGAATTCTATGAGAGGAATTCTGTCTACCGTACTGCCGTGTATCGTGCGCGCACGGAGAATGCTTTGAAACTGCGGACCAAGAAATGCATAAAGCAAGAATCGCGGGTCGGATATCCTTGGGTTGGGCCGCATGAGGGCCATTCGCCTTCCGAGGCAACATCTCAGGCCATTCGGAATGAGCGCGGCTTCTCCGAGCCTCGTCTCGTATGAAAAAACAAGGTCCCCAGTTTGCGGTGTTACTCGCCGAGTCCACCGAGGAAAATCATCTTCGGAAAGATGCTCAACTCCATTAAGGTCAATACGTCCGGCAGAAAGATTCGAGATGCCAAGGAAGACCGGTCCAGCCGACGTCTTCTTGGGCGTGGCGTGCGGCCCGTCGTATATCCCGTCACAGAGTTCTTTGATGGGAACTGTCCGCCAGCCATCAGTCCCCATATCCCAAGCCTCGCATCGAATTACGGATTGCGGTTTCGAGCCGAGATGCTTCCGCAAACTGCTCTTCCAGCTTCGCCGTAAGCTGTTTCATCTTTTCTCCAAACGGCTCATCATCATCTTCAAGTTCTTCCGCACCGACGTACCGCCCCGGCGTGAGCACATGCCCGTTCTGCTTGATTTCATCCAGGCTAGCGCTCTTGCAGAAGCCAAGAACGTCGTTGTACTTGCCTGCATCCTTCTCGCCGCGCCATGCATGATACGTCCCGGCGATACGCGCGATCTCCTCGTCGGTAAGCTCGCGGTGGACGCGGTCCACCAGCACGCCTAGCGCGCGCGTCAATAAACAAGGTCTTGCCACGCCGGTCGGCAAACTTGCCGTTCTTCTTAGTCTTGGTCAGAAACCACAAGCAAGCCGGAATTGCCGTGCCATAGAAGAGCTGTCCAGGCAAAGAAATCATGCAGTCCACCAGGTCGGCCTCAATCAGGTTCTTGCGGATCTCGCCCTCGCCCGACTGGTTTGAAGACATCGACCCGTTGGCCAGTACGAAGCCAGCAATCCCGTTGGGCGCAAGGTGATGGATGAAGTGCTGCACCCATGCAAAATTGGCATTGCCGGCAGACGGCACGCCGTATTTCCAGCGGACATCTTCTTTCAGGTTCTCGCCGCCCCAGTCGCTGTCATTAAAGTGCGGATTGGCCAAGACGAAATCGGCCCGCAAGTCCTTATGCAGGTCATTGCGGAAAGTATCGGCATGGTGCGGCCCCAGGTTGGCCTCAATGCCGCGCAGGGCCAGATTCATCTTGGCCAGCTTCCATGTGGTGGGGTTTGATTCCTGGCCATAGATGGAAAGATCGCCGATGCGCCCGCCGTGCTTCTCAATGAACTCCTCGCTCTGCACGAACATGCCCGACGACCCGCAGCAGGGATCGTAAACGCGGCCCTTGTACGGCTCAATCATCTCCACCAGCAGCCGAACGACGCAACGCGGCGTGTAGAACTCGCCGCCCCTCTTGCCTTCCGCAGAGGCGAACTGGCCAAGGAAATATTCATAGACGCGGCCCAGAATGTCCTTGGAGCGATTCTCCTTGTCACCCAGCCCGATGGTCCCGATCAAGTCAATCAGCTCCCCCAGCCGCTGCTTGTCGAGCGCGGGCCGAGCATAGTCCTTGGACAGCACGCCTTTGAGGTGCGGGTTCTCCTTTTCGATCTCCGTCATTGCGTTGTCAATGACTTTGCCGATCTCCGGCAGCTTGGCCTTGCCCTGCAGAAAAGACCAGCGGGCTTGCTTGGGGACCCAGAAGATGTTTTCCGCCAGATATTCGTCCCGATCCTCCGGGTCAGCGCCTTTTTCCTTCAACAACTCCTGGTGGCGTTCTTCAAAGGCATCAGAGACGAACTTAAGGAAGATCAGGCCCAGCACGACGTGCTTGTACTCGGAGGCGTCCATGTGGCCGCGCATCTTGTCTGCCGCCTGCCACAGCTTTTGCTCAAACCCGAGATTTGCGCCATTAGCCTTGGATGGACTGGAACGATCTTTTGCCATAAGTCTCTTAATCGGAGTAGTTTACTACCGGCCAACTGAGGGTGCATTCTTCTCGCAAAGAACGCGAGAAATGGGCACTCCGTTTTCGGGTGAATTGAGGAAAGCAGGTCCTTCGCTTCGCTCAGGATGACAATACTGGTGGGACGACAAAACCCAACTGCAGATCCCTCGCTCCGCTCGGGATGACAAGTCAACTAGAGAGAGTTAGTTAGGTTTGCGGAACTTACTGTCGGCGAGGTAGCGGAGCATGATGGAGTCGGAGGCATTTTGCATGTGCTGTTGTTGCTCGGTTTCGGGGGCGCGGGGAGAGGGATCCTGGCGCAGGCTTTGGCGGAGTTTCTCGCCCATCTCGGAGCCGCTGGTCATTACTTGTATGTAGAACCAGAGGAAGTGGCGCATCTGGTCGAGCGCGGATTTCAGGACGTGGAGGGCTTCCATCTCGGGCGGACCGGAAAGGGCTTCCATCAGTTCGGGGTTGTTGGGCGCCTGCATGGCGACGCAGTTGAGTTCCCGCTGGATGGCGCGCAGGTCTTCGGTGACGCGCAAAATGCGGAGGTGAATCTCCTCCATGCTTTCCCGGTTCTCGCGGTCCATGGGGTCCTTTCAAATCTGCGAGGTGGTGTCGTCCCTACGGGACTCGCTCACTTGTACTGCGCTATCCCCCAGCGCTTACGCGCTGGGCTAACGAATGACGCCGCTCCGCGACTGACATACTGCGCGTGTTCTGACTACCATCGCATCTCGGGCGGCGGACGCAAAGATTCCCCGTGTGCATGAGCTTCCGTAATTGAAGTTACCTGGTTTCTAAAAGCCTTACGGGACAGGCGTTTCAGGCGGTCTGGCGGGTTACTTCGCGGGCCAGAGTGGCTTGGGCGGCTCGGATTTCGGGTACTCCTACGACCCTTAGGCCCTGAACTGGCGATTCTACGGCTTCGACTAGCGCCATCACCATCTGCCCGAGGGTTACCAGGCCCAGGCGTTTTGCTCCTTGGCTTACGAAGGGGAGAAGTTCCATTACCTTGTAAACGGGCAGCAGCGCGTAGGGCCAGTTGTGTCCGGGGCCGAGGACGTACCAGGGGCGGAGGATGGTTGCGCTGAGGCGGCGGGTTCGGATCAGATCCTCGCATTCGGCGCGCACGGCGATGTAGGCCTTCATCACGGGAGCGGGGTGAGCGACGCTCAGGTAGATGAAATGCGCGATGCCGAGTTCAGCGGCGGCGTTGATGGCTTCGCGGGCGGAGACTAAGTCAATGGCGCGGAACTCAGCGGCTTTCGCGGGAGAAGGGTGCGAGACGCCTACTAAGTGGATGAAGGTGTCGGCGGGGCGGACCAGTTGCTTGTAGGTGTTGGCGTCGAGGGCGTCACCGGAAACGACTTCGCAGCCGCTGGGCAGGTTGCCTTTCGAAGTCGGGCGCACCAGGCCGCGGACATGGTGTCCGCGCTCCAGGAGTACGGGGATCAGGCTGCCGCCGAGGTAGCCCGTTCCTCCAGTAATGAAGACGCGGCGCGGGTGGGCGCACTGAGGAAGCTGTTTGACCTTCAGCAGAAGGCGGATGTCAGAAATTGAGGCGGGCACTTTCTGGGTACGCTCCGACGGCTCTATACAGATTGTTAAAAACCGACTCAGAAGTTTAACCCGGAATCGGCTTGGTGTGATACAAACGGTCGCGATGGCGACTTCCAAAACCGGCTTGGTACGGGCGATTGGGCGCTGGAGTCTGGTGGCGCTGACCGTGAATTCGGTTATCGGGAGCGGTGTTTTCGGGCTGCCGGGGACGGTGGCGGGATTGCTCGGGAGGCGCAGCGTTTTGGCCGTGCTGGTTGCCGGGGCGGCCATTGGCGTCATCATGATGTGCTTTGCGGAGGTGGCTTCGCAGTTCTCGGAAGCGGGCGGACCTTATTTATATGCGCGGTCGGTGTTCGGGCGGCTGATGGGCATTGTAGTGGGTTGGACGTTCTATCTGGCGCAATCGGCAGCGCCGGCGGCGAATGCGAATCTGTTTGTCATTTATCTTCAGGAGTTCTGGCCGGGCGCGAAGGCGTCGCGAGTTGAGATTCTCACGATACTGGTGGGACTGCTGGCGATCATTAACATTCTTGGCGTTCGGCAGGGCACGCGCGTCAGCAATGTTTTTACTATTGCCAAACTTCTACCACTGTTGATGGTGGTGCTTGCGGGGGCGGCGGTCACGATTTTCCGTCCGACGCCGATGGGCGTGGCAGGGCCGATTGCAGGCAGCGTCTGGCTGAAGGCAATGGTGCTGCTGGTGTTCGCTTACGGCGGCTTCGAAACTGCTTTGGTGCCACTGGGGGAAGCGAAGAATCCGCGGCGCGATGTCGGGTTTGCGCTGTTGATGTCGCTGATCTCCTGCGTCGCGATTTATACGCTCGTGCAGTGGGTGGTGGTTGGAGTTCTAGGCAGTGGTGCTACGACTGATCGTCCGCTGGCCGAGGTGGCACGGCTCACGATGGGTAATCGTGGCGCTGCGCTGGTGGCAATCGGCGCGCTGGTTTCGGTTTATGGATATTTAAGCGCAAAACTGCTGTCGATGCCTCGCACTACGTTTGCTCTCGCCGAGGGCGGAGACCTGCCCGGTCCATTCGCTTGGGTGAGCCGCCGATTTCACACTCCGTGGCTTTCGATTCTGATGTATGCGGTCACGGTTTGGGGACTGGCGCTGGCGGGAAACTTTGCTTGGAATGTGACGCTGTCGGCCATCGCTCGCCTGTTTTATTACGGAGTCGTTTGTGCTGCGCTGATCGCGTTGCGTCGGAGCCGTCCTGGGGCAGTTCGGTTCCGAGTGCCGGGGGGGCCTGTGCTGGCGGTGATCGGCATCTTGATGTGCGTGGGGATGGCGACGCAGGCGGACCTGAGCCAGTCTCGGATCCTGGCAGTTACGGTAGGTGCGGCCCTGCTCAACTGGGTGTGGGTGCGGTGGCGTCAACCGGCGAAGGCGTGACTTGTCGCGCTTGCTGGGGATGAAGGTAGCCGCGCGCCTTCGCAGTGGTCTTATTTCGCCCCTTAGGGGTTTTTGCAGCTCTCTCCGGTCTGACCAAGGGCTTGCGCCTTAGGCTGTATTCTTGCGCCGCTTCGCGGCTGTCTCGCGCTGCGGCCGGCAGTTGCTCACGATATAATCGCCGCCGTTTCCCGTTTTTGTGGAGGGGCCTTGTCCAAGTCTGGTCTGGTTTACTTCTTCTTTCTCAGCGTGTGCGTTTCCTCCTTTGGGCAGCGTGAGCCGGTGCTCAAGCAAATTGATCTGCCGCATCCTTATTACTTTCGCGAAATGTACTTGCCGCAGCTAACGACGGGGCCGAGTGCGCTGGCGTGGTCTCCGGATTCGAAGAGTCTCGTGTATTCGATGGCGGGGTCGCTGTGGCGGCAGAAGCTGGAATCGACGAAGGCTGAACAGCTTACCGCGGGGCCGGGGTATGACTATCAGCCGGACTGGTCGGCGGATGGGCGGTGGGTGGTTTTCGATCGCTACGATCATGACGCGGTTGAGCTCTGGGTGATGGACCTACGGAATGGGCGGACGTCGCAGCTTACGTCGGGCGCGGCGGTTAATCTGGAGCCTCGATTTTCGCCGGATGGGAAAAGGCTCGCGTTTGTCTCCACTTCCTATAAGGGGCGCTTTCACATCTTTGTTGGACGCTTCGACGAAGGGCGGCTCAGCGATGTTCAGCAACTTACTCCTGAGCGCGTCAGTGACCTGCCTCGTTATTACTACAGCAAAGTGGATCATGAGATCAGTCCGGTGTGGTCGCGGGATGGGTCGGAGATTTTGTTCATCTCGAATCGCAGACACATTCACGGGACGGGCGGGTTCTGGCGGATGAAGGCGGAGCCGGGCGCGGAGGCGCGCGAGATTCATTACGAAGAGACGACGTGGAGAGCGCGTCCGGACTTTTCGCCGGATGGGACGCGAATGGTATATGCGTCGTATCTGGGCGGGCAGTGGCATCAGCTGTGGGTGATGCCAGCGGGCGGTGGGGATGCGTTTCCGATTTCATACGGGGACTTTGATAATACGAATCCACGATGGTCGCCGGATGGGACGAAGATTGCGTTTATTTCGAATCGCGGTGGGAATACTTCGCTTTGGGTGCAGACGATTCCGGGCGGGGCGCAGACGCAGGTGGCGGCACGTGAGCGGAAGTATTTGAAGCCGATGGCGCGGCTTTCGCTGAAGGTGCTTGGTCCCGGCGGAAAGCCGGTTGCGGCGCGGGTTTTCGTGACGGGGGCGGATGGACGCTCTTACGCGCCGGATGACGCTTGGATGTATGCGGACGACAGCTTTACGCGCTCGGAACGGCCGTTTGAGGCGCACTATTTCGATACGGCAGGCGTTTCAGAAATGATGGTGCCGGTCGGGGGAAGCATTGAAGTCGGCATCATGCGGGGATTTGAGTATCCGTTCAAGCACAAGAAGCTAGAGGTTAAGCCAAACAGCTGGGTTTCACTTACGGTTGGAATGCACCCATTTGACGCGGAGGCTCGGACTAAAACACATTGGGTGAGCGGGGATGTGCATGTCCACATGAACTATGCGGGGACGTACCGCAATACGCCAAAGCACCTAGTAGAGCAGGCTGAGGCGGAGAACCTGGCGATTGTTGAAAATCTCATCGTTAATAAAGAACAGCGTTTTCCTGATATTGCTTATTTCACTCCGAAGCCGGATGCGGCTTCGACTGCCGACCACCTCCTGCTGCAGAGTCAGGAATTTCACACTAGTTACTGGGGCCATCTCGGACTGCTGGGGCTGAAGCA
>WNFA01003240.1_pt1 | contig 14555 bp, 14 predicted proteins | sample 5400481 | NCBI WGS metagenome assembly WNFA01 (sample SAMN13153340, study PRJNA577476) | soil metagenome | isolation source: 120 cm saprolite under Douglas fir tree site 2 hole 1 replicate 2 | place: USA:California | collected 2015-04-18 | reverse complement strand
ACACGAGCGCAAGCCAGGAGCAGCACCTTTGATTACATCGAATGTTTCTATAATCGGACTCGGAGACATTCCACGCTCCACTACATGAGTCCATTTGCCTACGAACAATTGATGTGCTAAATCCCCTCTTTGGGGTCTCGACTAAAACGGGTGAGGATCATCGCGCTTCCTACTCTACCGCTTCAAAAGTGGAGACCGCTATGATAGCTTTACCTACCCACAGGGTGGCTATAAAATCATCAACAAGCGGCTCCATCTCAGCAAAATTGGTCACATCAAGATCAAACTTCATCGCGAGATCAAAGGAAGCATCAAGACCTGCACGATCAAACGAGAGGGAGATCAGTGGTACGCAGTCTTTACTGCTGAGTATGAATTTCATCCTTCCATGACCTTTCACCCCTCAGAAGAGGAAGTTGGCATCGATTTAGGCATCCATTCCTTCGCAGCTCTTTCAGACGGAACCTTCATCGAAAACCCGCGTGTCTATCGCCATGCTGAGGAAGAAATCAAAGAAGCACACAAGAAGATCGCACGTCGCAAGAAAGGTAGCCATCGACATGCACACGCCAAGAAAGAGCTATCTCGACTCTATCGAAAAGCACGGAACAAAAGACGGGATTTCTTGCACAAAGAGTCTCACAAACTCACCAAACAGTACGGAACGCTGGTTTTTGAGGATCTCCATATCGACAATATGACCAAAGCGCCGGAGCCCAAACAAGACGAAAACGGAAAATATCTACCCAACGGGGCCGCTGCAAAAGGCGGTTTAAACAAGAGCATCCTGGATGCAAGTTGGGGAGCATTTGTAACGATCTGTAGCCACAAAGCGGCAGAGGCTGGTGGCAAAGTCGTCAAAGTTGCTCCCCATGGAACTTCTCAAGTATGCTCAGAATGTGGGTGTGTCGTATCCAAGGATTTAGGAGTACGCTGGCATTCCTGTCCTCACTGTGGATGTGAGTTGGACAGGGATCACAATGCGGCCAGAAACATCCTCTACCGCTACCACATTCAAAAACAGCCTGACTGTTAGCCACAACTTTGGAAGTGAAGTGGTGATAGAATCCATCCAGGAGGAGTCAAGACCAGAGAAAGGGTGAACCTGATGGAGACGAGCACCTTGTTGTTGGCCCCCTCGTGGGCCGAGCAGACCTTTGGGTCGGTGCGCTTGGGGCATCAGAGGCGGACCGAGCGAGCGGTGGCGATGGCGGCGGCCATCGCCGCTAATGCGGGGGCCTCCTTGCCCAAGCAGATGGGAAGCGAGGCAGGCTTGCACGCAGCCTATCGCGTCTTGCAGACGCCCGGTGTCAGCTATGAGCAGTTGATCGGGCCGCATCTCGCCCAGACGCGAGAGGCCATGGGACAGCCGGAGCGAGTGTTGCTGATCCAGGATACGACGGAAGTGGACTACCAGCAGCATCCCACGACGACGGGATTGGGTCCCATTGGCAATGGCACCCACCATGGCTTCCTGCTGCAAACGGTGCTGGCCGTCGAGCCTGCGAGTCGGCAGGTGCTGGGCATCGCGCATCAGGAGCCCTTCCTGCGCAAGAGCGCTCCCAAGCGGGAAAGCAAGCGGGAGCGCGCACACCGCGAGCGGGAGTCGCAGGTGTGGGAACGCAGTGTGCAAGCCATCGGCGAGCCACCGGCGGGAGTGCAATGGATCCATGTCGGGGACCGCTATAGTGATATGTTTCCGTTTTTGTGGGCGTGTCGGCAGCAGCAGTGCGACTTCGTCGTGCGAGCAGCCCAAGACCGGTGCGTGGATCTGCTCGTCGAGCAAGCCGATACCCCTGTGCCCCGGCGCTCGCATCACAAGCGCCGCCCGGCGCAGCAAGGGGAGCCCACACCGCTGCATCTGTTTGAGGTGGTGCGCGGCTGGTCGGCCCAAGGCGAGCAGGACCTGGCACTGGATGCCACCAAGCAGTCCCGAGCCCGCACCGCTCACCTCGTGCTCAGTTTCGGCTCCGTGCGCCTGTTGCCTCCCGGCAGCCAGCAGGAAAGCTCCCTGCGTCCGCTGGTGGTCGGAGTGGTGCGAGTGTGGGAGCCGGAGCCGCCGGATGGGGTAGAGCCGTTGGAGTGGGTGCTGCTGACCTCGGTGCCGATCCAGACGGTCGAGCACGCCTGGGAGCGGATCGACTGGTATCGCGCCCGCTGGATCGTGGAGGACTATCATCAGGGCCTCAAAACAGGCTGTCGCGTCGAGGGGCGCCAGCTGCAAAGTTACGAAGGACTGCGTCGCTTGCTGGGGCTGCTGGCCCCGGCAGCGGTGCGGCTCTTGCCACTGCGCGCGACCGCGCGGCAGACCCCTGAGCAGCCCGCGAGCCAGGTCTTGCCCGCCGACGTCGTGGCCGTGGTGGCCGCCAGAGCAGGGGTGCCGACAGCCCAGTTGACTGCGCAGCAGTGTTGGCATGCCATCGCCCGCTTTGGAGGCTATTTGGGACGCAAAGGCGACGGGCCACCGGGCTGGAAAACCCTGTGGGGCGGATGGCTCTACATCCAAACGTTGCTCGAAGGCGTCCATTTAGCTGCTCGACTTTCTCTCGACTCTTCTTCTGATCCTTGACTAGAATGTTGTGGCTAACAGTCAGGGCTTTTAGCCTGGGGTGCTTCACCGTTGTTCTATCGCGGCGGGGCGGCTTTGGATCTGGCGCAGGCGCTCGAGATCGAGCTTGGCGCGGCGATCGAAGGTGTAGAGACCGTTCTGCTCAACTGATACGTCGGTCAACTGGGTATAGCAGTAGCCGAACATGTACGGATTGTCGAGTAGCACATCACACAAGGCCTGGAAGCGACGGTAGAACTCTTCCAGCGAATCGGGTGCGGTTCCGTAGCCCCAGCTCTGGTCGGCCGGTGCGGCTTCCGGGTTCCACCAGATGCCACCGAATTCGCTCACGAAGTAGGGTTGACCGCGATACGGCAGAGACATAGGATGCCCATCGTGTCTATTGATGAACGGCTTGTCTTCACCAACATGTGCATGGCGTTCCTTGTATTGCTCGAAGTCCTTCCAGAAATCTTTGCCCGTCAAATAATCGTGGGAGTCGTAGATGTCGGTTTCGGGAACGCGGTGCGCGTATCCAGAAGCGTCGAGCACGGGGCGTGTAGTATCCCTAGCCTTTGCCGCCAGAAACAGCGCACGCGTCACATCATCAATTGTGGTATTTTTGTCCAGCAGATTATAGCTCGTCTCGTTCAGGCCACACCAGCCGATCAGCGCGGGATGAGAGTAGTCGCGCTCAAGCTCTTCCAACCATTGTGCGGCAAAGGTTACGCCGAACGTCTGATCATCCAGCCACCCTACACGATCCATCGATCCCCAGTCGGGGAATTCACCCCATACCAGGTAGCCCATTCTATCGGCATGGTACAGGAAGCGCTCCTCAAAGACCTTTTGATGCAGGCGAGCGCCGTTAAAACCGGCCGCGAGGCTCAGTTCGATATCGTGCTTCAGTGCTTCGTCGTTTGGCGCGGTCAGCACGCCATCGGGATAATAGCCCTGGTCGAGCACCAGTCGCTGGAAGACGATCTGGCCGTTGATTTTGACGGCCTTGCCATCGATGGTGACGCTGCGCAGACCTGCATAGCTTGTCGCATGATCCACGGTATTTCCGGCAGTGTCGAGCAGCGTAATTTCCAGGTTGTACAGGTGCGGGGCTCGCGGCGACCATAAACGGCGTCGCCCAGCAGAGACGGGCAGATCGAGCCGAGGAGCAAAATCCAGGTCAGCGGCACACTCAGCCTGCGCGACGACACCATTCTGATCGGACAGCGTGGCGCGCAAACGCAAACCGGGGGTGTTGTTGGTGATCGGTTGCTCCAGGCGAAACATGCTATTGGCGACATCCGGCGTGATGCGCGGGCGGCGCAATGAGCACTGGAGGGGAACCGGCTCCATCCATACCGTCTGCCAGATACCGGTCGTACGGGTATAGAAACAGCCCCAGTCTTCATACTCCTGCGATTGCTTGCCGCGAGGTTGCGACGGGCGCGGATCATCACGCACACGCAGCACAATAGTAATAGGATCACCGGACGCGGCAATATCATCTAAATCGCAGGTGAAAGGTGTAAAACCGCCACGGTGCCGCCCGACCAGTTCGCCGTTGACCCACACTGTCGTATCATAATCCACAGCCTGAAAATGCAGCAACACACGCTGGTCAGACCAGGATTGGGGAACGGTGACAATATGCCGGTACCAGACAACAGGCATAAAATCCTTGTTGCCGATGCCAGAGAGCGGAGACTCCGGGCAGAACGGGACGAGAATCCGCTCTTTCAATTCACGCTCTAACAAACCACGCTCCAGCCCACTATCCCCAGCATCAACCTCAAACTGCCATTCGCCATTTAAACAGAGCCAAGCGGAGCGCACAAACTGTGGACGCGGATATTCTGAACGCGGGATAATCATATTTGCTCCTCCAAGCGAGGTAGTTGAACTCTCAATCTGGCAGAATAATATCTTTCTGCTACAATTCTGCCATGAACTGCTGACCTCCGCCAGTAGCAGAAAAGACAGGATCTCATAGTGAAAGAACGAAAAGATGGTGGCGCGCTGGCGAGCATCGGTGTAGAGAGTGATCCATGCCGCCTGCAGGTGGTGTGGAGCGATACGTTCGAGAAACGCTCCACACACTATACTTTTCTAAGGCAAGGTTCAAATGAACGTGACAGTTCCTCCTCACCAGCAAGGTCCAGCCCTGTCATCCTGAGCGCAGCGAAGGATCAGCGCAGCGAAGCATCTCGCTGCCGATCGCGACAGACCCTTCGCGAAGCGAGGGGTGACACTGTGTGACTGTTCAAACGGTCAAGTACAATTCGCTCAAATTGAACCATGCCTAAGAGCCGTACACCGGCACACGAAGAAATAGATGTGTTGACTCACTGTCAGCAAACTGGCTTGCGTGGTAGAGTCTGGATGGTAGCCTGTAGAGTGCGTTATCACTGCTTTAGATAGGATAAGACACACCTGCATGTCACGCGAGGCGATGATGTCTCTACGTATGAGTACTTTCGCGCTGATTTTACAGAGAAAATCAAGATCACGTCTGAAAAGAAAGAAGGAAGATAATGGGCAATCTCCAACGATTGGAAGCTGCTTGTGGACTGCTAGCTGCACTTTTTGGCCTCCTTGGTCTAACTTATGCTCTCTTCGGTCCAACCTACAGTTTTGCAAACAGTTCTGGGCAGAGTGGAACGGCGAATCTGGTGCAGGTCGGCATACAACCCTTCACTCTTGTCATCCTGGGTATCCTTGTGCTCGGACTCATCGGTGTAGCTGCCAGCGCCGTGGTGCATAGCCGCACTGGAGGCAATGGGTGGCGGGTTGTGCTCTGGGTATCAACCACTGTCCTGGTCATCTTGACGTTCCTTAGCCTCCTGAGCATCGGTGTGCTACTTCTCCCTGGTACCCTGTTTGCCTTGCTTGCCTCCGCGCTCTCTCTTGGCGCGAGGAGATAGAGAGTATCCTACAACCACTTGAACGCCCGCCATACCACCAGCATCGAAGCAATGATCCAGGCGACCATCACCAATACTCCTGTTTGAATAGCGCTCCAACCCGCGCCGTTATTAATCACCTGGCGTAAGGCCTCATTCAAGTAGTAGAGCGGCATGGCATGGATGATCGGTTGTAAGAAACTGGGTGCGCCATTTACATCGAAGTACGAGCCGCCCAGAAACATCATCGGGAAGCTGACCAGCAGGAGGACGGAGTTGGCTGCCTCGGATTTCTTCACAAAACTGGCGATGGCGAAGCCGATAGCCAGCAGCGTGAGCGCGCCCAATATGACCACCAGCGCCAGCAGGCCGATGTTCCCGTAGATGTGGACGTTGAAAATCCAGGCAGCCAGCGCCAGGAGGATGACCCCCTGTATCAGAGAAAGTGCCAGCCGGGCCACGACCTGCGCACTGATCATCGCAAGCGGCTGCAGTGGCGTGGCCGCCAGGCGTTTCGTGATGCCCATCTCACGCCAGTTAACCAGTTCAATGCCAACTGCGAGATTCGCCCACATCAGCAGAATACCCAGCATACCAGGAGTGATAATATCGATTTGCCTTATGTCTTTCGCCGCGACTGCCTGCTGGTCTAATGTGACTGGCCCAGGCTGGTGGGTAACTGCGCGATTAATACCATCGACAATGGCTTTCACAGTCAGCTGGGTGGCTGCAGTTGTAACGGGATTGCCCTGGTCATAGAAGACTTGCAGGTCCGCTCCGCCCTGTACCATCTGTTGCCCGAAACCGGGGGGAATGACGATAATGGCATTGCGGTGTCCTTCCTTGAGCGCCTGCTGTTCTTCGTCGTTGCTGCCTATATAGACTTGCAGCGCGTCCGATTTCTGTAACTGGCTGACAATCTGGGCTGAGATGGCCGAGTGATCTTGATCGACCACACCCAGCAACGTTTTGGGCGAGCCGCTGCCGCCGAAGAGGAAGCCAAAGACCAGCATGGAGATGATTGCCAGGCCCAGGCTGGAAATGATGAGTCCGCGCTGCCGGGTCAGCATGATGAAGTTGGTGTATAGGAGTGTGAGTATTTTCTTCATGGTTGTGCATCCTTTTGTGCATACAATATCTGGCTGTGCGCTATTCTCCTCGTAGTTCGCGCCCGGTCAGTTCAAGAAACACATCTTCGAGAGTTGGTGCGCGCACCTGCAGGTCGGTGAGCGTGATACCTTTTGCACCGGTAAAGGCCAGCAGGGCGACAAGCGTGGATTGCATTGCGTTGGTATAGATGATGTAGCGCTCGTTGGCCTGACGCACTCCGGTGACGCCATCAAGTCCTCCGATGTCACTCTTTGTTGCCCTGCCATCCAGACGACAATCAAGGGTGGCCTGCGCGCCCAACCTGCCAATCAGCCCGGCGGCTGTATCCAGCGCAATGATCTGTCCATTATCCATAATGGCAATGCGATCACACAACAACTGGGCTTCGTCCATGAAGTGTGTAGTCAGTAGAATGGTCTTTCCCTGCTCGCGCAGCCTGAGCACAATATCCCATAACATACGGCGGCTCTGCGGGTCTAATCCGGCAGTCGGCTCGTCGAGGAATAGCACTTGCGGATCATTGACCAGCGCGATAGCCAGCGCCAGGCGTTGGCGCTGCCCGCCGGAGAGGTCCTGTGGATGCGCCCTGGCTTTCTCTTCCAATCCCACATCACTCAGCAACTGTCGAGGGTCAAGCGCTTTTGGATAGAGCGATGCAAAGAACTGCAGCGTTTCAAACAGCGTTAGCTCGGGGAAGAGCGTAGTTGCCTGGAGTTGCACACCTATGATGCGCTGTACCGCGCTTTTCTGCCGCTGCACATCCAATCCTGCCACAATAGCCGTGCCCGAATCGGGCGTGCGAATACCCTCGATCATTTCCAGGGTAGTCGTCTTGCCTGCGCCGTTCGGCCCCAGTACTCCGTAGATTTCGGCCTTGCGCGCAGCGAAAGAAACATTATTCACAACGGTTTTATGGTGATAGCTTTTGACAAGGTTGCGCACATCTACCATCACCTCGGCGTGAGTAGTAGGTGTGTTTGCTAACTGTTCTTGCGAGATCATCGTTCGTTTATCCTTTCGTAACTACTCGAGTTGAGGTATCATCGCGAAGCTCCCATTTGAGCATCTTGCCTTCTGGTTCGAGGCGGCGCATCCCTACTTTTTCGAGCACCCTGATGGATACACTCTACTGCTTCGCCATGACCTCTTCACGTTTCCAGGTTATCGCACTCACTATAATCAGCACGACATCAAGCGCATAGATGCCAGCCACGGCCACAGCGAATGCCCAGAGTCCCAGGTTCCCGACCAGGAAAAAAAGCGTACCCAGCCCGAACCAGAGCACAATCTGTAGAAACGAACTGAAATTCTGGGCCGACTGAAATGTGCGTACACGCGAAGAGATGACGCTCGCCAGTGCAGCACCGAAGAAGGCTATAGCAGGGATCAGCAGTACGATCAGTACCGAGAGTGCCGCTGGCAGCAATCCCAGCTTATCCAACCCAAAACGCAATGTTATCTCCAGGAAGTAGACGAGCATGCCGATCACCGAGTAGAGGAGCGCCGGCAGGATCGCCCCCAGCACTTTGCCAGCGAAGATCGCCGTATTGGATGCTGGCGTGACGAGCAGTGGCATCAAACTTCCGCGCTCTTTGTCTCCGGCGAAGGCACCAGACGCAATGCCAATGGCAGTCGCGGAGGGCATGAGTCCCACCACCAACAGGTAAAATGCCATCGTAAAGCCTGCATTACTCATCCCCTTCGCAGGGTGATCGCGCATGGCAGGCGCAAGAACGACCAGTACCAGAACTGTCTGCAACACCAGCAAAAAGCCTGCGGTGGTCAACGTTGACCGATCGCGTATCGCTTCGAGCATCTGACGCCGCGCAATCAACCATATGGCGCTTAACGTACTGGCCTTCTTAGATGTGACACGCGTCATTGTATGGCGTGCATCTTTAATCATATCTTACTTCTCCTGTTAAATGAGTGTCGTGACCCTCGCCTCGTCTAACAACGTTCCATGGTCCATGTATCCTGCACTCCCGGTCCCCATAGCTTCGGCATAGACATCTTCCAGCGTTCGTGTCTCGCAGGTCACTGAGACGATCTGGGCGCCAACCGTCATCAATTGCGCTAGCACCTGGGGGTTCACCACTTTCGGTTGGGCGGTAAGATACTCCAACATGAGTGCTTGAGGCTGTGGTACAGATGGCAATGTACCAGTCGCTTTTTTCTCTACAAAATGCGCTGTGTTCACCCCTTCAACCGTTTGCAGTGCCTCCAGGGTCAAAGGACATGGAGCCGCAAACTCGACCTGCACCAGCGTCTCACCGGTTGCCTGCCTGCGTAAGGCAGTGGGAGTGCCGCGTGCCACAATGTGTCCTTGCCGTATAATCGCCACTTCATCAGCCAAACGCTCGGCCTCATCCAGGTCATGCGTACATAGGATAATGCTCCTGCTGCCATGTTTGAGGCCGACGATCAACTCGCGCACGGCTCTTGCCGCAAGCGGATCAAGCCCGGAAGTTGGCTCATCCAGAAAGAGGACCTGTGGCTCGTGGATCAAGGCGCGGGCAAGAGCCACTTTCTGCTTCATGCCCTTCGAGAAACCTGCCATCTTTTCATTGCGGTGCGCCGTCAGGTCGAAAAACTCCAACAGTTCATCGATACGCCTGCTTCGTGCAGCGGGAGACATCCCATACAGGCTGCCGAAGAAATCCAGGTAAGCAGGAACCTTCATTTGTTCAAACAGCCCTGGTGCATCCGTGACCAGTCCAACGCATGCTCGCACAGCATCCGGCTCACGGCGCACATCATAGCTGGCGACGGTCGCTTCACCCTCACTGGGCGCTAACAAACCCGATAACATACGCACCGTTGTTGTCTTTCCAGCCCCATTTGGGCCGAGCAACGCCAGAACTGAGCTATCAGGAACGTGTAAGGAAACGTGTGAGACGGCGGTAAATGTTCCAAACCGTCTTGTCAAACGGTGTGCATTAATCATGGTTGTACTCGCTTTCCGCCGCGTTCTCTCTTGCTATGCTGGTTCATCTTTCCCCTCTTCTCTTGTTGAGAACATGTAGCCGCACCGGCTCTTGCAGGGCTGCAATAGCAGTGCATTTTCGTTGATGGCTGCCTTAAGTATAGCCATACTGCTACCTGTGATGGATGTGCCCCTGGTCATCTTCGGGGACATATCTTTGTCTTTGTGGCTTACCATGACAAGAGTAATGGTTCATACAGTCTTACCTATGACCTGCTCTATTACTTTCCGCACATCCTATGCTCATAGGCCTGTGCTATAATGGCGAGGAAGCGGATGTCTATCCTTGTGTGCGAAGGAGTACTCCTCATGTCCAGCCAGCGAAAAACCGAGCTTGCAGTTCCTCTGGATGGTAGTGAACAAGTTCTGTCCACCGCTGGAGTGAAAGCAGCTTACTTCGCGGTCGCGCTGGGTTACCTGATGGGAGTCCTGGCTGCTCCTCACCTGACGGTGGTCAACTTCCTGGTGTTTACTGCGCTTCAGGTTTTCTACGTTTTAATTTTCAGATGGCTGAGCATGGACGATGTATCCGGCTGGCGACTGGCATTGAATCTAGGGCTGCTGACGGGAAGTGCCATAGTAATTGGGCTGTTGAGCCTGGCAGGCGTTTACTGGGATTGGCTTCCTTACCTGGTCACGGCTGCGGTCTATTTCGGAGGCCTCTCCTTACGTACGGCTATCATCGCCGGTGTGTTTCTTTACCTGGCATCGATGGTAAACCTTGGCCTTATCTACAACTGGAACTGGCCTTCTATCTATCCGTCCTCACTCACCATACTTGCTGCCTTCGGCTTTATTGCGGCCTTTTCACTAGTGCTGCGCCTACTGGGAGTTCAGAAGGAGCGTGCCGAGGGGCTATTGCACAAGCTCGAGGAGTCCAATGCTGAATTAAAGCAGGCACACGCGCAACTGCGCAGCTACGCAATGGAGGTAGAAGAACTTACAATCGTACGCGAACGAGCGCGCCTGGCCCGCGAGATACACGACACGCTGGGCCATTACCTGTCGATTTTGAACATTCAACTTGAGACGATTAGCAAATTGCAGGAGCGTGATCCTGCTCGTGCCGCTGTCGAAACTGCAGAGGCGCGTCGAGTGGCGGCACAATCGATGCAGGAAGTGCGCAATGCGGTTGCGGCCCTGCGCCCAACGAACATCGCGGCTTTGGGCCTGACCGAAGCGATAAGGCAGCTAGGCAAAGAGCTTGAGCGCAATGCGCCAGAAACAATCTTAACGCTTGATCTTGAAACGGAGTTACCTCCGCTCCCGCCAGATATTTCAGTCGCGCTCTACCGGGCGGCGCAAGAAGCATTTACGAATATTCGCAAACACGCCCAGGCGAGCAAAGTCCTGCTACGGCTGCGTTACGAGGACGAGATAGTAGAACTGCTCGTGCTTGACAATGGTCGCGGAACCTCTAACACCGACTCCGAGCAGCGAGACGGTTTTGGACTTATTGGCTTGCGTGAGCGTACCGAATTGCTGGGCGGGTGTGTGTCATTTGACCCGGTCGAGCAGGGCGGCTATCGTGTAGTGGTCCGTGTGCCTGTACCGGCAGTTTCTCACATTCCCGGTGAACTGCGCAAGGTATGAATCATTTCGCCAGCTTTCCACCATAAGGAAAAGCGTACCCAGGAGAATGAGGCATGATGACTCGCATTCGTGTCTTGATCGTGGACGACCAGACGCTTGTACGGGAAGGATTTCGCAAGCTACTTGAGTTAGAGCCAGATATCGAGATCGTGGACATGGCCAGCAACGGTGAATCCGCGCTCGCTGCTGTAGAACGCCTTCATGCCCAGAATACGCCCCCGGATGTGATCCTCATGGATATTCGTATGCCTCAAATGGATGGAATCGCCGCTACCAGGGCAATCAGGGAACGTTGGCCCGACGCCCACATTGTCATCCTGACGACGTTCGATGACACAGAACTCATTCACGCCGGTCTGCGTGCAGGCGCATTAGGGTACTCACTTAAGGACATCACTGCCGAACAACTAGCGATGACGGTGCGTACTGCCGCGCGCGGGCAGGTTTTGTTACAGCCCGACATTGCCAGTAAAGTCTTCTCTGCCTTTACATCCTCAAACCCAGCCAGGTCATCCGCTTCCTCCATAAACACTGCGCCCTCGATTTCGACTGCTCCCAGCTACATCGACCCTACAGCCTCCATTGAACAACTCACCGAGCGTGAGCGCGAAATACTTACGTTGGTTGCCAGAGGCGCTTCTAATCGCCAGATCGCAGAGAACCTCTACCTTACCGAGGGCACGGTCAAGAACCACATGAGCAACATCCTCGGTAAGCTGGGTGTGCGCGATCGCACCCAGGCAGCTCTCAAGGCGAAAGAACTTGGGTTAGTGTGAGTCATTTCTTAAATACCCTTTATGTGACTGATCCTCAGTGATGCGAGACCGTAATGTCATGGTCTTATACTGATATTAGGCGGTTCGGAACTTCCTGTTCGCTGCTATGAGAAGCAGGTACGCTCTTTTTACTTTCCATGGATGGGTCAGATTCACTCTTGACAACGAGCGAGTCAGAACACATCCTGCAACGTATTACAAGCACTTTCTAGTACAAGGAGGAATGAGTATGGCTCAATGTGAATTGTGTGGCAATGAATACGATAAGACGTTTGAAGTGGTCATGACTGGGAAGGCACATGTCTTCGACAGCTTTGAATGTGCGATTGCTACCCTGGCTCCTACCTGTCATCACTGTGGCTGCCGCATTATTGGCCATGGAGTAGAAGTCAACGGAGCCTTCTACTGCTGCGCCAATTGTGCCGTCAAAGAAGGGGCACAAGGAGTGCGGGACCGCAGTTGAAGGGAGAGTGAACTGGTAAGCGATCCCTACGTTGACGGATGTGGCGCTTTTTGTGCCGGGTTGGTGTCGTGACCCTGGCTCCTATCTCATGGCCCTCTGCTCCAGGTGCCCTTCGTTGTGCCGGCTTCGTGACCACCTGTTCGTGCGTGGCCTGTTGGAGCAGATCACGTACCTCCTCGTCGGTTGTTTGCGAGAAATGCTCGTACCAGAAGCCGACGGCAAAGAACGCCTCTGGCCTGAGGACACACACCAGTTCGTCTACCTCTCCTACAAACTCCTCGCACGTGGAGGACGCAGCAACCGGGATAGCAATGACGATGCGGGCAGGCTGTTGCTGTCTCACCGAGGCGACAGCCGCACGCATGGTGGCCCCGGTCGCAATGCCATCATCGACAAGGATGACCGTACGACCGTGTACCTCATAGGCCGGGCGGTCCCCGCGGTAGAGGCGTTCACGTCGCTCCACTTCTCGTTGCTCGTGTGTTGCAACTCTATTGATCTCCTCATCTGAGATACCCAGTAGTTGCACGACGTCGTCATTGAGCACACGCACTCCACCCGAGGCGATGGCCCCCATCGCGAGTTCTTCTTCCCCGGGGACACCCAACTTGCGTACGATGATGACATCAAGCGGGGCATGTAAGGCTCTGGCGACTTCAAAGGCGACAGGCACCCCACCCCGAGGGAACGCCAGTACCAGCACATCTGGTCGATTGGCATAGGCTGCCAGCTGTGCTGCCAGTATTTGTCCTGCTTGCGTGCGGTCGCGAAATCGTTGTAGCTTCATAGCTGCTTACCCCCTGCTGTACCTGGAAAGGCACCTGATGCTCACGCAGGTAGGCCTCCAGTCGCTCTTTGCATTGCATCGTGCTACCTCGTCTGTTGCAAATTTTTCGAAAAGCGATTAGAACTAGTTACTTCTATACACGGACCGCGTCACGGAGAGGTCACAGAACGGCAGGTTACGCTCCATAACAATCACAATAAAGCCCTACCTCGATATTCGGCTAAGAGGAGAGCCACATATACCCTGTGTATACTGAATTTAGGAGCTTGAGATCTCTACTGAACGATTATTGAGAGGAGTTCTACCATGAACCAACGTCCCATAGGAGTCACCATTCTCGCTGTCCTGGCTGCTATCCTGGCCGTCCTGGCTGCTATCAATGCGCTGCAGTTCTTGGGGATCATCCCGTTCTTTATTGGCCCTGTTGCCCTGCGGACTTTCAACTTCTTTTATGCTCTCATGTGGGGCTTGATGGTCTGGGTGTACGTCTGGCTTGCTCAGATGCTCTGGCGGGTCCGGCCTGAAGCATGGCTCTTCCTGGTGATCATCACCATCTTCAATCTCATACTCGACTTCGTAGTGATGCTCGGCAGGAGCACCTGGCAGGATGTCAGCGTATCCTTCATCATCAATGGCATCATCCTGATTTATTGCCTGCTTCCTGGGGTGAAGCAAGCCTTTGGCACAGCGTGATCGCATGCCCATGGGGAGGAGGTCAATTCACAGAGATCGGGCTAGGAAGCCCCGCTCTAAAGAGACGGGGCTTCCTAGCCCGCCGCCTCTGCGGAAGAGCATCTTGCACGTTTTGTACATTTGTGCTATACTTTGCCTGTAGGCTAAGGCACTCTCCTTTGGGAGAGAGAGACAGTTCGCCTACACGGTACCTTTCCAACTGAACGGACGGGTTCTGAGCAAGAATGCCATGCTCAGGTAAAACGTTCTTGGTCGATTGATAACGTTCCTTGCTCGCAAGCGGTTCGGCCACGGTGGGTAAGGACTGGTACCTTGTCATGGTGCCATATATCTTGGGAGTTCGTTCCCAGGGTGATGTTGCGGTCATTGAAGCCAAAGCGGAAGGGTCTCCTTTCGAGTTGAGGCAGAGGCTAGCAACAAGCCCCCGGCATGTATGCGGGGGTTCATGACACGAGCACCTTCTGCCCGATTCTGTTACGTCATACGCGTTGCTACAACCCTCCCACCGTTCAGCGCCCGAGGGTTGCTCTGCGGAGCAGCGGCCACGCTGCGAGCTGGAATGGCAGGATGCGCGGGAGCGTGCTTGCGTTTGCCTCTCAAAGAGAGCACTCTTCGGCAGAGGAGCGAGCCTACCAGGACAAGGCTTCCGAGGTAGATGCCCAGTCCCCACCAGGTCTGTGTATCGCTGCCGGTCCCAAT
>WNFA01002753.1_pt1 | contig 14556 bp, 17 predicted proteins | sample 5400481 | NCBI WGS metagenome assembly WNFA01 (sample SAMN13153340, study PRJNA577476) | soil metagenome | isolation source: 120 cm saprolite under Douglas fir tree site 2 hole 1 replicate 2 | place: USA:California | collected 2015-04-18 | reverse complement strand
ACATTCCAAGTTTGGGCATCTGTAGTTGTATGGGGTCGAATCGCTCATCGCCGCAGTCTAGCAGAGACGCGCTATCTCAGGGTGTTCCACTGGCGGAACACCCCTTTTCACGGAATGTTCTTGGGGCCGGTTGGTACTGGCCTGTCTCAACCTCTAGTGGCCTATCGTAAGAACCGCTATCGCCCGGTGCGGCATAAGAAGCCTTTCCGGGCAGCCTCCGTTGGCAGCCTCTTTCACTCAACCCCTTGGGATTGCGAAGGGCCTCTGCAAGCGCCTCATGCTCAGGCGGGCTCGGAAACCTTGATTATTGACCGGCCTGCGCGGTCTGGGCGGGCGCCTCTTTAAGGCAATGCCGGGCGGCCTCGATCTCGGCTTCAGTGGCCCCGTGATTGCGCGCCCATGTCTCGGCAGCGAACGCCGAGAACTTGGCGACGTAGAACCGGACGACCGTGCAGGACGCGCGATGAACCAGTCCGGAGTGCTCGGCAGCCTCGGCCTGTGGAGCCAGCCCCAGGCAAATCGCAGCGACGCACGTCCAGCGTGTCCACATTGTCGAATCCCTTCTTGCCCCAGTTCAAGTTGTTCGACGCAGCCAAGTTCCATTGACGGAACACGCATTTAGCACCGAGACCGAAAATTAGCCGACTCGCAGCTTGAAAAACAAGGTCGCACTACACCGCGCCGGAATTACCCCCGCTATTGTTGCATCTTTGTTGTGGCGCGGACTCGTCCTTCGGCACCAGCGCCGAAACTCGGGTTCGACTCTAAGGAACCGCCATTCGCGCCCGGTGTTTCGTCACCGCATTGATAAAACCATCGCGGGCGTCGGAATGGCCCTGCCCGCGCGGCTCCAGCACGTGGCGCAACAGGAATATGCCCGTCAGCGCAAAACCGTCCTGAAGATCCTGATCCGACCAACCGTTCGGGCCGCCGCCGGACGAGCGCAAGAACGGCGGCAACCGCAGCAGCCGCTCGCGCCAGGGATCGCCAGCCTGCCGCGACACCGCGCCGCCGGATTTCGGCGACACATAAATCAGATCAGACGTCCCGCCGGTGGCGGCACAGGTTTCCAGATCGAGCCCAAAACCGAGTTCGGCGAGCATCGCCAGTTCGAACTTGACGAGATGCACCGCGGCTTCGCCGATGTCGTCGAAGTCGTCGAGGGTTCGTTCCAGCATCTCGTAGATGTCTTCGTGCGGATCGCGCTCCGGCAACAGCCGCGCCAGCGAGGCCATATGCGTCACGCCATAGACCGCGTGCGACGACGCCAGCACGGCAGCCGCGCGCAGCCTCGTGCCCTCGATCTGGTAATAGCCGAGATGCTCGTCGAGCCGCGCCCGCCACACCGCGCGCACGCTGTTGCCGGGCTGCAGCAAGGGCCGCATCCGCGAACCCGCCCCGCCGCGCACCAGGCCGAGGTGGCGGCCGTGGCCGCGCGTCAAGAGTTCGACGATGGCTGAGGATTCGCCATGCCGCCGCACCCCCAGCACGATGCCTTCGTCGGTCCATTCCATGGAGTGGAGTGTACAGGATTCCGTTGCTGGACGCAGCTTCTGTGACTGCGTGCCCCGGGCGCCGCGCAGCGCGCTCTCGGCGATGCGAAGCGTCCGGGACACGAGACTGTGAGCTATCCGTTGAACCAGCCCTGGGCGTCGCCGGTAAAGGAAAAATACAGCCCGGCAGCCGTCAGGATGCATGAAACGATCTCGATGCCGCTATCGAGCTGCAGGCCACCGTCGGCGATGATCTGCATCAGCTGGATAACCGAAAGCACCCCTGCGGCAGCCAGCGCCCAGCGCGGCCAGTTTTTCCGCCGTTGCGCGGCGAGCCAGACGAAGTAGACCAAGAGCAGGATCAGGCAGGCCGCCATCACGGTCGCGACCGTGATCATCTGTTCCGTCATCTCCGCGCTCGGCGTTCGATCCTGGAACGCGACCGACAGCGCGTCGAGCGTCAGCGACAGATACAGCAGCACTTCAAACCAAATGACATTTTTCGGTACGTTCATCGCGGGCGCCGGCTATTCCTTCGGGAATTCAAGTCCCATTTCACGGTAGCGGTTGGGATCGTCGCCCCAGTTTTCGCGCACCTTCACGAACAAAAACAGGTGCACGGGGACGCCCACGATCTCGGCGATTTCCTTGCGTGAGTCCGCACCGATCGACTTGATGGTGGCGCCACCCTTGCCGAGCACGATCTTGCGCTGGCTTTCGCGCTCGACAAAGATCGTTTGCTCGATGCGGATGGACTTGTCCTTGCGCTCGGTCCAGCTATCGGTCTCAACGGTGGATTGATATGGCAGTTCCTGATGCAACTGGCGGAAGATTTTTTCCCGGGTGATTTCAGCCGCCAGATGCCGCATCGGTGCGTCCGACATCTGATCCTCGGGATAGTGAAACGGGCCCGGCGGCACCATCTCCGCCAGCGTATGCCTGAGGTCGTCGACGCCATCGCCAGACAGCGCCGAAACCATGAAGGTCTTTTCGAAACTCAGGCGGTCATTGGCCGCCTTGGTCAGCGCCAGCAGGTTTTCGCGCGGAACCAGATCGATCTTGTTGAGCACCAGAATTCGCTCGTGACGAACGGTCGCCACCTTGGTGAGGATGGCGTCGGCTTCCTCGTCAATGCCCTCGCGCGCATCGAGCAGCACGCAGACCAGATCGGCGTCATGCGCCCCGCTCCACGCGGTCGACACCATGGCGCGATCCAGCCTCCGCTTGGGCAGGAAAATCCCGGGCGTGTCGACCAGAATGATCTGGGCGTTGTTGTCGATCACGATGCCGCGGATCAGCGCGCGGGTGGTCTGCACCTTGCGCGAGACGATCGTGACCTTGGAGCCGACAAGAGCATTGACCAGCGTGGATTTGCCGACATTGGGGGCGCCGATCAGCGCGACAAAGCCGCAGCGCGTCGCGACCGGCGCGGCATCGTCAGGGAGTTCATCCATCATTGCTGCCGCCGCCGACGCCTTCGCGCGCGATCATCACGGACGCCGCGACCTTTTCGGCGGCGCGCTTGCTGCCGCCGAGGCCCTCGGCCGGCGCCAGTCCCGGCAAATCCACGGCGACGCGAAACTGCGGATCGTGATGCGGCCCGGTGCGCTCGATTTCGCGATAGACCGGTGTCGGCAGCCCCTTGCCCTGCGCCCATTCCTGCAGCACCGTCTTGGGATCGCGCAGCGGCCGCCGCGGCTTGCGCATCCGCTCGGTCCAGTTGCGCTCGACGAACTGCGCCGCAGCACTGTAGCCGCCGTCGAGAAACACAGCACCGATCACCGCCTCGCAGACGTCGCCAAGCACGGATTTGCGTAAGCGCGCGCCGGCGCCGGCGCCGACCGCGCCAAGCTTGATGTCGTCGACCAGCCCGAGCGACTTCGCGACATCCGCGCAACTCTCCTTGCGCACGAGATCGGCGAGCCGCTTCGACAGTTCGCCTTCATCGGCATTCGGGAAGGCGCGATACAGCATGTCGGATACAATTAGCCCAAGCACATGGTCGCCGAGAAATTCCATGCGCTGGTAACTGTCGCCACGCTTGCGGGCGGATTTCAGCGCGGAAACATGCGTGAAGGCCGTCGCCAGCAGGGTGGCGTCGGCGAATTTGTGGCCGATCCGCGCCTCGATCGCCGCAGCGGCGGCCTTGGCGCTGATCTTGCTGCGCTTTTTCTTCGCCGCCGCAGGTTCGCTCGCCGTCTCAGACTGATGGCCTGCTTCGCCTGATGACGACAAGATCTGGATATCAGCTGTTTCGTCGTTCATCGCACAATTGAGAATATGCGATTCCAGCGCACCGCGGTGGGCCAGCGCCAGAACATCCAGGCGTGTTCGCCTTCGGCAATCGAGAAGAAAATCATCTGGGCGCGGCCGACGATATTCTCAAACGGCACGTAACCCACCGCCGACAGCACCCGGCTGTCGGTCGAGTTGTCCCTGTTGTCGCCCATCATGAAGAAGTGGCCGGGCGGCACGGTGTAGACACTGGTGTTGTCGTAGAAACCGTTGTCGACACAATCCAGCGACTGGTAGGTGACGCCGTTCGGCAGCGTCTCCTTCCAGCGCTTGACCCGCGAAGTGGCATCGGAGCCGCAAGGGTCTTCGCCGACGAAATCGCTCAGGCGCTCGCGTTGCACCGGCTTGTCATTGATGTAGAGCAGCCCATCCTTCATCTGGATGCGGTCGCCCGGCAACCCGATCACGCGCTTGATGTAGTCGGTGGTATCGTCTTTGGGCAACCGGAACACAACGATGTCGCCCCGCGCCGGCTCGGAGCCGAATACGCGTCCCGAAAACAAAGGCGGCGACAACGGTATAGAGTAGTGGCTGTAGCCGTAGGAATATTTCGAGACGAACAGATAGTCGCCGACCAGGAGAGTTGCCTTCATCGATCCCGAGGGGATGTTGAAGGGCTGGAACAGGAAGGTGCGGATCACGAGCGCGATCAACAGGGCATGAATGACGACGCGGACGGTTTCACCAAAGCCGCTCTCAGATTTTGTCCCGGATGTCACGCTCATCGCTTTTCCCAATTCCCTTCGCGACCGCCGTACGGTGGCAGAACATTTTGCGCGCGCGAATCGCCCCTCGCTTCGCGCCGACAAAATGGTCTTGATGCTGATATTGAGAGCGAATTTTGGCGCAAGCCCGAATTCGCCCGACTAGATGTTCCCCCTAGGGTGGCTTAGGTCCGGAAGCTCCCTTTAGCCCTCGCTGAAAGGCTGCCAAGCGAGATTCCGGACCTAAACCACACTAGAATCAGAGTTTTTCGGTACCCTTGGAATCCGAAGTCGCCAGGAAGATGCAGCGATATAAACGAACTTCGGATCAAGACGCCAAGCGTTTTAGACGGTTGTTCGCAGCCGCGCAATCAACGACCGTATCAAAACTTGCTAATCCATTGATGCATCTGATATTTTTAGTTTCGCGGCAAACCGCCGGAGACCGCCTTCCGGGGTGTCACGGTTTGCCGACATTGACTGCCGAAATTATGACAAAGGCCTGCGCCAGCGGCCAGTCGTCGGTAATGCTCAGATCGATCCGCGCCTCGTGCCCTGGGGGCGTCAGCGCCTCGAGCCGGGCCAGCGCCCCGCCCGTCAGCCGCAGGGTTGGACGGCCACCCGGCAGGTTCACCACCCCCATATCCCGCCACCACACGCCACGCCGGATGCCGGTGCCGAGCGCCTTGGAACAGGCTTCCTTGGCGGCAAACCGCTTGGCGTAGGTTGCGACCACCATCTTCTCGCTTTTCGCACGGCGCCCGGCCCTGGCGCGCTCGGCGTCGGTGAAAATGCGGTCGAGAAAGCGGTCACCGTGGCGCTCGATGACTTTGGCGACGCGACGGATGTCGATCAGGTCGGAGCCGATGCCGAGGATCATGTCTTGCCTGCAAGGTTCCCGCTGTCGGGCATTTGACCCGCGGCCATCTTGCGCCCGCGGTCCATCGCCGCCCGCATCGCGCGAACCGTCTCCCCGAGGCCCGTGAACAACGCCTCCCCGATCATGTAGTAGCCGATATTCAGTTCGATGATCTCTGGTAAGCCTGCGATCTTCTCCGCGGTCACATAATCGAGCCCGTGACCGGCGTGGACTTCCAGCCCGGCCGAGCGCGCCAGCGCCGCGCCTGCGACGATCCGCTGCCATTCCGATTCGGCCTTGGCGTCATGACCATCGACCACGGCGTCGCACCAGGCGCCGGTGTGAATCTCGATCACCGGCGCACGCAGCTTTGCCGCCATCTCGATCTGCCGCGGCTCGGCGCCGATGAACAGCGACACCCGCACCCCGGCATCGTTCAATCTGGCGATCAACGGCGCCAGCTCGTTGTGCTGCCCGACCACGTCGAGACCGCCCTCGGTGGTGAGTTCTTCGCGGCGCTCGGGCACCAGGCAGGCCGCATGCGGCTTGGTCGCGAGCGCGATCCGCAGCATGTCCTCGGTCGCCGCCATCTCGAAATTCAGCGGCTTGGAGATCTCCGCCTTCAGCCGCGCCATGTCCTCGTCGCGGATGTGGCGGCGGTCCTCGCGCAGATGCGCGGTGATGCCGTCGGCGCCGGCCGCGATCGCAACAAGCGCAGCGCGCACCGGATCGGGATTGCGGCCCGCCCTCGCGTTGCGAAGGGTGGCGACGTGATCGACATTGACTCCGAGGCGCAGCGGAAGAGCTTTCGGCATAACGGACTCGCACTAGAATTTAGAGGGCGGCTGAACACTGCGGCTATCATGCGCGGGCTCGACCCGCGCATCCATTCTTCTTGAAAAGAATGGATTGCCGGGAGCGTAGACAAGTATACGTAGTCTGCGCAAGGCAGACCACTATGCCCGGCAATGACGAACTTTACTACCCATTGACGCGCTCGACCCGTGCGACCACGGCCTTGGCGCGCAACTGGGCGATGATAGCGCTGAGATGCTTCAGGTCATAGACCTCAAGATCGATAGTCAGTTCGGTGAAATCCGGCGAGCGTCTGCTCATGTTGATGTTGTCGATATTGCCGTCGTGCTCGGCGATCACGGTCGCCACCTGGGCAAGGCTGCCGGGCTCGTTGACGTTGTCGATCATGATTCGCGCCGGAAAGCGCTGCGGCGTCGTTTCGTCGACGTCCCAGCGCACGTCGAGCCAGCGTTCCGGCTCGTCTTCGAAATCCTTTAACGCCGGCGACTGGATCGGATAGATCGTGATGCCTTCCCCCGGCGAAACGATCCCGATGATCCGGTCGCCCGGTACCGCGCCGCCGTTCGGCGCGAACTTGACCGGCAAATCGGAGTTGATGCCGCGCACCGGTATCGCCGACGGGCTGCGCGCGGGGTCGGGCGGCGATTTCAGCTTGAGTTTGACCGCCAGGCTCTTCTTGGGGGCGCCGTATCGCGCGACCCGTTCTTCCTTGTAATCGGGATACATCGCGCGCGCGACGTCGGACGCCTTCATCTCGCCGCGGCCGACCGCCGCCATCACGTCGTCGATCGAGGCGCGCGCCAGCCGCGGCAGCGCGCCCTTCAACTTGTCGTCGGCGTATTCGATTTTTGCGCGGACGAACAGCCGCTCCACGATCCGGCGGCCAAGGCCGGCATATTGATCGCGCACGGCCGTGCGCGTCGCACGCCGGATCGCCGCCCGGGCCTTGCCGGTGACCGCAAGCGATTCCCAGGCCGATGGCGGCGCCGACTGGGCTTCCGAGGTCAAGACCTCGACCTCGTCGCCGTTTTGCAGCTCGGACGACAGCGGCGCGAACTTGCCGTTGATCTTGCATCCAACCGCGCTGTTACCGACATCGGTATGCACCGCGTAGGCGAAGTCGATCACATTAGCCTGCCGCGGCAGCGCGATCAGCTTTCCCTTCGGGGTAAAGCAGAACACCTGATCGTGAAACAGCTCCAGCTTGGTATGTTCCAAAAACTCTTCCGGATTGGCGCTTTCCGACAAAATGCCGACGGTGTGGCGCAGCCACGCGAAAGCGTTGGATTCCCGCTTCAGGAGTTCGGTCGGCGAGCCGACGTCGTCCTTGTAGAAGGCATGCGCGGCGATGCCTAATTCGGCGATCTGGTCCATCTCCTCGGTGCGGATCTGCAATTCGACGCGCTGGTTGCCGGGACCGATCACGGTGGTGTGAATCGAGCGATAATCGTTCTGCTTCGGTGTCGAGATGTAATCCTTGAACCGGCCGGGCACCACCGGCCACGTGGTGTGCACCACGCCGAGCGCGCGGTAGCAGGCTTCGACGTCATTCATCACGACGCGGAATCCGAAAATATCCGACAATTGCTCGAAGCCGACAGACTTGCGCTCCATCTTGGTCCAGATCGAAAACGGCTGCTTGCGCCGGCCATAGACATGCGCCGTCATGCCGTTGTTCTGAAGATTCTTGGTGAGCTGGCTCTCGATTTCGCCGATCAGGTTGCGGTTGCGCTCGGCCAGCGCATCCAGCCGCTGCATCACCACCGCGTAAGCTTCCGGATCGAGCGTGCGGAACGAGAGGTCTTCGAGCTCTTCGCGCATCTCCTGCATGCCCATGCGGCCGGCAAGCGGCGCATAGATGTCGAGCGTCTCCTCGGCGATCCGGTGGCGCGCCGTGGGCGGCACGAACTCCAGCGTGCGCATGTTGTGCAAACGATCGGCGAGCTTGATCAGGAGCACCCGGACATCGTCGGCGATCGCCAGCAGCAATTTGCGCAGGTTCTCGGCCTGCTTGGCCTCGCGCGACACCAGCTCCAGCCGCTTCAGCTTGGTGAGGCCCTCGACCAGCGCGCCGATCTCGTGCCCGAAGATGTGGTCGATTTCGGCGCGGGTGGCTTCGGTGTCCTCGATGGTGTCGTGCAGCAGCGCCGCGACGATGGTGGCATCGTCGAGCTTGAGGTCGGTAAGGATCGCCGCGACCTCGAGCGGATGCGAGAAATACGGGTCGCCGGATGCGCGGGTTTGCGTGCCATGCGCCTTCATGGCGTAGACATAGGCGCGGTTCAGCAGGTCTTCGTTGGTGTCGGGGTTATACGACCTGACGCGCTCGACCAGATCGTATTGCCGCATCATGCGCGAGCGCGGCGACCTGACCGGCTTCGCCGGCGCAGCCGACGGCGCCGCCACGGCGACCGAATCGGTCGCGGCCTGCATTTGCCGTGGACTGTGGCGTCTAAACGCCATCGCATCGTGCCTTCATGTCGGGGTCGAGGTGTGACCTGTTCACAACACAACCCAGCGCGTTCTCGAACCAACCAGCGCCCGTCGGGGGTCGGGAGCCGGACTTTGGAACGTCCGGTCGCAGTCTAACGCCAAACCGCCTGCCCTCCGATCAAATCGAAGGCAGAGGTCGCAGAATTCGCCCGCGCCGCAGATGGACGCATGGTAACCATGAAAACGTCAAGAAAAGCAAAGGCCCGGACAAATGTCCGGGCCTTTTGGTAAATCAGGTCGTGCGGGATGCCGGCGGTACAAAGCCAACCGGTCTATTCGTCCTCTTCGGGCTGCTCTTCCGGAGGCGCCAGGCCTTCGAGACCCTTCAGGAGTTCCTCCTCGGTCATCCGCTCGACGGCGACCTCGGTGTCGTCGGCGTCGACGCTGGCGCCGGCCGACCCGATCAAGGGCACGGTATCGGGCTCGGGTTCGTCGACTTCGACGAACTTCTGCAATGAATGAACCAGTTCTTCCCGCAAATCCTCGGGCGAAATGGTCGAATCGGCGATTTCGCGCAACGATACAACCGGGTTCTTGTCGTTATCGCGGTCAACCGTAAGTTGTGAACCGGACGATATCATTCGGGCCCGGTGCGCCGCCAACAGGACCAGGTCGAACCGGTTGTCTACTTTATCAATGCAGTCTTCTACGGTGACGCGCGCCATCGACTGTCGCTCCGTTAAATGGGGCCGAATATGTTGATTATGGGCGTTAGTTATAGGCACCAGACGCGCTACGCAAGACCAATTTATGATTTGGCCGGCGCAATCGGCGCTGCTAATCTGTCCGGGGGCTCGCCAGCCGGAGTGTCCTGAGCCTTCACAAACAGCGGTTCGGACAAGAAAACGCTTCATTGCACGTCAAAAGTATACGACGTCTATTGCCCTTACCTCTCCGTCTGTTCAGACTGATCCGCCGGGCTTTGGCTGTATAAGTTCTTTGAAATGCTCGGCCCGCTGCCGCCGCGCCAAAAACGTTGACCAACAAACAACAACCAGGCGAGAAACCATGTCACCTGCTTCGAATAAAATCGCGCTCTTTATCGATGGCGCCAACCTCTACGCAACCGCCAAGACGCTCGGCTTCGACATTGACTACAAGCGCCTGCTCAAGGAATTTCAAAGTCGCGGGACGCTGCTGCGCGCGTTCTACTACACCGCGATTATTGAGGATCAGGAATATTCATCGATCCGTCCGCTGATCGACTGGCTCGACTACAACGGGTACACCGTCGTCACCAAGGCGACCAAGGAATTCATCGACGCCAGCGGTCGCCGCAAGGTGAAGGGCAACATGGATATCGAGCTCGCAGTCGATGCAATGGAACTTGCCGAGCACGTCGACCAGATCGTGCTGTTTTCCGGCGACGGCGATTTCCGCTCGCTGGTCGAAGCGGTGCAGCGTCGCGGCGTCCGGGTTACCGTGGTCTCGACGATTTCGAGCCAGCCGCCGATGATCGCCGACGAGCTGCGGCGCCAGGCCGACGTCTTCACCGATCTGGTGGAGCTGCAATCCAAGCTCGGCCGCGATCCATCCGAGCGGCCGCCGCCGCGGGAGCCGCGTCATCACGCGCCGCAATTCCTGCAGCGCGCGACCACCATGGCGCCGAGGGGCGATGACGACGAATTCGACGATTGAGAATGATCCGGCGCGCGGCGGGCCGTTGCTCGCCGCCGCCCTGCTCCGCGGCGAACCCGATCGCAATTGTCCGCTCTGCCCAAGGCTCTTAGGCTTCCGTGAGGCGGCGCGAGCACGCGAACCGCAATGGTTCAATTCACCGGTGCCGTCGTTCGGCGATCCCGATGCGCGGTTGCTGATCGTCGGCCTCGCGCCCGGCCTGCAAGGCGCCAATCGCACCGGCCGGCCCTTCACCGGCGACTACGCCGGCGACCTGCTCTATGCGACGCTGCTCGAATACGGCTTTGCCAAAGGCCATTATCAGGCGCGCCCCGACGACGGGCTGATGCTGGTCGATTGCCGCATCAGCAACGCGGTCCGCTGCGTGCCGCCGCAGAACAAGCCGCAACCGGCGGAAATCAACGTCTGCCGCCAATTTCTCATCGCGACCATCGAGACCATGCCGAACTTGCGCGCGATCGTGGCGCTCGGCCGGGTCGCGCATGAATCGACGCTGAAGGCGCTGGGCTTGCGGGCCGCTGCGGCGCCGTTTGCGCATGGCGCGGTGCATCAGGCTGGCGTCACCAAACTTTACGACAGCTATCACTGCTCGCGCTACAACACCAATACGCGGGTGCTGACGCCACAGATGTTTCGCAGCGTATTTGCGAAGGTAAGAGCGGAGTTGGGTTAAGGGGCTCGCGCAATACGCACGCCGTCATCCTGAGGTGCGCTCGTTTTCTTGCGCGCCTCGAAGGATAGCCACATGCGCCGGACACTTCATCCTTCGAGGCTCGCCCAAGAGGGGCTCGCACCTCACGGGTGAACACAATTGCGTTCATCCCGGGGATGACGGCGGCATTTGTCAAACCGGGTTTTCCTTCAACCACGCCAGCACGTCGCCGGCGTTTCGGTCCGGCGGAAACACCGGATAGAACACGTGGGTGATGCGCCCGTCATCGACGATCAGTGCCAGCCGCTTGATCAGGGTCAGGCCCGCCACGTCCATGGTCGGCAAATCCAGCGCATGCGTCAGCGTTAACTTCTCGTCGGACAAAACCGAGAACGGCAGATGCAGCCGCGAGGCCATTTCGGTCTGGTAGGCGTTGCTTTGCGTCGACAGGCCGAACACGTATCTCGCGCCTGCCGCCTTCAATTCCGCATGGAGGTCGCGAAACGCGCAGGTTTGCGGCGTGCAGCCCCGCGCACCCGGGATCATGTCCCAGTCATCGACCAGCGCGATCTTGCCGGGCTCGCCGGTTCTGGGATAGGCGAACACCACGACCCGCCCCGGCAGCGCGGACAGGGTCACCGAGCTATCGTCGGTCGCGATCAGGCTGATCGGCGGGACCGTCATGCCCTTCAGATGTGCCGCCGCGCCGTCGTCGGCCGGCGCCGGAATTTTGCTCCAGTCGACTTCAAGCAGATTCTTTTGGTTCATCGGGCCCTCATTGCCTTGCGGGATGGGTGGGGCCAACGGGTGGCGCGAATGCGCGCCCGATGAGGCGATACCCATCAACGTCCATGGTGATGGGTTTCACTGCGTTCAACCCATCCTACAATATTCGAAATATCATCCCCGCGCCCGCAGCAGGCGGCCTTTCTCCCTGCCCCAGTCGCGCTTCTTCTCGCTCTCGCGCTTGTCGTGCAACTTCTTGCCCTTCGCTACCGCCAGCAAGAGCTTGGCGCGGCCGCGTTCATTGAAATAGAGCTTTAGCGGAATCAGCGTCATGCCGTCGCGGTCGACTGCGCCCATCAGCTTGTTGATCTGCTTTCTGTGCAGCAGCAGCTTGCGCGGCCGCTTCGGCTCGTGGTTGAAGCGATTGGCCTGCAGATATTCCGGAATATTGGCGTTAATCAGCCAGATTTCGCCGCCCTTGGTATCGGCATAGGATTCCGCGATGGTGGTCTTGCCGTTGCGGATCGACTTGACCTCGGTGCCGGTCAGCGCGATCCCCGCTTCCACCGTGTCCTCGATCGCGTAGTTGAACCGGGCCTTGCGATTTTCGGCGACGACCTTGATCGCGCGCTCGTTCTTTTCGGCCATGATGAAGAATGCCTTGGGATCTATCTTCGACGGAGAGCGGTAATACTCAACCCGCCCGTGCGCACGTCAAGACTTTTTGAGCAAATCGCGGATTTCGGTCAGCAGCTCTTCCTGACGGGTCGGTTTCGGCGGCGCTGGCGCGGCTTCATCCTTCCGCTTCAGCTTGTTCATGGAGCGAATCACCACGAACAGCACAAAGGCGATGATGATGAAGTTCAGAGTGAGCGTCAGAAAGTTGCCCCAAGCCAATACCGCGCCCTGCTTTTTCGCTTCGGCCAGATTGCCGGCGGTGACCGCCTTCGACAGGCCGGTGAAATAGTTGGAGAAATCCAATCCACCGGTAATCGCGCCGATGATCGGCATGATGATGTCACCGACCAGCGAAGTGACGATGCCGCCAAACGCCACGCCGATGATGACCCCGACCGCGAGGTCGACCACGTTGCCCTTCATCGCGAATTCGCGAAATTCCTTGAGCATCTGCAGCCCCTTCTCTTCGACGTCGCTCACCACGGCCGGACCGTCGAAGCCCTTAGTTGATGAGGCCCGCATGCACCATGGCGCTGCGCACCGCCAACCGCGTCGGCTCGGTGACCGGCACCATCGGCAGGCGCAGCTTCTCGTCGATCTTGCCGAGCAGCGACAGGGCGTATTTCACCGGCGCCGGATTGGACTCGATGAAGAGATTGGTGTGCAGCGGCATCAGCTTGTCGTGCAGCTTGAGAGCGGTGGCGAGATCGCCCTTCTGCCAGGCCAGGTGAAATTCGGAGCACAGCCGCGGCGCGACGTTGGACGTGACGGAAATGCAGCCGTGACCGCCATGAGCCATGTAGCCGAGCACGGTGGCGTCCTCGCCCGACAACTGGTTGAAATCCTCGCCCAGCCTCGCGCGTTGCTGCGATACCCGCACCATGCTCGCGGTCGCATCCTTGACGCCGGCGATGTTCTTTAGTTCGAACAGCCGCGCCATGGTCTCAACCGACATATCGACCACCGAGCGCGGCGGAATGTTATAGATGATGATCGGAATTCCGATCGCGTCGTTGATCGCCTTGAAGTGCTGGTACATGCCTTCCTGGGTCGGCTTGTTGTAGTACGGCGTCACCACCAGTACCGCGCTGGCGCCGGCGCGCTCGGCGTGCTCGGCGAGTTCGATGGCTTCCTTGGTCGAATTGGAACCGGCGCCAGCGATCACTGGCACCCGGCCCCTGGCCTCGTCGATGCACCATTCGACGACGCGCTTGTGCTCGTCGTGGTTCACGGTGGGGCTTTCGCCGGTGGTGCCGACCGGCACCAGGCCGTGCGTGCCCTCGGCGATTTGCCAGTTCACCAAGGCGCGAAAGGCCGCCTCGTCGAGCGAGCCGTTCTTGAATGGCGTGACCAAAGCGGTGAACGAGCCCCGGAAATTCGTCTTGGCTGCCATGGACTTTCTCCTGAACGCACGCCATCCGCCGTCTGAACCGGCGATAAGGACCAATTCATAACGGGTCTGAGGATCGGGCGAAAGGCCCGCGCCGGTCCAACCCTCGAGCCTTTTTCGTTTCGATCGAATCGAAACGGGGCTCCAGATTCTTGATTTGACGCGTTTTCTTGACGCGAACCGGTCTCCACCCCGGATCGCGTCCGGGGCAGGCTTTCGCTTGAAAACGCTGTAGCCCCGATTTTGCCGCGCTAATGGCGCAGACATCGCCAATCCCGGCGTATTTAGTATTTTGTCCATATATTCAATTAAATAGAGCTAGGGCTTCAGCGCTTGATTGATTCGCCGCGAAGGAACGCCGTGACGCCATTCGTCCCCCCACCCACATTGCGACGGACCGCTTTGGGCACCAGCGCGCTGGTGACGCTGGCACTGGCGGTGGGATTGTCGGCATTGGCGGCGGACGCCTGGGCCAAGCCAAAAGTTCCCATGCCCAAGCCGCGGCCGATCGCCCGCAACGTCGTGCCCAAGACTCCTGCTCCCACGACCCCTGCTCCCACGAGTTCCGTTCCCCAGACGGCGGCTAAAAATTCCGCGCCTGCGCCAAACCCCGCCGCCAAAAATACCGCCGCGGCTCCGGCAGCAGCAGCCATCGCACCCGCAACACGCCAGCATGCGGCCTTGCCGCCTGCACCGGCGCGCAGACCGGTAGCGCCGGCGGCGGTTGCCGCGACCTCATCGACTTCGCAGTCCGATACCGAGGCGCTCGAAAACGTCATCGATCTCATCCGCAAGCACAAGCCCGCGGATGC
>WNFA01002750.1_pt1 | contig 14559 bp, 12 predicted proteins | sample 5400481 | NCBI WGS metagenome assembly WNFA01 (sample SAMN13153340, study PRJNA577476) | soil metagenome | isolation source: 120 cm saprolite under Douglas fir tree site 2 hole 1 replicate 2 | place: USA:California | collected 2015-04-18 | reverse complement strand
CGTGTCCCCCGCGGCGCCTGGTTTCACTGCGAATTCTGCGTACTCTGCGAGCTCTGCGTTAAGCGTTTTTCTTCCTACTTCTTCGGGAAATTCGGATCTGCCTTCACTTCATTGATCTGCTTGGTGTGCCGTTCGCTGTGCGCCGCGATGAACAGAACAAACTCGTATCCATCCAGCTTTCCCAGCGGACTGTCCATCACGTGATCGCGGAGGCCTGTTGTGGTTTTCAGAAAATCTTCGGTCGCCGCGCGGCTCTCCACAAAGTGCTTGATCGAGCCTTCTGGCGATCCAAAGCGGTTTGTTGGCACTAGCGGTTCCGGTGCCTGTACCTTGGTCGAGCGATCGGGAACCATCGCAAGCACCGCGTCGTCGGTCTTCTTCACGTCGCGTCCAGCGTCCCCGGCCGGCGACATCATCACCTTTTCCTTTGCCACTCCGCGGATGAAGTCTTCCGCCGCAGCGATGTGCTCCATCACTTGAGCCACCGACCACCGGTCCGGCGCCGCCTTGAAGTTCCATTGTGCTTCCGACAGCCCTTTGGTCGCCTCCAGGGCATTCTTCTTCGTGGTTTCCAGATACTGCAGTGCCTTGTCCTTCTCCGCCTGCGTCACTTCTTGTGCTGATGCAGCCGCTGCTCCCGCGATCAAAACCAGCGCGATAAGCACACCTGCCAGGGACTTGGTTCTCATTTTCTTCGCTCCTTGTTCTTCCTTTGGTTAGGGAAACGGGATCCCTCAAGATAGCAGAATCTCGCTCCCTTGTCCTACGGCCACCGGAGCTTCAAAGTTTCTCCTTGGGGTCAACATTTCCCAGGCAGCTGCCCCTGCGACAGCCGCCAGCAAGAGCACCACCGGGTCGATCGGGTGCCGGTATCGCAAGTTGGGGTGCGTCACGTAGTACAGCCAGGGAAATACAACTGGATAGACTGCCACTGGAATCGTGTAAGGGCTGCGTTTCACAATCAGCACCGCGATTCCCAGCAGCGCTCCCAGTGCTGCCAGTGTATTGCACAACATCAACCCGCGGATCAGCAGGGAATCGGTGGTCTTCAGCACCTGCAGCGGCTCCGCGATCCCTGTCCAGAATGCGACAAACCTTTCCCCGGTCAGCTCCACAGCGATCCCCGGGTGCGAGCGGATAAATTCCAGCGCCTTCCGCTCTTCCTCTTCCATGAACGCCGTCTCCCCGATTCGAAAGTAACGGAGAATCTCCCGTTCCTTCGTGATCTTCGGTGGCCACACGAACTGGCGCGTCGCATAGTTGTTGTTGTTCCCGATGTACAGCTCCAGCGGAAAATTCGAGCGCAGCGGAACCAGCTTGTGAAACACCACGTAATTTCGCACCGTCCACGGCACGCAGAAGAGAATCGCGATCCCCATAGCCAGCGCCGGCTTCACTGTGGAAAGTTTCAACGGCCGTCTCGCTCGGTAGGCCGCCCATCCCAGCAGAAAGGGAAGCAGCGAACCCAGCGCCGGGTTGGTCATCAAGGTAAATCCCCACAGCAATCCGTAGCTGCACCAATCCGTCGCGCGTTGCCGCGATTTCGGCAGCTCCACGGTCGCCCACAAAAGCAAAGCTCCCAGCAGCGTCGCCAGACACGTGTCCCACACCCATTCGAACGGCATCATCACAGCATTGGGAAAGAGCGCCCACAGCCATGCCGCTCCGCTCGCTGCCCCCAACCCGGCAATTCTCTTGCCCGCAAAAAAAATCGGAATACACGCCGCCGAAGAGAAAAGCGCATTCAGAAAAACGACTGCGAAAAAAGATTTCGCGGTAAAAATCCCGAAAACGCGAAACACTCCCGCCACAATCAACGGGTACACCGGCGTCAACCACGCCGTCGGTCCCGTCTCTCTTCGAAACGGCGAGCTGAATCCATTCCCCGTTGCCACGGCGTACGCGATATTCCCGGTTTCATTTTCAAATGGAACCATCCCGATCACTTCCCGAGGAATCTTGTGCACCTGATTCACGGCAAACCCCAGCCGCGCTCCCAGCGCCACCAGTGAGATAAGCAGCAGTGACGTCGCAGCCTTTTTAAGCGCCTTCTTTACTTTTTCCATGTGAGTTTGCTTGGACCCCACAGCAATATAGCCTCATGACGTCACACCTCGCCAGGTCGCTTTGCGAGGACGCAAGCTTCAAGCATTGCTACTGGCTGGTTGGATTGTTTCGGGGAGGAATGAGCGCCGCGATCCGTGTGGGTTCGGGTACGCGGCGCTCGAGGGGTTTCTGGCTGGTTGGTAGCGGTTACGCCGTGGAACTGCTTCTGGTAGGAACTCTTTGGCGAATGGTGCTCGCATTGCTGCGCCGCTCTTCGTTCGCCGTAATCTCCTGGAATTCTGGCCCATTGGTCGTTTCAGCACTGGGCTCGCCGGTCTCTCGATCTTTTTTTTCGGCTGGACTTGTTAGATGCAGGGCGAGTGCCAAAGCACGGCTAGCGCAATCCACGTATTTTCAATAGCTTGGAGTTACCTGAAATTTGCACTCTGCTTCAGGGCGGGAAACTGTTTCAGATTGGAACGCCGCGTTTACAAACGAATCGTCCCGCGGCTCATAGTCCTGAGTTGCGAGACCCTTTGCTTCAGGACTCTTCATACCGGCTCTCACGCTGCCACCCCGCCGGATTTTTCCTTCCTGGTGTCTACTCCATCTTGTTTCAGGTCGCGGTACAGGCTGGTCCGCCCGATCCCCAAAAATTGCGCCGCCCTCAGCCGGTTGCCCTGGCACATCTGCAGCACCCGCTGGATGTGCGCCATGCGCACTTCTTCGAGAGACAGCGGTTTCCAATCGTCGCTCTCCAGCGAATGCGCCTCCCGGTGCTGCAGTTGTTCCGGCAAGTCCGCCAGATCGATGAAATCTCCCGTCGCCGTGATGCACGCGCTGGAAATCACATTCTCCAGCTCGCGCACATTTCCCGGCCACGGGTGCCTCAGCAGCACCGTCTGCGCCCGCGGCGTCAGCCCGAACATGTTTTTTCCGTAAGCGTTGTTGTATTTCTTCAGGAAAAATTGCACCAGCAGCGGGATATCTTCCAGCCGCTCGGTCAGCGAAGGAATCCGGATTTGGATGGAACTCAACCGGTAAAAAAGATCCTCGCGGAAATGTCCCGCCAGCACCTCCGCGCGCAAATCGCGGTTTGTGGCGGCGATCAGCCGCACATCAATCTGCCGCACTTCCGGTGAGCCCACTCGCTGGATCTCGCGGTTCTGGATCACCCGTAAAAGTTTCGCTTGCATCGGCAGCGAGGTTTCTCCCACGTCGTCCAGGAACACCGTTCCGCCGTTCGCATATTCGAACAATCCCGGCCGCGTGTCCGTCGCCCCCGTAAACGATCCACGCACGTGACCGAACAGCTGGCTCTCCAGCAACGTGTCCACCATCGCTGAACAGTTGCAGACCGCCATCTTCTGCTGGCTTACCGGACTGATTTGATGAATGGCCCGCGCCACCAGCTCTTTTCCCGTCCCCGTCGGTCCCACCAGCAGAACGTTCGTGTAGTGCCGCGCCACCTTCCGCGCAAAATCAAATACCTCCAGCATCGCCGGGCCTTTCCCCACGATGCCGTGAAATTCCAGATCCTTCAGCAACTGCTCCTCCAGAGCCCGCACTCGCCGCCTCTGGTCGTACAGCGCCGCCGTGTCGTCCAGCGATCTCTTCAATCGCACGCGGTCGATGGGCTTCGGCAAAAAATCCGACGCTCCCCGGCGGATCGCCTCCAGCGCCGAATCCACCGTGTAATCTCCAGTCATCAGAATGATGCACTCCCGGATCGCTCTGTAACGCACGGTCCAGAAATTCGTATCCATCCATACCGGGCATATGTACGTCCACCAACACGAGCCGGGACTGGCCACATCTCACCAGTTTCAGGGCCTCCTCCGCGTTGGCCGTAGGGATCGCCTCATATCCCATGTCTGCAATCACGGCCGACAACATCTCCAACTGCCCTGGATCGTCATCCAGGATGCACGGCGTCAACGAAGATTTCGGCGCGGCGATTTCAACCGGTTTTGATGAAGCCATTCCCACAGTGCCGCATTACATGGCAACCCATGTGCCATTGCGCACCCTCACACCCCCTTGGAATTTGTCGGCGATGGCTTCAAATTCAAGAACCTTGGAAACTGTTGCGGTTATTGCTATTTGGCGTTCAAAAATCCGGTTTCAGTCCCGAAGGATATGCGAGCCGAGGCAGCACCTGATTCGAATTGCCATTTGAACCGCCCGCTTGCGCTCCACTTCGGTCCACAAATGCTTCCCCTATTCCCATTCCGGCACAGCGCCACTGGAAATCAGCCCCAAGAGCGCACTTTCTCCGCGATCCCACATGTTCATAACTGGGCAGCCGCTATCTCATAGGCGGAAGATTGTGCGAAACAGCGGCCCCACAAGCCGCTCGGGCAAGAATGCATCCATGGCCACGGCCTCAATCGGTCCAAAAATGTAGCGAAACGCGAAAACCGCCAACACCAGTCCGAGCATCGCGTAGCTGTTGCCGCGCAGCCAATCCAAGTAACGTTGCGCCAGGTTTTCCCCCATGAACAGCATGATGCCGGTGCTACCGTCGAGCGGTGGAACCGGCAGAAGATTGAACGTTCCGAGGAGCAAATTGAGGAAGAAGAAAACACCCAGGACGCTCGTGGGGAAGTCCGCACGGCCGCTGGTTTCGTCGACCCGGAGCCAGTGATACGTCCAGCCGAGCCGGAGGATCAACGCCGCCAAGAGCATTAGCGTGTAGTTCGTTGCCGGGCCGGCCAGCGCCATCCAGGCGGCCCGCCGGGGATGCCGCCGCTCCCACACGGGATCGTACGGCGCGCTGGCCCAGCCGAAAAGGCTGCCGGTCACGACCAGCGACAGGATCGGGAAAACCACCATGCCCCACGGTTCGCGCTGGATGTGCGGAACGGGATTAAGCGACACCTGCCCGCCGGCGAACGCCGTGTCGTCCCCGCCGATTTTGGCGGCCAGCGCGTGCGCCGCTTCATGGCAAGTGGTCGAGAAAAGAAATGTGACATACCAGATAAACCCCAGCGCGATCAGTTCCGGTGATATATCACCCATGAAGTAAGTCTTCGTTTCCTCCGCCGTGTAGCGTAGTTGGCCCCGCCCGGCTTTGCAAGCGACGCGCCCGATGATTGGTCATAACGGTTTCTTCTTGGGGTCAGGCTCCGGGATGGAGGGATCCCAAGTAGTGGTGGTAACAGGAGCGGGTTCTGAAACAGTATCCGATGCCGGGTCCGCGGCAGTGTCGAGGCCAGAGCCTTCGCCGACATCGCCAGCCGGGACGGAGACATTCATAACTCAACCACTGGATTCTCAACAGAGTTGGGATTAGAATGCCCGGTTGTCACGGTGTTTCACCGCGATGATTTTCCAAGAGGTCTTTGGCGTTTCCTTCAAAAGCTAATTCCCGCAAAGTCCTTGTTAGAAGGAGAAATTCAAACATGAAAAGACTAGCGTTTCTTGTCCCGGTCGTACTCTGCTTCACTCTCGCGACGGCTGCCTCCGATGACGATGCCAACACCTTTAGAGCAACCCTCCGCGGCTTGGGGGAAGCTCCTCCGGTCGCAACTCAGGCGAGCGGTTCTTTTAGTGCCACGCTCAGTTCTGACGGCACCACCCTCAGCTATACGGTGAAGTACGCCAATCTGAATGCTCAAGTACTCTTCTCGCATATCCATTTTGGCCTCACCAAAGAAGTCGGCGGGGTTATGGTGTTTCTCTGCGGTCCCGCTGCAGGCGCTCCTGGCGGCCCTCCTGCCGGCTTTCCTAACCCGCCAGCGTGCCCGGATTCGACCTCTGGCACAGTGTCCGGTTCAGTCACGGCGGCCAATGTAGTTGGACCCAACAGTCAAGGCATTACGCCTGGGGCGGACTTTGCAAAAGTCGTGCAGGCAATGCGTGAAGGAGCGGCGTACGTCAATGTCCACAGCTCTCGCTCCCCCGGCGGCGAGATCCGCGGACCGGTCCGCAAAGGGGATGGAGACGACGAGTAAGTCTGATTTGAGGTCATGAAAAGGAAGGCCCCGCTTGGGCGGGGCTTTCCTTTTCCAACGACCGCATTGGGCACTTAGGCCTCACTCTTGCGCCACACGCTCAACGCCCTTGCTGACCCGAAATACGTGCCCGTCGGCGTGCCGCAAGTGCATTTCGCGGACGTTCCACGGCATGTCAGCCGGTGGGAAAGTGACATCGAGCCCGGCGGACACGCACTGTCTATGGCCCTCATCAACGTCGTCCACCCACAGAGACATCCAGGCGCCTTTGTCGGCCGTTTGGTCTCCATCTGGTCCAAACGTGGAGGCGTTCGCCCCCCTGCCTCGGCCTCCCTGGCCCCCCTGGCAAAGAAAGATCTCGCATTCGCCTGCCCCGACCGCCCCAAAAGTCGGAGGCGTTCCCCAGTCCCAGCACTTCCTCCAACCTCACTCTCGAACCAGGCAAAGCTCGCTGAGATGTCGGAAACGTTCAATATTGGAGTGACGTGTTTCGCATTCATTCTGCGGAAGGATAACACGGCCGTCAAAGCAGCGCCTGGAGGGCGAGCAGACGCTACAGTGGCCAAAGCCCATCGGATTAAGAATAGAATCGATACAAACTAACGTGTGTGGCTTAAGCTGCGAGGGAAGAGGGTCTGCTCGAAGCCATAGTCAACGCGACGCCACTTCTCTCCCACTCCCTTGAAGAACGTGTAGCAGAAGACGCCGTCCGCTTCAGCGGTTCTGTGAAGATCGCGAACACCCGCATCAAAGGTTTGGGGATCGGTGATGCCGGCCGCAATCGCGGATTTGCGAACTCCCTCGATCATCGCGGTAAACGTCTTCCTGGTGAAGCCGTCGACGAGATCGGGTCTGCTGGAATCCACGTACACCATGCGTGGAGACACCTGAACGGCTTCCAGACCCGCCTCAACCATGAGTGGATAGAGCTGTCGGCCAATCAACGCATTGCCTCCCGCCAGCCGCTGCAACTCGACTTGACACTGGATTGCCTTACGGGCCGCGCCGCTGTCGGGGTGGAAGTAGGCCGATCCGTGGTCACCCTCGATGACGGTCATGGTGCCAGCGGGTCTGAGCAACCTGCTGAGAATCGCCAGGGCCTCAACGGGCCGCGACAGGTGCTCCAGGACGAAACAGACGAAGACGTGGTCGAAGGATTCGGGTGCGAAAGGCAAGGCGAAGATATCCGCGTGCTGGAACTGCACATTGGTGAGTCCCGCCGCGTCTGTGGTCCTTTGGGCTTCCGCGAGCGAATCCGCGGAGACATCCACCGACGTGAATCGTGCGTCCGGGCTGCGTTGAGCTAGAGTGACGGTCTGGGCTCCGACGCCGCAGCCCGCTTCTAGGACCGCGCTTCCGGACGGGTATGAGGTGTCGGCGTGCAGCAGGTCGACCAGCGTTCCGGCCTGATCCTGCAGGCGTTCGTTCTCGCGCGCGTGGTAGCCGTGCACATAGGTTTCGCTCACTGTACCCCTCTCCTACTGCGCCTAACTTAATCTTACTGTAATCGAGCGAAGCGAAAACAGCCTACCGCGCTGGAGTGGTATGCTCGCGGCGTTCGCCGAGGAGGTTCATTATGAGCCAAGTCGTTCCGTACAGCGCGAGCAAGCAGGATCTATTCTATCCCGCCAAGTTTCTGGATGCGTTTCCGAAGCAGCGGCCAAAAAGCGACGCGGAGCTATGTGCGTGGGTGGCGTGGCTGGCGTATCGCGATCAGTATCCGGATTTTGCGTTTGATCAGGAGAGCATCAAGCAAAGGCTCGGCACCTGGGATTTCGAGGTCGTGGGATTTTTCGAGAGTAAGGGACACGACAGAAACGGCGGCACGCATTGTTTTGTGGCCCTTCACGATGACGCGGTGAAAGAGAACAACCTGGCCGTGGTGGCCTTCCGGGGCACGGACAAGGACGATCCCAGGGATTTGCTCGATGATGCCGAGGCGATGCTCGTGGATTGGCGGGGCAGGGGCAAAGTCTTCGACGGTTTCAAGAAAGCGCTCGGAGAAGTGGAGATGGACATGATTCCTGTTGTTCAAGCTCTCGATTGCCGGTTACTTTTTACGGGGCACAGCCTGGGAGCCGCATTGGCTACGCTGCTTGCTGGTGTAAAAGCTCCCGACGCGCTGTACACCATCGGGTCGCCGCGCGTCGGGAACAGCGATTTTGTGTCTTCGCTGAACGGCGGGAACAATTATCGCTACGTCGATTGCTGCGACATTGTCACAACTCTACCTCCGCCGTTGCCGGGCTGCGCGCATGTGGGCGATCCGCTGTATATTGATCGCAATCGTAAGGTGATTTCAAATCCCGGCGACGATTTCGTTTCCGCAGACCGCTCTGCTGCCGCCACCGCCTACTTTTTTCAATACAGCTGGAGGTGGGGAACCGTGTGGGGCCGCAATCTGGCTGACCACGCGCCGATCAATTACGTTACCGCCATCGCCGCTGCACGGCCGTAGTAGAGGCTCGCGCCGGCAACAACTATAACGCTACTTGCGTTGGAATGGCTTTCGGGCCAGACGGCGTGAAATGGAAGCGGATGATCCATTCGCTGGGGACGCTGTGACCGCCGACTTCGGGGGAGGCGAATTGCCACTTGCGCGCGGCTTGTAGCGCGAGGTCGGCGAAATACTTGCTGGGGCCGGGAGATTCGAGCGCAGCGTCAGCGACGTTGCCCGTGGGATCAACGTGAACGCGAACGCTGACGCGGACGGCTCCATGAATGGTCGCGAGGGCTTTCGGTGAAGCGTCGGGCAAGATCTGGTCGAGGACTTCACCGCGCGCCGGCGGGGATGTGGAACCACTGGGAGCGTTCGCGGATGGAATCGTGTCGGTGCGCACAGAAGCAGGGACAGGCGTAGTGACCGGCGAACTCTGCGGCGGTGCAGAGGGCTTTTTCTCGGCCGCAGTTTTCACCGAGTTTTGTCTTGCGGATGGTACGGGCGGCTTTGCAGCAGACGCAGTTCCACGGCGCGCAGGCTGCTCCACGGGTTTTGGCTGTTCCGCAGGCACAGCGGCTGATGTTGAAGCGGACGACGAAGAGTCCGAACGATGGCCAAGGATCCTTGGCAGCGCAAGAATGGCGACGATGACAAACAGTCCGGCGGCAACAGGAACGACATAGTTGGGGAGAAGCAGAGTCTGCTTCGGCTGGCTGGCGGATTGCGGACGCTGCGGCTGTGCCTGCGGTCTCGAGGGCCGCGGGTCGTGGGTTGGGATTTGCAGTTTTGCCGCAAGGACCGCCGCGACTGGAGAGAGTGGAACGGCCAGCGGAGAAACGGATTGCGCGGCGGCGGCCGCAACGGCGACAGGATTGAGGCGCGCGGCGATTTCGGGAATGGTCCAGCGCCGCCGGGGGTCGCGGCGGAGAGCATGCCTCGCGACGTCGAGGAATGGCTGTGGGATGGTATCGGGCACGACTGGGTCGGCTTGGCCTCCAGCTGGCAAGGCAGGCGCGTGCTGCGTAAGCGTTTCGACCAGGGTCAAGCCGAGAGACCAGACGTCAGCTGCCGCGGAAAGGGGAGACGTTACGGTTTCGGGAGCGTCATGGGCTTCGAATTTGTGCGAGGCTTTGCGGGATTCGCCGATGGGGAAGAGGGCGTCGGTCGAAAGCTTGAGCTGATCGGCCGTGGCAAGAATGTTGGAAGGTTTGATTCGCGAATGAACGAGGCCATGGCCGTGGAGATAAACGAGGGCGTCGAGCACGGGTTCGAGCATATCGCGAGCTTCGGAATCCGTAAGAGCGCGCTGGGGCAGAATTTGGGAGAGGTCTTCTTCGGCATACTCCATTACCACGAAGAGACGATCCCTATTCTCGAGGCGGCAGCGGCCGATATCCAAGATGCGCAGGAGATTGGGATGAGAAAGCTGTATGGAGCGGCGCCACAGAGAGAGTTGGAAATCGGCGGAAGGACCAGCGGGAATGAATTTGATGGCAGCTTTTTGAGATTTGGAATCGCCAAGATGCGTGAGGAAAACGGCGGAGTCGTCCGTTCCGCCGAGGTAGTGGCGTAACCGGAATCGATTGTCGATGACCTGACCTTCGCAAAGTCTCCAGATATCGCTCATGGTGCACCTCGCACTGCGAATTTCAGTGAGCCGGCCGACGGGGACACCAGCAACAGCGTGGCATGCGACCGCCGAAAAAAAACCGTGGCGTCTAGGGCTGGGCTGGAACGTCTCGACTTGCGATACGCAGGCGCCAGGGGCCGGGCGCTCATCGGCTACATTCTGGCATGAAATGGGCTGGAAGGGGGAGCGAGGTTCTTATTGGTCATGGAGTGGCAAGCGGATGCCGGGGGAGGCGCTTCGAAGGAGCAGTTTTTGCGGAAGCTGCTTGAATCAAGGATGCGCAAGCGGAGATGCAGGCGCGGCGGAAGTCGCGGGATATTTTCTGATGGATATTCACGGAATGGAGCAGCGTAGCCGTGCCATGCAGAAGAGCGACGAGGGCCAGAGCCACGGGAGTGTGTCGATCGGGCTTGCCACCAAGTTGCATGGCGAGGCGCCGCTTCAGGAATTCGAACGAGGGCATGTGTTCCTTGCGGGCAAAGGCAGTGGCCCAGTCTTCGGTGATGAGGCGGTAGTCATTGGGATGGGCGACAAAGAAGTCCAGAACGCGGCGGCAGACTTGCACGGGCGTGCGCGAGGACTTGATGGTAGAGAAAAGATTCAGGCGGGCGCGACGACGGAGGAGGGAGACAAGATCGTCCTTGTTGGAAAAACGCTCATAGAGAGTCGGAGTCGTGGTTCCCGAAGCGGTGGCGACAGCGCGCATGGTCAGGGCATGTTCGCCGCGCCTGCTCCACATGCGATAAGCGGCATCTAGGATGCGGCCTTCCAAACGAACATCAGCCTTGCGCGGCATGCGGCAACCTCCCACTCTTCCTTGCCGGATTATATCCTTTACATCGTTAAAGATACAATGTATAAAGAATAGGCCCCGAACGACCCCCTCGTTGGGATTCCAAAATTACGAAAGCATGGTGTGCAAGACAGCAAGTTATGTTTCGATTTCAGTATAGTGTGACGACCAAGGCCAGCAAAAAGCTGGCTTGGAAAGTTTTCTCCGATTGGCGGCGATGGAATGACTTCGCAAACATTTATGGTGAAGTGAGCTGGCGTGAAGGCCGACCATGGGAGGCGGGAAGCCGGCTCGAAATCGAAGTGCGAGAGCCGGTAAAGACCGTCGTGAGCCACGTGATTACCAATTGTCAGCCGGCGCACAAAGTGGGATGGATCGACCATTCGCTCGGGGTGGTTCTGGCGCAATGAGTAAGCTTCGAGGAACATACCATTAAAGGCACGCGGGTGCATACCTGGGGAGACATTGTGCATTCAGGCGTCAAGATCGCGGGAAGAACCGCGGAACAGGTCATCACCAGCTTCACGGAAACATGGTACGAGAATTTCCGATCGGCGTGCGACCGGCTTGAGGAAGCAAGCGGCGACTGAGCGGAAAAGAAGATTGCCGCTTATTTGAGTTGAGATAATCGTGGTGATTTTTCACCGAGAGCCCTTGTCCGTGGCTTTTTTTGCGCTGAGATTTCGGACTTCGCAACTGTCCGCTAGAGAGAACTGAGTCAGACATCTGGAGCGCGGGCGGTTCTCGGAAACGCTTTTCAGACGCAACCCCTCACCAAGCATCGCAGAGGTGTTGAAGCGATCTCGCAGTGATGGAACTGCATCGCGGAGAGGCGTGGCCGTGCTGTTCCAATCTGGTACTTCCATCCGTTAATTGCCCAAACTCCGAATTTCCCCAGGCATTACCAAAACGAGAAATCATTGATTGCAAAAGAGATGGCAGCCAGACACGGGCCGGCGGCTGGCGAGTTACGTGCACATGCCCCCGAGGGGTGTGTGCTATGTCCGAAAAGCGATGGAAGCGACTAGAAGGAGCAGCTCGCCTGGTGACGTGGACGGCCGTGTTTCTCCTGTTAGGGCGCGAAGTGGCATGGGGGCAAAATCCACAGTCACACAAGACTTCCCAACTCTCATCGAATGACCTGACGCAAGAGAGCATCGAAAATTTGATGAACATGGAGGTGACTTCGGTCTCAAAAAAGGAGCAGAAGCTATCCCAAGTAGCCGCGGCGATTTTCGTCATTACTCAGGAAGACATTCGCCACTCGGGAGCGACGAATATTCCGGATTTGCTTCGAATGGTGCCGGGGTTGGATGTAGCTCAAATCAACGCCAATACCTGGGCCATCTCCGCGCGAGGCTTTAATCGCCAGTTCGCGAACAAACTGCTTGTGCTGATCGATGGCCGGGATGTCTACACGCTAAAAGCACCAGGGTGTTTCCTGGGATACTCAGGATGTTCCCCTTGAGGACATTGACCGGATTGAAGTGATCCGTGGGCCTGGAGCCACGGTATGGGGCGCCAACGCAGTGAATGGCGTGATCAATGTCATTACGAAAAAAACTGAGGACACTCTGGAAGCTTTAGTGACAGGCGGCGGTGGCACGCAGGAGCAAGCATTCGGTACGACGCAGTACGGAGGACTGTTTAAGGGAGCTAGGAGTTACCGAATCTTCGCAAAGTACCTTGATCGCCATCATTTCCCCGATTTGAATGGGCAGAACGCCGATGACGGCTGGCATCTCCTGCATGGCGGTTTCCGGACCGATGGGAAACTCTCGAAAAGCGATTCTCTGACAGTTCAAGGAAATCTCTACACTGGGAGTGAAGGAGCATCGATCGGGCACATAGCCTCGATCTCTCCTCCCGTGAATATCAATGTAAATAGGATCGGCGAACTTTCAGGTGGCAACGTCTTGGGCACGTGGAATCACGGCTTTGCAAATCAATCCGAGACGTCGTTGCGGGGTTACTTCGATAGGTACTCGAGATCCGGCCCAGAATCTCGCGAGGACCGCACCACGGTTGATCTCGATTTCCAACACCATCTGATTGTGGGCAGACGCCAGGATCTGATTTGGGGCGCCGGATATCGCGTCACCTCGGATGAAACGCAGGGCACCATCGACCAGGCTTGGGTACCCTCCGGACAAACAAACCAACTCTTCAGCACCTTTGTGCAAGATGAAATTACCCTGAAGCCCAATCGAATATTCGTGACGGCGGGAACGAAACTGGAGCACAACGCGTTTAGCGGTGTGGAGATTCAACCGGGAGCCAGCGTGGCTTGGACTCCGACGGATCATCGCACGATCTGGGCTTCGGTTTCACGGGCGAGTCGCACTACTTCCCGAGACGAGGCCGCCGCAGATGTTGGTCTCGCAGTGTTTCCAGGACCCGGTGGAATACCAGCGGAAGCTGTTCTGTTCGGCACCCCGCATGAGGAGGCCGAACATGTTGTGGCATATGGCTTGGGCTATCGGGCACAGGTAAGCGGCCGCCTTTCCATCGACCTTGCGACGTTCTTCGATAGCTATTCGCATTTGGTAACCCATGAGCCGGCTTCATCCTTTGTCGTAACAAGTCCCGCACCCACTCATTTAGTTGTTCCGGTGGTGAACGCCAACAAAATGCATGGCACGACGGATGGCATCGAGGTTGCGGCAAATTGGAGAATAACGAATCGCTGGACACTGAGTCCCGGCTATGCACTTCTGCAAATGCATATGCATATCGACTCCACGAGTCAGGATACAACTGTTGCGCCGCACACCGAAGGCTCCAGCCCGCGCCACCAAGCACAGCTCCGTTCCCACGTGGAGTTACACCGGGGCTTAGCGTGGGATATGAACGTCTACTTCGTCGACTCCCTCCCGGCGCAGCAAATTCCATCCTATACGCGCCTGGACACGCAGTTCACTTGGCGGATTGCAGAACGATTGCAATTCAATGTCGTAGGACAGAATTTGCTCAGCGACCATCATGCGGAGTCCAGCGATACCTTCACGAGTGTGAATTCGTCGCAGGTCAAGCGTAGCGGCTACGCCCAATTTACTTGGAGATTCTGATCGAGGAGCGGGTGGGTGTGAGTTTGTCAAGCGCAATGAGGCGCATTTGGTGGAACCAGAGAAGTGGAAGGCGCGCCAGTAGAGTTCGCCGGGGCCGCCCGCGGCTATTTGTCACTGTTTTTGCAGTTTTGGTCGCATTGCAGAGCGCGCGCCTAGGCTCAGCGCAAGCCAACGCATCGACCGAGTACCAGGTAAAGGCGGCGTTCTTGTTTCATTTTGCACAATTTCGTGGAATGGCCGGAAGCGGCATTCAAGGATGCCAGCAGCCCGCTTACGTATTGCACGATCGGGAAGGATCCGTTTCACGGGTCGCTGGACGCGGCAGTTAACGGAAAAACGATCGGAGCGCGGTCGTTTCGAGTGGTGCATCTCAAACAAGCTCAAGAAGTCCAGGATTGCCAGGTGGTGTTTATCGGGGCAACGGAGAAGAAGCTTCTTCCAGCAATCCTGGAGGACGTCAAAGGGAACTCCGTGCTCACAGTAGGAGAGTCGGGACACTTTGCTCAGGAGGGCGGAATGATCGGCTTCTGCCTGGAGGAAAACAAAATTCGCTTCGAGATCAACTTGGAAGCCGCGCAAAAAGCCCAATTAAAAATCAGCTCAAGGCTGCTAGCCCTCGCGAAGAG
>WNFA01002749.1_pt1 | contig 14561 bp, 15 predicted proteins | sample 5400481 | NCBI WGS metagenome assembly WNFA01 (sample SAMN13153340, study PRJNA577476) | soil metagenome | isolation source: 120 cm saprolite under Douglas fir tree site 2 hole 1 replicate 2 | place: USA:California | collected 2015-04-18 | reverse complement strand
AGAAACTGCCCGAGTTCCTCCATCTCTCGATTCACCGCTATCCGCAGCGCCAGAAACGTTTTTGTTGCGGGATGCAGTCTCTGCCTTCCCCATTGCTTTCGGGCCCCTGCCACAGTCGTTGCCAAGTGCGCGGTATCCCTTATCGGTCGCGCTCGTACGATCGCCTTGGCGATTCTTCTGGAATCGTGCTCATCCGCTTCCCGATAGAGCAGGTCGGCAATCTCCTTCTCCGACCATCGATTCACAATCTCGTTTGCCGTTAATTCGTCGTTGGCAGCGTCCATGCGCATATCGAGCGGCGCCGCCTCGCGAAACGAAAATCCCCGCGCGCCTTGATCAAGCTGCATGCTCGAAACTCCCAAGTCGGCCAAGACCCCGTCCGCCCCGGGAATCCCCAACTCTTGCGCGACCTCCGCAATCCTCGAGAACGGCGCGTGTACCACCGTCACTTTCGCCCCAAAGATCTTGAGCCGCTCCCTCGCCAGCTCCAGCGCCTGTGCGTCCCGGTCCAGGCTGATCAGCCGCCCAGAGGTCAATTTCTTCGCGATTGCTTCCGAGTGTCCGCCCGCTCCCAGCGTGGCGTCGATGTACGTTCCGTCCGGCTTTATTCGCAGCCATTCGAGCACCTCTTCCAACAGCACCGGCGTGTGCGGAGCAACCAATCTTGCAAAACCCTAAATTCCCAAATCTTCCAAAGCCTTGTCGTCTTCGTCTGTGTAAGGCTCATTCTTCAATTGGTCCAGAGCCCTCGCATGGTTCATCACTTCCAGGTAATCCAGGTTCCCAAGGACGTCCACGTCTCCCTTGGTCTGGGCGGCTTCTCGCAGCACCGTTGGCAGCAGTAATCTTCCTTGCCCGTCCAGCTCCACCGTTTGCCCGTAATAGCTCGTCCGCATCAGAAACTTTCTCTTCGCCCGGTTCGTGCTGGGCGTCTGCGCCAGCTTGTCTTCGATTTCCGACCAGACCCTCATTGGATAAATCCTGGCCGTCTCACCCGTGGTGCTGGTGATGTAAAACTGGTTCCCGTACTCCTTCAATTCGTCCAGAAACACGGCGGGTATCTTCAACCGACCCTTCTCGTCCACCTTCGCCGGACAGTTGCCCCGCAGCTTCATGCGCCCCATTCACTTCGACCCCGTTTTTCGCGGGATCACACACCAAAATGTGGTCTACAATGGCCAAAATGCCCACTTTCGCCACAACGCTCTTAAGCTGTCTACTTTGTGCTACTGCGCCCTACCGACAACTACTCTGCCCTACTTCGACCCACTTCCTACCACTTTTCACCACATGATAGGCTGCTTTCCGACCTTGTCAAGTGGAAACGTGTTGCTGTTCGAAAATAGCGGTGAAACTAAAGCGAAGAAAAGCGAAAATAATTCATGCCCCGATGAGTTGTGGTTTATGCTTCCGTCTACAACAACTGCTGGTGGTGAGGTTTTGATCTTCTCGAATCACGACTCCCGGATCCTCGCGCTTCGCTTCGGCGATGGAGTTTTGCCCGGACTCGACGGAATCGACCCCATGCTTGAACAGTTTTGAACAGTAATGGTGTCGGTCTTTGGATCGATCGCGCGCCAATGCGTCTTACCTTCGGCCGCGAACGTCTCGGACCGCTCTTTCACTCAGTAACGCCCAGGAAGTCGCCTACCACCATGCTTCTTCATCCCTCCATGACGCTGGAGTCCACCCCGAGTTGGACCCTCCAACTCCCCTATTCCCTTCCACTTAATTCCATGTTATCTTTCTCGTGTTTGGGTGTTTTTAACTCCATAAGGAGCTTCAAACATGGAATGGGTTACCCCTCAGCACGAAGAGATCAACCTCAGTTGTGAAGTCAGTTCGTACGCCAACGCTGAGCTCTAAACTGAGCTGGAATGCGCGTTAAAGTCCTCGGCTCCGCAGCCGGGGGCGGTTTTCCCCAATGGAATTGCTCCTGTCCAAACTGTAGCGGCCTCCGCCGCGGCTCCGTAAAGGCTCGTCCCCGCACTCAAACTCAGATTGCGATCGCGGCAGATCCCGAGCACGCCCTTCGCGCGTATTGGACTCTGGTTAACGCCTCCCCGGACCTTCGCTCACAAATTCTTGCTACCCCTGAGTTAGCTCCTTTTCCCAGCACCAGATCTTCCAGCGCAATCCACGATGTTTATCTGCCAAGCGCGGATGTTGACTCGTTGATGGGCTTACTACACTTGCGTGAGTTTCAGGCCTTCAAAATTTTTTCCATGCCCGCTATCAAGCGCATCTTGTCGGAAGAAAACTCCATCTTCCAGGTCCTCGGCCGCGCTACGCCTCCCGTGCAATGGTTTTCGCTACCGTTCTCCTCTCATCTGAACTCTGAAAAGAAAAATGATCCGGACGCAGTTCCGCAATTCACTTCTCACGCCGTATCCCTCGGAGGAGAGTATCCGGACTACATCAGCAGGAAACTGCGAGCCACTCTGCCCGCCGAAGAAGCTGTCGTCGCCTTGGCCTTCGAGTACGCGGGGAAACGTGTCTTCGTTGCACCGACGCTGCCTGGCCGCAATACCGAATGGAAGAAGTGGGCCGAATCCAGCGACCTCGTCCTCATTGACGGCACCTTCTGGACAGATAACGAATTGCTCCAAACAGGTCGTAGCAAAAAAACAGCCCGCCAAATCGGCCACCTGCCGATTTCTGGCCCGGGCGGACTAATCGAGCAATATCCGAAGCTTGCCAAGGGTCGCAAGGTCCTGATCCACATCAACAACACGAATCCGATCCTTGACGAAAACAGTGCCGAACATCGCGCCGTGCTGGATGCAGGCTTCGAAATCGCCTACGATGGGATGGAGTTTTCCTTGTGACCCTGGCCGCCGAAAGTTCGTTGCTCACGGAAGCCGCGTTCATCGCCAGCTTTCACCTCATTGGCGAGGAGCGCTATCACCACAAACATCCGTTTCATTTGTTGATGCATGAAGGCAAACTCACGCGCGGACAGCTTCAAGCCTGGGCTCTCAATCGCTACTACTACCAGAGCCGTATCCCCATCAAGGACGCCGCTATCCTCGCGCGCAGCGAAGACCCCGGGTTTCGTGTTGCCTGGCGCAAACGCATCCTCGACCACGACGGCGACGGCACCAAGCCCGGCGGCATCGAAAAGTGGCTGCGGCTTGTCGAAGCTACCGGCCTCTCTCGCGAACACGCCCTCCGTGGCAATGGCATTCTTCCCGCCACTCGTTTCGCCGTTCAGGCTTACGTTGACTTCGTCTCCACTCGCTCACACCTGGAAGCCGTCGCTTCTTCTCTTACCGAGCTCTTCTCACACAAGCTCATCGCCCTCCGCATGGACCGCATGCGCCAGCATTATCCTTGGCTATCCGGAGGTTTCGACTATTTCACGGGCCGGCTCACGCAAGCGCCAGAAGATGTCGAATTCGCACTCGCCTGGGTCGTAAAGCACGCGCACACACGCACGCAACAGGATTTGGCCCACGCCGCCTTGCGCGCCAAGTGCGACATCCTCTGGGCCCAGCTCGACGCCCTTTATTTTTCTTACGTCAATCCCGGCTGGCCGCCGCCCGGCGCTTTCCAACCGGCAAAGGAATTGTGATGGAGTCAGGATGCCCCTCGAACTGAACAGCCACCCCCGATTGGCTCCCGGCTGTCGCCTCGGAGAAAACAACCAGCAGCGCGTGCTACTCATGCCGGAGCGTGCCCTGCGCCTGCTCGGCCCTAGTCTCGAAATCGTCGAGCGCTGCGACGGCCAGCACACCATCGCCAGCATCGTGGCCGACTTGCAAAAAATCTATTCCAAAGCCGACCCTCAAAAGGTCGAACAAGATATTCTTGGCTATCTGGCTCTCCTGGAAAAGGAGCGTGCTCTCGATTTCGAGCCGTAGCGCCGGCATCCATGCCGGCGTTCATGCTCTTGTAGCGCCCGCCTTCCGGGGCGCGCACATTTGTACTCATAGTTTTTGGAGTGGGGGAGCACAGCTCCCGCTTTTCCGTCGAGCACACGGCCCAACTTATATGCCCAATGAAATCTCCAACCCGCTAGCGCTAATCGCCGAACTTACCCATCGCTGCCCGCTCCATTGCGTCTACTGTTCCAATCCTCTCGAAATGCAGTCCCGCGCCAACGAACTCCCCACCGAAATCTGGTCCCGCGTATTCAAGGAAGCCGCCCAAGCCGGTGTCCTCCAAGCCGATTTCACCGGCGGCGAACCTCTCGCCCGCCCCGACATCGTCGAACTTGTCCGCGCCGCTCGCTCTGCCGGCCTTTACGTCAATCTCATCACTTCGGGCCTGCCCCTGGATGAAACCAAACTAACGGCCCTAATCGCCGCCGGCCTCGACCACATCCAACTCAGCTTCCAGGGCGCTCGCGAAGACACCGCTAACGAAATCTCCGGCACCAAATCCCACGCGCAAAAGCTCCGCGTCCTCGGTTGGCTTCGCCACCACCGCATCGCCGTCACACTCAATTTCGTCATCCACCGCCGCAACATCGATCAACTCGAAGAAATGCTCGCCATCGCCGAATCTTCCTGCGCCACCCGCGTCGAATTCGCCAACGTCCAGTATTACGGCTGGGCCTTCGCCAATCGCGAAAATCTCCTGCCTACGCGCGAGCAACTCGACCGCTCGATTGAATTTTTCCATCGTGCTCAGAAAAGATTGCAGGCCAAGATCCGCATCGAATTTGTCGTCCCGGATTATTACGCAAAATATCCCAAGCCCTGCATGGGCGGCTGGGGCCGCAAGCTAATGCTGATCACGCCCAGCGGCGACGCGCTTCCCTGCCACGCCGCGCAAGTTATCCCCGGCCTGTCCTTCGAAAACGTGAAGGACCGCAGTCTGGGCGAGATTTGGGAACACTCCGCCGCGTTCCAGAAATTCCGTGGCGAAGATTGGATGCAGCAACCGTGCAAGACCTGCGATCGCCGCGAGCAGGACTTCGGCGGCTGCCGTTGCCAGGCCTTGCTCCTCACAGGAGATGCCGCCGCCACCGACCCGGTCTGCTCGCTCGCTCCGCTCCGCCACAAAGTCGACGCCATCCTCGCTGGCTTGAATTCCCTATCGGCTCCCGTAGGGGCGGGCCTTGCCCCGCCGGCCCGCCAACCCCTCACCCAACCCTCGTGGCTCTACCGCCCCAATCCTGCTTAATCAGCGGCCACGGTCTGAGTTTCTCCCAGCCTCATTACTACTCGACCAATGAAAATCAAGCTGGCCAGCAACACCAACGACCCGAACAGGGTCAGCGTTGTTTGCGGGCCAAAGCGCTTCGCCAATCCGCCGGCGATCAGTGAGCCAATCGGTTGCACTCCCATAAACATCGTCGCGTACACCGCCATCACCCGGCTGCGCAGTTCATCCGGCACACGATTTTGAATCAGCGTGTTCGTCGCCGCCATCTGCGAAGTCGCCGCAAATCCCACAACGAAAAGCACCGCGACGCATAGCCAGAGCATCCTCGCTTGCGAAAAAATGATCAGGCCCGCCGCGCAAGTCGCCGATGTAGCTGCGATCCATCGCGCCAGCCCCTTGTAATGCGTTCGCGCCGCAAACTGCAGCGCCCCGATCACCGCTCCCACTCCCGCCGAACTCATCAGCCACCCCAGCGTCCGCGCGTTCCCCTTCAATATGTCCTGCGCGTAAATCGGCATGAACACGGCGTACTGCAATCCAAACAAACTCAGCGTGCTGAGAAGCAGCAACGCCGACCGCACCGGCACATCGCTCATCGCAAACCGGAAGCCTTGTACGAAACTCTTCAGCGGCGAATCGGTACTTGGTTTGATCTCTCTCGGCGCGATTCGCATCATCAGCAGCGCCACGATCACCGCCACAAAACTCAATCCATTCAGAAAGAAGCACCACCCCGCTCCCACCAGTGCAATCGCAAAACCCGCGATCGCCGGCCCCACCGCCCTTGCTCCATTGAAAATCGAAGAATTCAGCGCAATCGCGTTTGGCAGATCCTCTTTCCCCACCATCTGCACAAAAAAAGCCTGCCGGATCGGCACGTCAAACGCGTTCACGATCCCCACCAGGAACGCGATGACAATTAATTCCCATTTGTTGATCAAATTTGTCAGCGTCAATCCTGCTAGCACAAACGCCAGAATCATGGAAATTGTCTGCGTGACAATCACGCCGTGATGCCGGTCGTAGCGATCCCCCACATATCCGCCGAGCGAGGAAAGAAACAACATCGGCACCTGGCTCGCAAAACCAAACACCCCCAGCAGCGCCGCGGAATGCGTCAGCTGATAGACCAGCCAAAGCTGCGCCATGTTCTGCATCCACGTCCCGATTAGCGATATAAGTTGTCCTGCGATGAAAAGCTGGAAATTGCGGTGCTGCATGGCGCGGAAGCGCGTGGGTACGGCCAGGTTGACCGCTGTGCGGTCACTCTTCAAAGGTTTTTCCTCCACTCCTTTGGATGCCCGCTACATCAAGCTAGTCACGATGCCGTGAGAGGAGAGGAGTTGTCAATGCAGTCTAAGGCAGGAAACAAACCAGATTGTCTCTCGGAAAAACGTGGCGCTATTCGCTCGGCGGGTCCGGCGCGCCCACATGCAGGTGGCTCAAATCGCGCAGCATGGCCTTATCTTCTTCGCTCATGCCCCGCGTGAAATTCGGGTCATTCAAATGCTGGTTGCGCGCAGACTCCGGCATATTCTGCAATACACCCAGACGCTGTTCAATCGCCCTTCGCCTGCCATCCGGGAGTTGCTTCCATTTCGGCGCCAAATCATTCCGCACGTGATCCTTCTGTTCCGGCGTCAACCTGCCAAATATTTCCTCGCGCTTTTTAATCTCTTGCCTGTCTGCCGGAGCGAGATTCTTTTGCCTGTTGTAGCTCTCGACGATCTTCCTCTGTTCCTGCGGACTCAGTTGGTTAAATCTCTTCTGTGGTGGTGGCGTGTACGCCGATGGAGGCCGGTTCGGATTTACGTTTGGCTGCGCCATCATGTCACCCCGGTTTGGCTTCGAGCTGGGGGGACGATTCGCACCAGAGTTTTGCCGCTCGTTTTGCGGCCTCCGCGCTTCCTGCTGCTGTTGTCGGCGCTCCTGCCTTTGTTCTTGTCTCTGCTGCCTCGGCGGCTGCTGTCGGGGCGGCTGGCCCTGCTGCCTGGGCGGCTTATTATCCTGCCGGTTCTGCGCCCAATTCGCGCGCGGTCCCTGCGCGAAAGCCGGCACAGTCAGCGCCATGCTCACTCCCAGCGCCAGCAACCATCCCGCGAATTGGTGTCTCAGTCTCATTTCTCGTTACATCTGTTGATTCTGATTCGTATCACTCGCGTCGTCGTTCTGCACCGGCTGCGGCAACTCGCTCAACGGCGCAAAATCGGAAATCACATCATAATTTTCCAAAACTTGCATATTCTGATTGATCTTGTCGATGTCTGCCGCGCTCAACGAACTGTCAGGTCCTCTCGACCCGATCCACACCATCGCCAGTACCAGCATCGAAGCCGCAAATGCCACTCTCGGCGATGGCGCGAACCACGCCCACCAGCTCTGCTTCGCCGGCTCCGCCGCCACGCGCGCCTGCATGCGAATATCAAACGCCGCCGACGGCTCGATCATCGGCAACTCGTCCAGCAGCACATTCACCGCGCGAAATTCGTTCACCCGCACACGGCACGCATCGCACGTCGAGAGATGCTTCTCCATCTCCAGCCGTTCGCCTTCCTTCAAGCGCCCGTCCACGTATCCCATAATCTTGTTTTCCATCCGACCACAACTCATAGCGTCCTTCCCCTCTGGCCCACTCTTACTGCTTCCCATGCGCGGCCACGAGGGGGGCTAGTTCCACTCGCAGCGTTTCGTAAGCCCGGAACAGCAGCGATTTCAGCGCGCTCTCCGAGCATTCCAAAATCCTCGAAATCTCTCCGTAATCCAGCTCCTGATATTTGTGCAGCAGCACCGCCGCCCGCTGCTTCTCCGGCAACTTGTCGATCGCATGCCGGATCATTTTCTTCCGCGTCTCCTCGATCAGGTGCTGCTCGATGTTCGGATGCTTCTCGGCAACATCAATCGTCTTCTCGTCGCCGTCCTCGTCACCAATCGTCACTGGCGCATCCAGTGAGATTTCCATCCGCTGGTGCCGGTTGTCCCGCAGGGAATTCAGGGCCAGATTTGTCGCGATCCGGAACAGCCACGTGGTGAACTTCGCGCTCGGCACGTACTCTTCCCGCGCGCGATACACTCGGATGAAAACTTCCTGCGCCAGATCTTCCGCTTGCTCCCGGTTCCGTACCATCCGGTAAAGAAAATTGATCAGCGGACTCCTGTAGCGATGCAGCAAAAGCGTGAACGACTGTTCGTCGCCCGCCTTCACGTCCAGCATCAGTTGGACGTCCGACCTGGCCATAGCCGCCACACTGTATCAAACCCAGCTTGTCTCAGAAAGTTGCAACTGCGGGAGGAAGCGATACTTGCAATAAGTCCTGTACACGCAGGGCTTTAGCGCTGCTCTCGGTTGGCCTCGTGAAGCCCCAGAAAATCGCCTTAAACGTGAAATAAGTGCTTCATAATCAACAAGCTAGCCACTCCCACAAACACCAGCAACGCCATACGCCAATTCGGCTCCCGGTTCACCTCCGGCAACAGGTCCGTAGCCGCGACATATAGCGTGACCCCTCCCGAAAGCGGCAGCGCGTACTTCAACTGTCCCTCCAGGGAACTCGTCAGCACCACTCCCGCCACCGTCGCTGCTCCCAATAACCCCGCCGCCAGAATGGCGTTGCGCTTCCCTTGCCCGCTCGCCAGCACCACCGACGCCACCGTAAACCCCTCCGGCAGCTTGTGCAGAAACACCGCAAAAAACATCACCGCTCCCAACCAGGTTGAAACCAGAAACCCCGCCGCAATCGCTACACCATCAAAAAACGTATGAATCGTCAACCCCACCAGCACGCTGGTCCGAGCGTGATGATGGCTCATCTCCTCGGTGTGCGTCTCTTCTCCAAAATGAAAATGCGGCGCCAAAGTGTGCTCAAACAGGTGCACGAGAAAATATCCGATCAGCACAAATAGCAGCGCCGTTTCTCCAGAAAGCCGCACCGACTCTGGAATCACCTCGACAAACGCCACCGCCAGCATGTACCCCGCACCCAGCGCCAAAAAATATTGTAAAAATTTCCGCGGCCACTCCCGGTGAACAACAAAATATCCTCCCAACAAATTCCCCGCCGCGGCCACCAGCCCCAGCCCTCCCGCTAACGCTGTCCGAAATGCCAGATCATGTCCCATTTTGGAGTGCGGCGGCTAGCCGCCGCTTTTCTGCCTCTTCCGCGTCTTACCTCAGAGGTCTCTTCTCTGCGAAATCTCCGCGTACTCTGCGTCTCTGCGTTATCTTCTCTTTCTCTCCTCTCTGAAAAACTAACAACATGTTTTCATCCGCTGTGCCTAAACAAAATCACATCGCCTTCTTGCACAATGTACTCCTTCCCCTCTAACTTCACCTGCGCCTTCTCTCTTGCCGCCGCCAAACTCCCCGCCGCCAGCAAATCATTCCATCGCACCACTTCCGCCCGAATAAATCCCTTCTCAATGTCGCTATGAATCGTGCCAGCCGCCTTCACCGCTGTCGCTCCCTTTCGAATCGTCCACGCTCGCACTTCCGGCTCCCCCGCCGTAAAAAACTGAATCAATCCCAGCAAGTCATACGTCGCGCGAATCAACCGGTTCAGCCCCGGCTCCTTCAATCCATACGATGCCAAGAGCTCCGCTGCCTCTTTCTCATCCATCTCCGAAAGTTCCGCCTCCAGCCGCCCGCAAATCGCCACTACTGCCGCATTTGGCCGCCCCTGCAACGAACTCAATTTGTGCCGCTCCACCGCCGTTTCCAGCTTGTCTGCCTCGTCGTCCCCCAGGTTCAGCACGTACAAAACCGGCCGCGCCGACAAAAACAAAAACCCTCCAATCGACTTTCTCTCCTCCGGCGTCAACTCCAGCTCCCGCAGCGCCTTCTCCGCCTCGACATGCGCCTTGCATTTTTCCAGCGCACTCTTTTCAATCTCCAGAATCGGATCACGCTTCTTCTTCAAATCCTTATCCACGCGCTCCAGCCGCCGCGTAATCTGATCGTGGTCCGATAGCATCAGCTCCAAATCCAGATTCGTCGCATCCCTCAATGGATCGATGCTCCCCTCCGAATGCGGCACAGAAGGATCCTCAAACACGCGAATCACATGCGCTATCACGTCCACTTCGCGCAGTTGCGCCAGCGCGTCCCGCATGCGCTCCTTCTGCATCCCGCCCAAATCCACGTAGTTCACCGTTGCGTACGTAATCTTCTTCGGGTTATACAGCTTCGCTAGCTCCACCAGTCGCGGCTCCGGCACTTTCGCCACACCCACGTGTGTCGCCGACGCCCCGCCCTTTCCCTCCACGTGGGCCTTCGTCAATATCCGAAACAGCGTCGTCTTCCCAACCTGTGGTAGTCCAATGATTCCTGTCTGCACTCGAACCCTTTCAATGTGCTAATTTCCGCCCGCACAAACCCATCATCCTAGCACACCCCCTTACGTCCAATCTCGAAAGCCGCCCCCGAAAGCCGAAAGCGCCTCGCCATTGACGTCTGCATCCCCGAGTGTTAGGGTTACTCCTGGTGAGGCTCCCCCTCAAGCCTTTATCTGCGGCTACGCACTTCTCAGGTATCGACCAGAGCCTCCTTTCAGGTATTTAGAGGAGGCATCCTGATGCTTGGCTCAGCGCCCGCAACCAAGGTTCGTCCGCTTTGCTACGAGCACCATTCCAAGATGACACTCCGCAAGCTTGTCTCAAGCGAAGGTGGGATGGCTTTTGCCTGTCGAGAACCTGATTGTGTCGTCCATTACAGCGGATCGGAAGGCTATTTCCTAAGCGCGCAAGACCAACTCTTGATCGTGCAGGGCCCGATTCCTCCCCATCAGTATTGTTCCAGTGACGGTTTTCCGATGTATTTGCTCGAAGTGCAACCGAAGCATCCCAGCTTTCGCCTCTGGAGATGCCCAAAGTGCGGCATGAGTCGTGCCGCTGGCTCACTCACCTGATCCTCTGAGTCCCGCGCTCCGGCACGTTCACCACGCCCAGCCTGCACTTTGCGTCAACTCTCTCAATCCGCTGCCAAATTTCAGATTCTTCTAAACCGAATGAAGCGCCCCCACGTCATAATGGGAGACATGCACGAAGGACACGATTCCTGATTCATGCTGCCAATGGGCATCACAGTTTTGGATCTCTCAGCCTACCTCGGCCTCGTCGCTGTCGGCGCCATCACCCTGAACATATTGATGGGATTACTCATGGCCTTCCGCTACAGCCCTCACCGCTCCTGGCCGCATCGCCGATTCAATTATTTCCGGCTACACAACTGGACCGGGTACATTGCCCTCACCGTTTCAATCCTTCATCCGGCGATTCTGCTCTTTAACAAAACTCCGCACTTCCGCATCCTCGACCTCCTCTACCCCGTTCATTCGTCCGCCCAGTCCCTCGACAACACCATCGGCGCCATCGCCCTTTATCTGCTCGCGTTCGTCGTTCTCACTTCCTACGTGCGCATCCGTCTCGGCCGCCATCTTTGGAAGTCCTTCCACCTCTTTATCTATTTCGCCGCTGCCGCACTCTTCTGGCACAGCCTATTCACCGATCCCGCCCTGAAAAATGCCCCTGTAGATTGGTCCGACGGCGGCAAACTCTTCATTGAATCCTGCCTATTCCTGATCGCCGTCACTAGCCTGCTCCGCTTACGCCACGCCCGCAAAAAAGCCCTCCACTCCCGCCAATCCGTCCAGCAGACAGTCCCTTCTCCATGACCCTCAGAAAAGCGTTGCCTCCGGGATTGATCTTGTTAACCTATCTCCCCGTTTCCGGAATGGAGCCCGCGTGACCGAATTATCCGTCATCCCCTCGTTTGACCTGGCCGAAGCCACCAAGCACCTCGCAGAACGCGATGATTGCCTGAAGCGCCTGATCGCAGAAACCATCCCCTTCCAAATGGACCAGGATCCCCTCCAATCCCCCTACGAAGCCCTCCTCGAAGCCATCGCCTACCAATCCATCTCCGGTAAAGCCGCCGCCACCATTTACGGCCGCATCAAGGCCCTCAGCTCCACCGGCCGCGCTCCCACCCCGCGAGAAATGCTCAGTCTTCGCAAATCCGTCCTCCGGAAAGCCGGTCTCTCCGGCGCAAAAGTCCTCGCCATGAAGGACCTCGCTCAAAAAACCATCAACGGCATCGTCCCCACCCTCGAACAAGCCAACAAGCTCTCCGACGAAGAACTCGTCGAGCGCCTCGTCTCCGTCCGCGGCATCGGTGCCTGGACCGTCGAAATGTTCCTGATCTTCCGCCTCGGCCGCCCTGACGTTCTCCCCATCCACGATCTAGGCGTCAAAAAGGGCTGGTCGGTCGCCTACGGCAAAAAACACATGCCCAAACCCAAACAACTCCTTGCCTTCGGTGAACGCTGGCGCCCTTACCGCACCGTCGCCAGTTGGTATTTGTGGCGTGCCTTCGAGCGCGCCGGCTACGCCGCCACTAACAAAATCCGCCCCCCCAAAGTCCGCAAGCCCAAGCCCACCAAGCCTAAACGCCCCGCCCGCAAGAAACTGTAGTGGCCGGGCGGAATTTATCCCGACCGGGTCGGGAGACCGGCTCTTTGTCTCCCGATACTTTTCGTCATTTGTTGCAGCCGAAACCCGGTGGGAACCATCTTTTTCCTTGACTGCCCTTATCAATCCGAGTAATATACGGTCTAGGTATTTATCCGTCTTGGAGTGCGGGAGCTCTGCTCCCGCTTTTTCATTGCGGCCGATCCCGTCATCACTAGTCAGGTCTAAGCTTTTCCGCGCGACGAATCGGCAGAGATCTTTGGATAACTGCACAATTTTGGTGCAATATGAGTCTCTTTAGAATCAACACTTCCAAAAGTGTATCAAAACAAAGGACTTTAACGTTTAGAATGAACACTTAATGAAAAACAGGCGGGAGGGTGGGAGGGTATCCTCAGCTTGCGGGCCAAAAATTCAGCCAACTGCTCCTAACTCTTTCACCATCAAATACATAGCCGCCAATCCTGCGAGCAGCACACCACTCTCCAGCGAGACCGAAATCCGGTGCAATTTACCAAACTCCGCCAGCAACGGACTATCCGCCGCCGTCGCCTGGATCGACCCCATCTGCACCCGCAGCGCCGCCATCTTCGGGCTAACCGCATGCTGCGACACGACGGTGAGCAGGATCATTAACACAACACAAAGCGCCCCAGGCATTGCCAAACTCGCAAACGTCCGCGTCCTCGCCAGCCGCGACAGGAGGACCGCAATCCCGCACACGACTCCAATCATGTGCATCCACCAAAGCCCATACCCAACTATCGCCCCAGCTTGGTCCCGGCTCGCCAAGATCCGAAACGCCCCCGGCGCCACCACAAAGCTCAAAAACACATCGCTCCCTAGCCACAAGCTCAAACTTAGAAACTCGATGGTGCGCCAAAAATCTTGCATGCCGCCACTATACAAGAACACTCCGATTGAACCAAAATAACGCCATGTCGAAATGCAAATCGCTTCTGCTTTTCTGCGGCCTCCTATTTTTCGGTGTGGCCTCCGCTCATACCCAGCAAGTGCCCTCGACGATTTTCACCGATCCCGCCCCAGACAAAGAGTTCCCCGCAGACGTCGCAGCCCCCGACGTTATGAGCCACGGCGCGCGCCTGAACGCAGTCCTCTACATCGCCTCTGGTCACGAACCCCACGCCGTAGTCATACTGGTGCCAGGTTTTCCCGGCAACGAAAAGAACCTGGACTTGGCGTATTCCCTTCGCCGCGCAGGTTGGAACGTCTTGCTGGCCCATTTCCGCGGGTCTTGGGGCAGTGAGGGAACTTTCTCTTTCTCCAACGCCATCCAGGACATGCAAGCTGCAATTCTGTTCTTACGCGACGCGGAAAATGTGAAGAAATACCGAATTGATCCGAAAAAGATTGTGCTGATCGGGCACAGCATGGGTGGATTCATGGCCGCTTGCGCCGCCGCGGGCGATCCGGAAGTCGCGGGCCTAGTGATGATCCTACAACAAGGACATGAAGGCAGCGCTGCAAAAAGCAGGAAATACCCGAGTAACGGAGACTTATGTGGAAACCGACCACTCCTTCTCCGGCCACCGCATCGCCCTACAGGTCGCTGTGCTGGAATGGCTGCAAACTGCGCTTGCGCCCTCTGCTAAATAGCAAGTTCAGCACAAAAGTCGCGCGACGGATGCACGCATCCGAGCGATAGTGGGAGAATGGGAAGGAATGGTGGGCGACAAAGGACTTGAACCTTTGACCTCTCCCGTGTGAGGGGAGCGCTCTAACCAACTGAGCTAGTCGCCCATTGCAGATACCCGCGACAGCCGCACCGCCATCTATTTGTAACAGGAAGGACCCGGGTTTTCAACACATGCCGACTGCCACCTCTCAAGTCGTCTCCCAGCTCCAGCGCTCCATCGCGCGGGCCATCTACGGCAAGGAAGAGGCCATCCAGCTCTCGCTCATCACCCTTCTCGCGCGCGGCCACCTGCTCATCGAAGACGTACCCGGCGTCGGCAAAACTACTCTCG
>WNFA01008094.1_pt1 | contig 14562 bp, 12 predicted proteins | sample 5400481 | NCBI WGS metagenome assembly WNFA01 (sample SAMN13153340, study PRJNA577476) | soil metagenome | isolation source: 120 cm saprolite under Douglas fir tree site 2 hole 1 replicate 2 | place: USA:California | collected 2015-04-18 | reverse complement strand
TCGTGCTGAAATCCGGCGGTCATCCGATGACCGTGGCAGAAGTCGACGACGACGACATCGCGTGCCTGTGGATGGGCACAGAAGGCGAACTGTTTCGTGAAACGCTTTCATTAGCCGTGCTTGAGGCGGCCGAAATCGAGGACGACGACGAAGAGGAAGATGACGAGGAAGAGGAAGAATAGGACGGGGAAGAGGAGCCCAGGAAAAGCGCGGGCGGCGTGACTTCGCCTGCGATGCCGCCGAACCCCTTTTGGACCCGGCGGCATCGTATTCCCGGAAATCGTAATCCCCGAAATCGTATTCCCGGATTTTCTCTACCAGAGATGCCGCACCGCTGCGGAAATCATGACCACGCCGCCCACCATGACAGCGACATCGAGGATCGCGGTGTGAATATGGACCGGCATGCGCTCGACAAAGACTTTTGCGAGAAACGCGCCGGGCAGCGCGATCGCGCCGATCAGAACGGCAAAGGCGAGCACTTGCGCGGTGACGACGCCGCTCAGTCCGAATACCGAAATCTTGATCATGCTTGTCGTGACCGAGATCACCGCGTCGGTGGCGATCACGGCCGCGCCTTCGAGGCCCGCCGCCATCAGCAGCGAGAGCAGGATCACGCCCGAGCCCGAAGTGCCGCCGACCAGGACGCCGTAGCCCACCGCCCCGGCGGCGAGCCCGGTGTCGCCGATTTTGACATCGCGGCGCTTGAGCGAACGGCGCAGCGGCACGCTCGATATCAGCATGGCGCCGATCACCAGCGCCGCGCCGGCGTTGCTGAGCCGGGTATATCCGTAAGCGCCGAGCGCGGTCGTCAACGCAGCCGCCGCGACCACGATTCCCGCGCGCCGGAGATCGGCATGACGGAGATAGGCGGCGAAACGGCTGCTGTTGGTGAAGATCGCGGAGATCGCGATGATCGGCACCACCGGTTCGGCGCCGACCAGCGGCACCAGCACCAGCGGCATCAGCGCACCGGTGCCGTAACCCGCCAGCCCGCCGACGACAGAGGCAAACAGCGCGACGCTCGTCACCAGCAGCAGTTGAGCTATCGAGATATCGGAAAAACCGGAAAGGATGTTCACGGCCGATGGTCGCGGGTGAAACGGATGACGGTTTGGTCGGCGATGGCTTTTAGCGCAGGTCCATCCTGAGGGAAATCCGCCGCCAGCCACGCGTCTTCGGCCAGCGCGAGCACCCGCCCGAGCGCCGGACCTTCGGTGATCCCGCGCGCAACGAAATCGGCCGCCTTCAGCGGAAATTTCGGCGCACTCCAGCGCTCCGGCAAGGTTGCGAGTTCGCGCCAATGCGCGGAATTAGCGCCCGCTCCCGCCCGCGCCCACGCCAGCATCAGCCGGTCGCGGTAGCGGTCCTTGCCGAGCCGATAGAGCCGTCGCCTGGCGATCGCCTCGTCCATGCCGCCGAGCCGCCACCAGCGATGCCCCAGGGAATCGAGCGCCTTTGTTTCGGCATTGGAGAGCCGCAAGCGCGTTGCAACCCGCCTGGCGTCCTCGGTGACGGCGACCGCGAGCGCGCCGAGGCGACGAACCGCGTCGGGCTTCAGTCCAAGCAGGCGCTCCGCCGAGATCATGGCAGCGAACGGCCCGGTGTAGCCAATGCCGCCGAAAATCGGCAGCAGCAACCCGCCATCCGCCATCGCTGCGACCGCGCCGGCAGCGCCATCGGCGATCACCAGCTTCAGCATTTCCATCCGCACGCGTTCTGCGGAAAGGGTCGCAAGGCCGGCGCGCGCGCGAATGCAGGCGAGGTACCCATTGCGATCGGGCTCGCCCGCGCCGTAGGCGGCGTGCATGCGGAAAAACCTGAGGATGCGCAGATAGTCTTCGGCGATCCGCTGATCGGGGTCGCCGATGAAGCGCACCCGTTTGGCCAGGATATCATCGAGCCCGCCGACGTGATCGTGCACGACACCGGCGGCATCAACCGACAGCCCGTTGATGGTGAAGTCGCGCCGCTCGGCGTCGCGGACCCAGTCGCGGCCGAATGCGACCTTGGCCTTGCGGCCGAACGTCTCGGTATCCTCGCGCAGGGTGGTGACCTCGAACGGCTGCGCATCGACGACCAGCGTCACGGTGCCGTGTTCGATGCCGGTCGGGACGCTCTTGATGCCGGCCGCCCGGGCGCGGCGGATCACTTCATCGGGCAAGGCGGTGGTCGCGATATCGATATCGCCGGCAGGAATCTGCAATAGCGCATTGCGGACCGCGCCGCCGACCACGCGCGCTTCCTCGCCATTGCCGTTCAGCAATCCGAGCACGCGGGCGGTTGGGCCGGATTTGAGCCAGGGCGCGTCGTCGAGCACGCGCGCATTGCTCATTTTTCAACTCCGGGAACGAACTTGCCGTTCTCGATATGCGCGGGAATGTAAGTCGAATTCGGCGGCGCGCCGGAGAAATGCGCCAGCAAGATAAAACTGATCACCACCAGGACCAGCGCACCGAGCACCAGTCTGCCAATGATATGTATCGGCCATGACGACTGCACCAGAAGTCCGGAGCGCGTCGCGATCAAAAACAGCGCATACACCGCGAACGGGATCAGGAAAATTCCGATTTCGGTGAAGGCCGGACGGATCATGGCAGGCAGATCCGCTCATACAGCACACGCAGAATCCCCGCGGTTGCGCCCCAGATATAACGCTCCTCGAACGGCATGGCGTAGTAGGAGCGCTCCATGCCGCGGAATTCCTTGCTGTGCACCTGATGATTCGCAGAATTCATCAGGAACGCCAGCGGTACCTCGAACGCATCGTCCACTTCGGCTTCGTTGATGCGCAGCCTGAAGCCCGGCTTCACCCGCGCGACCGTCGGCAGGATGCGAAATCCGAACCCGGTTGCGTACAGATCGAGATAGCCGATCGGATCGATGAATTCCCGCGCAAGGCCGATTTCCTCCTCGGCCTCGCGTAACGCCGCGTCGAGCGGCGAAGCGTCGGTCGCGTCGATCTTGCCGCCGGGGAACGAGATCTGGCCGGCGTGATCGTTGAGATGCGCCGCGCGCTGCGTCAACAGCACGGTCGGTTGCGTATGCGCCACCACCGGGATCAACACCGCCGCGGGACGGATCGGCTGTTCGCGGGCGACGATCTGCAGCATGCGATCGGTGCCCTGATCGCCGCTCGGCGGCACCACGCTGGCGTCGGTCAATCCCGCGGGGATGTCGAAGCGCAGCCGCGCGCGGGCCCGATCGAAAAACTCCGCCGAGCCGATCGCAGCGGGGTCCATCCTCAGCACCGGCTCGTTCAAAGCGCGCCCCTCACCTGCTCCGCATCCGCCATCGAAAAGAATTCGCCGGCCGAATAGATCCCGAACATCGGACGACCATCGACCACCCGCTCCTCGCCCATGTCAACCAGATCGTAGTAAAGCACCCGCGTCACCTTGGCCCACAGGTCGGCGCGGACATGAAGATAGGGCGTGAGGCCGCCGTCGGCCGCGGCCTCGAAGCGCAGCCGGTGGGCGGAATCGCAAGGCACCCAATCGTCGACATTGGTGCGGAAGCGCAGCACTCGGCCCCGACGATCGGTTTCCTTGAGCATCTCGACGGCGAGAAACGGCGCATCGTCGACGCGGATGCCGACCTTCTCCACCGGTGTCACGAGAAAGTGCTTGCCGTCCTCGCGCTTGAGGATTGTCGAGAACAGCCGGACCAAAGCCGGCCGCCCGATTGGCGTCCCCAAATAAAACCACGTACCATTGCTGGCGATTCGCATGTCGAGATCGCCGCAGAACGGCGGGTTCCACAAATGCACGGGGGGCAGCCCCTTTGCGGGGCTGGCGTTTGCAACGTCTCTGACGGCAGCAGTCAGTCCTTCGAGGCCTTGATGGGTGGTCTGCCCTTGCTTCGCCATGGTTTGCCCTGAGTTTGATGGCCTCGTTTTGGCACGATTGGTGCAAGACTTCTGCAAGTCATCCGGTGAGTGTCTCGGCGAGTTCCCGGAACCGATCCTAAGGTAAAGTCGCCACATCGTGATGCAGTTCATACCCCGAAATGCCGATAATGTGGGGATAGTTTAATTCAACGAATACATGGCCTTCGCATAGGTTGTGCAAGGGGTTCATGACATCGCGTCGCGAGGACGTGATCGTCCGTTCGGCCGAGCAGGTCGCCGGCCAGATCCGCGCCGCGAAAGATGCGATTTCCACAGTTATCTTCGGTCAGGACCGGGTGATTGAAAATACCCTGGTAACGATTCTGTCGGGCGGTCACGCGCTTCTGATCGGCGTGCCCGGCCTCGCCAAGACCAAGCTGGTCGAAACCTTAGGCATTACCCTCGGGCTCGATGCCAAGCGCATCCAGTTCACGCCGGACCTGATGCCCTCGGATATTCTGGGTGCGGAGGTGCTGGACGAGAGCACTTCCGGCAAGCGGTCGTTCCGTTTCATTTCCGGACCGGTGTTCGCACAGCTTTTGATGGCCGACGAAATCAACAGGGCCAGCCCGCGCACCCAGTCCGCGCTGCTGCAGGCGATGCAGGAGCAGCACATCACGGTGGCCGGCGCACGCCACGATCTGCCAAAACCGTTTCATGTGCTCGCGACCCAAAACCCGCTGGAACAGGAAGGCACCTACCCGTTGCCGGAGGCGCAGCTCGATCGCTTTCTGATGGAGATCGACGTCGACTATCCCGACCGCGACGCCGAGCGCCGCATCCTGTTCGAAACCACCGGCGCCGACGAGACGCTCGCCAAGGCCGCCATGAACGCCGACATTCTCATCACCGCGCAACGCCTGGTGCGGCGGCTGCCGGTCGGCGACTCCGTCGTCGAAGCGATCCTGACCCTGGTGCGCTCCGCGCGTCCGGGTGAAGAAGGCGGCGAGGCCGGCAAGCTGATCGCCTGGGGACCGGGTCCGCGCGCCAGCCAGTCGCTGATGCTCGCGGTTCGCGCACGGGCCTTGCTCGACGGCCGTCTGGCGCCCTCGATCGACGACGTGCTCGATCTGGCCGAACCGGTGCTCAAGCACCGCATGGCGCTGACATTTTCCGCCCGCGCCGAGGGCCGCACGATTCCGGACGTGATCCGGCAATTGAAGACGCGGATTGGTTGATGGCCGCGGAGACCAGGCACGCAACCCAGGAGATCACAGCAATCCGACGCGCCGATGGCGAAAGCCGAACGCTCGCCGCATCGCTGCCGCGTCTTGTGCTTGAAGCTCGCCGCATCGCCGCCAACGTCATTCATGGCCTGCACGGACGGCGGCGCGCCGGTGCCGGAGAAAGCTTCTGGCAATACCGCCGCTTCGTTTCCGGCGAGCCGTCGCAGAGCGTCGACTGGCGGCGTTCGGCGCGCGACGATCATCTCTATGTCCGCGAGCAGGAATGGGAGGCCGCGCACACCGTGTGGCTGTGGCCGGACCGCTCGCCGTCGATGGCGTTCGCATCCAAGCAGGCGCGCGACAGCAAGCTGGAGCGCGGATTGATCGTGACGTTCGCGCTGGCCGAGCTCTTGGTCGCGGGCGGCGAGCGCGTCGGCATCCCCGGCCTGCTGAGCCCGACCGCGAGCCGCAGCGTGATCGACAAGATGGCGCAGGCGATGCTGCACGACGATGCCGCCCGCCTCAGCCTGCCGCCGTCGTTTGTGCCGTCGGCGCTGGCCGAAACCGTGGTGCTGTCGGATTTCTGGTCGCCGATCTCCGAGATCAGAACCATGCTGGCGGGGCTATCGGCCTCCGGCGCGCATGGCACGCTGGTCCAGATCGTCGATCCGGCAGAAGAGAGTTTCCCCTATTCCGGCCGGATCGAGTTCGTCGAGCCCGAAGGCGGCGGTGTGATCACCGCGGGCCGGGCGGAAAAATGGGCCGGCGACTACGTCGCGCGCGTCGCACTTCACCGTGACGAGATCCGCAGCGAGACCAACAAGCTCGACTGGCTGTTCTCGACCCACACCACCAGCCGCTCGGCCGCCGAACTGCTGCTGTTCCTGCATTCGGGCATGATGGTGGCCAAGGGAAGCGTGCGCACCGCGACCGTCAAAGCGGGGCGAAGCGCATGATCGCGGGGCTGCCTCTTTCTTTCGCGGAACCGTTTCTGCTGCTGGGCCTGTTGAGCCTGCCCTTGCTGTGGTGGCTGCTGCGGGTGATGCCGCCGCGGCCGCGGCGCATCGAGTTCCCGCCGACGCGACTGTTGTTCGACATCGCGCCGAAGGAAGAAACGCCATCGCGCACGCCATGGTGGCTGACGGCGCTGCGCCTGCTGGCCGCGGCGCTGGTGATCCTGGCCGCGGCGGGTCCGATCTGGAATCCGCAAACCGGTCTTGCCGGCAATAGCGCGCCGCTTGTCATTCTGCTCGACGACGGCTGGAGCGCGGCCTCGAGCTGGGATGCGCGAATCAAGGCCGCGGACGAATTGATTGCGAATGCCGACAGCGACCGCCGCGGCGTGGCTCTGGTTCCGCTGTCCGAGCCCGCCCGCGACATCACCCTGATGCCGGGGGGCACCGCGCGGGTGGCGTTGCGCCAGCTCGTGCCGAAACCTTACTCGATCGAGCGGGTCGAAACCCTGCCTGCGATCGAGCGTTTCCTGAAAACCACGGGGAATTGCGAGATCGCCTGGCTGTCGGATGGCGTCGATACCGGACGAGGACCGGAGTTTCTCGAAGGCTTGAGCAAGACGATCGGAGATCGCGCGTTGACGGTTTTTGCAGGCGGCACCCCTTCCCCACTCGCTTTGGTCGCAGCCGAAAACGCCGCGGCGAAGATGACCGTGAAGGTGCTGCGCGCCGATAGCGGCAATGCCGCGGGCGTGGTGCGCGCGATCGACCAAAAAGGCTCGCCGATCGGCGAGGCCCGCTACACTTTTTCGCCGCAGGATCGCGAGACCGAAGCCGCGTTCGATCTTCCGGTGGAGTTGCGCAACGACATCGCGCGCCTTGAAATATCGGGCGAGCGATCCGCCGGCGCGGTGCAACTGCTCGACAAACGATGGCGGCGGCGCGCCATCGGCATCGTCAGCGGGTCGACCAATGATACCGCGCAGCCGCTGTTGGCATCGACATTCTACCTCACCCGGGCGCTGGCGCCGTTTGCCGACGTTCGGCTCGGCGATCGCGGCGCGCCGCAGCAGGCGATCGCGCAATTTCTCGACCAGAAGCTGCCGATGATCGTGCTCGCCGATGTCGGCACGCTGTCGCCTGAAATTCGCGAGCGCATCGGCGCGTGGGTGGAGCAAGGCGGCGTATTGGTGCGTTTTGCCGGCCCGCGCCTGGCGCAGGCGGATGACGACCTCGTGCCCGTAAAACTGCGCCGCGGCGGACGCAGCCTCGGCGGCAGCCTGACTTGGGAAAAGCCGCAACACCTCGCCTCGTTCGCGGCCGATGGACCGTTCGCCGGTCTTGCCGTGCCCAAGGACATCACCGTCAACCGGCAGGTCCTCGCCGAGCCGGACGCGGTGCTGGCGACGAAAAGCTGGGCCTCGCTGGAAGATGGCACGCCGCTGGTGACCGGCGAACATCGCGGCAAGGGCCTGGTGAGCCTGTTCCATGTCAGCGCCGATATGCGCTGGTCCGATCTGCCGATGTCGGGCAGCTTCGTCGAGATGCTGCGGCGGATCGTCGACGCCTCCGGCTATACGTCCAATCCGGGCCCGGGCGTCGCCGGCGAAGCCAAGGTCGAAACGGTCGCGCCGCTGCGAACGCTGGATGGATTCGGCGCCTTCGGACCGCCGCCCTCGACCGCGAAGCCGCTGCCCGCCGACTTCCGCGATCGGGCGGCGATCGACCATCCGCCCGGCTTCTATGGTCCGGCCGATGGCCCGCTCGCGGTCAATGCGCTGGCGGCGGCGGATCGCATCGCGCCACTCGACACTTCGGGCCTGCACGCGCGGCATGCCAGCTACACCAATGCCGAACCACGCGATCTCCGAGGCATCCTGCTGTCGGCGTCACTGGCGTTGTTCCTGATCGACGCGATTGTGGTCGCCATGCTGGGGGCCGGCATCGCCGCGTTGCTGCGGCGGCGTGCCGCCCCTGCAGCGCTGGTGCTCGCGCTCGCACTGTCCGCGATGCTGGCGATGCCATCGCCGTCCCGCGCCGACAATACCGACGATTTTGCGATCAAGGCGGTCTCGCAAACCCGGCTGGCCTATGTCGTCACCGGCAATGCCGACGTCGATTCCATCGTCAAGGCGGGGATGGCCGGACTGACATTGTTTCTCGCCCAGCGCACGGCATTGGAAGCCGGCGACCCCATCGGCATCGACCCCGCGCATGACGAACTTGCGTTCTTCCCGCTGATCTACTGGCCCGTCATGCCTGGTGCTGCGAAGCCGCCGCAGGACGCCATCAACCGGATCGACGCCTACATGAAGCAGGGCGGCACCGTGTTATTCGATACGCGCGATGCCATCGAGGCCCCACCGGGAGAAGGCGGCGCCTCGCAGACGCCGGGAATGCTGGCGTTGCGCGATATCCTTTCCTCGCTTGACGTTCCCGAGCTCGAACCGGTGCCGCGCGAACACGTGCTGACCAAGACGTTCTATCTGCTGCGCGATTTCCCGGGCCGGTTCACCTCGGGCCAGACCTGGGTTGAAACCTTGCCGCGTGACGACGACGACGAGGCCGCTTCACACCCGGCGCGAGGCGGAGACGGCGTCTCGCCGATCATCATCACCTCCAACGATCTTGCCGGCGCCTGGGCGATACGCCCGGACGGCCAGCCCATGCTGCCGCTGACGCCGGGCGAGCCCAAGCAGCGCGAATTCGCCTTCCGCGCCGGCGTCAACATCGTGATGTATACACTGACGGGCAACTACAAGGCCGACCAGGTGCACGCGCCGGCGCTGATCGAACGGCTCGGACAATGAGCGCCGCCGTCATCCTGAGGTGCGAGCGAAGCGAGCCTCGAAGGATGGGTTCGATTGCAAACAACATGTCCTTCGAGGCGCGCCGCAAGTGCGACGTGCACCTCCAAGACGAACGCAATGGCGTTCGCTCGGGGATGACGCCGCCAACTTTGCAGGATAAATAAATGAATTATGGCATTGCGTTTACGCCGCTGGTTCCCGCGCTGGTGCTGTGGCTGGCGGTCGCGGCGATCGTTGTGATCGCTGGGTTGCTGCTGTTGGGCCGGGCGCGCGGTGCCGCGGTGCGCGTGACGGCGCTGGCGCTGATCGTGCTGGCGCTGGCCAACCCGTCGTTTACCCGCGAGGACCGCGAGCCGTTGTCATCGGTGGCCGCGGTCGTGATCGACAAGAGCCCCAGCCAGAATTTCGGCGAGCGCACCCGCGAAACCGCGCAAGCGCAGGAGGCGCTGGTCGACAGCCTCAAAAAGATCAAGGGGCTGGAGGTGCGCGTCGTCGAAGCCGGCCAGGCCGACGGCGAAACCGATGGCACCAGATTATTCGGCGCACTGTCGTCGGCACTGTCCGACGTCCCGATCGATCGCGTCGCCGGTGCTTTCATGATCACCGACGGGCGGGTGCATGACATTCCTGCCAACGCGACGGCGCTCGGATTTCAGGCCCCGGTGCATGCCCTGATCACCGGACGCAAGGATGAACGCGACCGGCGCATCGCGATTTCCGCCGCACCTCGTTTCGGCATTGTCGGACAGACCCAGACCATCACCTACCGGCTCGACGACCAGGGCGTCAGCGGCGACCGCGCCAAAGTCGTGGTGCGCCGCGACGGCGAGGTGATCAACGAACGCACCGTGCAGAGCGGGCAGACCGTCAACATCGAGATCGACATCAAGCACGCCGGACCGAACATCGTCGAAATCGAGGCCTCTCCGCTCGACAATGAACTAACGCTGGTCAATAATCGCGCGGTGGTTGCGATCGACGGGGTGCGCGACAAATTGCGGGTGCTGCTGGTTTCGGGCGAGCCGCATTCCGGAGAGCGCACCTGGCGCAACCTGCTGAAGTCCGACGCCAGCGTCGATCTCGTGCATTTCACGATTCTGCGCCCGCCCGAAAAGCAGGACGGGACGCCGATCAACGAATTGTCCCTGATCGCGTTTCCGACCCGCGAACTGTTTCAGCAGAAGATCAATGAATTCCAGTTGATCATCTTCGATCGCTATGCGCGCCAAGGCGTGCTGCCGATCGCCTATTTCGACAACATCGCCCGCTATGTGCGCGCCGGCGGCGCGGTGCTGGTGTCGGCGGGTCCCGACTACGCCTCGACCACCAGCATCTGGCGCACGCCGCTGGATTCGGTTCTGCCGGCCGAGCCAGTTGGCGTCACCGAAAAACCGTTCTACGCGCATCTGAGCGACGCCGGCAAACGCCACCCGGTGACGCGCGGCCTGGAAGGTTCGGCGAGCGAACCGCCGCGCTGGAGCCGGTTCTTTCGCACCGTCGACACCCGCAACGCCTCTAGTCCGCCGGTCATGACCGGCGCCGACGGCAAGCCGCTATTGCTGCTGTCGCGATTTGGCGAGGGACGCGTCGCCTTGCTGCTGTCCGACCACATCTGGTTGTGGGCGCGCGGCTATGAGGGCGGTGGACCGCATCTCGACCTGCTGCGGCGAATGTCGCATTGGCTGATGAAACAGCCTGATCTCGACGAAGAAGCATTGCGTCTGCAGATCCAGGGCAAGGACCTGGTGGTGCTGCGCCAGACCATGGCGGACAGCGTCACGCCGGTGACGGTGACTTCGCCGTCAGGGGCCACGCGCGAGCTGACGCTGAGCGCGAGCGAGCCCGGGACATGGCGCTCGACCATACCGGCGAGCGAGCTCGGCCTGTGGCAGGCAACCGACGGCACGCTGAAGGCGCTGATCAATGTCGGCCCGACCAACCCGAAGGAATTTTCGGAAGTCACCTCCACCACCGAAATGCTCAAACCCCTGGCGCAGGCCACCGGCGGTGACACGCGGCGCGTCGTCGATGGCTCCAGCATCGACCTTCCGCGCATCGTGCCGGTGCGCGCGTCCGGCGTGTTCCGCGGTGACGGCTGGTTGGGCGTGAAGATGCGCGATGCCAGTGTCGTCAAAGGCGTCGGCGTGCTGCCCTTGTTCGCCGGCCTGATCGGCTTGCTGCTGCTGCTCGGCGCGTTCGCGGCCACCTGGCTGCGCGAGGGACGCTGATGGTGGCTCGCGCCGCCTGACGTTGCGTGAATCACACAGACCTTGCGAATTTTCGCACGTGCGAAGAGACCGCGGTTGACACCCTGCTGATATTCCTGATGTTATAATATAACGTCAGGGTGGCCGGGATGCTGTGGCCTCCCGACGCAAGGTGCATCGCTGCATGAAGTGGTTCCGGTCGAACATCAAGCACGGCTCGCGTCTCGCGCTGTTTGCGCTGGCCGTTCAGTTCGCGCTGTCGTTCGGGCATTTTCATGGGATCGCCGTGCAGGCCGCGCCGGCTACTCAATCCGGCCCGGTGCTATCCGACCCTCTTTACGCCAATAGCCTTGCCGCGCCCGATGCGGTCAGCGAGGCCGGTCAGCCGTCGCCGTCCGACCAGGATTCCGACCGGCAACCCGCCGACGCTTGCGCGATTTGCGCCGTTATGGCGCTCGCCAACACTCTGTTGTTTGCGACGCCGCCGCTGTTGCTGCTGCCGCAGGCGGTCGAATTCCTGTACCTGACCACCGATGCCGAGTTCGTCCATCTGAACTCCGCACGCGTCGCCTTTCAGCCCCGCGCTCCCCCCGCCTCCTGACATCGATTGATTTGTGATCCCTGAAGGGTCGCCGCGTCATGCGCGGCCGATCCCCCCAGGGTTAAATCGAGATCGGTCCGTCGCACATCGACGGCAAGCGCTTTTCGAATTCGTTGACGACGACGAATCTGGCAGCCGCTTTATCAGGATCGGGAATAATGACGCTTTCTGTAAGAACCACTCTCCTCCTCTCCAGTTCAGCGTCGCTGCTGCTTGGCCTGGGCGGCGCCGCAATGTCGCAGACCACAGCGCCCGCGGGCGGCGGCAGCACCGCGCTTCCAAAGATCGAGGTCATCGAGCCGCGGCGTGCACAGCCGCCGCGTCGTCCCCGGACGCGCGTGACCACAGGGCAACGTCGCGAAACGCCGGCCGCACCACCGCCACCCACCGAGGCGCAAGTGGTCGCAGGCAAGAATGACAAGTTTGACGAGGTTCGCCAGAATATCGTCGCGCCAATCGGCGCCACCTCGTATCAGATCAACCACCAGGCGATTGAAGCGCTGCCGCAGGGCAGCAATGCGTCGCTGGACAAGGTGCTGCTGCAGTTCCCCGGTGTAACGCAGGACTCATCCGCAAGCGGCGAATTGCATGTCCGCAACGAGCACGCCAATATTCAATATCGCATCAATGGCATCATGCTGCCCGACGGTGTCGGCGCCTTCGGGCAAATCCTCGATACCGGCATCGTCGGCAGCCTTGCCCTGCTAACCGGTGCGCTGCCGGCACAATATGGCTTGCGTACGGCAGGCGTGCTGGACATCCAGACCAAGGCCGACGCCTTCAACAACAGCGGCAGCGTCAGTGTCTATGGCGGCAGCCACGGCACGATCACCACGAGTCTCGAATATGGCGGCACGGTCGGACAGACCCAGTATTTCATGTCCGGGCGCTATTTCGGAAGCAATCTCGGAATAGAAAATCCAACGCCGGCCAATGAAGCGATCCACGACCGCACCTCGCAGGAAAAAGCATTTCTCTACCTCTCGACAGTGATCGATCCCACCAGCCGCCTGACCTTCATGAGCGGCGTATCGAATGGGACCTATCAAATTCCCAACAGGCCGGGACAGTCGCCGGCCTTCACGGCCTTTGGGGTGACCGTATCGACTACCAGCTTTCCTATTTCAACCGCTACAGCCAGTTGCACTTCATGCCTGACCCCGTCGGTGATCTGGTTTTCAACGGTGTGGCTTCGAACGTCTACCGCCAGAGCTATGTCAATGGCATTCAGGAGGATACCGCCTGGCGCGTCGGCTTCGCCCATACGCTTCGGTTCGGCTTTTCGGCGAGCGCGGAGCGCTCTTTGGTCACCAATATATCCACCGTGTTGCCAATCGATCCCGCAACCGGCAATCAAGTCGATCCCATAACCGGCAATCCGTTCGGTCCACCATTTACCGTATTCGATTCCAGCTCCAAGACTGGCTGGCTCATCGGCACGTATCTTCAGGATGAGTGGAGGATCACCAACCAGTTGACCCTGAACGCCGGATTGCGGTTCGACCAGATGTATCAATATGTCGATGCCAACCAGCTCAGCCCGCGCCTCAGCCTGACCTGGAAGCCGTACGATGGCACCACGTTCCACGCCGGATATGCGCGAAACTTCACGCCGCCGCAACAGGTGATCGCTGCCCCAACCAACCTCGCGCTTGTTACACCCCCCACCGCCCCGGCAAACACGCAAACTCCCGAGGTACCGATCAACAGTCCGGTGCTGCCGGAACGGTCCCACGTATTCGATGTCGGCGTCGTGCAGAAGATCTATCCCATACCCGGCCTCGAAGTCGGTGTCGACGGCTACTACAAGATCGCGCGCGACCTTCTCGACGACGGCCAGTTCGGCGCGGCGTATGTGCTGAACGGCTTCAATTACGACCGCGGCGAGAATATCGGCCTCGAACTCAAATCGACCTACAACAACGGCAACTTCCGCGCCTGGGGAAACGTTGCCTGGGCAAAACAGATCGCCACCAATATCGTATCGAACCAGTTTCTGTTCGCTCAGGACGAAATCAACTATATCGCCACGCACTATATCTACACCGACCACGCCCAGGTTCTGACCGCGTCGGCCGGGGCCTCCTATCTGTGGAATGGCACGCGCTTCAGCGCCTCGATGATCTACGGCAGCGGGCTTCGCTCAGGCTTTGCGAATACCGATCACCTGCCCTCCTACACCCAGGTCAACGCCGGGGTCTCTCGCGAATTTCTTTTCCCGGGATGGACCAAACCGACCACGCTGCGCTTCGACGTCGTGAACCTGTTCGACAAGATTTACGAGATCAGGGACGGATCCGGCATCGGCGTGTTCGCGCCGCAGTTCGGGCCACGACGCGGCTTCTTTGTCGGCATCTCGCAGAAGATCTGAATGCAATTCCGTCCGTTGCTGGGCCGAGACATGAACAAGTCGCTTTCACGAGCTGCCTATGGCTGGATAGTCGCGCTGGCGATTTTTTCGCCGGCATTGCCGTCGCTTGCACAGCAGCCAACGCCGCAAACTCCTGCGCTCTCGCAAACACCGCCCGCACAGGCCGCGCCGGCGTCGCAGGCTGCGGCGCTTCCCGCGGTCGTCCAACCCACCGAGGTGCCTGCGGCCGAGGCAATCGCTCCGGTCGATGGCGCCAGACCTCTGAAGACCGCCGCAGCGGGCCTTCGCGAGCTCTCGCCCTGGACGATGTTTCTCTCGGCGGACATCCTGGTCAAGGCTGTGATGATCGGCCTGGCGTTCGCCTCGTTGGTGACATGGACCATCTTCATCGCAAAGATGATCGAGCTGTCGCTGGCCCAGCGCAAACTGCGCTCGGCACTTCGCAAAATCAGTGACGCACGGTCACTTGCGGAGGCGCAATTCGCGCTCGGCGCCAAGGGCAGCGTATTGTCGGCATTGCTGTCGGCGGCGATGCGCGAGGCGCGGTTGTCGGCGGGAATTTCCA
>WNFA01005454.1_pt1 | contig 14563 bp, 8 predicted proteins | sample 5400481 | NCBI WGS metagenome assembly WNFA01 (sample SAMN13153340, study PRJNA577476) | soil metagenome | isolation source: 120 cm saprolite under Douglas fir tree site 2 hole 1 replicate 2 | place: USA:California | collected 2015-04-18 | reverse complement strand
CAGGTCGGGCCGCGGAATGCGTGAGCGCGGAGGTCAGCATCTGGGCTGTGGCTCGGGGACTTGAGCCGGTCCCACACGACGTAGGCCGTGCCAGCGGTGTGCGGATCCGCGGTGACGGACTCCTTGTCGTTGAAGAATTGGGTGAACTCGAAGACGGGGCTGGTCCCCTTGTCGGACTTGATCAGGCGGGCGTTGCCCCAACTCGCGCCACCGGTGCTCGAGGTGACGGCCGCGACGCCGGTGTCGTTGTTGCCGCTGATCGTGTTGTTGGTCGCCAGCAGGCCGACGGCGTACGCGGTCCCATCAGGCCCGATGGAGACCCAGGGATCCGAGGCTCGGTCGTACGGCGCCCCGGTGAATGGGTCCAAGATGGGATTGGGGGTGGCACACGCGCTGAAGGGTAGCTCGCTCTCGCCCCAAGTGGTCCCGCCATTTGATGAGAAGCCAGCGACCAGGCCCTGAGCTCCGCCGTTGTTCCAGCGGTCCTGCTGCCAGACACCCACAATATTAACATTGCTGGTCCCAACCGTGGCCGGGTTGACAGCGACGTAGGGTTCGATCTCGGCGTCGGGGAAATTCTTACCCGGATTACCGGGGATCGAACAGCCTGCATAGGGGTCTGCGCTGGAGACGGTGACAAGTGGTGTAGGGACGGCGTTGGCGTGTGCCAGAGCAGTACCGGCAGTGGCCAGGACGGTCAGTACAACTAGAAATACTGTTAGGGGTGCGATCACCCTGACATGCTTAAAGTGACTCACTAAATCCTCCTACTAATGAACTCTGTCCCGAAATGAACATTCATATATGCCAATTCATCAATGAAAGGCATACAGACAGCCATGTTTATTATGGAGGGAATGGGAGAATTGGGGAATAGCGACGAGGTGATGATCTGGTTAAGATTGAGTTGAGTTTTAGCGATTCAGGTAAACTTTTCTTAACTATGATTGGTCAATCTGTTACAATAGAGTGAATGACTCAGTTTCCACTCAGGAGGTAGGAAGTTATGGATCTTCGATCAGTACAAAAACCCATCAAGGAGAAATATCGAAGCGACCCGGGTACCGCACGGATAACACTTAAGGCACAAGGCAGCCAGACTGAAACCCCAATAGCATGCTCAGTCGATATCGGACGCGCACTGTATCAAGCCGAAGCCCATAGAGGGGTAGGGGGAGCAGGCACGGCCGCTTGTTCGGGAGATCTTCTTCTGGGAGCCCTTGCCGCCTGTGCACAGATCACCTGCCAGATGGTCGCGACAGCTATGGGGATACAAACGAACCGAATTGAGGTGAAGGTCGAAGGAGATCTGGATCTTCGGGGCACATTGGGCATGTCGAAGGAGGTGCCCGTTGGTTTTGAAACGATCCGCCTTCGCTTTGAGATAGATGCCGCTGAGGCAACGGCGGAGCAACTACATGGGTTACGCGAGAAGACAGAACAATATTGCGTGGTCATGCAGACGCTGACCAAACCACCGAAAATAGAGGTGAACTGGTCTAAGTAACAGCCGAGGGTATAAGCACGATCCTCTCTTCCTTTACGGATCACCCATATTGACTGCTGACACGGGAGCAACAACTTCTCGTGCGAGAGCGGACCTGAAGTGCGCTCTCGCACCAGTGAAGCACTCTGCATGGCCAAACAACGAGACGATCAGGTGCAAAAATAGACCAGAAAGGGAGAAACGTATGGAGCAACATGACGGGCAGCCATCTCCTCCTTCCGTTCCTACCTCTGTCGTTGAGAACTCCTCGGCGCAGAATGCTCCCAAGGGGAGAGTCAACGACTTCGCCTTACGTGTGCCTCTCCCTGCCCAACGGGGAGGAGACCAGGCACGCCTGCGCATCGTGGGCGAGCAACAGAAGGAGTTGCGACGTGTCCGCAATGGCGTCCTTGAAGCAACGGAGCAGGTAACGGTTCCGCACAGTCCTCCAGGTCTGCTTTGGTACTACACGAAACGTATCTTGATTGGTCCGCCTATCGCCACCGAGAGCGCCGGACGTGAACGACTGACGAAGGTGAAAGCGCTCGCGGTCCTCGCCTCTGATGCCATTTCTTCCGTGGCCTATGCAACGGAGGCCATTCTGTTTACTCTTGCAGGCGCGGGATCAGGACACCTTGGCTTAACCTTGCCGATTAGTATGGTGATTATCGCGCTGTTAGCTATCGTCGCGATCTCCTATCGTCAAACCATTCCAGCCTACCCCAATGGTGGCGGCTCGTATATTGTCGCGAAAGAAAATCTGGGGACGGTGGCCGGACTCGTGGCGGCGGCAGCGCTGCTCATTGACTACGTGCTCAATGTTGCGGTCAGTGTTGCCGCTGGTGTGCTGAATCTGGCCTCGCTCTTCCCGGTCTTGTCTCCTTATATCATTGCGCTCGACGTGGCTCTTGTGGTCCTGATTACCCTGATCAATCTGCGCGGTGTACGCGAGTCAGGATCGATTTTAGCTTTTCCCACCTACTTTTTTGTGGCGACTGCCATGTTGCTCATCATCGTAGGAAGCATCAAGGCGTTTGTGGTGGGCCATCAACCCTTGATCGGCCAGTTTGCCCCATTGCCGCAGACAGAACCATTGACGCTGTTCCTGCTGCTGCGCGCGTTTGCGACGGGCTGTTCGGCGATGACGGGGGTGGAAGCCATTTCCAATGGCATTCCCGCCTTTCAAAAGCCCGAGACGCGCAATGCTGCTACGACTCTGACGTGGATGGCGGTGATTCTGGGGGTGCTTTTCTTAGGGATTACGGTGCTGGCGATGACCTTCCATGTTGAGGCCAATGCCGCGGGTAATCCGACCGTGATTGCTCAGATTGCAATGCAGGTGTTTAACGGACCCTTGGGGTTCCTGTTTCCGGTCTTCCAAATAGCCACGCTGGGGATTCTGACGCTCTCGGCCGAAACCAGCTATTCCGACTTTCCACGCTTGACCTCCCTGTTGGCACGCGATAAGTTTCTGCCCAGCCTGTTCACGTTGCGCGGTGACCGCCTGGCGTTTACGATGGGGATTCTCGTCCTGGCCCTGCTGGCAGGTCTCTTGCTCGTCGTCTTTAAAGGCAGCACGGATGCCTTGATAAACCTGTTTGCCGTGGGCGTCTTTATGTCGTTTACGCTCTCTCAGGCTGGCATGGTGCGACACTGGTGGCGCCTGCGCGGTCCGCACTGGCAGCGGAGTATGGTGATCAACGGCCTGGGAGCATGCACCACGCTACTGGTGGCGCTCATTATCTCCTTCTCCAAGTTTCTTGATGGAGCCTGGGTGGTCGTCCTGCTCATTCCTGTGCTGGTCGTGATGTTCCTGGCGATCCAGAAACACTATACGCGCTTTGAGCGCGAGCGTACCACGAATACGCCAATACGACCTGAAGCTATTCATCATCGCGTGGTTGTGCCTATTGAGGTGTTTGATCTCGTGGCGAAGCAGAGCGTGGCGTATGCACGTTCCATTTCTGCTCATGTGACGGTCGTTCATGTTGCTATGAATGAAGAGGAGGCTGCGCAAATAGGGAAGAGTTGGGACCAATGGCAGCAGGAGAATCTGACCCAGGAGGAAGATACGCATCTGCTGATTATCGAATCACCCTATCGCACGCTGGTGCGTCCCCTGCTTGCCTACATTGACACCGTTCATGAACGCCACCCCGATGTCACGCTGAGCGTTTTGCTGCCCGACTATGTGATCGTCCACTGGTGGGAATACTTGTTGCACAATCAGACGACTTTCCGTCTGAAAGCCGCTCTGCGCTTGCGGCCCGGTATCGTCGTGATCGATATGCCAGAACACCTGGAGCACAAAAGGAAGGCTGTCTTGTGGGAAAGGGGTCAGCGTAGCGAAATCTGAAAAGCGTACAGGAAGCGAAAGGCGAAACAACCCTCCTCTTCTGACAATGTTCGTCTCTTGCAGCTCAGCCTCCCTCAGCATGGTAGGGCACTCTACGCAACAGATGGCTCCAACTACCGGCAAGTGCCCATTGGCGTCGTCATACCCACAAACGCAGAGGATGTGATCCAAACCGTCGCACTCTGCCGACGCTATCATGCCCCGCTGCTCCCACGTGGTGGGGGTACCAGCCTCGCAGGGCAAACCTGCAACACCGCCGTCGTTCTCGACATGTCCAAGTACATGCGCACCATCCTTGAAATCAACCCGGAGCAAAAGATTGCCCGCATCCAGCCCGGTCTTGTGCTTGATGCCCTGCGCACCGCAGCTGAGCACTATCACCTCACCTTCGGCCCTGACCCGGCGACGCATGCCCAATGCACCCTGGGCGGTATGATCGGCAACAACTCCTGCGGCACCCACTCCGTCATGGCAGGGATGACGAGTGAGAACATCGAAGCACTGGACATCCTCACCTACGATGGCCTGCGCATGCGCGTTGGCAAGACAAGCGAGGAGGAACTCGAACAGATCATCAGCGAAGGCGGTCGACGTGGCGACATCTACACGCAACTCAAAGCGCTACGAGACAGATACGCTGACCTGATTCGTGAGCGTTTTCCCAACATTCCTCGTCGCGTTTCCGGCTACAATCTCGACCAACTGCTACCAGAAAACGGCTTTCACGTCGCACGGGCGCTTGTTGGCAGCGAAGGCACCTGCGTCACCGTGCTGGAAGCCGCGGTGCATCTCATCTATAGCCCTCCTGCACGCACGCTCCTGGTGCTCGGATTTTCCGATGCCTACATTGCCGCCGATCACGTTCCTGAGATTATGGCCCACCAGCCGATTGCATTGGAAGGCTTCGATCTCACCCTGATTGAGAATATGCGAAAAAAGAACCTGCATCTCGCCGAGATTGCCCTCCTGCCGGAAGGAGGTGGCTGGCTGCTGGTCGAGTTTGGCAGCGATACAATGGAAGAATCCGTCTCTCGGGCCCGCAAGCTGATGGAGCAGATGCGGCACAAAGAGTACCCACCAGCTATGAAGCTCTTCGATCACCCCCAGGAGGCGGCGAAAATCTGGATGGTCCGCGAATCCGGGCTGGGTGCCACCACCAGCGTACCTGGTGAGCCCCACCATTGGGAAGGCTGGGAGGATGCGGCAGTGCCGCCCGAAAAGGTAGGCAGCTACCTGCGAGACTACTCCAGGCTGCTCAAAAAATACGACTACACCTCTGCTCTCTATGGCCACTTTGGACAGGGCTGCGTCCATAACCGCGTTGATTTCGATCTGACAAGCCGCGAGGGCATCAAAAAGTTCCGCGCCTTCATAGAAGAAGCCGCGGATATCGTGGTAGGTTACGGCGGCTCCCTCTCAGGAGAGCATGGAGACGGGCAGGCTCGTGCGGAACTGCTCCCCAAAATGTACGGTCCTGAACTCATGCAGGCATTCCGCGCATTCAAAACCATCTGGGACCCGGATGGCAAGATGAATCCGGGCAAGGTCGTCGATGCCTATCTCCTCGACGAAAACCTGCGCCTCGGCTCCGCCTACAACCCTGCTCATCCCGAAACACATTTCAAATTTCCTGATGATGAAGGCAGTTTCGCCGCTAGCGCATTGCGCTGCGTCGGCGTGGGCAAGTGCCGCCGAATGGATGGTGGCAGCATGTGCCCCAGCTACATGGTCACCCGCGAAGAAGAGCATAGCACCCGTGGACGCGCTCGGCTGCTCTTTGAGATGCTGCAAGGACAGGGTGATCCTTCGCGATCGCCCCTCCAAGGCGGTTGGCGCAATGAGCACGTGAAGGAGGCCCTCGACCTCTGTCTAGCCTGTAAGGGCTGCAAGGGAGACTGCCCCGTGAATGTTGACATGGCGACCTACAAGGCCGAGTTCCTCTCCCACTACTACAAAGGCAGATTGCGCCCCATGAGTGCCTACACTATGGGTCTCATCTACTGGTGGGCTCGCCTCGCCTGCCGCATCCCCGCCATCGCAAACTTCCTGACGCAGGCCCCAGTGCTCAGCGACATAGCGAAGGCCGTCATAGGTGTAGCTCCCCAGCGCCGCCTTCCCGTCTTTGCCTCACTATCCTTTAAGGAGTGGTTCCGGCAACGCGGCCCGCGCAATATGGATGCTCCCAGAGTGATACTCTGGCCCGACACCTTCAATAACTACCTCCATCCAGAACCACTGCTGGCCGCAGTAGAAGTGCTCGAAGTTGCTGGATACCAGGTCGTAGTTCCCGAGCAGTCTCTTTGCTGTGGACGCCCACTGTACGATCACGGCATGCTCGAGACGGCTGAGCGATTACTGCGTCACATCTTGAAAACTCTGGAGCCGGAAATCATCGCAGGTACTCCCATCGTCGGGCTTGAGCCAAGCTGCGTTGCCGTCTTCCGTGATGAGCTCACCAATCTCTTCCCCCATGATGAAGATGCCAAACGCCTCAAGAAGCAGGTCTTTGTGCTCAGTGAGTTCCTTGAAAGGAAAGCGGGGAACTATCAGCTTCCACAACTCCAGCGCAAAGCTGTCGTCCACATGCACTGCCATCACAAAGCCATCATGCGTACAGCGCCAGAGGAGGCTGTCCTCAAGAAGCTTGGGCTCGACTACACGGTACTCGACTCTGGTTGCTGTGGTATGGCCGGGGCTTTCGGCTTCGAGAAAGACTACTACGACGTCTCCATCGCATGTGGTGAGCGCGTCCTGCTGCCCGCCGTCCGCAACGCCGACAAGGACACGCTAATCATCGCCGATGGCTTCAGCTGTCGCGAACAAATCGCTCAAACCACGGACCGCCGCGCCCTGCACCTGGCCCAGGTCATCCAGCTCGCTATGCACCAGGATGAGAATGGGGTGGCGAAGGACTATCCCGAAATAACATACCTTCAACCATCCAAAGTCAGAATGGCTCTCGTCGGCAGCATAGGTCTCATGCTCCTGGGTGCTCTCCTGTGGATATGGGGGAAGAAAAAAGCGAGATGAACACTTGAGAGAGAATTCGCATGAAGAGCCTGATCAAGCCGAAGGTCTGACCCAGAGACCGAGCAGAGCAACGCCCTGGAACGCTTCCACTGCTCCTCCTGCACACATGAATCTTGCTCATGCATGCTTGCGCTGTTGAAGTTCTCCGACCACCCGACTGAGAGCTTGAACCACGTCCAGCCGAACTTCCTCGCCTGGGTTGTCTCACGAAAAGTGCAACAGAGCAGCGAGCAGCTGGCGCTGCTCTGCTGCCTTGTCGAGAGGACGGTGACGTCCTTATGGAGTCGGCTTGATGTTTTGATTGAGGCGGAAGAAGTTGGTCGGATCGTACTTCTTCTTCAGCGCTACCAATCGCTCATAATGGGCTCCATAGGCCGCCTTGACCCGGTCTTCGCCCTCGCTCCCCATGTAGTTGACGTAGACCGCGTTGGCCACGAACGGTTGCATCGCCTCCCAGAACTGGCGCGTCCAGCCAATGTTCTTCTCAGCGTCTGCCGGCTCGGTCCACATCGAGGTAACGAGGAGGTTGTAGGGCCAGTTGCGGTGGGCAAAGGCCATCTCGTTGGCCTCGACCCGGTTCATGGCGCCGCCGCCAACGTGCTCGATGACCACGATCGTCTGCGGCGAGGGTACATGGGTGAAGTGGGCCAGGATGGTCTCAATGGCCGTGTCACTGAGGTCTGGCAGGAAGTTCGATTTCCAGTAGTTCTGCAATCCGCGGGGCCAGAGCGCATCGGCCATGGTCTGTGCGGCGCTGTAGGGCATGGGTTCGACGAGGTCGGCCAGCGGCGGGCCAAAGGCACGCAGCGGCTGCAGAGCCTGTTCTCCCGCTTGGAGGGGGCCGGCGTAGACGACAGGGATGCCGACCAGCGGAGTGCCGTGCAGTTGCTCTGGCAGGAAGGGCCAGGGCGGGGCCGTCAAGAGCGCTGCACCCGAGGTCAGCTCTTCGGGGGCAGTGGCGGCATAGTCACGCCAGAACTGGAGGGCCGCGGTGGCCTTCGTAAACGGATAGAGCAACAGACCCGCCAGCACCATGCCAACGGGATGAACTCGGAACTCGAACGAGGTGACGATCCCGAAGTTGCTGCCGCCACCGCGCACCCCCCAGAAGAGATCGGGGTGCTCGGTAGCGCTGGCTGTGAGGAACCGGCCATCGGCAGTGACCAGATCGACGGACAGCAGATTATCGCAGGCCAGGCCATGCTTGCGCACGAGCCAGCCGAGACCCCCGCCCAGCGTGAGGCCGGCCACCCCCGTCGTGGAGATGAAGCCTCCGGTGGCCCCCAGCCCGAAGACCTGCAGGTCGTGATTGAGCTCACCCCAGGTGAGGCCAGCTTCGGCGCGAACCGTCCGGGCTGCCGGGTCAAGGCGCATCCCCTTCATGCCCGACAGGTCGATGACCATGCCGTCATCACAGACGGCATTGCCGGTGACGTTGTGACCGCCCCCGCGCACGGCCACCAGAAGCTGATGGGTGGCGGCGAACTGGACGGCGGTGATGACATCGGCCACGCCTGTGCAGCGGACAATGAGTCTGGGCCGACGGTCGATCATGCCGTTAAACACTTGACGCGCGGTCTCATAGCCCGGATCCCCAGGGCGCAGAAGCTCGCCACGCAGGCTGGCTTGCAACATGTCGATACTCGGCTGCTCCAGAACCGCCTGCGCAGTCCTGCCGCCCGGTTGCCCGGTGTGCTCTTGTTCTCCCATGGAAACTACTCCTTTCTGTGTAGTGCTTTCTTTCTCCGATAGGTGTTTTCCGAACCGGAGAGAGAAGACGCAAACAGGATTGCAGGTCAACGTGTGTTGTACCTGGCTCTACAGGGACGGTCAGACTGTTTTTCTCCAGGAGAAAATGCGATCCAAGGAGTAAGACGTTAGAAGCAGTGGTTTTTCGTGTACCTCTGTTTTTGATCATTTAAGTGGGGGCTCTCCCTTGTCGTTTGACGAATAAGTCCGCCAAAAGGGGAGGATATGCGTCAGAAGAAGAAAATGGCGAAGATATGCGTCAGCGAGACACGTGAACAAGATAGCCTCTCAATTGAGGACTGGCCTTGCTTCACGATGATCTTCTCAGTTTCGCCCATTTGCCTGACTGGACGCCTACCTCACGGTGTTGCTCTGGATGCGCTGGTTGGGAACATGTCGTGGCAGCTTTTCCGATGCCATACCGAAAGTTGTGGAAGAATAAGGCCTATTCAGTCTTGGCGAAGACATCCTTTGCTCTCATCATTGTAGATGCAAACTGCATCATGGTGAAAATCACACAATTATCCTGGTGAGTAGGCTGTCCGAGACCACTCAACGCGTTCTGTCCCCTTTGTGGCGAACCTGGATACTGAGGCAATTCCACCAGGATACAGTTTGCATCTACAACAATCAAGAACCAGCGAAGCTCGCGACCGAACGAGCGACATGGCGTGACTACTGGCCTTTCTGAAGCTGTTGCGCGATGAAGGCGAGCGCGGTCTCGGCCACTTCACGCCATCCGTGGTCAATGACCAGTGAATGCCCGCGATCGGGTAGTTCGCGGATCTCAGTCACGCTGGGATTCTTCTCCTGTTGCTTGTAGGAGGCATGGGCAATCGCCCACGGGACGGTGTTGTCGTGCTCGCCGGAGATGATCAGCAGCGGCCCACGCTCGGGATTCTGCGTGTCGACCTGGGCTTCCGTCCAGGGGTTGAGATTGGCGGTGGCCGCCTGGAAGAGCGGCACACCGGAGCCGGGCACCGAGTACGTCTCGTACAGCTTGTGAGCTTCGCTCTCGTCTACGGCGTTAGCGAAGGCGAAACGGAACTGCTCGTAGGTCAGCGGGACGGCGCGGGTGTAGTTGAGGGGATTGCCCAGGACCGGCGACGACGACTTCAGCGCTGAGAGAGGCAGAGGCAGCACTCCGCGGAACGGGGCGGGACCGATCGCGACTGTCACGGCGGCTACGCCCTCGCCAGCCAACATTTGCGCGATGAGGCCGCCGAAGGAATGGCCGATGACGGCGGGCTTCGTCTTGAGCTGATGGATGGCGTCGACATAGTGTTGCGTCACCTGCTTAATCCGCTTGTGGGCAAAGACCTCCGGGTCGTGCTTTGCCTCCTCAACGGTGTCCGGGTCATCTGGCCAGCCCGGCGCGAGCGTGGTGTAGCCCTGCTCTTCGAACAGCGCGCGCCAGCGGTCCCAACTGCTGGAGAGGAGCCAGAGGCCGTGTACGAACACGACCGGCTGCAATCCCGAGGTGTTGGCGCGGTCGATCTCTTGCTGTTCATGGATCGTGAGAACTGTCATGTAGTGCTCCTTTGGGTGTGTCGGTTGGGTCAATCGGTGAGATTGTCCCGTTCAATTCTTCCGCGTGAACTCCAGATCACCAGCGTCGCTCCATCTTGAGATAGGCGTGCACCTGCCCCGCCATCAGTCCAACGGGGGTGCCCTCCTATCGCACCCTGGTCGTTCGGGTCTGCATTCCTTTTCTTCCTGTCCAGCCCGAACATGAGTCTGGACGAAGTTGGGTATCAGAAACGGACCTCCGGCGCGAGTGGTCTAACTAAACTTGTACAACAGCAGAGGCCCCCTGTCAAGACGCGATCTGGCTATTACTCCTCGAATTTGGTGATTTAGGAATTGCAGAGCTATTTCTTCTCAGCTTGCAATGGCATTTGGAGCAAAGCCACCATCTGAAGATTTTTGAATAAGCTCATCTGTTCCTCAAATGTGAGGATGATCCACTTCATTCCAAAGTTTACAATCTGCTTCTAACTCAACTGTTTCTCATACAAAATCACTTCCAGACCCTGGTAAATATCCCGGCCCACTTCGCGAAAGCCGTTTTTCTCGTAGAGCCTCTGGGCCGGAATCTGTAGGATGGAGGTGTCGAGATGCAGGGTCTGATAGCCTAGAGCGCGGGCACGGGCTTCGAGCTCATCCAGAATGAGCTGGCCGTAGCCGCGCCCCTGATAATCAGGATGGACTCGCATGCGTTTGATCTCGGCGCGCTCCGGACTTGTGCGCTTCAAAGCGCCCATCGCCACAAACAGGCCATCGCATTCACCAATCAGAAATTCTCCCCGATTCTTGAGATACACTTCCTCGATAGCATAGACATCATCATCCCAGGGACCACGCCCCAGGTAGGCTCCGGCCTGCTGAATGGCATGCACATGCAAATATTCGACAGCTTCTCGATCGGCAGGCTCATAACGGCGCAGGGTGAACATGAAACGTGTCCTCACAATTTCTCGCGGATCGCGCTGCTGGTGAGCGGCGCGATTGGTTGCTTGTACCTGCTAAGGATGATAAGCGTTGGGGCAAACCTCTGTCAAGCAGCTTCTCATGGCGTCACCACCCGGCTCCAGCCAGAAGATTGAAATACTGATTTTGAGTGTGTTGGCGTAAATTTGGGAATTAAATGAGCGGAACCTGGATAATTAAATGGGCGGCCAGTTCTCTTTTGAGGCTGCGGTCACCCATTTAATTAGCAAATTTTCTCCCACTTAGTTCCAAAGTTTACACTATTTTGACGCCCATCTTGAGCAGGCTCTCAATCTGGTGCTCACTGGTTGTTGTTCAGTTTAGTGACAACTCCCCTCGCGTAAACGCCAGGGGCCCTCAAGCCGCTTTAAGGTAGAATTGGAAAGCCCTGGTTGCGCACGATTGGCCAGCGTCATCGGAAGGAAAACTAACACGCAGCAGAGAGCAGGGATGGCCAGAACCCAGTTGATTCCTAGCGCGGGAATAAGTAGGCCCATTGCTGCTGGCACGATCATCGCGCTTGCTCCACCGCCGATCATCATCATACTACTGACCGGACCAATCGCATGCACAAAGCGGCGCGAGGTGATCGCCATAATGCTGGGGAAGAGCGGCCCGTAAAAACAGCCCACCAACGCGCTTGCAGCGTAGGAGATGAGCAATTGACCAGGAAAAATTGCCGCAATTACACCACAAAAAGTCCCCCCCAAGAGAGCTGTATAAAGTAAATGCGTCTCGCCGATCCAGCCTCGCCTGAGCAACTGCGCTCCAAAGAGCCGCCCAGCCGTCAGGCCAAGAAAGAAAGCTGTAGCTACAGGGGCCGCGAGAGCCAGGCTAATAGCAGCGCTCTGGCTTACCGCTGTGACGATCCAGTTGCCAAAACCTATCTCCGCAGCTGTATACATGCTGATCTGCAAGACCATCAACCAGAGTAATCCCTGTCCTAATACTTTGCGCAACTCGCCGCCGGCTGCTGGCCTTTGCTGCTTATTTTTTCCTCTCTGAGGGAGTTCGGGTACTCTCTGCCCCAATGTCGATAGAATTGTGATGGCAGCAATTCCTCCACCTACAAAGTAGGAAAGCTCCAAGCTGTTGAAAAATTGCAGGCCAAAAGCAAGAACCAGGGGACCAAGCAGTGCGCCCAGGCCATACATCCCATGGATAGTATTCAGCTTTTCCGAGAGCGTCTCCTGAAAAGCCAGGGTTGCAATGGTGTTCAAACTGATATCAATAAAGCCAAACCCCAGTCCTATCAGCATCTGACCCATCAGCAGAAGAGGAAACGAACTGGTCAGAGATAGCATGATTGAACCGAAGCCAAGAAAGAACAGGCCCAGCATGAGCAGATATTTGGGTTTGCTGTACCTGATACATACCCCGGTCAAGATTGTGCCGAGTATACCACCAAAAGCCGAGACGGTAAACATGCCGCCAGCTGCTTCAAGCGAGACATGTGTATTGCTAGCCAGCCTGATCAGCGAGGCTCCCGGCAGCGCGCCCAGCATGCCCTCAGCGATATGGGTCAGGCCCAACGTCATCAAGAGCAGACGGCGATTTGAGAGAGCTCTATTGACCATGAAACATCCTTTAGACCTGTTTTATAGGTGAGAGAGTGCGCCAGGCGGGCCAGGATGAGGGAGGCGACATCTGCGAAAAAACCGTAGGCCGAGCTTGTCAGGCGCACGCCTCACGGTTTTTTTCGCGGCTCAGAGAAGCACAAAGGCCGTGGACGCTGCTGATACTCGCCCACGGCCTCTTTTTCGCGTCTTAGATTACATTACAGACCTGAAAAAGGGCATAGCACGGCTATGGGCGAGTGGAACTGAGGTTTGCTGCGCCCATAACAACGGATACGGGAACCGTACGCCCACATGAATGATTCAAGGATCATCGTATGCATCTGTAAATCTTCTCACGATACGAATCTTAGGAGTATGCTTCTACTGACTCTGGAGCAATACTACTTGAGTTTTCATGAGAAGTCAAGCCGGCATGTTGGGGGCCCAGGGCTTTCCAATGCTCGCGAAAGGTCTTCCCCTCTCCACCCGGAAGAAAAGGCAGGGGTTCTTCCGCAGGTTCGCTGATTTTGGTAAATTGTAGTGGTTACGCCAGAGAGGGAAGACTCTGCTTGTGCAGGTTCATGAATCCTGACTAGCCTGTCACTTGACTGGTTTTCAGTCAGTTGACTGGCAGCTGCCGAGGTGCTAGAGTGTACATTGCCAAATGAAACGGGTGAGATCTGTCTCATTCTCCTGGTGGAACCAGGCCACTTCTTTCTTGTGGAAGAGAAGCTTGCACTGGCTTTTCGTGCGCGACGACGCGGAAAGGAAGAGGAAGAAACACCAGCGAAAACCACCAGGACAATGAGACACACATGACCAGTTTCATTCCGTGATTTACACCCTGAGTATCTAGAGCAGAGGAGGAGATGACCCGTGTCACACCATTTCTCCGGTCCCGACTCGGGGTTCCCCGATGGGGACGCCCGCCTGGACCTCACCGATCTGTATGCCTTCCCCAAGCCGGGGGACGCTGGCAAGTCGATCCTGATCATGAACGTGCACCCGTCGGTCGGCGAGAACCCGCCGGGGCCCACCACCGCCGAGCCCTTCGCGCCCGAGGCGCTCTACGAGCTCAAGATTGACACGGACGGCGATGCCGTCGCCGATATCGCCTACCGTGTGCGCTTCTCGTCCTCCGAGGGCGGGGCGCAGACGGCGACGCTGCGCCGCGTTGAGGGCGCGCAGGCCGCCGGGACGGGCGAGGACGGGCAGGCTCTCGTCGAGGGGGCACCGGTCTCGACGGGGCGGGAGGCAGGGGTGACGGAGGCGGGCGACTACCGCTTCTTCGCGGGCTGGCGCAGCGATCCCTTCTTCTTCGACAGGCGGGGGTTCCTGAACAACCTGCAGTTCACCGGCGACGATTTCTTCGCCGACAACGACGTGTGCAGCATCGTGCTGGAAGTGCCCAATGCTGCCCTGGGGCCCAAAGAGGTTGGGCTGTGGCACCGCACGCTGGTCCCGGCGAACAGCGCGGGCGGGGGCTGGGTGCAGGTGGAGCGCGGCGCGCGGCCCTTGCAACTCTTCATCGTCTTCGCTCTTGGCGGGGCAGAGTTCGGTGCCTACCTCGCCGGGGAGCCGGCGGACGATGGCCGTTTCGTCGCCGGCGTCGCGCACGCGCTGGAGCACACGGGTGGGTATACGCCGGAGGAAGCAAGGCGGGTGGCAGGGACACTGCTGCCGGAGATCCTGCACTACGACCCCACGCGCCCGGCGTCGTTGCCGGACAATGGCCGGACCCTCACCGACGATGCGGCCGATGCCTTCCTGGCTCTGCTCACAAATGAGAAGGTGAGGGAGGATAAGGTGGGGCCCCACGGCGATCTGCTGGCCGAGTTCCCCTACCTGGGGCCGCCGCACAAGGCCTGACGGCTGAGGGCGAGCAGGTGCTTC